>ERZ824480.1935-NODE-1935-length-16751-cov-3.393867_pt1 | contig 16751 bp, 12 predicted proteins | sample MGYA00519861_ERZ824480 | MGnify/ENA primary metagenome ERZ824480 (study PRJEB31778, sample SAMEA3449152) | human gut metagenome | biome: human gut; feature: human-associated habitat; material: faeces | place: United Kingdom | collected 2010/2012 ... | reverse complement strand
ACATGATCAAAATCACCGTCCCAGCAACCAGCGCCAACCTAGGCATCGGCTACGACACCCTCGGCATGGCCGTCAGTCTCTACTCGCACTTCACCTTCGAGCGCGCCGACAAGCTCACCATCACAGGTTGCCCCGAGGAGTTCCAAAACGAGAACAACCTAGTCTACGTGAGCTTTGTGGATGCACTGGCCGCATGGGGCGAGCCGGCCTTCCCCGTCGCCATCGACATTCAGACTGACGTTCCCGTCGCCCGCGGTCTGGGCTCCAGCTCCACCTGCGTCGTCGCCGGCATTATGGCCGCCGCCGCACTGACAGGCCACACCGTCGACCGCGCCGAGCTGGTTCGCATTGCCACCGAAGTCGAGGGCCATCCCGATAACGTCGCCCCCGCCATCCTGGGCGGCGCCGTCTGCTCCTTTACGCCGACCGATTCGCTCCCCCAGTGCCTGCGCTACGAGGTGAGCGATCGCCTGCGTTTTATTACCGTGATTCCGCCCTACGAGGTACACACGAGCGAGGCGCGCAAGGTCGTGCCGCAGGAGATTCCGCTCTCCACCGCCGTGTGGCAGATGGGCCGCATCGCCGGTATGACGCGCGGCTTGGAGACTGGTGACCTCGACCTGATTGCCGCCGCCAATGACGACCGCATCCAGGAACCCTATCGTCGCCGTCTGATTCCCGACTACAACGCTGTGCGCGACACCTGCCTTAACGGCGGTGCCAAGACCATCTGGATCAGCGGTTCGGGCTCGACCCTTATGGCTGTGACCGACGATACCATCGTGGCAAAGTTCCTGCAGGTCAAGCTGCGCGAGCAGTTCCCTAAGTGTGATACGCATATTCTGACGTGCGACACGGAAGGCGCCCAGATCGAATACCTGTAGTCGCCGTCCCGTATACTCGCCGGGGAGGCCAGGGGCTTTGCCCCCAAATCGTCCTCGGACATGGCAGGACCCCCGCTGCGCACTTCGTGCGGTGGGGGTCCTGCCGTCCTGCGGAAAGATTTGGGGGCAAAGCCCCTGGCCTCCCCTACGTTCACTTCGCTGGCGGCGGCTACAGGGACCTACACTCTGTAAAAGCGCCGGGCTGATAGTTGCTTTTTATTGGTAGGGGCTCTTGCTAGGTAGGGACACTTACTAGTGACAGGCTTCGCCTGTGCGCTTGGTTTACGCTGCGCTGGTTTCTTTGTATTCGAAGACTGGTTCTAGGAGGTCTTCGATGTTGCAGTGGAGGGCTTTTGCTATGGCTCTTACGCTTGTTACCGAAGCTTCATTGATGTTTCTCTGGCGCTGCTCGTACATTTGGATTGAGCGGAGTGACACATCCGATTCGCATGCCAGATCTTGTTGGGTTTTCTTGAGCCCCTTTCTTGCTAACGCAAGCTTGGTTTGCCTGGACGCTTTTTTCGCCATATCGCAGACGAGGCGAGCCACGCGTTCCTCCGAGGCTTCGTGCCAGGGGTAGTACAGACTGCGTAGCACATCGAATGGAACGACATGCAGCAAATCTTCGAAAGACTCTCCTAGGCGCCACTGAAGGTATGCCAATATCCAGCCTGTCCAATATTCCGGTGTCTTTTCGAATCGGTAGGTTCGATTTGGCATCGGCCTTGATTGATAGCCCGACCTTTCGGCGATGAGCGCAAATAGTTCAACGCCCGACTTTCCCGACACTACCCATGCGTTGCCGCGTTCGAACTCGCGAGCTACGCCGCTCAGGCAAAAGAGTTCAGCAACTTCCGATCCTTCTGCTCCGTAATCGTTAACGGCATAGTCGAAGCAATCCCCGAGGTTGTTCATTGCGTCCTCAAGGTAATAGACGGGATATGTCCTACTCGGCCCACGATCCGTTAACTCTTGGATCATTTAAATCAACCCTCCCTGCCATCAAATCCCTAATGTCGACACCATCAGAGTCAAATCCGTTTACCGTATCCAGGTACTTTCGTCGAGCGTTCTGTTCTCGCTCAAATCGTTTGGGATAAAACTCAGCTCCCGAAGCCTGCTTCCAATCGCGGAACTTAATCGCCGAGAACGCACGCTCACTCATAAGCGCATATTGAATGCCCAAATCCCCCAAAAACATAATGCGCTGCAATTGCCTGAGCGAGATCATGCCGTTGACAAACTGTCTTGCAAACGAGAAATAGGAATCGTCTGCACGATAGCCTCGAATAACGTCATAGGGAGAAATATCAATCAGGCAGTTATCCAGCAGATAACGAAGCCCCTCGCGTGCTACTGGCGTTGAAACATTGAACTCTCTGTTATTCGCCAGAATTGCAAGCCAGTTGAGAATCGAGAACTCACCTGATTCCAAATCCAAAATCGCAAGGCCATCTAAATCAAGCTCATATCGATTGGCAATGCCATCAGACTCGGTCCGACATGCCCACTCCATTGCCATTTCCTCATGCGGTGTGCAATAAAACCCGCGCCCATAGTCATTGAATTGCCTGCATTTATCCAACGATGGATGCTCGACAACAACCTCCGACCCGTGCCAAAGCTCCATATCGACCTCCTAAAAAATATCACCCCAGTGATAGTTTACCAATAACTATCACTGGGGTGATATGAACGGGGGCTTTTGACGGTTTAACCCTGACTAGAGGCAGGCCTCGGCGATGCGCTTTTTTAGTTCGTCGATACCCACGCCGGTCTGGGAGCTCGTGATGATTACATTCTCGGCCGGGACGTTGAGCTGCTTTTTGATGGCTGCTGCTTGGCGAGCCTGCTGGGTGCGGCTGAGTTTGTCGGCCTTGGTGAGGCAGACGATAAAGTTGAACTCGTTGCCCTGTAGGTAGTCGATCATGTCGTGGTCGAGCTTGCTGGGGTCGTGACGAATGTCCACCAACGAGACGACCAAGTTAAAGCTGCGCTCGGAGTCGAAAAAGTCGCCGATAAGCTCGGCCCAGCGGTCGCGCTCGGCCTTGGAGCGACGGGCGAAACCGTAGCCCGGCAGGTCCACGAAATGCACGTCGTCGGCCTCGAAGAAATTGATGTTGCTCGTCTTGCCCGGCGTGCTGGAAACCTTGACCAGGTTCTTGCGGCCAAAGAGCTTGTTCATAATCGACGACTTGCCCACGTTGGAGCGGCAGACGAAGCTCACCTCGGGGCAGGTGGACTCGGGGATCTGCGAAACCTTGCCGTAGCTGGCGACGAACTTGGCAAGCTGATAGTTAATGGAATCGGCCATGGACACTCCTTGGTCGTAGGTTCTTACAAATAGACGCGCTATTGCGCAGCGGCAATGCGGCGGACGATATCGAGCGTGATGTCACTTGCGACACGCGCGTACTCGAACAAATCGAACTCGCGCTCGCAAATTGCATCGTACGCCTCGTCACAATTATCGCTGATAGCGCGCAACACCAGGCAATCGACACCATTTTTGGTTGCGACATGGGCAATTGCCGCGCCCTCCATGCCGACACAATCGGCATGCGTCGCCTCGATAGCGTCGTTGCGCATGGTGACGCCCGTCACAAAGCGGTTACCCGTGGCAATCGTGCCAACCAGGAACTGCTTGGTGCCCTCGTTCGAAGCGACTGCATTTTTCGAAGCGTCAACAAACCCACGCTCAGCAAGCACGTCGGCGGCAATATCGACCAGCGCGGGCGTCGAGCCAAACTCCTCGAGCCCCGGTGCGGACTCGGCGATAAGCGCGGTATCGGTATCCAGATAGCGTAGGCGTTTGCCAATGACCACATCGTCGATATGGAGCTTGGGGTTCAAACCGCCCGCAATGCCCGAAAACACAACTGCCTGCGGAGCATACTTGCTAATGAGGTGCTGTGTTGCAGCGGCGGCGTTCACCGTGCCCATGCCCGCCGTTGTGGCGACAACTGTCAGGCCGTCGAGCTCACCGCTCACAACGGTCAAGCCTGCCTCCCGTGCCTCGCAAACGTCGCTCAGCTCTCCCTTAATCTGCATGATCTCTTTTTCGAGCGCACCGATAATCGCGATGGTAGTCATACCATTCCCCAAACCTATTCGAAATTCTCAACCACGGTATGGTACCAGCATTTTGTTTGACCTCGTCAAACGAACACGCTAAGCCAGTGCAGCTCGCGTATCAAACAGAGCCTTTGCAATCGCAGCCGTAACCTCGCTCGAACGGTCACTCCATGGCATCGATGTCATGACGCTCATGACATAGGTACGGCCATCGATGTCGATGAGGCCTGCATCGCATGTCGAATAGTAACCATCCTCGCTAATCCAGCCTGCCTTGTTGCGCACCAAAACCTGCTCGTCCGCAATGCCATCGCGAATAAACGAGCGCGATGTTGATGCCAGAAGGCCCGACAACCACTGTGAAGTCTCGGTATCCATGCTCAGATACTCGCTCATCTCACGCCATAACCTCGCAGAAGTGCGCGGGCAGTAGGTCGGAAAATCACTCATCGGATCCAGTGCCGTTTCGTCATCAACACCCAGATTGGCAATCCAATCCTCATAGCCATCATGGTCAAACGCCGCGCGTAACGCGATAAACGAATCGTTGTCTGAGTTGACGACGGCATTCTCGATAAGGTCGCGCACCGTCTGCCAGCCCATGCTGTAACCACCATACGTGGCTAAAGGCCCATCGAGCGGCACCTGCCCCGATTCGACCAACGTCTCGCAAATATAGAGCGCATACAGCGCTTTGTAGCTGCTCGCTCCATACACCTCGACATCGGCGTTATACGTCACGCCCTTACCGCTCGACAGGTCGTAAAACACCACGCCCGCATCGCCCAGCTCCTGCGCCTGGTCAAGCGCATTCTGGAGTGCGGCGAGGTTCTCATCCTCCAGGGCGAGGATCTGGTCATCAACCAGTGAGAAGGTCTGCACGGTATCGCCTGAGGGAATATCGTTAAAGTCCGGCTTCGAAAGCCCCGTCTTGAGGTTCGCTGTCGACAGGGTTTGACTTGCGGTGACTTTAGATTCAGGGACCTTTTTGTTTTGCGTCTGTACCGTTGACGCATCTGAATGTGCCATTCGCTCCGACGCGTAGGTTTTAGCGGTAATTCCGAGGATAATGACCGCTAACGCTAACATTCCTATGGCGGCAATCTTCGCCCCGCGAATGCGAGCGTCGGCAAGGCCACGCAAAGACGTGCCCTTCGTCTCATATCTGCTGCTATGCTGCGGCACATACTCATCCCGCGATGCGATGTTTCGCACGTGGTCTCCTGACTGCCACCGTTAATATACGAGCAGCATGATACCGAGCAGGCATTTCTTTCCAAAGATATTCAGCGGCGTTTAAGGTGTCTTTAAAGAAACCACAAGCGTATTTATCCAAATGGCACGATTCTGTCGCGCATCTCTACCCAAAACGAAGTTGCGGTGAAATGGTTCCTGTTTGGGCGACATGGGCCTAAAAACAAGAACTATTCCACCGCACCTTGACGGGGCTCTTTAGCAATCAACTAGGTGCCCGGGGGCGCTCATTTAAGTCTGTCCCCAATGAGTGCCCTTGGAGAGCGAAAATGGCTCGCTAGCCGATGGCGTTTTTGAGTTCCGCGCGGCGCTTTTTCATGCCCGTCATGACAGCGTTGCGCAGCTCGGGCATGCGCGCGGTATCCATCTGGGGCACGCCCTCGAGCTTATAGGGAATCCCCAGCTGCTCGTACTTGACGACACCCATCGTGTGATACGGCAGCATCTCCAGGCCGACCACGTTATGCCACGGGGCGATTAAACGACCGAGCGCCTCGCACTCCTCCACCGTGTCGGTAATGCCCGGTACCACCACGTGACGGATAACGACCTTAATCTTGCGACGCGCGAGCTCATCACCAAACGCCAGAATGCGTGCGGGATCGCAACCGGTCAGCTTTTTATGCTCGACGGGATCGGCATGCTTGATGTCGAGCAAAACCATGTCGGTCTCGTTGAGAACGGCATCGAACTTCTCGGGGTGATTGGGATCAAACGCATATCCGCAGCTGTCAAGGCAGGTATGCACGCGACCATCGGGGTTGTTGTGCATTGCACAGAACAGATCGGTCAAAAACTCAGGCTGTAGGAGCGGCTCGCCGCCCGAAACCGTAATTCCGCCGCTGCGGTAAAACTCATGGTTACTCTGGAACTCGTCCATCAGGTGCTCGACGGTCACCATGGTGCCGCCGCTAACCGACCAAGTATCGGGATTGTGACAATATGCACAGCGCATGGGACAGCCCTGAACAAACACCACAAAGCGGATGCCGGGTCCGTCGACCGTTCCCATCGTCTCGATTGAATGCACGCGGCCTAGGGCAAATGCGGAATCCTCAGGACGAGCGTCCACACCCTCAAGCGTCATCTCAGCCATTCCCGCTACCTTGCCTCTCCTTGGATGCAACCAATTAAAATGCCAGAGCCATTCTAGCCCATGCGCTTGCGTTTAAACGTCTCGGGCTAGAATGGCACGTTTTAATCTATCCCCCATCACCATGGCTGGGGTCTACGTCGAGATGTCAGGCTGAAGAACGCTCGCCTGCGGCCTTTACGCCTTAAGCGTGAGCACCGCGCCGAAGGCGGTCGGGCCACAGTGGCTCGAGATGACGCCGCCGACTTGAGTCCAGGTAACGTCCTCAAAGCCCAGGTCATGCGCATAGACTTCCATGTCATCGCGCAGCTCCTGGGAAAGGCCCACCGAATACGCCAGGCCAATGTGCGAGTAGTCAATCTCGCCCTTCGCAACCATGTGGTCAATGAAGGCGCGGGCGCACTTGAGCATAGAACCGCGGAACTTCTTGGTCGCCACGAACTTACCGCCCGTCACCTCAATGCAGGGCTTAATCTTGAGCAGATGGGCGCCCAGGAACGCGACGTTGGACAAGCGACCGCCCGCCTTAAGGAAGGCAAGGTCCGTAGGAACAAAGCCCAGCAGCACGCGGTACATGACGGAGTTCGCGAAGGCGAAGATCTCGTCGACGGTGGCATTGGGGTGAGTCTCGATGTATTTGGCGGTCTCGACGACAACGAGCGACTGCCCCACCGAGACAAAGCGCGTGTCCATGGAGTAGACGTAGTCGCGACCCTTGGCGGCGATCTTCGATGATTGATGCGAGCAGGTCGTGGCCTCGGAGTACGCAAGATGCAGAATGGTCGCATCGGGCTGCTCGGCATGGATACGATCGTACACGTGAGCAAAATCCGCAGGCGCGCAGCCACTGGTCTTGGGCATCACGCCAAACTCGTTGCAGCGTGAGTAAATCTCGAGCGGATCGATCGAACCGTCCTCGACGGTCTCGTCACCAATCGTGACATGCATGGGCACGCGCACGATGCCGTAGCGTTCGCAAAGCTCCGGCGTCACATCCGACCCAGACTCAACCACGATTACGTACTTGCCCATTATTATCACGACCCATCTCAACATTGGCTTTTCAATACATGGCACGCGCCGCCGCACTGTTGCACAACGGCGTCCAAGCGCCAAAGAGACGCCGCCCCTTGCACACAACAAAGGACAGCGTCTCCCTGGAAAACTCCGTGCATCCTGAGATTCTACACGGTTTATTAAGGAGTGTTACTTATTCCGCAAGCGGTCGCTATACGCGATAAACGGTAGCTGGCCGCGGTAACTGCGACACATTCCGCCCAGCAAGTCCAATCGTACTCCATGCACGGTTAATGCACGAGGCGGTAGAAATTCATCGATACCGCACCCTCGGCGTGCAGCTCCATCGCCGGAACCGCCGGCGAATAGGTCCGGCTCGTAAGTGCTGCCTCGCCGCCATTTGCAAAAATCTCGACCATCGTAGTGTCCGAAAGCACGCGCAGGTCGCGAAGCTCGCTGAGCTCGATCGACCTCTGGTCGCGCCCATAGCCTTCGTCACCCATGTCGAGGGTAAGCATCCCGTCTGCATAGCGCACAAAGACACCCTTGCGAATCTCGAGCTCAACCATCTTGGCGCCCTCACAGGAAACCACAAGATCAAACAGGCGGCCCGGCTCCTCAACGGTTTCACCGCCTGTCGCGCAAACGCAGTCGCCGCGCATCCTCTCAATCTCGTGCACCGGCTGCTGACAGAGCTTACCATCGCGCACGCTCAGTTCTCTCGGCACCGTCAACGCGCACTGCCACCCACGTGCCACCGTCGGGCTTTTTACCGTCGCATCGGGGCAACCCGACCACCCGATCATCAAACGCCGACCCGCAGCATCCTCAAAAGACTGCGGTGCGTAGAAATCAAAGCCGGCATCGACCATCGGGGGCATGCCCTGCCCGGCGATCTTAAAACTCGGCGTCTCCCAATCGGCCTCGATGGGAAACCACACGCACTGGTGCGGATTGCGGTAACGCCATCCATCGGCGGACACACCCTGCGGACAGCAAACGAGAATAAGCTCACCATCGAGCTCAAACAGATCGGGGCACTCCCACATAAAGCCAAACTTCTCGCCCAACTCAATGCGCGTCGCATAGCTCCAGTCCTCTAGATCGCTCGAGGTATAGACAAGCACGCAGCCGCGATCGTCTTTCGTACGAGCGCCCAGAACCATGTAGTAGATACCGTCGTGTTCAAGGATCTTGGGGTCGCGCACGTGCGTACCGATATCGTCGGGGTAATCGACCGGCCCAACAGCTATGCGCTTCTCGCCCAATTCGTCGGGGTTCTCGGCAACCACATGAATCTGGTTTTGCTCACGGCCCGTCAACACGTAGTCGTAATCATCGCGGTCAAAATGCTTGACGTTGCCGGTATAGAAGTAGTGAATCTTGCCGTCGTGTACAAAGGCAGAACCAGAATACGCTCCGCTCGAATCCAAATCGGAATCGGGGAACAGCACAGGGCCGCGATTCTCGTACGTCACAAAATCCTTTGTTGTCAGATGATTCCAAAGCACTGGACCGCCATGCGCAGCATCGAATGGATCGTATTGGTGATAGATGTGATACGTATCACCGATCTGCACCAAACCGTTGGGGTCGTTGAGCCAGCCAAGCTCAGGCTCCACATGGAACAGGAGCCTATCGGGGTCGGACGCGATGCGACCCGCCGTCTCATCCTGTCCGGCACGCCACTGCTCATAGTCCGCGCGTGTCACCTTATTTTTTTGATTAAACATCGCCGTTGACTTTCTCGTCTATGGGGAAGGACGCTCGACTCACACGAGTCGAACGCCCTTCCTCAAATGGACTTATCCTCAGATTACACTGAACGGCTCAACTAGAAGCTGACATCGAAGCCAGCACCAGCGCCCTCTTCATCAGTGGTCGGCACGCCCTTTGCCTTGTTGTAGGCAAAGATCAAGACGATCGGCACGATAAAGGCGATGAGATTGCCAGCCACATACCACACGAGCGTCTCGGGCGTGACGATGAGCAGGCCAAGCACGCCGGTCAGACCCTGACCGATGGCGCGCACCTCAAAGAGCTTCACGAAGGCACCGCCGCAGCCTGCACCGATGCAAGCGCAGATGAACGGGATGATCGAGTAGCGCATGTTTGCAGCAAAGATTGCGGGCTCGGAGATACCGACCAGCGTCGGGATAAAGGACGACATGCAGATGTTGCGCTCTTTGGAATGCTTCTTGTGAATGAGGTACATGCCGATGGCGCCGCCGCCCTGGGCGATGATGGAAACCGACCAGATTGCCTGGATGTAGTTGAAGCCAGTCGTGGCAACGAGGTTTGCCTCGATACCCTGGATGAACTGATGCGTACCGGTAACGACGAGCGGCTGCAGGAATGCGGCAAAGACAAAGGCACCGAAGACGCCCATCCTGTTGTACAGGATATCGATTACGCCGGCGAGGACGTCGCCGATCAGGTTGCCGAGCGGGCCGAACACGGTGAACAGGGCGACGTTAGCAAGAATCAGGGTAACGGTCGGGACAAAGACGAACGAAACGACCTCGGGGATGTACTTCTGGGCAATCTTCTCGACCTTGGCCATAAACCAGGCAGTCAGGATTGCAGGGAACACGCCGCCCTGGAAAGCAACCATGGGGATGGAGAGCGGACCAAAGTTCCAGTACTCAGCACCCGTCGGGTCCATAACGAACGCGTTACGGTTCATAAGGCTCGGGTGAACCATGACGATACCGACGAGGATGCCCAGAATCGGGTTACCGCCAAAACGCTTCACCGCGCTGTACATAACCAGGACAGGCAGGTAGTCGAACGTGGTGGCGATAATGGCAAAGAAGCTTGCGAGGTTCTTGAGGAACTCGCTGTGATCGGCAAGGCTGCCCTCCATGCCAAAGAGGCCGTTGGCAACGATCAGCGACTTAAGGCCGATGATGATTGCAGCGCCGACGAAGGCGGGAATGATGGGGATAAAGATGTCCGAGAATACCTTGAGGACCGAGAAGAACTTGCCCTTCTTGTCCGCCTCGGCGCCCTTGACCTCGGAAGCGCTGATCTCCTTAACGCCCGTCAGAGCCATAAACTCATCGTAGACCTTGTTGACGGTACCGGTACCGAAGATGATCATGAGCTGGCCGCTGTTGTACAGCACGCCCTTGACGCCATCGATGTTCTCGAGCTCGGCCTTGTTGTACTTGCTCGTATCCTTGAGCACCAGACGCAGACGTGTAACGCAATGCGTGGCGCCCTCGATGTTCTCCAAACCGCCGACGTTATCGACGACTTGCTGAGAGACTACTTTGTAGTCCATGTTCCTCTCCATTCCTTTACGAAATCATAAGACGTTTTGATGCCATTACAGAGACGCGATCGTTGCATTTGCGCACTTGAGCGTACCGTCGGTGACCGTCAGCGCCACACCCTGGCCCTGCTTATTGCAGAAGCGCGCGTTAAGCGCAACATCATCGACAAAGATGGTCGCGATATCGTCGTCAACGACCAGGCGCACATGATGAGTGCCCTCGCCCTTAAAGAACAACGGACGCTCGAGGCCCATGTTGTTGACCTGGAACCACGGATACTGGGGGGCCGCCGTAAACTCGAGCTTGCCCTCACGCAGGTTGGCGCGGAACTCATAGGCAAGACCAGTCTCGGCGTCCTCGGCGAACTTGACCGAGAAGCCAGCAGCGTTACCGCCGAGCTCAATGTCGGCATCGAGCAAGTAGGTGGAGCCGGCATCCGCGGCGAGCACCTGCTCGACCTTGCCCGACTCGCAGGAAAGCTCAAAGGTCTCGACAGCCTTGCCCTCGCCAAAGGCGCCAAGCATGCTGTCAGGAAGCTTGGTGCCGAGCGTTCCGTCGGCACGCTGAACGATCTCGAGGGGCATAAAGGTGCCACCCCACAGGTAAGAGCTGGGGTCACCGCCCTCGTCACGCGTAGGAACCCAACCAAAGAGAACGCGGCGCTCACCATCAAATGCGGTACGCGCGGCATAGTACGCGCGGCCATCGAAGGAATCGTCCGCAGGAGTGATCCAAGGACCGTTGATAGAGCGAGACATGCGGTAACGGGTCTTGTTGCCATCACTGTACTCGGAGAACACCAGATACCACCAGTCACCTATCTTAAAGAGATCAGGCATCTCGAACATGGTGTACAGGCCCGGATTCCACCAGTCGCCCTGGAACTCCCAGGTATCCAGGTCCTTGGAGGTGAACTTGACCAGACGACCGGTCATCAGACGCTTGTCCTCGCCCACACGCGTGCCGAGGATGAGCATGTACTCTTCGTTCTCCTCATCCCAAAGCACAAAGGGATCGCGCCAGTTGCGGTCATCGTAACCCTCCTGGGGCGGAAGCAGCGTCTCGGCGATGTTCTTCTCCCACTTGACGGCGTCGTCACTCGTTGCGTGAAGAAGAACCTGCTTCATCAAGCGTGCCTTGACCTTATCGCGATTGCAACCAGTGTAGAGCGCATGGTACTTGTCGCCCACCTTAAACACCGTGCCGGCATAAACATACTGGTCGACTTCCTCGTCGCCGCCACGCTCAAGGCTCTCGCCAAAGTCTTTGTAATTGACGAAGTCCTTGGTTGTCGCGAGTGCCCAGCCAAACGGCTCTCCGAAAGGTCCGGGGTTTCGCGTGTCACGCTGATGATAGAGATAGAACGTGCCGTCCTCGCCGTACGGCATGATGTCGCCTACCCAAATTCCCTCAGGCTGGTAATACACCTTGTGCATCCGAGACTTCCTTTCTCACGAGATACTAACTCGGTACAACTGCAAGATATGTCAATCGTTTTCATATGTCAAACGTTTTCACACCAATACGTCTTTTCGCAGTTCCAGTCGTCGGCAAACGGTTGACATATGCCGGCGAACGGTCATCAGAGGTGTTTGAGGAATTCTTTTGGCACGGGATGAACTACGCGGTTTTGCCCTCAATGAGTTCAACGGGGAGCTTGGTATTCGATTCGAGCTTTTCACCGTTAACAAGAGCGATGATGGATTGCGCCGCGAGCTCTCCGATGCGATCGATATCTTGGCGAACGGTTGTTAAGTCAGGCATAAACGTCATAGTGCGGCGGGCACCATCCGCGCCCACGACCTTAATATCGCCCGGAGCGCTCAAGCCGCGCTGCTTCATCACGTTAAGACAGATAGCCGCCATCGTGTCGTCTCCCGCAAAGATGCCGTCAATATCGGGGTTCTCATCGAGGATCTTCGCAACGACCGCGCTCTTTTCGTCGTCGGGCTTAACGAACTCGACCTCACGGACAAGCGCGGGCAAACCGGCCTGCTCAACAACATCGAGGTAGGCATCGGTACGCTTATTGGCAGGCATGCGCATGCGGCTATTGCTGCGCAGGCACAGGATGCGCGAACACCCGTCATCGATCAGGCGACGCGTGGCAAGTTCGCCGATACTATAGCTGTCGCTCGCAATCTGAACAGAGGCCTCGCCAAGGTCGCAGTCGATACCAACCAGACTCAAACCCATCTCGGCATACGCCTCGGCACCGATATTAAGCGAGTTGACGATGACGCCATCAACCATATTGCGTCGAAGCATGTCGATATAAGAGCGCTCAAGCTCGGGTCGATTGGCGCTATTGCACAGCAACATCTTAAAACCGTTTTCGGCCAGGGTACGCTCAACGGCTTGGACCGCTTGGGCATGAAACGGGCTGCTGACATAGGGGACGATCATACCGATAAGATTCAGGCGACCGTTGAGCATGGCACGGGCGATATCGTTGGGCGTATAGTTGATGCGCTTCATCGCGGCATGGACCTTATCGCGGGTCTCTTGGCTAATATAGCCGCGATTATTAAGCACGCGAGATACCGTAGTAGGCGAAACCCCCGCCACCGCTGCAACTTCCTTGATGCCAGGCTTAGCCGAATCCTTAGAACGAGCGCCCTCGCGAGCCATAGCACCCTCCCCCATCAACATGTCATACGTTTACATACGAACAAAGCATACCCCAACAACAGCGGGATGACGGTAACAGTACAAGTAAGTAAACGACTCATCCAAATAATTAGGAAAGTTCCGCCTAAAGGGTGACTACACAGGACCCCAGCCGGGGCTGTTTGGGCTACCTCCCAAAACATTCCGCACTGATATTTTCTGTATTGAAGACGTCGATGATGCACCCGTATACCATTGACGTCGACACCATCAGATGCGGACCGCGCGGTGACCCCACATTCCGCTGGCGCCCATGGGGCTGCCCTCGTTTCCTGACATGTCCCGCGCGGCCCGCGGCGAGCCGAGACCGCCGCATGACCTAATAGGAGCATGGAGCGATACCGCGGACCCGAACAACCGCATTCTATCGCGCCCCGTCAGTGTGCCGTCTGCCCGGTCCAGGCGAGCACGGAAAGAACGGAGCGAGACATGAGAGCCGAATCGACACCCGGCGCCCGCGGGCCGGTCTTCTGCGGGGTCGACACCCACGCCGACTCGCACTGGCTGTGCGTCCTGGACTGGAGGGGCCGCAAGATCCTGTCCCGCCAGTTCCCCGCCGACGCGGCGGGCTACGAGGCGCTCGCCGGGGCGATCGCGGCGGCCGGGGAGCCGGCCTGCGTCGCGATGGAGGGGACGTCGTCCTACGGGGCGGGCCTCACCAGGCACCTCGCGTCGCTGGGGGTGCCCGTGCGCGAGGCGCTCTCCCCGGCGAGGACGCAGAGGAGGCGCCCTGGGCAGGGAAAGTGCGACGAGGCGGACGCGGAGAGGGCCGCCCGCGCGGCGATGTCCGGCTCAAAGCTCGGGACCCCCAAGAGCCAGGACGGGTGGGTCGACGGGGTGCGCTGCATGCTCGCGGCGCGCTCCGGGGCGGTGAAGGCGCGGACCTCGGCGATCAACACCGCGAGGTCGCTGCTCACCACCGCGCCGGAGGGGCTCAGGTCGAGGTTCCGCGGGATGGCGGGGCCGAGGCTGATGGAGGAGCTCCCCTCCGTGCGCGCCGAGGGCGCGCTGGGCGCCGCTCTCGGCGCGCTGGCGGACCTGTGGGCGGCGGCGCGCGACGCGGCGCTCGACATGGAGCGCGCGATCGAGGCGTCCCTGGAGGAGAACTGCCCCGCGCTGCTGGCGATGTACGGGTGCGGGCCCGTGAGCGCGGCCAAGCTCGCGGTAGCGGCCGGGGACAACCCGGGCAGGCTGCGCTCCGAGGCGTCGTTCGCGGCGATATGCGGCGCCTGCCCCGTCCCCGCCTCGAGCGGCAAGACCGTGAGGCACAGGCTCAACAGGGGCGGCGACCGGCAGGCGAACAGCGCGCTGCACGAGATCGCGAGGCAGAGGGTCATGCGCGACCCCGAGACCGCCGAGTACGCCGAGAGGGCCAGGGGGCGGGGAAAGAGCGACAGGGAGGTCATGAGGTGCCTCAAGCGCTACGTGGCCAGGGAGGCGTACCGGGCGCTGATGCGCCCGCACGAGATCAGGAGGCCCGAGGACGCCTCGGAGCTCGTGGCGGCCAGGCGCGCGGCGAAGGTCAGCCAGGTGAGGGCGGCGTCCATACTGGGCACCAGCGAGAAGTACATCTCGATGCTGGAGAGGGGCCAAAGGGAGCTCAAGCCCATAAGGAGGGCCTACGAGGCATGGGTCGAGGCGGGGCTCCCGCTCGATTGGGACAGGCAGGCCTTCGAGGCCGAGCGCAAAATGGATTCTAAAAAACACCTTGCCAAATAGGAGCGTCAGACCAGGAAACCCCCTTATCCGCAGCTCCGAAGGAGCAGGATAAGGGGGTTTCCATGGTCGAGGACGTTCTGAAAACTAAGTCCAGCGCGGGCCCGGACGAGAACAACCGACTACAGGTCGATGTGCGATTCCTTGATCGGGAACGGCTCCGCGAAGTGGCAGGCGCAGCAGTGACCCGGTGCAACTTCCTTAAACTCGGGAAGTTTCTCAGAGCAGATGCCCTGCGCGATCGGGCAGCGGGTGTGGAAACGGCAACCGGTCGGCGGATCCAGCGGTGACGGCGGATCGCCGGCAAGGATGATGCGCTTACGGGTCTTCTGGATATCCGGATCGGGCACCGGCACGGCAGACAGCAGCGACTGCGTGTACGGATGGTGAGGCTCACTATAGAGCGTCTTCCAGTCCGAAACCTCGACCATCTTACCCAGATACATAACGGCAACGCGATCGGAGATGTGCTGTACGACGGACAGGTCGTGGGCGATAAACAGATACGCGGTACCGAACTTGTCCTGCAGTTCCTTGAGCAGGTTCAGAACCTGGGCCTGAATGGAAACATCCAGAGCGGAAACCGGCTCGTCGCAGATAATCAGCTTGGGCTTCAGCGCAAAAGCGCGGGCAATGCCGACACGCTGACGCTGTCCGCCGGAAAGTTCATCCACACAAGCATCTGCAAGTTCAGTTATCCCCATCATCTCAAGTGCCTCTTCTACAGCTGCAAAATCTTCTTTTTGAAGACCGCCCAAAAGCTTTCGATATGGAAAGCGTCCTCTTGCGACAAGATCAGTCACCTTAATGCCTTCTGGCACAACAGGTGACTGCGGCAAAAGACCAAGCATCTGTGCCATCTGCTTTGATGGAATGGAAAAAATGCTTTTTCCGTCTAAGAGAATGCTTCCCTGCTCTGGCTTTAAAAGTTTCGCAAATGTCTTTAATAAAGTAGATTTTCCACATCCGTTTGCTCCCAGAATGACACTGATCTTATTTTGCGGAATTGTTATGCTAACATCAGAAACTATTGTTTTTCCATCATAGCCTGCAAAGAGAGCATCTGCTGCAAGTTCTATATTTTTCATAATCCTTTACCTCTTTTTGTTTTCAAGCTGACTGCCTTACGAAGTGTCCCCTCACACAGTCTCACTCTTTTTGTTCATGCGAAGCAGCAAAAAAATCAGATATGGTGCGCCAAGAATACCTGTAACAACACCAACCGGATAGCGCGATGGCAGTGCAAACTGACCAATCAAATCAGATGCAAGCACGAGAACACTTCCAACAAGTGCAGATGCAAGCATATTAGTACGTCCGCCTCCGCAAAGACGTGCCGCAATCGGTCCTGCCAGAAATGCTATTGATGCAATCGGACCAGTAACAGATGTGGCAAATGCAACAAGAAGAAGAGAAAGCAAAATGAGTGCCAAACGAACCATTTTTGACTTAACGCCAAGTGTAACTGCATGACTTTCGCCCATTTGAAGCATTGCTAACTGCTTATCTAACAAAACGATCATACATGATGCAGCGATCACAACAACAGCAAGTAAAGGTACATTTTCCAGCTTAACACCATTTAAGCTGCCAGACAGCCAGCGAAGCGCACTTGCCACATCATACTCAGATGCTTTTAATAACAGCCATGAGATAATCGCATTTAAAAATGCCTGCATACCAATTCCAGTTAAGATCAACCGAGCATTGGAAAAACCGCCTCCCTGAGCCAAAACATAAATCAGGCACGAGACAAAAAGACCT
>ERZ824480.1927-NODE-1927-length-16804-cov-7.652337_pt1 | contig 16804 bp, 12 predicted proteins | sample MGYA00519861_ERZ824480 | MGnify/ENA primary metagenome ERZ824480 (study PRJEB31778, sample SAMEA3449152) | human gut metagenome | biome: human gut; feature: human-associated habitat; material: faeces | place: United Kingdom | collected 2010/2012 ... | reverse complement strand
AATCGGAACCCCCGCGCTTTTGAGGCACTTTTACTCTAAAAGTGCCCCCGCGGAGTGAAACAGTAAAATAACAAATTTTATATTTTTGATATAGAATAAAAATTACAAAATTACAGAAACAAAAAAGAGGAATTGCAAGGGAAACTTCCCTTACAACCCCTCCTCCGTCATATATGAAAATCGTGGTTTCCTATTGACGTATAATACTGACGGTTATTTTTAATCCAACTGCTTGCAGATGTGCGTGGATTATAGAAAAACAGGCATTTTCCCACGGGACGCGCGCCCTCGAGCGCCGCAACCGCCGCGTTGACACTGCTTTGCGACGGTGTGTTGTATATCGTGCCGTTTTTTGTCGGCTGATACTGCACGCCGTAGTTTGTGTCGAAAATAACCTTTACAACGTTATTCGGGTAGCTGTCGGTGATAACCCTGTTCAAAACGCAGTTTCCCACCGCGACTTTGCCCGTGTAGCTTTCGCCCTGCGCCTCTGCCTCGATAAGACGCGAAAGCCAGTAAATATCGTTGTCGTCGTATGTGCGCAGATAATGCTGTGATGCGGCGGCATACAGCGCATTACGCGTGTTTGTGCCGAAAATTCCGTCCGCGGTAAGACCGTTTGCTTTCTGGAACTTTGTCACCGCATTTTTCGTTTCGGTTCCGTAATAACCCGTTATTTCCGAATTAAAATATCCCTGATTTTTAAGAATTGTCTGCAAAGTTGTCACCTCATACGAGCTTGCACCCTGTTTCAAAGCGGACGGTGCGCTCGCAAATGCGCTTTGCGTAAATACCGCAAGCGAAAGTGTCAAAACGAGAGTCAAAAGAAAAATTGTTTTTTTCATACCAAAAATCCTTTCTGTTTTTCTCTTGGCGCCGTTGACTTAGGCATCAGAGAGTTAAACCGCACGGGGTTCGGCTCACTGATGTCTAACATTTTACACAATATGCGCATAATTTTCAACCCTGCTCTGCCTTTGTGAGCCGTATCACGGCATAAAACGGCAAATATACCGCATAAATTTTTTAAAATTCGCAAAATTCTTTTAAAATATTATGCAATACCAGAAAAATACAGCTTGAAAAGACATTCTGCGTGTAGTATAATGTTTATATAAATTTTTCGGAGGATTTTTATGAAAAAACTTTTCATTTCAATTTTAATGTCAATCTCAATTTGCGCGGTATCTTCTGCGGTATATGCGCGCATTGAGCCGTGCGCTCTCGAGTTTAAGCCGTACGGGGGCGGTACGTTTATATACGAAAACAACATCGAGTCGGTGACGCGTGACGATTTGTCCGATACGTCCAACCCCGACCCTACATATATAATGAAGAATAAATCGCTCAAAACGGGAAAATATTCCGTTTTTATAACCAATCTTAATTTTACGGGCGTGAAGGACGAAAACGGCGAAATCACCGAAAACGGATTTTCGATTGAGGTGGACGGACTTTTTGAAACAAATTCGTCCGCGGTTGTGAAAATCACCGCGCTCGGCTTTGAAATGCCCGACGTGAAAACGCTTTATTCGCGCGCAAACAAGCAGAAATACGAGGACAGCTGGAGCTGTCTTAACGCGTGGTCGGACTATCTTCAGACGCCGATTTATCAGGTCGGCTCGTACAAAAGATACGAACCTATCGAGTTTTCGCCCGTTCAGTTCGGCGTAAATTCGGATAAAAAAGTGTGGATAAGCGAATTTATAAAAAATTATTCCGCAGTGCCGTATCTTAAACCCGTCAACATTTTAATGGATTTTGAGGTTGTGTCGGGCAGTGTGGATTTTGACATTGCCGCGCTTAAATCAAACGGAATTTTGAAAGACCGTTCGCACCACGATTACAATGCGAAAGACGGAAATTTCAAGCGCGAAAGGCAGTACAAGGGCATTGCGCAAACGCTTCCGAAGGTGTGCGCAAACCTTAATTTTTCGGTAAACAAGGGCGATAAGGACGGCGATTTTCTGCCCGTCACGGTTTACAATCAATACAACACCGCGGGCAAACTTACCGACAAATGGGTTACGAACTTAAATCCGCAAAACGACAAGTGGTCGCGCGACATCTGCGCCGAGTCGGATATGCTTAAAATTAAATATCTTGACGAGTCCAAGCTTGATTTTTACGGCGAAAGCGTTCCCGACGGCGTGAAAACTCCGTGGTGGTTTTTTGACGTTTTCCATACCGATACAATAAATCCGTCGCAGGAGAAGATTAAGCAGAATGAGAACAAATTTATTCCAAACCGCACCGTTTCGCGTTATGAGGATAATCTTTTGGAGGCGTGCAACCTCGGAAACTACGGCGTTAAGGTAAATTACAAGGTGAGCGTTAAAAATAACTGCGATTATGACCGATACGTTTATTACAATCTTGAAACAGGCTCGAACAACATTGTTATGCTGTACGACGAAAATATGAACCGCGTAGACGGTTACGCGCTGTCAAAGGGCAACAAGGCGGACGGCACGCTTGACACAATGGCTTGCGTAAAGCTTGAAAAGGGCAAAACAACGGTGTTTTATCTCGATGTGATTTTGCCGGCGAACAACAACGGCGGTATGCTCAATTCGTTTGTTTTAAAGGACGCGCCGATTGACATAACGTTTGACGAGCGCGCGTTTGAGGTTGCGCAAAAGGGTATGAAAACCGACGGGAAATCGTTTTTGGTGTGGAACAATTCGCGTCTTTACAAAAGCGATAATTTTTCCGATTACACCGAAATTCCGCTCTCCGATGAGGCGAAAAAGATTTTCGGCACAGAGGGCGCAAACTTTGATATTGTAAAGGGCGATAACGGCTATATCGCAAAATGGGGCGCGTACGACGGTGCGCCGTCATATTTTGAAAGCGTTTTGAAATTTTACAATAAGGTGTATATTTTTGATGATAATTTTAATCTCATAAGCGAGAAAACGTTTGACGCATATCCCACCGAAATAGGCTTTGCGTCGGGAAAATATTACGTTTGCGCGGGCAAAAATTATTACACCGAAAACGCGAAAGACTGGTTTGAATTATCTACTGTCAACATTCCGTCCAACAACGGAAAATTCGACGTTGCGTCAACAAAATACGGCTACTTCTTTATGTCGGCGGACAAAATGCCGTTTATGAAAATCGACTACGACGGCGAATTTCCCAAATATATCGAAAGCTTTGACGGCGTGTTTTACTACACCGATTTCGACACGCTTTATCTTTCGGACAACGGCATTTATTTTGAAAAATTCAATCCGGGTTACGATATAATCACGCTGGACAAAATCGGTGACGAAATTTTGGTCAACAACCGTGAGAGAATTAAAATTCCGGCGTTTGAAAAACTTCCCGTTATCGCGCTGAACAACGAGATTATGGGATTTTCGCACAAACCCGTTTTAAAGGACGGCGAGTATTTTATCAGCGCGCGCAAAATTTTGGAAAATTGCGACTGCGACGTTATATATAATGAAGAAACGGGCGAAATCACCGTGAAAAAGGTGTTTTTGACGGCGAGCGCAAAAACCGGCGATACAAAATGCACCAAAAACGGCACGGATTACGAAATCGGCGCGCCGTTTGTATCGGAGGGCGAAATTTATCTTCCGATTGAATTTTTTGAAAAAATTATGGACTTTAAATGTGAAAAAAATGAGGACATTAACTTTATAAGATTTGTTTCGTAAAAATTTGTTTTCGTATCAGACAACGGGAGGACATATGAAAAAATCAATTTACATTGTACATTCGGCGGTGATTGCCGCAATTTACATCGCGCTGACGTGGGCGTTTGCGCCCATAAGTTTCGGGCACAACATCTTTCAGCTCCGCGTTTCCGAGGCGCTCTGTATTCTGCCTCTTTTCACGCCCGGCGCGGTTTTCGGGCTTTTTGCAGGGTGCTTTCTGTCAAATCTTCTGTTCGGCGGACTGGGCATAATCGACCTTGTTTTGGGAAGTTTGGCAACGCTTATCGGCGCGTCGCTCACATACGCACTGCGAAAGAAAAATCCGCTTATTGCAATTTTTCCGCCCGTCATTGTGAACGCGCTTATCGTGGGCGGATACCTTAAATTTTTGCTCTTTACAAACATACACGCGTATGTTATAATGGGATATACCTTTTTGGGGGAATTTTTGGCGGTTTACGTGCTCGGCTTTCCGCTTTATCTTGCGCTTAAAAAGCACGCGTCAAAAATTTTCCGAAATAATTTTTAAACAGGGGGTTTTGTGAAAATGAAAAAAATTCTTGCACTTGCTTTGGTTGTTTTGATGTTTGCGCAAACCTGCGTTTTTGCGTCCGAACTTCCGTTTTTCGACAGAGATTATCTTACATATGAAGAAACGGTTACATATTCGGCAAAGCTTAACAAGCCGATAAATTTAAGTTTTGCCGATGAGTATTTGCCGGCGGATGTGACCAATATGATTGATGTAAACGGTCTTATAAACGGACTTTTTAATTCAACAAGCACCGTTACGGGCAAAGCTGACATTTCGCCCGATTACAAAAGCGGAAAAATTTATGCCGGCGGTTTGAGCGCCGTGCCGGTTTACGTTAACAAAAACCTCAAAATCACCGCGGACGCAAACACCGAGGTGTGGCTTGAATACGATTTTTCCGACTTGTCAAAGCCTGTGTTCAATATGATTCAGAACACGCCGTCGTTTGACAAATACGTTGTTTACGACATTGACGCGCTTATTAAAAATATTGACGGCGCCGAGTCGGACACGGTTTACGCTGTGCTTTCAAAGCTTTTGAGCAAGGAGTTTGTCGAGCAGTACAGAACTGCGTTTATTGACCTTTTGACGAAATATGCCGACATCAAAAAAGACGGCAAAGGCTACACAATCACCATAGACGATAAGGGATTTAAAGCGATTTTGAACGAGAGCGTTACGAATATCGGCAACTTTATCGAGGATTTTGTTGTAAGCGGAAATTACGCGACAAAAGAGGAATTCCGAGCTGTTTACGACGGTGAAATTATGCCGTATGTTATAAGCTTTCTTGAGGGATTGCAGACAACAAAGGTTATCGGCGACGGAAATATCGTTATGAAAGTTGAGTGTGACAATAAAGGTTACATCAAAAAGTCCGATACTTCGGCGAATATCTGCATAAATATTTTTGAGATTATCGAAAAACTGGGCGGGGATGTTTCGGGTTACAACACTGCCGACGGAATTTTGGATTTCACGCTCAATTACAAAAGCGAGGTTAAAAAGCTTTCAAACGTCAAGGTTGATTTCCCCGTTTTGAACGGGGAAAATTCGGTGAATTTTGCAGACCTTTTCCCCGTTTACCCCGATTTTGAGCCTGATGACGGCGAGTGGCATCAGCACTTTATGTGGGGCGCGATGAACCACGACGGTTTGCCTGTTGTTTTGAACGGCGAATTTTACCCGCATTTGAGAGATATGGCGGTCGGCATTGGCTTTGCGGACGGCGACATTACCTATGAAAACGGCGTTGTTACGCTTATGCGCCCCGACTGGGTTGAATGCGGAAAATACAAAACCGCGTCGTTTGCGGTGGGTTCAAACACCGTTTATCTCGACGGCGAGGCTTACACGGTTGCAAATCCCGCGCTTGAGGTTGACGACTCGGTTGTAATTTCAAACGAGATTGCAAAGCTTTTGTTCAGAATTACTCAAAATCTCGGCGGATATGTTACGGTTGATTTTGTCGGCAAAAGCTACTGGACAGATTTTGACTATCAAATCTGCGGCTGCGATACAAACGAAATTTACGGCGAAATTGACTCCGATTTGGATTATGAAATAGACCCCGATTTCAGCTATGGAGCATAAAAGATAGTTGCAAAAAGAGAGATGGATTTAAAAATCCATCTCTCTTTTTTTGACTTGAAAATATTATTTCCCCAAAACCGCATTTTTTGCGGCGGTGAGGGTGTTTTTCATAAGCATTGCAATGGTCATAGGTCCGACGCCTCCCGGCACGGGTGTGATGTGGGACGCTTTTTTTTCGGCGGATTCAAAATCAACGTCGCCGACAAGTTTTTTGTTTTCAAGACGGTTCATTCCGACGTCGATAACCACCGCGCCGTCCTTTATATAATCGCCGTCAAACATCTGCGCTCTGCCCACCGCTGCAACCAAAACGTCCGCATTTTTGGTGATTTCTTTAATGTTTTTCGTCTTTGAATGGCAGATTGTAACCGTCGCGTTTTTGTGCAAAAGAAGCATTGCCTGAGGTTTGCCCACAATGTTGCTTCTGCCCACGACAACACAGTTTTTGCCCGTAAGGTCAATGCCGGCATCGTTTATAAGCTCCATAACGCCTGCCGGTGTGCAGGGCAGAAAATCGAAATTGCCAATCATAATTTTGCCGACGTTCACGGGGTGGAACGCGTCAACGTCCTTTTTGGGGTTAATCGCGTTTATGATTTTTTCTTCGTCTATGTGTTTCGGAAGCGGTAACTGAACCAAAATTCCGTGGATTTTTTCATCACCGTTGAGTTTTTCAACGAGTGATAAAAGTTCGCCCTCGGTTGTGCTTTCGGGCAGTGCGTGCTCCTCGGAATAATAGCCGATTTCGGCGCACGCTTTCTTTTTTGAGTTTACGTAAACGCGCGACGCGGGGTCGTCGCCCACGATAACTACCGCAAGCCCGGGTTTTATGCCGTATTTTTCAACGAATTTTTCCGTTTCATCTTTAAGAGCGTTTTTTACCCTTTGCGAAACCGCTTTTCCGTCCAGAATTTTTGCCATTTTTTGTTCCTCCTCTGTTTGCCGAATTTTTATTGTTTTGTTTTGTATTTGATTTTGCGAATTGCTTTGAGTTCTGCTTGGTTTTCGCTGCCCGTTCACGCTCCGCAAGCGATTTCGGCGGACGTATAAGGCAGTTTTTGCCGTAACCGATTAAATCCTCGCGGTGCGCAAGCTTAAGCGCTTTTAACACAAGCGTGTAATTTTCTTTTTTAGTAAACTGCAAAAGCGCGCGCTGCATTTGCTTTTCCTCAAACGTGCGCGGAACGTACACCTCTTTTAAGGTGAACGGGTCAAGCCCTGTGTAAAACATACAGGTCGAAATTGTGAAAGGTGTGGGGTAGAAATCCTGCACCTGTTCGGGGTGGAGATTGTGCGCCTTAATGTACTCGGCAAGTTCGATTGCTTCGTTTAACGTACTTCCCGGGTGGCTCGACATAAGATACGGCACAAGATACTGCTCCTTGCCGATTTTCTTGTTTATTTCATAAAATTTATCTGCAAATTTATCGTAAACAGCACGGCTCGGCTTGCCCATTTTGGACAAAACGTTGTCGCTGATGTGCTCGGGCGCAACTTTAAGCTGACCGCTGACGTGATTTTTTGCAAGATAATAGAAAAATTCCTCGTTTTTGTCGTAAATAAGGTAGTCGTAGCGTATGCCCGAACGAATGAAAACCTTTTTAATCTTGGGAATTTCGCGCATTTTCTGCAAAAGGCGCATATACCTTTTGTGGTCGATTTCAAGATTTTTGCACGGCTCGGGATAAAGACACCGTCTTGTTTTGCACGTGCCTTTTGTAAGCTGTTTTTTGCACGCAGGCCCGTAAAAATTCGCCGTCGGACCGCCCACGTCGTGAATATAACCTTTAAAATCAGGATCGTGCGTGAGGCTTTCCGCCTCTTTCAAAACGCTCTTTTCGCTTCGGCTTGTGACCATTCTGCCCTGATGAAATGTGAGCGCGCAGAAGTTACAGCCGCCGTAGCAACCGCGCGTGTTGGTTATGGAAAATTTAACCTCTTTTATCGCCGGCACACCGCCGTCTTTTTCGTAAATCGGGTGGTAGGTGCGCATATACGGCAGTGAATAAACCCTGTCAAGCTCGCTTGTTGAAAGGGGCATCATAGGCTTGTTCTGCACAAGATATTTCCCCTGGCATTTCTGCACTATCGCACGTCCGCGGATTGGGTCCTGCTCATAATATTCGTCCGCGGTGGCTTTTGCATATTTCACCTTGTCCGACGAAACCTCCTCGAACGACGGGATTTCAACGTAATTTTCAAGATAATCTATATTTGAGCGGACGTAAACACAGCCGTCAATGTCCGTTTCGGAAATCTCTTTTCCGTCCTTTAGCGCGTGCGCAAGCTCGGTGATGATTTTTTCGCCCATTCCGTAGGTGAGAACGTCGGCACGGCTGTCGAAAATTATCGAACGGCGCACCTTGTTGTCCCAGTAGTCGTAATGCGCGAAACGGCGCAGACTTGCCTCAACACCGCCGATTATGATTTTTGCGTCGGGATATGCCTCGCGTATGCGGTTGCAATACACGATTGTCGCCCTGTCGGGACGTTTGAACGCCTCACCGCCGGGGGAATACAGGTCGGTATGGCGGATTTTTTTGTTAACCGTGTAGTGGTTCACCATAGAGTCGATATTACCTGCCGACACCAAAAATGCGTACTTCGGCGCGCCGAGCTTTTTAAATTCCTCGCAGTCTTTCCAGTTCGGCTGGGCGATTATACCTACGGTGAAACCCTCGCTTTCAAGCACGCGCGTGATAATTGCGTGACCGAAACTAGGGTGGTCTACATATGCGTCACCGCTGACGTACACAAAATCGAGCTGTTTAATTTTCCGCTTTTGCATATCCTCTTTGGATATGGGTAAAAAATCTTTTTTCATTATATTAGTCCTGTAATTTACTGCTCATAAGCATTTCGTTGTATTCCTCGCGCGTGATGAGCGCCTGACGCGGTTTGTTGCCGTCAAGCCCCGAAATAATTCCGCGCGCCTCCATTTGGTCGATAATGCTTCCGGCGCGGTTGTAGCCTATGCGGAAACTTCTCTGTAACTGCGATGTGGAAATCTGTCCGCGTTCAATAACAAGTTCAATCGCCTTGGGCAAAAGTTCGTCGTTGTCGCCGGGGTCGTCGCCCTCGGGATTGTAAACTTCCTCAGCATTAAGACGTTCAATAACGTCCTCTTTATACTGCGGTGCACAGTTTTTGCTCACCGCCGCAACAACCGCCTCAACCTCCTTGTCCGAAACGTACGAACACTGAAGTCGCGTAGGCGACGACGCGCCGACCGGCATATAGAGCATATCTCCGCGTCCGATAAGCTTTTCCGCGCCCGACATATCGAGAATTGTGCGCGAGTCTATCTGGCTCGACACCATAAACGAAATTCGCGACGGGATATTCGCCTTAATCGTACCCGTGATGACGTTTACCGACGGACGCTGTGTTGCGATTACAAGGTGCATACCTGCGGCACGCGCCATCTGTGCAAGACGGCAGATATATGTTTCGACGTCGGCAGGCGCAACCATCATAAGGTCGGCAAGCTCGTCGATGATAATTACCATTTGAGGCATTTTGAGCTGGGGTGTTTCGTTAAGCTCCATAAGTTCGTTATAGCCGTTTATATCGCGGACGTTGTTGTCGGCAAATTTGGAATAACGCTCGGTCATTTCCGAAACCGCCCAGTTGAGCGCGCCCGCGGCTTTTTTTGCGTCGGTCACAACGGGGATTAAAAGGTGCGGTGCGCCGTTGTAAACACCGAGTTCAACCACTTTCGGGTCAATCATAACAAGCTTAACCTCGTTGGGGTCAGCTTTGTAGAGAATACTCATAACAAGCGTGTTTATGCACACACTCTTACCTGCGCCCGTCGCGCCCGCAATGAGCAGATGGGGCATTTTTGCAATGTCTATGATTATGGGATTTCCGCCGATGTCTTTGCCGAGCGCAACCGAAAGTTTTGATTTTGCGTTTATAAACTCTTTGCTTTCGAGCACCTCGCGGAGGGTTACGATGTTTGTAACCTTGTTTGCAAGCTCAATTCCCACTGCGGATTTTCCCGGAATAGGAGCCTCGATACGCACGCTTTTTGCGGCGAGATTTAAGGCAATATCTTTTGAAAGTCCCGTGATTTTGCTCACCTTTACGCCTGCATCGGGAGTAAGCTCATAGCGCGTTACCGTCGGGCCCATACTGATTTCCACAACCTTTGCGCTTACGCCGAAGCTTTTTAGGGTGTCAACCAGTTTTTTTGAATTTCTTTTTAATTCGTCCTCAATATCGTGAGTGTTTTTGTTGGCTTTCGGAGGCGTCAAAAGTTCGACGGACGGGTATTCGTATTCGATAATTTCGCTTGCTTTGTCGTTTGCCTCATTTAATTCTTCAACGATTTTTTCGTCGGGTTTGTTGTCGTCGTTTTCGCCTTTTTCGCCGTCTTTCGGATTTTCGGTTTTTTCAGACTTTTCAGCCTTTTCGTTTAAAGCCTTGCCCTCTTTGCCGTTTTTGTCCAAAAGCTCGGCAAAACCCGTCTGACCCTTGTTGTAAAGCTTAATTTCGGGCTCTTTGTAGTCCTCGTCGGGGACGGGTTCCTCTTTCGGTTCTGATTTTTGAGCCTCGGCTTTGGGTGCGGACGCGGATTTTTCACCGTCGCCGAAAATGTCGATTTCTTTTATTTTGCGTTTCTGCGTCTGAACGGGGGCATCGCTGTATCCGTACGGCTCGTCAGCCTGTTTCTGCGACGCTCTTTTTTCGCTTTTCGCTTTCATAAACAGTGTGAAATTGTTGAGCGCCTTAAAGAACGAAACGTCGAACACGCAGATTGAGAAAATCAGTATCATCGAGATGAAGAAAATGTCCGAGCCGAGGTAGTTGAACATACTGATAACGGGGCGCGCGATAATTTCGCCGATTACGCCCGAACCGCGCATATACGCGTTTTCGCTGGTCGAATAGTAGAGGTAATATTTTTTCCAGTAGTCGGCAAGCGATTTGCGTTCAAGACGGTATTCCCAGCCCTCAACGCCCGACAAAACGTGAATAAGTCCTGCAAAAAGGAAAAACATTATCACGCACATAAGATACTTTGATTTTAACTCTTTGTAGTTTTTATGTATCATTGAGTGGATAAGCAGAAAAAGTGCGTACGGGGGCAGAAAATATATGCTCGTGCCAAACATTCCCTGCAAAAATTTCACCGTTGCCGCGCCTGCCGGTCCGCCGTTGTTGAAATACAGGCTTAACACCAGCCACAGCGACACCGCGATTGCGATTATTGCAATTATTTCATAAAGGTGTGAATTTTCTTTCGCCGTTTTTGCGCCTTTTGACGGTGCGGCGGATTTCACGCTTGTGCCTTTCGCGCCCTTTGCTTTCTTTTGTTGTGCCATTTTGTTTTTCATAACCTTTCGTAAAAATTTTAAAATTTATCCGTTCTGGCCTGACGTTCCGTTTTTGTCCTGACGGCGCAGAAGATTGTCGATAAATTCGTTGTTCGAGCTCGTTTTGACAAGACTCGAGATGATCTTTTCCGCAACGTCCTGGCTTTGGTCACGGCTCATAATTCTGCGCAGATGCCAAACCGCGTCTTTCTGGCGCGGAGTGAGCAGAAGTTCCTCTTTCCGCGTGCCCGATTTATATATGTCGATTGCCGGGAATATGCGTTTTTCCGAAAGTTTTCGGTCAAGGTGGATTTCCATATTGCCCGTGCCTTTAAATTCCTCAAAAATAACGTCGTCCATTCGGCTTCCCGTTTCGACAAGCGCGGTTGCAAGAATTGTGAGCGAACCGCCGTTTTCAATGTTCCGCGCCGCACCGAAAAAGCGTTTCGGTTTGTGCAGTGCGCCGGGGTCGATACCGCCCGAAAGCGTTCTGCCCGTCGGCGGAATTGTGAGGTTGTACGCGCGCGCAAGTCTTGTCAAACTGTCGAGCAAAACAACAACGTCTTTTTTGTGCTCCACAAGGCGCATTGCGCGCTCAAGCGTCATTTCAGCAACTTTTATATGATGCTCGGGAAGTTCGTCGAACGTCGAAAAAATCACCTCGCCGTTTATTGAACGTTTCATATCGGTAACCTCCTCGGGACGTTCGTCAATGAGGAGAACGATAAGCTTTATGTCGGGATAATTTTCCGAAATACTGTTTGCGATTGACTTTAAAAGCGTGGTTTTTCCCGCTTTCGGGGGAGATACGATTATTCCGCGCTGACCCTTTCCGATAGGCGCGATAAGGTCGATTAAGCGCACCGAAAAATTGCCCGGCTCGCGCTCCAATGTCAAGCGCTCGTTGGGATAAATCGGAATAAGCGAGTCGAACGGTTTCCGCCTGATTGCAACGTCGGGCGTGTCGCCGTTGACCTCTTTGACATAGATAATCGCACCGAAACGCTCACCCTCGTTGGGAAGGCGCATAACGCCGAAAATCTGGTCGCCCGTTTTTAAGTTAAACCGCCTTATCTGCACGGGCGAAACATAAATATCGTCCGAACCCGATAGGTAGTTGTCGCACCTCAAAAAGCCGAAACCGTCTGCCAAAACCTCCAAAACGCCCGTAACGTCGCGCGTATTGTTCTTTTTGTGTTCGGTATTTTTTTCGTCTGCTTTGTGTTCGGGATTGTTTTCGGAAACCGTTTTTTGAGATTTTTTCGGATTTTGAATATTTTCGGATAAATTATTTGAATTGTTTTGATTTTCTTCGGATATTTCCTTTGTGATTTCTTCTTTTTTTGTGATTTCTTCTTTTGCCCCGTCGGTTTTCTGCTCTTTTGCCGAAACCGATGCGGTTTTGATTTCTTTTGTTTCGCCTTTGTCCGCGCTTTTGTCCGCCTTTTTTACGGCAGGTTTTTTCTGCGGTTTTTCATCTTTTGCGAACTGCGCTATTTTTTCGGCAAGCTCACCTTTTTTCAGCTTTGAAATATTTTTTATTCCAAGCTCTTTAGCCTTGCTTTTAAGTTCGGGCAAGGTGAGGGTTAATAAATCTTCCATTTATTTCCTCCAATTTATAAAAATTACATAATAAGCTGTTAGTATAACTAATTATACACCAAGTTTTACAAAAATTCAAACATATTTTAAAAATATTTAAAAAAATGTTAGTAATTTTGAAAAAAATGTAGTATAATAGACGTGACTGTGAATTATTTTGGAAAAAAGAGGGTGAAAATGTGAAAAAGAAGCCGATACTTTTGCGCGCCGTCAAAAGTTTTTTGGACGACGACGTGCCTGCAATGGCGGCACAGCTTGCGTTTTATATCAACACGGCTTTTTTTCCGTTTATCGTTTTTCTGTTTATAATAATTTCATCCACACCGCTTTTGGACGAGTCGGCGCTCTACGATTTAATCGCGTTTTTGCCCAATCAAACCGCGACAATCGTTTTAGACGGTCTGCGTCAGGTGACGGCGAGCCGTACGCTTGCGGTAATCACGGGCGTTGTGTCAATTTGGTCGATGTCAAACGCGGTGGCGACAGTGTCGCGCGCGCTCAACAAGTTTTACGACGCAAAAGAAAACCGAAATATTTTGTATATCCGCCTCCTCGGCATAATTTTTGCACTGCTTATACTTGTGACGATAATTTTAAACTTCATTCTGCTCGTTGCAGGCTCGCTTATCGGCGCTGTGATGATACGCTATCTTCCGCAGTATTACGCGCTGTGGCACATTTTAAGGTTCCTTGTGCCGTTTGTGCTGATGATTGTGCTTTTCGCGTCGATGTATAAGGTTATGCCGTGCGTGAATTTGTCGTTCAAACAAACGCTGGGCGGTGCGTTTTTCACGTCGTGTCTGTGGATTGTGTTTTCGTCGGTTTTTTCGTATTACGTAAACAATTTTTCAAGCTACGACATTATCTACGGCAGTATCGCCGGGATTGTTGTGCTTTTCACCTGGATTTTCGTCACGGCGTACATAATTTTAATCGGCGGTGAGGTAAATTCGTTTTTGGCAGGACATTTCAGCAAAAGAAAAAGGGAGTTTTAGTTATGGAAATATATATGGACAACAGCGCCACAACCTTGCCGTACGACGAGGTGTGCGACACGGTTTTCGACGCTATGAAGCGGTTTTACGCAAATCCGTCGTCACTGCATAATCTCGGAAAATACGCCGAGGACGAAATGGAAAAGGCGCGCAAATTCATTGCAAAAATGATAAATGCGTCGGCGGAGGAAATTTATTTTACGAGCGGAGGAACCGAGAGCGACAACATTGCAATGCTCGGCTATGCGCTCAAAAACCGCAAACGCGGAAACAAAATCATCACAACAAAAGCCGAGCACCCTGCCGTTTTGGAGTGCTGTAAACACCTTGAAAGTGTGGGTTTTAACGTTGTTTACGCAAATCTTTTGCCTAACGGCGTTGTTGATGAGGGCGAGCTTTTAAACGAGGTGGACGGCGATACGATTTTGGTGAGCGTTATGCACGTCAACAACGAAACGGGCGCGGTTATGCCGATTGAAAAAATCGGCTCGGCGGTGAAAGCGAAAAACCCGAACTGCGCGTTTTTCTCGGACGCGGTGCAGAGTTTCGGAAAAATTAAAATCGACGCCGAAAAAGCAAAACTCGATATGCTTTCCGCGTCGGCGCACAAAATCGGAGGCCCGAACGGAATCGGTTTTATATATATAAGGAAGAAAACCCGAATTGAAAGCCCTGTTTTCGGGGGCGGTCAGGAGCGCGGAATACGCTCGGGAACGCACAATGTTGCAGGGATTCTGGGATTTTTAAAGGCGTGCGAAATCAAGCAGAAATCTATGCAGACCGACCGCGAAAAACTTCGCGAAGTGAAAAAAATCATTGAAGAAAGCGTGAAAAAACTGCCGTACACAAGGGTAAATTCGCCCGAAAACGGCTTGGAATACATCTTGAATGTGTCGTTTACGGGCTTAAAATCCGAGGTAATTCTGCACGTTTTGGAGTCGAACGGCATTTTTGTGTCATCGGGCAGTGCGTGCTCGTCGCGCAAAACGCACGTCAGCCACGTGCTGGACGCTATGGGAATTGACAAAAAAAGCGCGGAGGGCGCAGTGCGGTTCAGTTTTTCGCCCAACAACACCGCGGATGACGCGCGCTATGTTGCGCAGGTTCTTGCACGCGAAATTCCCGTTTTGCAGAAAACCGTAAACTTGAAATAATCGGACAAATAATCGGATATATAAAGGAAGGAAATTTTTATGAACAGCATCATTATGTGCCGTTACGGCGAAATAATTTTAAAAGGTCTTAACCGTCCGCGCTTTGAAAGTGCGCTGGTTAAAAATATCCGTCACGCGCTGGACGGACTCGGCGCGGTGGAAATTTCGCGCGCTCAGGCGATTACCTACATAGAACCGCTTGAGGGCGAGGAGCAGACAAACGCGATTATCGACAGGTTAAAATGCGTTTTCGGCATTGTGTCGGTGACGGTCGCGCGAAAATGCGAAAAAAATCTTGACGCGGTGAAAGAGGAAATTTTGAAATCATTCTCGGACGAAATCTCGAACGCGAAAACTTTTAAGGTGAACGCAAAACGCGCCGACAAGAAATTTCCGTTTAAATCGCCCGAAATCTGCGAGGAAATCGGCGGTTTTATACTGGATAATTTCCCGAATATCAAAGTTGACGTGAACAATCCCGAGCTTACCGTTACGGTGGAAATCCGCGACACGCACGCGTTTGTTCACACGGGAAAAATAAAGTGTCTCGGCGGTATGCCCGTCGGCACAAACGGCAAAGCGGCACTGCTTTTGTCGGGCGGAATTGACAGCCCCGTTGCGGGATATATGATTGCAAAACGCGGTGTAAAGCTTGAAGCGGTGCACTTTTTCAGCTATCCGTACACGGGCGAAAGGGCGAAGGACAAGGTTTTGAAACTTGCGTCAATCGTCGCAAAATACAACGGCGAAATGAAAGTTCACATTGTGCCGTTCACCGAAATTCAGCTTGAAATCCGCGAAAAATGCCCCGAGGAGCATCTCACGCTTGTTATGCGCAGATTTATGATGCAGATTGCCGAGAAAATCGCGCAGAAAACGCATTGCCAGGCGCTTGTCACGGGCGAAAGCATAGGTCAGGTGGCGAGCCAGACAATCGGCGCGCTCGGCGTTACAAACGAGAGCGTGAACACCGTTGTTTTCCGTCCGCTCATCGGTATGGACAAAGAGGAAATTGTTGAAATTTCCCGTAAAATCGGCGCTTTTGAAACGTCAATTCTGCCGTACGAGGACTGCTGTACCGTGTTCACTCCGCGCCACCCCAGCACAAAACCCGTGCTTGAAAAAATTAAAAATTCACAGAAAAAACTCGACATTGAGCGCCTTATCGACGAGGCGGTTGCGGGTGTCGAAACAATTACCGTGAAATATGAGGATTAGGCTATGGAAGGGAAAATTTTGAATAATTTATCGGGCGATGTTTACAATTCGGGCGCGCTGAATAAAGATAATCTCGACGAAAAAATTCTCGCGGCGGCGGCCGAAACGGTGCGTCTGCTCGCCGAAAAAAATAAGACAATCACCACCGCCGAAAGCTGTACCGGCGGTATGCTCGGCGCGTCGCTCACCGAAATTTCGGGAGTTTCCGCGTATTATAAAGAAGGTGTTATCACCTACAGCAACGAGGCAAAAATGAAATTTCTCGGCGTTAAGCGCGAAACACTCGAAAAATACGGTGCGGTGAGCAGTAAAACCGCGGTTGAGATGGCGTCGGGCGCAATGGAGAGCGCGAAAAGCGATATTTCCGTTGCAATCACCGGAATTGCCGGGCCTTTGGGCGACACGCGCGAAAAATGTGTGGGTCTTGTGTATATTTGCGTGAAAATCGGGGACAATCATAGAGTGGAAAAACACATTTTTGACGGCGAACGCCACGTTGTAAGGCAAAAATCCACACTTTGCGCACTCAACACGGTTATAAAAATGATAAAATGAAAATTTTTGCAAAAAAGTGTTGACTTTGGGAAAGGAATGTGGTATATTGATAAAGCACCTTTGAGGACGGCACTTTTGAGATTTTGAAGATTTGAAAAAAAATTCAAAAAAATGAAAAAAAGTGTTGACAAAGTATCAAAGATGTGGTATTCTATAAAAG
>ERZ824480.1926-NODE-1926-length-16806-cov-13.141066_pt1 | contig 16806 bp, 6 predicted proteins | sample MGYA00519861_ERZ824480 | MGnify/ENA primary metagenome ERZ824480 (study PRJEB31778, sample SAMEA3449152) | human gut metagenome | biome: human gut; feature: human-associated habitat; material: faeces | place: United Kingdom | collected 2010/2012 ... | reverse complement strand
AGCCGTCAATCACTTGTGATGTGTGGCAGTATTCAGATAACGGTAGAATTAACGGTATATCAACAAATGTTGACCTTAACTACATATATGACCTTAACATTTTAAGTTGATTACAACTTTCTGTTTTATGACTCTCACTGTTCATTTGACAGCAAGACTTTTTAAGTTTTCATTGTTATTCTTCTTTTGCATCGGGCATTAATTTGTCCGATGCATCCCTACAATCCCCACTAAGGTGGTTAATAATATAAATTTACGGAGGTAAATATGATTCGTGCATCACCCATAAAAGAATACAGTAGTTTTTCTTTTTCAATATTTAGATGAAAGGAGAGAAAAATTTGAATGAAGTTAATTAAAAAAATATTGTCGGTTTTCTTATGCTTGACTGTAATTATCGGCTCATTGTCTGTTGGTTCATTTTCCGTAAGTGCTGCCTCGGTTAAAGGCAATCGTGGAGCAGACGGCAAAGGTTTTATATACAAGAAAACAGCTGAATATACTTATACAGACGCAAACGGAAAAAAGCACAGTCAGCATTATGAAGGTTGGGAAAATTTCAAGGTGCACTTTTTTGCTCCATCCGGAAAAACCTTGAATTTTTTAGACTACACACAAAGAGCGTACTGTATTGAACCGGATAAAGCATCTGAATTAACAAGTTCTGCTACTGTAAAAAGTACATCTCAATCAGCAGCTTGGAAACAGCTAACTACTGCACAACAGAACGCAGTTAATCTGATCCTAAGTTGGGGGTTCGGAGGTTTTGAATCTCCGTCAAAAAGTAAGGTACATTACTATTACGCAACACAGTTGTTAATTTTCGAGATTGTAGCCGGCAAGAGAAATGCTTCAACCTTTGATGCCGTATCCGGAAAACCGTTGCTTACTCCTGCCCGTACTATGACTGAGACAAGCTCAGCTGAAACTACTGTAGCAAATGTTACAACAGCATATGACAATATGGTGTCTTGGTGCAAAAGGTCGGTGCGTAATCCGTCATATACAGCATCATCACTCAGTTCTGCGAAGTCGTATCAAATGTCATATAATCAATCAAACGGACAGTATTCAATCACTTTGACTGATAAGAACGGTACCGCTTCAGTAACTAAAGCATCCGATGTAATCGTCAGCAATTCAAATGTTAAGGTCAGCGTAAGCGGTAAAAAGATAACATTTACCTGTTCTAAAAATCTTGGTACGACAGTTAATGTGACAATGAAAAATTCTTTTTTGAAGGAACATGGAATCAAGAGCAAAAACAGTTTGTATTTAATTACAAGTAATGACTATGCATCATATCAGACTTTTGCTCAGGGTTCTAATTATACAGTTAAAGACGGATATGTTAAGTTGACATTTCCGGATGTTGTCAAGCTGCAACTTCACAAATCATCATCAAACAAAGAGCTTACAGCCGGCAACGGTTGTTACAGCTTGTCGGGAGCTGAGTATGGCATATACACAGACAAAGCTTGTACCAAAAAAATCGGCAGTATTACAACAAATGCAAGCGGTTACGGCAGTTACAGTAAATATGTTGACGCATCAGCTTCTTACTATGCAAAAGAAACCAAAGCACCAAAAGGCTATGAGCTTGATGAAACTGTATATACATTTGTGAATTCAGGCAAAAAAGCCGCAGACGGTACAAAAATTTATAGCTTTAGCTGTACTGATGAGCCTGTAGATGACCCTGTCGGTATTGTGTTACAAAAAAAGAATGCAATTACAGGCGAAACAACAAGTCAAGGTCTTGGCGGTGCGGTTTTCAGCATTGAATACTACGCACAGGAAATTGATAAGGACTATGATGTCAAAGCAGATGAAACCGCTCCTGCACTTGACAGCAAAAACCTTAAAAGGACTTGGTATATTCAGACCAACTCTGACGGACTTACTCGTTTAGATGAAAAATATTTATCCGATGATTTCTTATCAGATGGATTATATTACGATGGTAATTTTGTAACTATTCCCATAGGAACAATTGTTATCAAGGAAGTCAAAGCTCCTGACGGCTATTCTCTCAGTGATGTTGTGTTTTACAGAGTAATTACTCAAGAGGGTGCAAAGTTTGCACAGGACACAAATACTCCCATAAATGTGACGATTGACGAAATGCCGGCAAAGGCATATATCGGCATACACAAACTTAATCAATCGGGTGTTGGTGTCGCAAATGCTGTATATGGCTTGTACTCTGATTCAGCTTGTGCAAGCTTGTATGACAAGCTCACAACAAGTGCTGACGGCAAGGGAACTTTTGCAAAATCGGTAGATGTCGGCAAAACATATTACATCAAAGAAATAACCGCTCCGACAGGCTATGAGCTTGACGAAACTGTTTATCCTGTCATTGCAAATGAGGAAAACTCAACCGTTGAAACAGCCGTTATTCAGACGATTTACGAAGATGCCGTAAAAGCTGACCTCAAAATTAAGAAGTCATCAACAGACGGTATTGTTTCAAATCTGTGGTTTGCAATATCAGATAGCCGTGGCAACGAGTACAACGCAGTTTCAACCGACAAAAACGGTGAAGCTACAGTTAAAGGTTTAAGGGTTTATGACGATAAAGGCAATAAGATAACCTATACCGTCAAAGAACTCGGCTTTAAGACTACTTTGGGTATTCACAGCTATGGCGGTTACACTTGGACGATAAAGAAAGAAAATGCAATCAGCTACAAAGGCTCATATTATGAAGGTGTTTCAAATGCCGTATTCAGCAATTGTGAGAATGCTTATTCAAGATACTACTATGGCAAATCATCAGAAGCAAAATCCAACGCTAACGGTAAGTCATTTACACTTGACGAGAGCAAAACGGTTACATTTAATTTTCAGAATACAGTTTCTGAAACAGATTTAACTGTTAAAAAGACCTCATACAACGGTAAAGTGTCTGGAGTTTGGTTTGAGGTACAGGACGAAAACGGCAAATATTATGGTGATATTGTTACAGATTCTACCGGAACAGCTAACTATTACAACCGATACGGTTACAAGCTCACAAGCTGTTTAACCGTTCCAAACTCAGCAATTTGTATCCCTATAAAATATAAAGTTGTTGAAAAAGGTTTTCTCGGCGGAGGCAGTTACTACTTCCCTGAAAATTACCTTGAAAAGGCTGAATCAGAGTTTAAGACTGCCAACAAATACGGAACAACATCTATTCTTAATTATTCCATGTACAACGCTCCTGCAACCGGCAGTATTAACATCAATAAGACTTCCGAGGACGGAGTTATCGAAGGTTTGAGTTTTAAGCTTGAGTCTTTTGACGATGAACGAGAATACGGCGATAACCTTATCCCTACCCCTATGGCTTATGATGAAGACGGCAACGAAATTACAAGCTTGATTTTAACGACCGATGCGAACGGTAAAGCAAGTACGAACAATGAGCAGTTCTATGATGTCAACGGTAATAAAATTGACGGAATTCTGCCATATGTATTCAATCAAAACGGCTTTCAAATCACCTACAGACTGACCGAAATCGGCATCAAACAGTCAGACGGAACATACAAGTTTCCGAGCCGTTATGTAGCGAAAGATGCAGTCGAATTTACAATCTATGATACCGATAAATACAACTATACATATGATTGTGTGAACACCGTAAAAACAGGTTTGTTACAGGTACAAAAAACATCTGAAGATGATGTTGTGGACGGTTTGTATTTTGAAATAAGCTGTGCTGATACAGGGTTTAACGAAAAAGTAAGCACAAACCTTGAAGGTTTAAGTCCTGAAATCTCAGACTTGCCGATTTATAACAGCAATGACGAATTGCTTAAATATAAAGTAACCGAACTCGGTGAGCTTAACGAGGATGGTACTTATTCTTTACCGTATAAGTACAACAAGCCAAAAAGCGTAACAGTTACGCTTAATTCAGATACCGTAGTTTTTGCAAATATCAAAAACACGCTGAAAACAGGCTCTGTTAAGCTGACAAAAACAGACGGCACAAAGGCTCTTACCGGATCAGGTTGGCAACTCTATAAGTCAGACGACACTCCCATCAGCTGTTATCAGACAGGCTCAGAAACTTATATGTATAATTCAGTTGCAAAAACTGCAACCGATTATATGGCTACGAATGGTAGTTTGTCAATCAGTAGTCTGCCGGTAGGTGATTACTATTTTATTGAATCTGTAACTCCGTCAGGCTATATGCCATACGGTAAAAAGGTTGAATTTACAATTTCAGCCGACAATGAAAACACACTTAATATATCTTTATCCGTTGCCGATAACAAGTCTGTGTTATCTCAAACAGGTGGCGGTGGTATTGCTCCGTTTTACTTCGTTGCCGTGGCACTCGGAGCAATGGCTATAATTTTCATCTATGACTACCATAAACACGGTAGCAAGAAATATAAAAAATCACGAAAGGAAAATCACAAATGAAAAAGAAAATCACACGAATTATGACAGCTATGGTACTTGCCGTTATGATGGTATTTACTGCAATCCCATTTGCAAGTGCCGCAACAAACAACAACGCTCTTGATGAAACAAAGAAGGTTTCATTCACGCTCAATTGTTCTAAGCCCGGCTATACATTCACGGTGTATAAGGTTGCAGAACTCAAAACAACCGAAAATCCGTATAAGACAGGCTATGATTCGCTCATTCCGTCAATCTCTGATGAGATTTTAAGCGGAAAGACATCGAATGTTCTCTCAGCTCTTGACGGTCTTTCTTCAATCCCGTCAACTGCTTCAACAGTTGGCACATTTACTACTTCGGCAACATCTGTAAAAAAGACTTTTTCAAGCCTTGCTCAGAGCTTGTACTACATTAAGGCTACTAACTATCCTGCCGGTGTTAAAAGCGTTACAAACTCTGTTGTATCTCTTCCGTACTACAACAACGGTTGGGTTTACAGCATTAATGCTATCGACCTTGCTACAAAGGTAAATGACGGTGATGTAGTTACAGGTAAGACTATCACAAACAGCACTAAGGACAATACAAACTTTACAGATGTTTCTCTCGGCGACACAGTAAACTTCGAGATTAAGTCATCAACTGCCGGTTCATCAGAAATGAAACTTAAATCATATACCGTATATGATGAAATGTCAGCCGGTCTTACTCTCGACAAGGACAGCGTAAAGGTTGCACTTCTCAACGCACAGGGCGGTAAGGTTGCTGACCTTACTTCAACTGATTATGCTCTTAATGTAACATCAGAAGTTGATGGTAAAGCTACAACATTTAATGTAGCTCTCACAAACGCTTATCTTCAGAAAAATGATTTTTATGCAGCAGGTGTTACTTATACATCTGTAACTTATTCAGCAAAGCTCAATAAGTACGCTGTAGCAGGAAAGACAGGCAACCCAAACTCAGAAACAAAGCTCGTTTATTCTAACAAGAACGGTGTTGAATCAGAAGTAAACGGTAATACAGTTTATGTTTATACCTTTGCAGTAACAACAAACAAGACAGATACAGACGGAAAGGCTCTCGAAGGTGCAGAATTCAGCCTTTTCAAGACAGAAGAGGACGCAACTGCTCTTACAAATGCCATTGCAAGCGGTGTATCCGACAAGACCGGCAAGGTTACTTACTACAACACAAGTAAAGAAGAAATCAAACTTGCAAGCGGTAAATATTATATTGTCGAAACAAAAGCTCCTACAGGCTACAACATTTACGGCAAAGTTATTCCTGTGACAATTGATGTAACTTATAGCACAACATTTGTTGACGGTTCATACATCACAAACTGCCCAACAGACGGCACAGCAAGCGTTGATGTAAAGGATACAAAGGTTGTTGTACCACAGACCGGTGGTGCAGGAACAGTTATGTTCTACATTCTCGGCACAGCTTTTGCACTCGGCGGTATTGCAACATTGCTCATTCGCAGAAGAGTAAAAGCTACAAACAAGTAATTTCACATTAAACAGAAAGGAGTACAGCACATTGAAAAAATGCAGAAGCAAATGCACCTTGATAATAGGAATAATTTTTATGACTGCATCACTCTGCTTTGTGCTGTACCCTTCTGCATCAAATGCTGTCAATAGTTTTTTCGCCGCATCCACAATTAACAATTATGCCGCAAATCTTGACAGCATTTCAGCAGCCGACAGGTCACAGTACTTGTCGGCTGCTGCTGAATATAACAACAATTTGTCAGAGCTTGTCAATGGCTTTACTTATGATGTAGACAGCGTGATTGACGGATATGACGATATTCTCAATTTTGGTGACGGTCTTATAGGCTACATTGATATTTCAAAAATAAATGTAAAACTGCCTATTTACCACGGGGATGAGGATAAAGTGCTTGAAAAAGGTGTTGCTCATCTGCCAAATACAGCGTTTCCGATAGGCGGTGTAGGCAATCATTCGGTGCTTTCAGCTCACACGGGTTATCCTACGCAGGTGTTTTTTGACAATCTCAACGAGCTTGAAATCGGTGATGAAATCAAGGTGTCCGTGCTTGATGAAACGCTTACCTATGCTGTAACAGCAAAAAACATTGTTAAGCCCGACAACATATCGTTACTGTCAGTTGACGAAGAAAAAGACCTATTAAGCCTTATAACTTGTTATCCCTACGGTGTTAACAGTCACAGACTTATTGTGACAGCCGAAAGGGTATCTGAAACCGCTTCGCCTGATACTGCCATAAAAGCAGAAACTAATAACAGAAGTTTTGATTTTATTCTACTGGCAATAATTGCAATAGCAATAACAGCTGTTATTGCTACATTTGCTGTCAGAAAAAGGAGGAAAAATAATGCCTGATATTACAATAGACAAATCATCACTTGTCTATGATGATAACGAATTCGAGTATAAAACAAGAGTTCCCGGTACTTTCGGGGAGGATATTCGTTATCTTTGGATTAAAAAAGACGATGTTGATGAAATCAACGAAGGCAAAACCATACTCACATCATTGGATGATGAGAGTAAATATATGCTTTATGACAAAGATGATAATCTTGCCGAAACAGTCAGGGGGTCAGAACTGTACATAAATCATTATGATCCGGTTAAGGAAAAAGAAAACACAGAAAGCAAAAATTTTGACACTATTAATGAAAAAAAGTCCAAAAGTGTCGGTGTAAAAGAAGAAAATTTACAATCTGTTCCGACTGAACCGATTGTAACCGAAACATCAAAAGACACAGAATTTTCTATTCCGATTTTTGCTACCCTTTATGACAAATGCAATCGCAAAATTGATGAGCTTAACAGCAAAAATGATAAGTTCAATGCAAAAATTGAAAAGCTCAATATAAAAAAGTCCCGAAATGCAGAGTTTGTATCTACGATTGAATCCTTGAAAGATATTGTGCCAAAACCTGTATATACTGCTCTTTCGCTCTTGGCAACAGAAAGACGGCAAAAGATAGTCAGTATTAACGAGAAAATTTCTGCCCACAAACTGAATATCAAATCCAATGAAAATAAAATTCAGAAACATCAAAGCCGTGCTGATTTCTGCATTAAAATCCACAAATTTCTCGACAATATGAAGTCACCTGACGGACGCAAAGAAAATTTCGTTAAAGGGATTCAAGAGTATCGAATGATGTCGATGCGAACAACCTCAGAAAAATTTGATGCTACTCAAAATAAACTTGACAGTGCTCTAAAAGCGTACAGTCAAACTCATTATATGTCTGAAAAGCTCAAACTACAAAAGCAGATTAACAAGCTCACAACAAAAAAAGAAAAGTTAATGCGAAAGCTCAAGGCACTTGACGAGTGGTCTGCAAAGTTTGATGCAGTCAAAGCAATGCCCGATAAAGAAGCTGACAATATCATCAACAAGAGCTGTCAGAATATTGTTGATGAGTTTACTACCAACCCACAGGCTCTCAAGAAACAGGCGGATACGATTGTAAGTTCAACTGCAAAAGTTATTTTCGAAGAAAACTATCTTAAAAATGCTGAAATGTCGATTGAGGACGATTATGACAGTATTGACGGTATTATCAATAACGGCAATAAGCAGCAGGAATACGAAAAACTCAAAGAGCCTGATAAGAAATCCGAACGCAGAACAGCACCTTTATCGAGAAATCAGATTAAGCAAAATGCAAACACTATTGCTCATAATGAGCAACGAACGAATGATAAAACCAAAACTCAGGGACAAGAATTATAAAGCTATTTTAGACCTGTGCCATTCAGGCACAGGTCTTTTTTTAAGAGGTGAATGAAATAAATGATTGAATTATATGGAAACAAAATATGGAACAGCAACACTCCCAATAAATATAAAAAAGTAATCATTGCGAGTGAGGATAGTCTTGATAATATATGTCAGGAACTTGAAAATTCAGGACTTAATTATTGTGCATATATTTTTAACGGAGAAGCACATATTGCCATTGGCAGAGCTACTGCAAATAATATTGATAAGTTGGATATTGATTATCAGACTGTTATTGAATGTAATTCAAAAGTCTATAAAACCAACAACATCATAGGAACTACAACCTACGATTCTATTGAGGATAAATTATACCGTAAGTACAATACCGATTTTGCCTATAAAATCGGTCAAAGACTTACTGAGCAAGGCATCCTTTTTTCAGGCAGAATTTACGGAAAAACAACAACTATTACTGTTGACAAGCAATATGCTGATACCTTGAATAAAATATCTGCTGAACTTAAAGAACAGCGAGCATCATTTATGTCAAAATCTGAGGTTGTTCAAAATGAATCACCGGAAGAATCAAAATCAGTTAATGAAAAAATATCTGAATTACATTTTAATGAATCGCAACTTTCGGCACTTGCACCGTCTGTAAAATTTATCCAAACGAGAAACGATGATAATTTGACTGATAACTTTGTTTCATTGTTTTCTGACTGCACTGATTTTTATGAATCACAACTTTCTGCTCTTGCCGAAATTTATGTTGACACATATCGAAGTTTTTCGGATAAATCTTTGATATTTGCAGATACATCAAGGTTTAATGATTTAAAACAGCGTTTTGTTAATGATAACATTACTGCAAAATTAACTGAAAATCGTGGTTACTCAACTACTCAGTTTGAAATTATCAGAGAAATGGTAACTTACGGTATGAGCGAATCAGTAATCAACTTGCTTGATTACACTTTTTCGATTGATGAAATGCAAAACTTCTTTACAGCATACAAGAACGGCTCGTATGAAGATTTAATCAATCTCATTGCAGATATTAAAGGTACTACACGCACGGATATTGAAGGGCAAATTGAGGGCGGTACATACACTCCTGCTTTACCCGACTTTAACACTCTTGAGAAAACCCTTTATTTTCAAGAGTCCGAAGTCGAAAGTATTACATATATGTACTATAATCCTGACGCATACTCCGGCGGTCAGTTTGTAATTACCGAGGTATCTTACAAACAGATAGCGGAAGCTAACAAAGAATACGGAGATGATTTTTCAGGATTCTTTGATTTTCTTGATACAACAGGCGAACAAAGGTTAATTGATATCGGTAGCGAAAGTTTCAGAACCGCTATTAAAAAGTTTTACAGCGGTACGGAGTTTGCCGAAGGTCTTAATGCAGATATTCAGCACAAGCTCGTTGAGCTTGCAGTAGTTCCCAAAATCAAATTACCTGAAGTACGGAAAATAGAACTTATAAAGGTCGGTGATTTTTATGAAGTCAGAGGTGAGAACGCAAAAACCGTTGCAGATATTCTCGACCTTGTTTCTACAACAAGAAACATTAACGGTTCTTCAGTTGATACAGTCGGATTCCCTGATTTTAAACTGAATGATAATACTGAACTTCTTAAAACACAAGGATTTACTGTGAATATCAAATATGAGGAGCTTGCACCGTTTTATGAGGAACACGACGAGCTTGACGACATAGATCCCGCAGTTATTCGTCAGCAGCTTGAGGACGCAGGGATAGTCAACGGTGAGCTTGTCGATGAAGATAAGCTGAACAGTGATCCATTTATTCAACAGGTTATGGCTGTCGCAGAATCCGATGCCGGTGCTCTGAATGTCAGCTCAGAAGAAATCGTTAATCAATTTAATTCAGAAAATGAAATCGTCCCGATAAACGAGCCTGAACAAACTGAGTCTGTACAGGAAATAATTCGTCCGACAATTACTTGTGATTGGAGTGAAAGTCCGGTATTTGAGAACGGCAAAACATACTCTGTTTCTGAATTTGATAAACTTATGAAAAATGCCGATGACGAATGGGTTGAGCAAAGACAGCTTGAAATTGAGGAATACGGCAGTGAAAATGCGGTTGCAGAAGCATACAGAAACGGTGAACTTGACAATATTCATCTTGGTTATGAAAAAACGAAATTTATTATTAATATGCCGAACGGTACGAAATACACCGAACGGCAGGACATCGGGGACGGCATTGGCGGTGTGATTGATTTTCTTGAGCAGTATTCACAGTACTCTGCTGTTGTTAAATTGCTTAAAGATGATATTGCAAAAGAAGAACAGGCTGCCGAATATCCTGAAAAAGAGAGCAACGCAGAAAAAAACAACAACAATACCGAATTAAATAGCATTGATGAGCTTGCTATGCAGCTTGAAAATGACGAAAAGTCAACTTCTGAGAAATCTTCTGTAGGTAAAAACAATTTTATTTGGACATCGGCAGACGAACACGCTCCGGTAACTTCTCAACCCACCTTGTTTGACAGTATACCTGTATCAGATGTTTCATCTGATGAAACCACCTCTCACGAAAACTATGTACTTGAAGACAGAGAATCTGTTACTGGTGCTAAAACTAAGTACCGTAACAATATAACCGCTATCAAAGTTTTAAAACAAATCGAAGCTGAATACAGAACAGCAACACTCGAAGAACAGAAACAGCTTTCCTTATACAGCGGTTGGGGCGGACTCGCTAATGCATTTGAATCAGATAATGACAAATGGAAAAATGAATATTCCGAACTGAAAGAATTGCTTACTGATGACGAATATACCGCAGCAAGGTCATCTGTACTTGACGCATTTTTTACCGATAGCGTAATCATTGACAGCATTTACAAAGTTATGCAAAATGCAGGTTTTAAAGGCGGAAATATACTTGAGCCAGCTATGGGCATCGGTAATTTCTTCGGCAGACTGCCCTCGGAATTGCGTGAAAACAGCAAGTTATACGGTGTTGAAAAAGACAGTCTGTCGGGCAGAATAGCTCAAAAGCTGTATCCGCAGGCTGACATAACGATTGACGGATTTGAAAATACTCATTTTCAGGATAACAGCTTCGATGTTGCAATCGGTAATATTCCTTTCGGTGATTTTGGAGTAATTGATAAAAAATACAGTTCTCAAAATCTCAAAATTCACGATTACTTCTTTGTGAAATCACTTGATAAAGTGCGTGACGGCGGTGTTGTTGCTTTTGTAACATCCAAAGGTACGCTCGATAAAAAGGACAGCTCATTTCGCCGAGCTTTGGCGGAAAAAGCTGATTTAGTCGGAGCTGTCAGACTGCCGAATAATGCTTTTAAATCAGCAGGAACGGAAGTTACTCCCGATATTATCTTTCTCCAAAAGCGTTCTGCACCACTTGAAAATATACCCTCTTGGGTAAATGTGGGAACAACCGAAAACGGTTTATCAATCAATAATTATTTTATTGAACATCCTGAAATGGTGCTCGGTAATATTGTTCAAGGCAACAAGCTCTACGGACGAACAGATGATACAATGTGTGTACCGTTTGCTGACGGTAGACCATTATCAGAACTGTTGCCTGAAGCTGTAAAACATATTACATTTACCTATTCACCGGCAAAAGAGGTAATATCGCCTGTTTCTAAAGCAGAAGCTGTTATATCAAAACCCGAAGAACTTCGTTCACAGAGCTACTATAAATCAGGCAACGAGATTTATTTTTACGGCAGCAATTCCGCAGGAGAATTAGTTACTGTGTCGGCTAAAGATTTACTTGATAAAAAGTACACAACAAAAAACATTGACAGACTTACTGCGTTTATGGAAATCCGTGATACTTTAAGAGAACTGCTTGAGGTGCAACAGCACGATAATAATGACGCAGAAGTCGAGCAGTTACAGCATAGGCTTAACACAATCTATGACAACTTTTATGATAAGTACGGTCTTATACATAGCAGATACAACCGTAATATTCTCGGATTTGACGGAGCGTATCAGCTTGTGGCATCTCTTGAGCAGGACTATGATAAAAATACCTTGATTAAAAAATCGGATATTTTCACTCAGCGTGTAAATGTTCCGAAACCGCAGATTGAACATATTGATACTGCATCGGAAGCTCTTGCCGTTTGTATCGCCGAAAAAGGATATATTGACTTTGATTATATGAGTAATCTTACCGATATTGACAAAGCAAGTCTTGAAGAAAGTTTGCGTAATAACGGTGAAATATATCCTATACCTATGAATACGGAAAATAATGAATATACATATCAGACCGCATCAGAATATCTATCAGGCGATATATATGCTAAACTTGATACAGCAGAATCCTATGCTGCTGTTGACAATATCTATAGTGCTAATGTTACTGCTCTTAAAGCAGCATTACCTACTCCGCTTAAAGCAGGAGATATTGATGTTAATCTCGGAGCTACTTGGATTGCTCCAGAATACTATGAGCAATTTATGTACAAGTTGTTTGAAACACCTCTTTTCAATCGTTCTGACGGCATTTTTAAGGACAGTAAAATATCTGTAGAATACTCTGAATATTCCGGTAAATGGTTTATTTCACATAAATCAGCTGATAAATCCGTAACTGTAACAAAAACATACGGAGCTTGCGGTTATTCGGGATATCAAATTCTTGAAGCAGCTCTTAATTTATCAGAACCAAAGGTATACAAAGATAAGCTTGACGAGTACGGACGGATTATGTTTGATAAAAATAACAAACCAATCCGAGTGATTGATGTGCCGGCAACTCAGGTTGTTCAACAAAAAGCGAATAAGATACGCAGAGAGTTCAAAAACTGGCTGTTTAGCGATCCCGTAAGACGGTCCGATATAGTTGATACATACAATCGTACTTTTAATTGTATTAAACCACGAGAATATGACGGCTCACACCTTACTTTTCCGGGAATGAATTCAAATATTGAACTGCACGAACATCAGAAAAATGCAATAGCTCACGCTATTTACGGTGGTAACACTCTGTTTGCTCATTCAGTCGGAGCCGGCAAAACTTTTGAAATGATAGCAACGGCTATGGAATGTAAACGGCTCGGTTTGTGCCACAAATCCTTGTTTGCTGTACCGAATCATCTGACAGAACAGGTGGGAGCAGACTTTTTGAAGCTCTATCCCAATGCAAACATATTGGTTGCAACAAAAGATGATTTTAAGGCTGAAAATCGTAAAAGACTGATGAGCAAAATTGCGACAGGCAATTATGATGCGGTTATCATCGGTCATACTCAACTTAAAATGCTACCGTTATCACCTGAAAGGCAGGAAAATATTTTCAAAGAGCAGATTGATAATATCGTTGCCGGTATTGCCGAACTAAAATACCAAGAAGGCAATTCTTTTAAGGTCAAGGATATGGAACGAACTAAGCGTAGTCTTGAACAACAACTTGAAAAATTACAATCAAGTAAAAAAGACAACACGGTGTACTTTGAGGAACTCGGTATTGATAAACTCTTTGTCGATGAAGCACACGAATTTAAGAATTTGTTCTGTACAACAAAACTGCAAAATGTTTCGGGTATTTCTTCGAGGGCATCTCAGAGAGCGACAGAGTTATTCGCTAAGTGCCGTTACCTTGACGAAAAAACCGGCGGTAAGGGCGTTGTATTTGCTACAGGAACTCCTCTCTCTAACAGTGTAACAGAACTACATACAATGATGAGATATCTCAACTATGATTTCCTTGCAAGTCATAATAATATGCAAAACTTTGACAACTGGGTATCTACATTTGGCGTACAGAAAAAAGAATATGAGCTTGCTCCTGCCGGCAACAAATTCAAGGAACGCACACGCATTGCAGAATATGCAAATTTACCAGAACTTATGTCAATGTTTAAAACGATTGCAGATGTCCGCACGGCTGATACTCTTAACCTTAAAGTGCCTGATTGTGAATTACACATTGTTGATGTTGAACCTACAGAATTACAGACTGAACTTGTTGAAGAATTATCAGACAGAGCTGATGAGGTCAACAACGGTTCCGTTGATCCGTCACAGGATAATATGCTCAAAATTACCGGTGACGGCAGAAAGCTCGGTCTTGACCCCCGACTTATCAATCCGTCATTTGAAGATGATCCCGGTACAAAACTTAATGTTTGTGTCAATAATGTTTTTGATATTTACGAAAAAACAAGTGACAAAAAGCTGACACAGATTGTATTTTGTGATTTGGGTGTTCCGAGCAAAAACTCATCTGCTGATGGCAATAAAGATGACGATACAAAAAGTGTGGCAGAACTTGACTCGCTTGAAGAGTCAGGAAAGTTTTGTGTGTATGATGATATTAGAGATAAGCTGATTGCAAAAGGTGTATCGGCTGATGAAATAGCTTATATTCACAACGCTAAAAGTGAAACCCAGAAGTCTGAGCTTTTTGCAAAAGTCAGAAGCGGTGAAGTGAGAATTTTACTCGGCTCTACGGGTAAAATGGGAACAGGCACAAATGTACAGGACAGGATCATTGCTCTGCACGATTTAGATGTTCCGTGGCGACCGTCCGACCTTGAACAAAGACGAGGAAGAATGGTTCGACAGGGTAATATCAACGATAAGGTACATCTTTATCGTTATGTTACAAAAGGAACTTTTGATGCCTACAGCTATCAGCTTTTGGAGAAAAAGCAGAAGTTTATAAGTCAGATTATGACCTCGAAAGAGCCCGGCAGAAAATGTGCAGATGTTGACCAAGCTGCATTGACTTACTCTGAAATCAAGGCTCTTTGTACAGGCGATGAGCGTATCCGTGAAAAGCTGACTCTTGAAAACAGAGTAAAAGAATTGCAGGCACTCAAGTCTGAATACAACAGCACACGATACGAACTTGAGGACAAGGTGAACGCTTATCCCGAAGAACGCAAAAAATTACTTCTTGATATAGGCAATATCAGCAAGGATATGGAAACGGTAAAAAACATACCTTTTGATGTCAAAACTGAAAGTTATCGGGTTAAGATTACTATAGGAAAAGATGCTTACTCACTCCTAGATGATGAATCAAGAAAAGTAGCTGCAAAAGCATTAACTAACGCTGTAGCACAGGTCAAAGGGGATGCTAACAAGAATAAGAGAATCGCCATAGGGGGACTCGACAACTTTGGTGTTGAGATAATCAATGACGGATATTTCCTTGATAAAATAACCGCAACTCTTCGTGGTAATTATACTTATTCAGTTGAACTGGGCGTATCAAGTATTATAAATCTTAAAAAGATTGAGAACTTGCTTTTTAAGGTTGAAAATGTTCTGAATGATAAAAAATCAGAACTCAATAAGCTTGATATTGACTATAAGACTGCACAGAATATGCTTCACAAGCCATTTGAGTTTGAGGATGAACTTAACAACAGTACAAAAAGGCTTGATGAGTTGACAACTGCCTTAAACATTGATATGTCAGAACACAAAGTAGATAAACCCAAAAAGACTCATTATTTTGGTAAGGATTTTATTCTTGGAAAAAACAAATCATCAAAGCAAATACAGAACAATGAAGTTATGAAATCAGAACCTAAAAGGAGTGAACCTGAATTATGATAGTTTACGCACAAGGCGATATAACAAAATTTGATGTAGATGCTATTGTAAATGCATCCAACGGTTTTGGCTATATGGGAGGTAAAAGATGTGTTAAAGAATTACATAGAGGAGTTGCAGAGAGCATTCAATTTGCATCTCAAGGTGCTGTTGAACGGCTTGCAAGAGCAAAATGTAAGGCACACTCCTTTTTTGGTTATTCACCCGGAACTGTTTTTGTGACTGATGCTCCAAATCTTGGTTGTAGAAAAATAATACACGCAGTTACTATGCGTACTCCGGGTAGCAAAGCAAAAATCAAAAAAATTATGGAGCTGATTCTAAAGATAGTAGCGGTAGCTGAAGATTTAAATATGAAATCAATAGCCATTCCATTACTTGGGTGTGGAACAGGTGGACTTGACAGAAAAACCGTTCAAAATTTATTAGCTCATAATCTTATAAGTGACAAAGTGACTTTTTATATTGTTACTTCACTTTAAAATCAGAAATTCTTTTCTGAATTTCTTTTTAAAACACTTGTTTTTTCTTAGTTATAACATATAATAGTATTTGAACGATGTTGGTTACTCATCTTAGTGTTGTGCTTCGCTACCGTCTGACCACCATATCAGGAGAATGCGACAAAAAGTAACGATTTTTGGAGCAACTGCATTATATGCAGTTGCTCCCTTTTATTGAGGAATGAATAGCGTGGATATAGATTTTTATTTTGTTAAATCTGATTATATAGATTTTTAAAAGCAAACAGAAATAAATAATCGTGGTTTTACTTGCGTACCAAACACAGAATAAAACAGTTATGAAATCAGAGCCTAAAAGGAGTGAACAAGAGTTGTGATTATAATAGCTTGAAACGGCTTTAAACAGCTCTTTATTCCGATTTTGCGGTAGATAAATATTTTTTATTTAATTTAAAAAGCAGCCGTTCAGACGGCTCTGAACGGCTCTTTTTTGTTGTCCTTAAAACTTGCAAATTTTCCGATTTTGACATAAGATAATATGTAAAGAAAATGAAGTGTGGTGATATTTATGATGTCAATTACAAGTAC
>ERZ824480.1911-NODE-1911-length-16870-cov-3.689920_pt1 | contig 16870 bp, 12 predicted proteins | sample MGYA00519861_ERZ824480 | MGnify/ENA primary metagenome ERZ824480 (study PRJEB31778, sample SAMEA3449152) | human gut metagenome | biome: human gut; feature: human-associated habitat; material: faeces | place: United Kingdom | collected 2010/2012 ... | reverse complement strand
GGTCCAAGTGTTCCCACAAAAACCTGCGAAGTTGTCCCATATACCGGTGCAACTCCTTCCGGATTTTCTACATTGAGCATAATATTTGTTGCGGTATTTGTATTGCTGTAATTTTTCAATGTCAATGTCAGTGTAAAATCCTGTCCAGGAACAATTTTTTCATTCTCTACTGTATACTTATCGACCATAAGCATCGGTGAGTTTCCCTGTACGCTCGCCGCCCATGTAACAGAATGATTGGAAATAAGTATCACACACAGCGTAGCAAAAAACACCATACACCTTTTGAAATATGTATGAACTCTCATTTTCATCTTATTTCGTTCTCCTTTCTGTCTCTTCCATATATTTTTTATGCGCCGGACTACCATTCAATTTCTGCTCTCCATCCTGATTGATAAAATAATAATCGTAATCTTTTGCATTGCTGCGATACATATCCAACGGAATCTTGTTGACGATCATGCCGTAATACTTGTCGTGATATGGTTTTACACGAAACTTAGCTTCTTTAATCTGACTCTTACGTGTTTCTCCCAATGCAGACAATAAGATGATGCCATCAACTACCGGAAACAGTGTCTGCGCATCCGGAACAATCGTCAGGGATGGGAAATCGAAAATAATACAGTCATAATTTTCATTTGCAACTTTTAATAATTCTTCCATTTTCGTTGAACACAATAGTCTCGTAGGATTATCCGTTTTTGCTCCACACGGAATATAAGTAAGATTCTCTATATTTGTCTCATAGAACACCTCTTCCGGCTTCATGATTTCCTGCAAAAGAAAATCCGATAACCCTGTCGTTGCCTGCTCATTTAATTTCTTGTATTTAACAATCTTTCGCATATCACAGTCGATCAAAAGTGTTTTTCTCTGTGTATTTGCCACCGCAATTGCAAGTCCGATACAAGTTGAGGTTGTCCCGGTCAATGCCGAACAACCGGTCAGCAAAATCGATTGTGCCTGTTTATCATTTTCCTTTTTATTAAATATCTCTACAACAATCTTATCAATTGCAGAAATAATCAACTGTGTTTTATTTTCATATAATGTAATTTTCCTGGTTTTTTGCATCTTTTTTCCTTCCTATCCCTAACCTGTCATAACGTGCAAAAATCACTATAAAAATCTTTTTTTCAAGTTTACTACATTGTGTTTCTTCGCGCAATGCGACTTATTTCCTATATAAAGCAACAAAAAAGCCCTAAATACCAAGAATTCAACTGATATTCAAAGCTTCTTCAAATAAAAATATGCTACTATCACTCCAGTCCCGGCCATTTCTGATCCTTCTCAGACAATGTAAGTGCCGTGCCATCTTCCATCGTATATCCAGCCGCAGAAGGCGTACCATCGTATGTGCCTTTCACCTGTGGCCACTCGATTTTTTATTCTGATACGGTTTGATGCAGGGAGCAGGTAGTGGTCCAATGTCACTAAGTTAACGACACTGTTTTCAAATGTAACCCAATGCTGGGCGGCACTCGTCCGAGGGCCACCGGTTCGGGACACAAAAGGAAATCTGCATCATATCGCGCCGAAAGAAAAAAAGCCCCGCCTGCACAAGCAGGCGGGAAAATTTTTGCTCTCTTTTGTGTTCGGGAGGTTTTCTCCATCCCCCGGCTCACATGGCCGCAGCCTCGGGGCTGCGGAGCTGGAGCTGCAGGCGGTCGGCGATGAGGGCGATGAACTCGCTGTTCGTCGGCTTGCCCTTCGTGTTCGACACCGTGTAGCCGAAGAAGCGCTGCAGCGTCTCCAGGTCGCCGCGGTCCCACGCGACCTCGATCGCGTGGCGGATGGCACGCTCTACGCGGCTCGGCGTCGTGGAAAACTTCTTCGCGACCTCCGGATAGAGCACCTTCGTCACAGCGTTGATGGCGTCCATGTCGTTGATCGTGAGGATGATCGCCTCGCGCAGATACTGATACCCCTTAATATGCGCCGGAACGCCGATCTCGTGGATGATGTCGGTAACGACGCTTTCGAGCGAGGCGTTGTCCGCCTTCGCCTCCGGCACGATCGCCGCGGAACTTCTTGCTCCGGTGACGGGCAGCGGCTTTTTGCCCGTCTGCGCGCACTGCCGCAGACGCTGTATCAGCTCCGGCGTGTCGCACGGCTTGGAGAGGAAGTATGCCGCGCCGAGCTCCGCGCACTCGGCAACGACATGTGCGTTGACAAACCCGGTAAGTACGACCACCGGCGGCGCGGAGTCCTTCTCGGCGAGCTTGCGCAGCACGCCCAGTCCGTCCAGCCGCGGCTGCACCAGCTCCAGCAGCACAACGTCCGGGTGCAGCGCTTCGATCTTGGCAAGCGCATCCGACCCGTCGGAGGATGTCCCCGCCGCTTCCATATCCCCCTCCTGTGAAAGCAGGCTCTTCATCAACAGCTGAAAATCCTCGTTCGGGTCGGCGATCAGCACGCGTATCTTGGTTTCCATAATATTGCCTCCATAATTATGAACTGCAAGCAGTTTGCTGATGTTTTTTTATGCTTGGCTACATTGCTTGACTAATTTAGCACAAAACAGCGGCGCGTCGCAGGAAAAACTTGTCGAAACTGTCTTAATATTTGTTCGCCGCCTTCCCGACGATTTCGACAAGCGGTTGCAATGATTTACATAATATCTTATCAAAATATGCAGTCTCCCGTCGAATCTCCACGCCTGTTTTTCGCCGGTATTCCACTCTGCGCAGTTTCTCCGCCGGAAATTCCGTGTCTTTCGCCGCGGCGATCCCGAGCCGGGCGCGGGTTTTCTTCCGGGCAGGCGCGCCGGATCGTGCTGTATGAGAAAAAACCGGCCGGCGGTGTGGCTCTTCAAAGGCTTTCCGATGGAAGGGTTTTCCCATGGACGGCTACCGGAAAAACAAAATGGCGTCGCTCCGCACAGCAAAACGCATACAATGATGCAAGGCCCGCACCAAAACGGTGCGGGCCTTTTTTACGCCGTGCAGTTACCGACGTATCAGTTCGTAGATATAGATCTTTGATTTTGGATCGTATCCGTAGCAGTAAAAGCTGCTGCCGGCCGTTGTGAGAATATAATTCCCCACGACATCGGCCACATCGCCTTTGTGCGGCAGCTTCGCAACGATCTTCAGCGTCGCCGGCTCCACCACATAGATCCGGTGCTCCCCGAGGATGAGCAGCTCACCCGTCGGGAGAAACGCCTCCGGATACGCCCCCGCCGGGAGTGCCATAGTCCTTCCGCGGTACTCCGGCGGACATTCCCCGGAAAAGGTCACTCGAACCGGCGTTCCGCATTGCAGGACGAACCGCGTATCGGGACAGCGCGGTATCCGTCCCTGCGCAAAGGTCTCCCAGTCGGAAGGTTCCAGCGCGCCGTGCGCAAAATGCACCGGCGTCAGAATGCGATGCCGCTCGTCCTCGTCCGGATCACCGGCGTAGCCGTGCAGAAAGAAGTGCGGTTTGACCGTGATACGCTCGTCCTGAAATCTATAGAAAAACAGTTTTCCCGGATACTCGGCCGCAAGCCGCAGCGCCATCGGGGCGCTTTTGCCGGTCAGAAGCTTTTCCTCTTCGCGGTACGCGCGGTACAGGCGCTCGCTCCGTTCGCGGCAGAGTGCCTCCGGCTCATCCAGCATTTCCGGAACGAACGTAAGACAGACGCCAAAATACTCCTCCAGCAGCGCGATCTTGCGTTCCGTATCCGCGCAGCTGAGGATATCGGAGAGGCGCCGTTTTCCCTCGCTTTCGTACCCGACGAGCGCCGGAATGCCGTACAGTCCTTTGTTCGCGGAAAATTCATCGTCCAAGTACTTTGCCGCGACCTTCCCGCCGCGGAAAAACACGAACCATATCGCCTCGCTGTCAAATACGTTGAAATACAGGACCGGCGCATCCGTCGCGCGGGAAATGCGCCGCGCGGCCTCGTACGTCCGTTCCGGGTCCGTCTCGGAAAAGTCGTTCACACAGGTGAACCACCCCGCAGAAAATGAGCGAAAGGGAAGCTCCGCATCCTCCGGAGCCGCCGTTCCGAAAACATGAATGCCGGTCAGAGACATGCCCATAGCCGCACCGCCTTTTTCTTTTATCCTATCATAAAAGGCTGCGCGTGCAAAGGAAAAAGACGGTCCGCAGACCGTCTTTTTCCTTACGAAGCCGCTTCGAGCATATTCTCCATGGAGATGCCGTATCCTTTGGTGGGGTCGTTCACGAGCACATGCGTGACCGCGCCGACGATTTTTCCGTTTTGCAGGATGGGTGAGCCGCTCATCCCCTGCACGATGCCGCCGGTCACGGCGAGAAGATTGCCGTCCGTGATCGTGAGCGTGAGCTTCCCGCCGTCGCCGCTGCGCGCGATGCGCGTGATCACGGCGTCATACGACCGCACGCCGCCGGTACTGACGGTGGAGAGGATCGTCGCATCGCCGAGACGGATCTCGCTCTCCGCGGCGACCGGCATGGCCGGAAGCGTGCCGAGCGGCGTCCGGCTCGTGCCGAAAATGCCGCGGACCGTGTTCTCCTCGATCGAGCCGATCGGCGAGGCGCTGCTCGCGCCGCCGCACAGCTCTCCCGGCGCGCCGCGCTCGCCCATAACGACGCCGGTGACGTCCGCCCGGTAGATCTCCCCGCCGGAGGCGCTCATCAGCTCGCCGGTCTCCGGCAGACCGACGCCGTGGCCAAGCGCGCCGTACTCCCCGGTAGCGGGATCGTAAAATGTCACGGTACCGAGCCCGCGCACCGCGTCGCGCAGCCAAAGCCCGATCTGATACGTTCCGCCGCTGCCGAGCTTCGGCGTAACGGCAAATGTTTTCGTCTCGCCGCCGCGCTCGACGGAGAGCGTCACGCCCTCGCCCGAAAAGGCCGCCGCGCGGCGCAGAAAGTCCTCAGCGCCCGTCACACGCTCACCGTTTACCGCAACGATCTTATCGCCCGCCTGCACGCCCGCTTCTCCCGCCGGGCAGCACGCGCCGCCCTCCGAGGCGATATCCGCGAGCGCGGACACCACCACGCCGTCGCACCGCAGCGATATCGCCACCGCCTCGCCGACCGGCACGAGCGCGTCGCCCGGCTCCGCGGCGAGCGCCGCGGTCGTCAGCGCCAGCAACGCGGCAAGCAGGGCGAATACATATTTTATCTTTCTCATAGGACTGCCACCCTTATCCTTCCCATGCTTTTGCATGTTTCGCGCCGCAAGCAGCTTCTTTGCGGCGGCCTATTCAGTATGTCTGTCGAGAAGGAAAAGAACCGCGAAAAATTTGTCCTCTGTTTCCATCGACTGTTTCACATTTTCTGTTTTTACTATGGTATCCTTCCGTTTTTCTCTCATGCCTGCCAAAATTTTTTCATCGTGAGGAAATGTCATGCAGATTTTGAAAACCGGCTCCACCGGCGCGGAGGTCGCGCTTTTGCAGCTGTCGCTCCGCCGCGCACAGTACGGCGCTCCCGCGCCCGACGGCGTTTTCGGCGGGGCGACAAAAAGCGCTTTGCAGGCCTTCCAGCGCACGCACGGCCTGACGCCGGACGGCATATTCGGCGCGGAGACCGAGCGCACGCTCGCGCCATGGCTTCGCGGGTACGCCGTGCACACGGTGCGGCCCGGCGACACGCTCTTCTCGCTCGCCGAGCGGTATGACGCCTCGCTCGGCGCGATCGAAACGGCAAACCCGGCACTCGATCCGTTCGCGCTGCGGCCCGGGCAGCGGATCACCGTACCGCTGCCGTTTTCCGTCGTGCCGACGGATATCCCGTGGTGCAGCGCGCTCATGGACTACGCCGTGGACGGGCTGACGCACCGGTATCCGCAGCTTCGTGCCGAGAGCATCGGGCGCAGCGCCCTCTCCCGCCCGATTTGGGCGCTCACGGCAGGCGACGGGCTGCGCCGCGTGCTCTACAGCGCCGCGCACCACGCGAACGAGTGGATCACAACGCCGCTTTTGATGAAGTATCTTGAAACGCTGCTCCGCGCGGCCGCCGCGGGCGAGACCGTGTTCGGCTACCCGGCGGAGGACATCCTCTTCCGCGCCGCACTCACGTTCGTGCCGCTCGTCGATCCGGACGGCGTCGATCTCGTGACGGGTGCTCTGCCGGAGGGCGAAGCGAAGGAGCGCACCGCGGCCATTGCCGCAGCGTTCCCCGCGATCCCCTATCCGGACGGCTGGAAGGCGAACATCGCGGGCATTGATCTCAATTTGCAGTACCCCGCCGGGTGGGACACCGCCCGCGCGATCAAGTTCGCGCAGGGCTACGACCGCCCCGCGCCGCGCGACTTTGTCGGCGAAGCGCCGCTCACGGCGCCGGAGGCGACCGCGCTTGCCGCCTTTACCGAAGCGCTCGACCCAGCGCTCGTGCTCGCGTACCACACGCAGGGCAATGTCATCTACTGGAAGTACTTAAATTTTGAGCCGGAGGGCAGCCGCGCGCTCGCCGAGCGGTTTGCCGCCGTGAGCGGCTACGCCTGCGAGGACACGCCCTACGCCTCCGGCTTTGCCGGATATAAGGACTGGTTCATTCAGAATTTTGACCGCCCCGGCTACACGATCGAATGCGGCCTCGGCGAAAACCCGCTCCCGCTCTCACAGTTTGAAAGCATCTGGAACGCCAACCTAGGCATCCTCACCCTCGCCGCGCTGGGGATATAGACAAAGGGGGCGCGCCGCAGCGAATTGCGGCACGCCCTCTTTTATGCAATTTCTTTGTACCGCGTAAAAACGTACTCATAGACTTTCTCGCGGTATTCCGTAATGTCGTCGTTATTATAGCATTCCGGCAGCGTCTCCCAGAGAACATCGCGGATCAGCGTATCGACAACCGCCCGCGTTTCCTGCTTATCCGTCCAATGATCCAGTTCAGAGATTTTCGTCTTGATTTTTCGGAGAAGGTCTGACGCCGCCGTCTTGAGCTTTTTAATATCGTTTTTGCTCAAATCGTCACGGAACAGCATGTCGTACAACGAAAGCTCTTCGTCACTCGCGAAGCCCTCCCGCGCGTAGCGCTGCTCCTCCCGGCTCATACGATCGGCGAGATCCATCAGATCCAGGAAGGTCTTTTCGATCGTCGCTCTGTCCTGCTCGCCGTTGTAGCTCTGGATAATCTCACGGTATCGTTCGTAGTAATCGATGCGCTTCGGATTGGCAAACACCATCTTATCTAATTGCCGCCGGATAGCCTCGTCCAGATCGCGCATGAGCAGGTTTTTCCGCCGGGTTTTGGCAAACTCGCGGCGGAGCAGATCAAAGTCAATGGCGCTGATGTCAAAACGCGGCGGCGCGGTTATGGCGTTTGGCTGCTGCGGCTCAATCTCCACATAATCGTTAATGATGGCGTTGATCTCCACCATTAAGTCGGTCGTATCGGTATGCTTTCTCTTTTTTTGCAGCATACCGTAAATGGCCGCTATCGCCTCATATTGCCTGCGCATATGTCCGGTTACGTCGTCTCGATCCGTATATTTCATCAGGCGCTTCAGTTCCGAGGCATAGGTCGAAAACGATTTCTTATCCTCAATGGAACCGCACACGGCGTTGGCGGCATCCTGCAAATACGAAAGCTTTGCAAAACCTTCTGCTGCGATCAACAGACCCAGATCGATCTTCCGTTCGGAGAGAAACGTTTCCGTTCTGGCAACCGTGTCGCCGATCCGCGCGATCAGTTTCTCTTTATCCACTGTCGGGTCAGCACCGCCAAGGCCGCCGGCATTTGCCGTATAGTCTGCAAGCGCTTTTCGCAGCGCTTTTACAATGCCTATGTAATCAATGATCAGACCGTTGCTTTTCCCCTCTGCCACGCGGTTGGCACGGGCGATGGTCTGCATCAGCGTATGCGCTTTCAACGGCTTATCCAAATACAGGCAGGACAGGCACTTGACGTCAAACCCGGTAAGCCACATGGCGCAGACGAATACAACGCGGAGCGGATTGCCGGAATCCTTAAACTCTTTGTCCAACTCGCGGTTTTCCATCTTTTCGCGGTGCGTCTTGATATCCAGTCCCCATTTTCTGAAGGTCTGGATTTCGTTTTGCTCCTGCGAAATGACGACCGCCATTTCCGTTTCCTGCATCCAACGTAGCTTGCGTTCCAGCTCCTGCGCCTCCTGCTGCGTCGCCGATTTAATCTTCGCCTTGAGATTTTGAATTTCCGCTTGCCAATATTCCTGCACGAAGTTATACATGCGCACGCAGGTCACTTTATTCAGGCAGACAAACATCGCCTTGCCGCTCGTCCAGAGATCGGAGTAGTGGCCGGCAAAGTCTTTGGCAATAGACCGCAGACGCGGCTCCGCCGTCAGCAGATGGATCTCCTTGGCGAACTCCGATTCGAGCTTGTCCTGCTGATCCACGTCGAGATCCGCGTTTTCTATGGCGTCCAGAATCCGATTTGTGATCTCCGGGTTGTGAAGGTCAAGGATCTTCTCTCCGCGGTTCTCGTAATACAGCGGGACAGTCGCGCCGTCCTCCACGGCTCGCTTGAAGTCATAGACCGAAACATAGCCGCCAAAGGTGCGGGCGGTGATGTTGTCGCTCGACAAAAGCGGCGTTCCGGTAAAGCCGATGCGCGCCGCCGTCGGCAGCAGCTTCATCATGTTATCGGCAAAGATACCGTATTGGCTGCGGTGCGCCTCGTCCGACATGATGATAATATCGTGGTCGGGATAGATCGGCGCGGCGTCGGGCTTATTGAATTTCTGGATCAGCGTAAAGATGAAGCTGGGATTCCCTTTCAGTTTCTGCACGAGATCGTCCCCGCTCGCGGCGATAAACTGCGCTGCTTTGGTTTTTCCGAGCAGCCCGCAGTTTTCAAACGTGTCGCTGATCTGCTTGTTCAGCTCGTCGCGATCCGTCAAGATCACGAACGTCGGCGAACCGGCAAATTTTCGCCGAATCTTCTGCGCGAGGAACACCATGGAATAGCTCTTGCCGCTGCCCTGCGTATGCCAGAACACGCCGAGCTTCCCGTCGTTCAGCTTGCGGCCGGCATAGGCCTTCACCGCCTCATTCACGCCGAGATACTGGTGGTTGCGGGCAAGGATCTTTGCCGTGCGCCCGCCGGAGTGGTCGTAAAGGATAAAGTTTTCCAGAAGATCGAGGAAATTATCCTTCCGGCAGATACCGCGCAGCATCGTTTCCAGCGCAACGCTGCCGGGGTCGGACTCTGCCAGACGCTTCCACTCGTGGAAAAACTCGTATTTGCTGCCGAGCGTGCCGATCTTCGCCTCCGTGCCGTTTGAGAGCATCAGAAAGGCGTTGTAGTAGAAAAGCTGCGGGATCGTATCGAGATAGTCGGTGTAATTGTCCTCATAGGCGTTCTGCACGTCCACGGTATTCTTCTTGAGCTCCACGAACAGCAGCGGGATACCGTTTACGAAGCCGACGATGTCCGTCCGGCGGCGGTAAAGGTCGCCTTGAATTTTCAGCTCCTTGATGGCAAGAAATTCATTATTCTCCGGGTTTTGAAAGTCGATCACCGCAGCACGCTTCGTTTCCGGCTGACCGTTCGGCTTTTTCACCGTGACGGGGATGCCGTCCCGGAGGAGAAAGTACTTTTCCTCGTTGACTTGCAGGAGGGACGCCGTAGAAAGGCGGCTTTCCAGTGTTTTCTGCGCCTCGGAAAGCTGCGAATCCGTCATCCACGGGTTGAGCCGCCGCAGAGCATTCTGAAAATACCGGGACAGCAGTATTTCGTGATAGCTTGTCCGCCCGAACGTGCCGTTTTTGCCGAGCACTTCCGTATTGTAAGCGAACTGCACATCCCAGCCGAGCTCATCCCGGAGCAGATCCCCGGCGCTCTTCTGCACGAGGATGTTTTCAGAATAGTCGTAGCTCATTTTTTCACCGCCTAATTTATTGCATGAATAATATCGAGTTTTAGTTCTTCATCTGTTTCGTATGTTCCATCCATAACAGCGATGATGATTCGATGGAGCAAATCTTTATCAATTTTCCCCGCCGCAACTTGATAGCTGATGTTTTCCATAACTGTAAAAAACGATTTGGCCACAGCCATATACCCATTAAAAAGGAGAAATTGAGCGCTTAATGTTATTGCCAGACGCTTATTGCCATCAGCAAAGCAGTGGAATTCACACACGCAGAAAAACAGGTGTGTCAGCTTATCATCGAAAGTTGGGTAGTAATCATCGTTCTGGATGTTTTGGAGAACGCTTTCTAAGCGGCCAAGATCAAAATGCTCATATGTACCGCCGCCGCTGTATGCTATGGTTTTTGCATGAATTGCTTTTGCCTGTTCAAGCGTGAGATAAACAATCCCATCCATTTACTCGCGCTCCTTAAGTCTCTTTAAAACGGCTTGATTTTCTTGCATTAACCGCTCAAGCACATCACCCGAAGCACCAAGGAATTTTTGGTATTCGTCTTTGTCAAGGGGCTGAATATATTCAGACAGCTGATAGTGAAAAGCATCCCGCAACGCCATGTCTCGACTGGCCATTTTCACGCGGCCGCGCTGAATCAACGGCTTCCATAGTGCCATGTTTTCAAACTCCCGAAAGAGTTCTTCTGTTTCATTATATGAAAGGGCGCGGCCAAGCTCCTCACTTTTTCTTCTGATTGCATCCGCCAAGCCGCTCTCGTATGCCGCGACGATATCGAGAATCTCACTATAAAAAGTGTCTCTTACTTTTTCACTCGCCTTCAAATCCAGAATCTTTTTGTATTCCTTTGCCTTTTCCTTGAAAATACTAATATAGATCAAATCCGTAAAGTACGCGTATTTATAACGATTATCTTCAACGCAATTTTTTAATGCATCCGTAAACTGCCTACGATAATTATCCTCCTGCAAAGAGGAAAACACAAAATCTTTATCGCGTTGGTTGATGTATTTTGTTCCACCGCCGGTTTTCCGGTTAATCAGATCAATCACGATATCCAGCATAAGCTGCCGCAGTGCACGAGCTTTCTCACTCTCCGACAGGAGCATTGCCATATTGAGAAACGCGCGAAAATCAAAGACTGTCATGGACCGGATTTTGTGACCGACATTAATGTCGGTCGCAAAAGCACTGTCATATGCCGAAATAAAGGATTCCAGTTTTTTTCCTTTCAGGATTTCCATTCCGTTTGCTTTCAGCTCATCGCTGAAACTGCTGATATACCGTTCAATTGTACGGATATCCACGTCAAAGAAAGCAGCAACTAATTCCTTTGTAAGGTAAAGCTTTTCATTCCACGGAACGCTTCTAATTTCAATAGAATCTTGTATTTCTTCAACAGCGAGATCGTTATTCAATATATTTTGTCTGTCAAGGCGGGACGAAGTCAGATCTTTCGCCACTGTATGAAACCTCCTTATGTTTTAGTTTTCTACGCTTAAATGAGAAACCAACTTTCTGGGCACCCAACGGGTACTACCCATTTCAATTCCAGTTCCCACAAACGCCTGGTGCTCTTCTGCACGAGGATGTTTTCAGAATAGTCGTAGCTCATGGTGTCCCTTCCTTATTGTCTTTCCAGATGCAAAATTCATCGTTCATCTTCGTGATGATTAACACCATCAATTTCAGCAACTGTATGTAATCGGTTTGTTGCTCGGTCTCATTTGTTGAATATGTACTATGAATGTATTTATTTCTCAAATCTAACCCGTCGCTGAATTTTGATTTGTTCAGCATATAATCTAAATAATCTGCTTCTGGTTGTGAAAACAAGGTTGCTTTTTCTCTCAAATCCCCCAACTCAATCATGCGGTCAATTTGAGATATCCAGGAGTCGTGCCAACATAAACACAGAGCATCGTGTTCATATAGATCCTTCAAAATTTTCACTCTCGGATTCGAAAGTTTCACAATCTCCGCGTCGTCAATCCAAAGACTCCCCCGCTGCACCAACCATTCCAAAGACGTTGTTTGGAATGGCTCAAAATCACTCTCTCGCATCTCTTCGCCGCTCAAAAGCTGGAACAACGTCGCATACTTCGATTTCGTTTTTTCTGTATATCCCAATAGCGCTTGATCGGAAAACAGCGCGAACATTTCTTTTTCTATATCATCGCTGGCAGCATACGCATATTTTTTTGTAAGTAGGCTTGGAACGCTTTCAAATACTACATGTTCTGAAGACATTTCAAACAGTTCTCGATCAATTGAACCATTCAGCACAAACATTCGGAATTGTTTTAATACGCCGTCCATTTCAGATGCCAGATTGCGGCATTTTTCAATATACGTCGCCGTGGACGAAGAAGTATTCATGCTGAAGCCTACAACATCAAACTCCTCCGGAAGGTACTTTTCGAAAAACCACTTGAAAACATCTTCTAAATTGATGACATGCGCTGCGAGAAAATCACAATATAAAGACATCTGCGCATTGGACATTGCGCTCATCATATTGAACTGACTTCCGCGTCTATAAAACTTGATTCCGTCAACAGCAAAAGCGCGCTCAATTACGCCAATGTCTGATTTAACCGAAACAAGCTTGCTTCGCCCTTGCCAGTCGATCATTTCGAAAACATATCTGAAGTTATGCAGAATTAATGGATAATCCAAAGTCTTTTCAAGCCATCCGACATTATATGAAATAAGAAATTTTGCCCCCTCACGATTGCATGTCTTTAGTTCGTTCTGTTGCCGAAAGCCTACTCCTACTCCATATTCAATGCTCGTTGCCTCGGCGGAATGGTCTTGCCAAAATTTTTTGATTGCCCGCTTTGCCTCTAACCGAAGGCTGTCACTAATAGGGCATTCCGCTGAACTTTGAGACTTATAAATAAGCTGCAACAGATTTGCATTTACATTATCACCGTGGACATAACGAAGAAATATCTCTTCAAATTCAGCGGGCTTAAATGATTTAGGCAAATAGCAAACGCTTTTGTTCCTCTCTAAAAACTTTGAGGCAAGAATACGAGCCGTCTGATCCGAGATGCGCAACACCTCGGCAAATTCTTCATCGTAGTGTCCTACCAGTTCTTTATGCATAAGCAACTTATAAAGCGTCGTTTCTGGCTTATTAAGATAGCTGCTCATTACTTCAGACGAAATTCTTTCATAAACCTTAAATTTAACAAACAGTTTCCAGAAATCATCCAAGTATATTATAGAAACACTTTCCTGCGTTTCCACAAAGGAGGAGTTATCAATTTTTCCAAAGCGACGGCCAAGTATTGGCTCAAATTGCTTAACCAGCGCACAATACCGTTTATGTATTTCATCCGTCCACGAAGTTAACGCTGCTCCTGTTTCAATCAGCTGCTGAATATTATATAATTCCAAGACTTTATTGATATCGTTATAATCGCCATCAGCATTAAACGAAGCGAGTGTCGGTTCAGCTTTCTGCAACGCCCAGGCGCTGCCAAAGTCTTCTTTACTATAGAATTTGACGCCATCGTATTCAGGTCGCATGCAGTTACCTCCGTTTCATTAGAGTTCAATTTCTCCGCTCATCAGTTTGGGAAGCAGGAGATCACGAGCTTCCCGTAAGTGCCAATTCATCTCGTTTTTTCTTCGTATTTGTAAGAACAAGGGGGCAATATTTTTCTCAAACGTGTCGATAATCTCCCGAGGCGGTTCAAGATGGGGAAGTGCCTGTAATTTATCTACCTGGGCTCTCTGGCGTCCATCGCTTCCTGTCATGCTGTTGATTGCACTATTTCTAAAATCATCTGTCCGGGCCAGCAGATAAACCATATAGGGATTTAATCTCCGCGAGCGCATAACGATGAATTCTGTCGATCCTACAGCCCCTTCTTGGGCTTCTATACCCGCTACAAACGCAGTCTTTCCATTCTCAAGGCACGGTGTAATTCTGGCTAACAGTGTATCACCATTTTGAAACTTGCTTCCTGCATTTGATTCTGTTGTATAAACCTCTGCCATATCAAGGGTCATGGAAGAAGTACTCAGCGCCGACATCGGCACACTTTGTTTTTTTCGTTCCTTACTTAGTGATACCTTTGGATTGAAATCGATCAAATCACCTAAGGCACATCGCGTCCACCCCTCGGGGACGCCGTCTGTGATTTTCGTGTTCTCGTGGCCGGGGAAACGGAGGTCTACGAACCACTCCTTATACAGCCGCTGCGCCGCTTCCTCCAATAGTTTGATTTGTTTCTGGTTGTTTTCGATAAGGTCATCATAGGAAGACAAAACGTCGGCTATGCTCCGCTGAATTCCTATCGGCGGCTTATCAATAACAACGCTTTTCAGTTTTTGTCCCGGCATATGTTTTATAGTTGCGCCTGTAAAATATTGTTCCAAACCTCCTGTTTTTCCTGCAAGCAGGAACCAATAATATAAATACCGGTAATCAAGACAGTCATGCACGCGAACACGGTGTAGGGCTTTTTGAATCTTCATGTTAGGAATTTGGTTCTTCCAGATTGCGCATCGCCCTGGCTCACCCCCTTCGCAGACGACAAGATCTCCATATTTCAAGCCATAGCGCTCCTGTTCATCTTTTTCAAACCGCATTTCTGAAAGATCGTCGAGATTAAAGCTTCCCCAACGGACATCAACATTCGCAAGATACGGTTGGTATTCTCCGCGATTCTTTTCTTGGTCAAGCATTTTCCCTAGACAAGAATCCGTAACTTCACCAAGAAGCACTTTTTCCCATTTCATATCCCCATCTCCTCCAGATTTTTGGAGATGGTCTGCATCAGTTCGTTGGATTCCGCCTGCAATTTCAGCAGTTCCTGATGAATCTCCGTCATGCGCTCGGCAAAATCCACACCGTCATCCTCGACCGCCGCAACGCCGACATACGTGCCGGGCGTCAGAGAATAGTTTTTCTCCGCGATCTCCTCACGGCTTGCCACCCTGCAAAGGCCGGGAATATCCCGATATTCCCCGTTACCAAATTTTTCCGTAAGCCAGATCGCCTCGTCTAAAACCTGCAAATCGCTTTGCAGCATGGAAACATACTGGTCGGAAACCGTCTGAATGCTTTTCCTGTCCTTTTTGCTGGCAGCTTCCAGTTTTTCCTTGCAGTCGCGTTTTTCATCCTCGATTTCCGAAACGAGGGTATCTCTCATCTCCGCAAAATCGCCAATGCCCCGGATATCGGCAAACACACGCCGCGCTTCTCTCCCAACGATATACTCTTTGCATGTCCGGAAATACCGGATGTATTCCTCCAGCAGAGACGTATATTTCTCCGTCTCTCCCCGGTACAGCCACACGATCGCGTTCAGGTTTTTGAGCTGCCACTCGCTCCACTCGTTCAGCGTGCGGTCTACGACCGTATAATAATTCCGCGCGTCGATAAAGAGCACCTTGTCCCGGATGCTCTCCGTTTTGCCCTTGTCGAAAAACCAGAGCGAGCAGGGCAGACTTTTGGTATAAAAGAAGTTGTTGCCGACGCTGACCATCACATCCACATGGCCGGTCTCCACCAGTTTCCGGCGGATATCACGATCCTTGCCGGAGCTGTCGGTGGCGGAGGACGCCATAACGAATCCGGCGCGGCCGTGCTCGTTCAGATAACTGTAGAAATAGGAGATCCAGAGATAGTTGGCGTTGCCGACTTCCTTGTTTTTATTCACACCCGGCATGCCGAACGGCAGCCGCCCGGCGCTCTCGCACGATTCGGCTTTCACCTTGTCCACGTTGAACGGCGGGTTGGCCATCACATAGTCGCAGCTGCCGACAAGTCCGTGCGCGTCGTGATAAAAGGTGTTGGCCTCGTCGCCGGAGCGGATCACGCCGGTCAGTCCATGCACCGCCATGTTCATCTGGCAGAGCTGCGCATTATACTCCACCTTTTCCTGCCCATAGAACGTCATGGCGCTGTTGGCGTTCATGCCCGCCTGATTGACAAAATCGCCGGACTGGATGAACATGCCGCCGCTGCCGCAGGCAGGGTCAAGCAGCACGCCGCCCTTGGGTTCCAGCACGTTGACGATCATTTTTACCAGAGATTTGGGCGTGAAAAACACACCGTCATCCGAGGCGATGTTCTTGGCAAATTTATTGAGGAAGTATTCGTAGATACGCCCGATAACATCGCCGCCGACTTCGTCGAGCGCGCTGTTATTGAAAATGCGGAGCAGCTCGGAGAGGATCTCGTCGGAAAAGTCGGTATAGGTTTTCGGCAGCACACCGGTGAGCTGCTCGCTCTGTTCCTCGATCAGGGACATGGCATTGTTCACCGCTTCGCCGAGGCTGTTCATGGCGTGTCCGTCTTTATTCTTGATCCCGGCTTCCGCAATGTTTTCCGGCAGACTCAGCAGATAGCTGTACTGCGCTTCCCGCGGGAGAAAGAGCGCGCTTTTCGCCACAAAATCGTTGGCCTCCACGGGCATCACGCGGCCGCCGCGGGACGGACGATTTTTCAGTATCTCTTCTTCCACCAGCTTGAACCGGCTGTAGGCGTATCGAAGAAAAATCAGCCCGAGTACCGGCATGCAGTACTGGTTGGATGTCAGCTTGGAGCCGGAGCGCAGAAGGTCGGCGGATTCCCAGAGATCGGATTCCAGTTTGCGGATATTTACCATGTTGTTCACCCATATCTTTCAAATGTCCGCCGTGTGTGCCACAAATCGACGGTTTTGTAATATTTTATTATATCGTATGCTCACAAAAAAGACAACGTTCGAGCATAAAAATCCCGCTGCCGAAGCAGCGGGATCACTTTATCTTTATTAGTTCCTCAGCGAGTGGAGCGGGGCGGGGATGCGGCCGCCGCGGGCGATGAACTCCGCGCTCGACGCCGCGTGCACCGGCATGACCGGCGCTTCGCCGAACAGCCCGCCGATCTCCACCGTGTCGCCCACGGTCTTGCCCGGCGCGGGGATGAGCCGGACGGCGGTGGTCTTATTGTTTATCATGCCGATGGCGGCCTCGTCCGCGAGGATGGCGGAGAGCGTTTCGGCGCTCGTATCGCCCGGCACGGCGATCATGTCGAGCCCCACGGAGCACACGCACGTCATCGCCTCGAGC
>ERZ824480.1908-NODE-1908-length-16873-cov-4.960637_pt1 | contig 16873 bp, 21 predicted proteins | sample MGYA00519861_ERZ824480 | MGnify/ENA primary metagenome ERZ824480 (study PRJEB31778, sample SAMEA3449152) | human gut metagenome | biome: human gut; feature: human-associated habitat; material: faeces | place: United Kingdom | collected 2010/2012 ... | reverse complement strand
GCTCTCTGCACTGGAGAGAAGGGTATGGGAACTCATGGAAAGCCTCTTCATTACAAGGGTTCAATCTTCCACCGTATCATTCCCAACTTCATGATCCAGGGAGGAGACTTCACGAATGGAAATGGAACTGGAGGTGAGTCAATCTATGGTGAGAAGTTCCCCGATGAGAACTTCAAGCTGAAGCACACTGGACCTGGCCTCCTTTCGATGGCTAATGCTGGAAAGGATACCAACGGTTCTCAGTTCTTCATTACTACTGTAGGGGCCTTGTATTACCTTCATTCGGTAGGTGAAGACTCAGTGGCTTGATGGACATCATGTAGTGTTCGGCAAGGTGGTGGAAGGAATGGATATTGTGAAGCAGATTGAGGCTGTCGGTTCCGGTAGTGGTACTCCTTCCAAGTTTGTTGTTAATGTTGTTTTTGAGATATAGGAAGGTTGTGATTGCCGATTGTGGAGAACTTGTGGAATAAGTGATCTGTTTGTTATAGTCAGTCCTTTGAGGTTGATACAGAACTTAGCAGTACGAATATACCAAACAAACAGTTGAAAACAACATTACTCTTCCTCCATTCTTCCTTGTACATCAAATTCAATTTCTTGTTCCTGATCACATCCTACATACGAATCTGTCATGAAATATAACATCCATTTGTAATGACCAGATTCATTCGGAACGGTAAATACCAAATCCTTTGTATTCACACGATCCAAATCCACTTCAGCAATTGATTGAATAGTATTCTCTTTGGGATCCCCAAGAATCAACCACCAGGTTTGACGCAGTTTCTGAGGATAATACCGACTGCTTACAGTCGTATTGAACTCCTCATCCTCTCCAGTACTCAGAGTAACATGCAACACGTTATCATTTCCACCTTCCAGAGTGGTTGTATCAAGTTTGGGTGTCACTTCAATATCTGGATACTCATTACAGAATTGTACCATGTCCATCACCTCCTGCTCACTCAAACCATGGAGAAGCTTGGTTCGAGTGGCATCTTCCATCTCTGTGAAGTCGAAGAGATTATCCACTCCTTCACTCTCAAACTCACGACTACGATCCTTATCAAAGTGAGGCAACTGTAGCAGACGAGAATCTTCGTTCCACATTCCCTGAACCACCATCTGAGCCAATTCAATAGCAGCAATTGCTGGTTTCAGCCACATGTTGGTCGAACATACATTCACCATTCCCTATCTCTCATTCAACTCCTCACATACTTACATGCAGCAAACGCAGACATGTTGGGAGGATCTGAAGAGTGTCCTCGTGCATATCTGAAGAGATGGGTTGACGACTGAAATAGGTCTGAAGCAACACATTCACTTTCCGAGACACAGGAGTAGGATTCTCCACTACATATGTGAGATGAGTTTCCAGACGTTTTAGAGATACCAGCTCGTGTTGACGAATGGGCAGCTACAATTCACTAGGATCAGTCTCACTCACCTCCTCGAACTCTGTAGCTGATGCAAGGATCTGGAGCAATCCTTTTCGTTTTGCCTTTGCTGTGATTGAAAGAGCAAAGAGCTCGGTTGTATGACAACGGATATACAGATGAGTGCTTAACAGACCCAGATTCAGAGGCATCAATGTACCTTCCTCTGTCATCTCCACATCACCTGCTTTGCTCAATTCATCCACTGTATTCTCTGTCAGTACACTCACATATTCACTCACTTGCTCATCTGAAATGCCTGTCAAAGCATAGTACACAGGGTTCTGAGGGAGTCTTCGATAGAAATAGAACCAAGTCAACCATTCGACTGCATCCTGCATGTTTCCTACAGTCTTACTCGCAATAGCAGCATTCAATGGATCTGCCAAGTTCAGATGAAGTGAAGATTCAACAGGAAGTGGCTCAAACAAGAACTTATTCAAATAGGCCTTCTTGGAGGTATGACAGAAAACGACCACTTTTCCATTCTGATACTTTCCAGGAGTCGAAGCGAATCCCACCATCTGAAGGAGGTCGTAAATTGGATATTCAACATAACGATGATCACGACCATCATAGAAGCAAGTGTCTACAATCAGAAGAAAGAGAGAATCATACCCAGAATGAGAACCAGATGAGCAGAGAGTTGTAAGGACCAGCAGAGATCAGCAGTAACAACGAGAACTTGAATATAGTCATTCTGATATAGTTGGTACACAAGAGAGGCATCAGTTGGATTCATTCCCTGGATGGTAAGAATGGTTCATAGAATGGTTCATAGAATGGTTCATAGAATGGTTCATATGATGATCAGAAGTATCTGATACAATCAAAGGATCAAACCCTCATTCTCAGACATCATCATTTCATACACACAACAATCATTATCAACTTACCTTGTAATAGAAACCAATACCAGCAGAGAGAACTGTTTTCAAAGCAGGATCCACCACACTATCCAACACGCTTTGTAACTGATCCTAAGAATTAGCCCTCTCATTCTTATTCACATCAGGAATATGACAGAATCGCTTTGGTTTTACACTTGCACTCACAAATGTTAACATATCAATTGCAGTCATCTGAGCCTGTTTTCGAGATGCAACGAATATGATTGATCCTTTGTCTCCTGATAAGCCTGACACAGCTGTATACGCAGGTTTACTCATTGCCAAGAGTCGTGTTCCTGTCTGCACAATGTCAAAACCTTGAACACGGATTTGTACTGGCTGGACCTTCACACTAGAATGGAAACTAAACAAGCCCTTGTCAACACCCAACCAACCTGCTAACGATCGACCATTCGCCAAACAACCCGACAGAGCTACAAATCGGAAATGAATCTGGAATCGATGCTGAGGATCTGCCTTTGCTTGTGCCTCCATTGCACGTAAACGGGAAATCACGATTTCTAGCAGATGACCATTAGCAGCACCAATCATATGAAGATTGTCAACTATCACCAGACGAATATGCTATGATCAATCTCAATCAACACACCTACCTGGAGAAGCTTCAAATGCAATCCTTTGTTTGTATAGTAATCAAGATGACCTGGTGTTGTTATGATCACTTTACACTTTCCTAATGTTACTGTATCTTCTTTGGGATCCCCAATGAAACGCCCAATCATGATACCCAACTTGTTTTGGAAGAGTTCAGTCCAATCATGAAACTTCCTCTCACACACATCCTTCACAGGGTTTACATACAAGATCTTTGCTTCTGGTTGTGTAGCAAAGAGTCTTAACATAGCAAATTCTGCAATCAAGCCCTTGCCTGATCCTGCTCGAGCTGCTACCAATACATTCGTATCTGATTCATACACGGTCTGAAACACTTGGGTTTGAATGGGATTGAGATAAGAGATTGAATCCTGATAGAGTGCCTCGTATTGTGGGTTATGCAGAGCTGTGATCGGCAAAGGCTGTAAATCCAACAACTCTGTGTGTGGTGGGAACTTCTCAGGAAGAATGAGTGAACGGAATGAGATCACATTCGTTGTTTCTCCCTTCAGCCATGTGTCAGAAAGAATACGAAGGAAGTATTGAGGAGGCATAGGATCGAACAGAGGTACTGTGAAGTTCACATATTGTGTTTCCTCAGCATAACGAGCTTTCAACAGCCAGTATTGATAGTACACCAGTTGTTCACCATCACCATCCTCTACCAACAGATGGAACCCTTGAGAAGGACCATGTACCTCTGGATCATACTCAAAGTCCGCTGTGAGAGCCAATTCCACTGACAACACAGAACGAGTTAAAGGAAGAATTGTAGCCTCTGCATGAAGACGAGGAATCTGATGAACCAACTTGGACAGTTTTGCACCAATGTTCTTCACATTGTCACCACGAGTACTCACTAATTCTTCCATATCTGCAGGAGTCATATCATAGTATCGCTCGAAAGGAATAGGCTTGTTATCTAAACGCTTCAATACAGATGCTGGTAATGAACCAAACTAATCTAAATGATCCTTCATATCCTTACTTGTCGAAGAGGCGATTGTGTTTCCCATTGCTGATGTGATACCATCTTACACAGAGTCAAACAACGTTGAGCCAATGTAGACCATTCTCGTAATACTGCAATCTCAAAGAGAGCTCGAAGGATTCTTCCAGCAGACTAGAGTCATATCATTCCTCTTCTATCCTACCTGTGTGATGTATACCATATCACAAGCCATTGCAAACTTCTCCAGAGTCACTCGACTGATATAAGCTTGCAACAGAACATTCACCTTTGCACAAGCATTCTCTACACTCTCTCGAATGGGTATTGGTACCTTCTTCATCAATGAATCCAACTCCAACTTCTCCTCAGGTCGTACTGTGATTTGTGAGAATTCACTTGAAAGACTGAATAATCGGAACAGTTCAATCTCGGTCATTCCAGGCTTCAGATGATCATTATAAGTGGCTACACTGGCATTGCTCAGATAGTAATATGAAGCGATTCGACCCAATCCAGTACTCTCAAATATACCAGTCTTAGTATCATACTTGATCAAAGCATTCTTAGCCAACTGAGTAGCAGCACTATGAATCAAATCAACACGATATTGCAAGAGTGTTGGATCCTCTTTCAATATATTAGGATCCACTCCATAGAGCATTGGATTCCGAAGCATTCGAATATACAAATACGTATATCCCAACCATGATACAGCTTCACTCACATTCTGTACTGTTCCCATTACGATCTCTGCATTCAAGTTATCAGCCAACTTGCGAATGAACTGGGATTCGATTGGTAACTGTGCACTCATCAGAGATAGATAGTACTGGAGTTCAGTTGCCTTGGTGATAATAATGCCTTCACCACACTTCTCAAACTGAGGTCGTCCTGCTCGACCCAACATTTGAAGAACATCCTGAGGAGACAACTCAACCCAAGCAGAATGCTCAGGTGAGTACATTTGAGTACCTTTGATGATTACAGTATGTGCTGGGAGATTCACACCCCAAGCCAAAGTCATTGTTGAGACCAACACTTGAATGAGTCCTCGACCAAACAGTTCTTCGACAGCAGTTCGATCCGAACGACACAGACCAGCATGATGAATAGCAAACCCAGTAGGAAGAAGCTTCTTGAGTTCCTCATTCCGAATCGAATACTGCTTGACAGCGTCCTCCAACTCCTGTTTTGATACTTCGGTAGGGAAGAACAGATGATGTTCATCCTTTGATACAGCTGTATCTAAGAGATATTGAGCTGTCTAGTGATCAATCTTCTCCTAATTCCTCACCTTGGCTGTCTCCTTTCGACTGTGTACGAATACCAATACTTGCTTCTTACCTGCCTTCTCCATCACCTTCTCATAACAAATCTCATTCATCAGAGCCATGCTCTTGAATGATGACTTCTCGGTCACGCCCACAAACTGTTGCTCCAAGCCCACAGGACGGAAACTGCTATCAAAATGGAACAGACCCTTTGAAGGATCAACACGAAGGAATGAAGCTACATCCCCATAGTTAGGAAGTGTAGCTGATAAACCCACCAACCGTACCATCTCTTGAGAAACCTCGATCTGACGTAGTGTACGAGCCACCAGAGATTCCAATACAGGTCCTCGTTCGTCATGAAGCAAATGAATCTCATCAATGATAATCAGACGAACCAACTGAGTGTAAGTTCGTTCACCTGATTTGCGAGTAATGATATCCCACTTCTCAGGTGTTGTGATGATCAACTGAGTTGAAGCAATCTATATCTCAATCTCATACTTCAATCTCACTTCATCCTTGGTTAGACTCACATCACCACTCAATTCACGTACACTCATATCATATGGTTTCAGTTTCTATTTCTCATTCTCCTTCTTCACACGTACACGACCAAAACTATCCACCATTTCTTTCACCAGAGCCTTCATTGGAGCCACATACACAATCTTGAATTTGTCCTTATCCACAGAACCCTACACTTCATTCCTCTCAACCACACACACATCTTCACGACGATGCAACGACATTTCATGAAGAATCGCCATTAGAGCCACATTCGTCTTACCAGCTCCTGTAGGTGCAGATAGCAGCATATTCTCCTAACTCTTATTCCTCTCCCTCATCACTACAGAACTCAACATGGCACACTCATATACTCGAGATTGTACCAGATTCAACTTCTTCACACCTTCAAATCCCTTACGGAACCATTCTGGCATCTCTTCTACTGATACCAAATGATGACTGTTCAGATATCCAGGGTCGCTGTATTTGTTAGCCGCAGCTGGCACATGCACTTCCTCACGACCTGGCTTCAATAGTTTGTGAGTTCCTTCAGGCAGACGTACTGCCTTCTTACTCATCAAATGACTGCCTGCAGCAAAAGCTAAATCATTCAATATCAGTTGTGCTCGGGGTTTGGGAATAGTCATTTCTGCTGCCACACTACGCATTTCCTCCTCACGAAGTGCTTCGGCATCTCGTACTTGACCTTGCTCCTTCACAGTGTGTTTCTCTCTTCGCTCATTCTCCACAGCCAGACTTCCCCGAGCTACCTCCCAATCCTTCGTACTTCGCTTCGACTCCAACGCCTTCAAAATGGTCTCTCCATCCACTGAAGCATCACCCAGCATCTCTTCTGCAATTGCTTGTCTAGCTGCTTCCGAAGCAGCCTGTCTCCACCGGATCACATACGCAATCTTTCCTCGATTGCTCAAGAGAAGCGAGATCAGTTCAGGATGATCCAGACCCACCAACTCCACCAACTGAGATTCACTCTCTCTCTATCCATCAAACCCTTTCTAATGCTCTACTTCATCCACATTCTGCAATGTCGCTAGAATCTTCTCAGATAACTCTTGAGCCTTCTCTGCATCTTTCTCATATTCACTAATCTGTCGTTGCAACCAGAAACTATCAATATCTGCCACTCGCAATCCACTCTCTTCCTGATCCTCTTGTTGTTCCTCATGTGTTCTCAATGCCTCTGTTTGAGCTAGATCCTCTCCTTCACTCTCTTCCTCCTCACTCATCACTTCATCCAACACACTCTCATCACTCTCGATGTTCATATCTAGAGCTACTGTATCATCCTTCGCTTCATTCTAATCATCACCTCACACAACAACACTCACTTCTTCTACATCCACATCGAAATCGGTAATCTCCTTGCTTAATTCCACAAGATCTCCGAATTCCCGCTCATTCATTTTACCCAGAATTGCTTCACATCGTTCTTGCTTTCCTTTTACTTCTCCATCTTTCAGAATAGTTAGCAATTCATTTGCTACATCTGCAATCACATCCTATTCATCATCTTCAAATTGCATTAATTACCCCTGATGCATCAGGATAGTATTTGGAGATAACAGCAAGTAAACGAGAGTATCGAATTTCCGTTTCTGCTGTTCTAGGATGATATAATTTGCTGTTATATTCGTCAACAGCAGTAAGCACATTATTTACTCGCAGATTTAGCGAAATCGCTCCTGTCTTCCTTCTTTTATCTGTTGTTGACTCTCGAAGCATCTTCTCGCGCTTTCTAATTCATTATTCTCCTATCTTGCTCTTACAGTTGTTCTTTCTTTTCCTTTCGTTTTTGCACTTCTTCTGAGACTAGAATTGCACGGTCACCCATCTTTGGCAATGGTTTCCCTCGAAGACTCTCTGCAGCTCCAGAAGGCTCATGTGTTCTTCGTCTTCCTTCCCGATCTGCTTCCAATACTTGACTAGCATTCTACAGCGATCATTCCAATTATTTCACGAATCACATTTGCATAGGCATATTGGCGTTCTTGAATTGCTTTTTCGGCCATTTTGATTCAAATTCGGATAAATATACAATTGTGTATTTCCAAAATGGAACCAAAAAGGAATCTGCTCTTCTGATAGAGAAGAAATTCAAAAAACAAACAAGTGACAGAAAAAGGGGAGAATTCATTCAAATCTCACATTGACTAATACTACAGATTTCATTGTCAAATTGAGTTCATAACAGTATGTCATAGGTTGAATCATGTAGGCAGATATGATAACAATACTGAGTCTTGATGCCTCTTAACAGTGATTCCAATTCGTTAACACAAGATGAGTTCATTTCTATCTCCTTCATCACCAACAAGAGGTGATTATTCCTCAATCATTGAAATCCTTTCAAAGATAAACAGAAATCCTCGATATGAAGATCTGTCCACATTTCATCTCTCCTTTCTATTGTTTCAGTGATCCTTTCGCAATAAACGATCAATCCACTCTCAAAACAGCATAATGAGGATCCTAGACTCTATTCTTCATTCCCGCGGTTCTTCTTAGACTCATTTTGTGAGTCAACTACTTCCTCATAGTTCCAATCAATGCCCAAATCAAAGAGAAGTCATGTCGGTAAGACGGTTTGACCAGTTTGATTAACGAATTAGTGAGTCTTACACAAACCAAGTCTCGGGGTAAGGAACTTAAGAATGATGTTGTCAACAAGATTCGAGAAGCCGTTGATAACTTCAAATTTGTTTATGTTCTCGAGTTTGATAACATGCGAACAAATGCGTTCAAAGATCTTCGAGTTCAGCTTAATGACTGCAGGTAGATGATTTTGATGCGTTACTGAATGTGTAGATTCTTTCTAGGAAAGAACCGTGTGATGCAAGTGGCTCTAGGTAGAAATCAAGAGGAGGAATATCGTGACAATCTGTGCAAGCTTGGAGAAATGTTGGGAGGAAATTGTGCTCTCTTCTTCACCAATCGACCTAAGGAGGAAGTGATTCCTTTCTTCCAGGAATATAAATCCCTTGACTATGCACGCGCTGGGTTCAAAGCAACTGAAACATTCGTTATTCCTCAGGGAGAAATGCCCTTTGCTCACAGTATGCTGGAAGAGTTCAAGAAGCTTCGTCTTCCAGTAGAAATAAAGAGCGGCAAGATTCACATGCGAGAGAACTATACGGTTTGTAAAGAAGGGAAGGTGTTGACCCCTGAACAATGTCGTATTCTTGTAGGAATGGAAACGAGACTTGAGAATAGAAACTGTACGCGAAACCAATGACATATTTTACATTGACTCCTCGTGCCTATTGGAGTGAAGGACAGTTGACCGTGCTTTAGTCGTTTTATGCCTTGTTTGCAACAAACACTCTGGAATTCGGTATTGAAAAACACCAGTATCCTTATTCTCCACGGAACTTGGTCACAGCCTTGGTTCCCTCAGAGATAGCATGCTTGGAGAGTTCACCAGGAAGAATCAGACGCACAGCAGTCTGGATCTCTCTTGTTCCCACAGTGCTCTTGTGATTCACACGAGCCAAATGACCAGCTTCAGTCACAATTCGCTCGAAGATATCAGAAACAAATGAGTTCATTACAGCCATTCCTCTCTTGGAAATACCACGATCAGGATGCACTTGCTTCAACACCTTGTAGATGTAGGTGGCATAAGAATCGACCTTAGTGGTTCTTCTCTTCTTCTTGTCATCAGCAGCATTCTCAACAGCGATCTTCTCGTTTTCAGACATGATTGAAATAGTTTTTGACACTTTTCCTATTCAAAGAAGCCAAAGCGCGGCAGGATTATGATAAACCAATCATCATCAGATATTTGAAATAGGAGAATATTATTGGTCTATTTGTATTCGAACACTTTTTCTTAATCCAATCATCTCTCAGAATTTCGAATTATTGGTCAATCAAAAATCGTTTGGATTCACTTCAGTCATTCTTGGAGGCAATTTGAATTGCCAGTATTTCTTTGTATTAATCTATAATGGCTGGAAAAGGAAAAGGTGGACGTGGAAAGAGTGAAGGAAAGACCCAGAGCCGAAGCTCTCGTGCTGGAATCACTTTCCCTGTGGGTCGTATTGCTCGTTACATGCGTGATATGAGAGTCGCTGACCGTATTGGTGCTGGCGCTCCTGTATATCTGGCTGCTGTTCTTGAATACTTGACTGCTGAAATTCTGGAGTTGGCTGGAAACGTGGCTCAGGAGGGAAAGAAGAACCGTGTGATTCCTCGTCATATTCAGTTGGCTGTTCGTAACGATGAGGAGTTGAATGCTCTTCTTGGAAACGTCACAATTGCTTCTGGAGGTGTGATGCCTTTCGTACACTCGGAGTTGCTTCCTGAGAAGAAGGAAGGTGAGGAAGATGACGAGAAGGAAGACAAGGAGGATGAGAAGGAGGATGCTGAGGAATAATCGACTAGTTTTTGTGAAAACTGTTGAAAGTGATTGTTTGTTATCAAATACGGAGGATTCAATTCGTTAATATCCCTCAGTCTCTGAAGCTAGTTTCTTCGGGATACAACCACCTATTCATACTATGATGAAATCCATCTTTGACTTTGTTGTTCAAGAGTAGTATCTAGGATTCTCCTTCAGAGATAGTATCACAGGAAATCCATGTGCCTTCTCTCGCTTCAAGGGAAATGTACTTCTGATTGTTAATACTGCTTCATCCTGTGGTTTTACTCCTCAATACAAAGAGTTAGAGACACTTTATGAGAAATACAAAGAGAAGGGATTCACAGTGATTGCCTTTCCTTGTAATCAATTCCTATCTCAGGAGTCTGGAACCAGTGAGGACATTCAGAAATTCGTGAAAGAACAGTATGGGATTACGTTTCCTGTGATGGCGAAGAGTGATGTGACTCTCTTTGACTCCTATAACCAATAGGTGAATGGCTCTAATACCAATGAAGTGTTCTCATATCTAAAACACTCCCTCTCTGGGTTCCTTGTCTCGTTCTCTCTTGAACCTTGAGTGATTCATAGAAGAGTCAAGTGGAACTTCACCAAGTTTCTTATTGGAAGAGATGGTCAACCTGCCAAGCGTTATAGTCCAACCACTTCTCCTCTCTCCATTGAACAGGACATCTGTAAGGAACTCGAAAAGCCTAATCCATTCAATTGACTTGTTTCAATCTTAACAAACACTCTATGAAACTAGAATAAATGAATAAGATCGATGTTCTCACTGATTACCATCATAATACTCCTGCATGCATTTAATCTTCAAGAACTCTTCTCCCTGTATCTATTCATTAGATTCCTCTTCCAATCCTACTGTCAACTTCTCAAAGGCTCTCACAAACTCAATAGCACACTTGATATTCACAAGCAGAGGGACATTGAAATCCACTGCCATACGACGAATCTTATATCCATCTGTAATCGCTTGCTCTGTATTGTTCTTCGGTACTACAATTGCCAGATGAATAGTCTGGTGACGTATATAGTCCACAGCCAGATCCTCCTTCTTTCCTTCACTCTCTTTGTACACACGATGCAAACGTTCCTTTGGAATACCGAATGCTTCCAAACGAGCAAAGGTTCCCTTGGTTGCAAAGAAATGAATATTCATATTCTGTAACAACTCCAGTCCCTCTTTGAACTGATTAAAGTCATCCTCAGGAATACTGATAAGGAAGTTGCGAGGACGTGAATCTTCCTTTGAGAAGAATTGGAAATGGAAGTTGGTGGACAACAAAGCCTTCAAGAATGCTTCACTCACAGTCTCACCATAACAAGCCACTTCTCCAGTAGATGCCATTTCTACTCCTGTCGTAGGATCGGCACCACTCAAACGTGTGAATGAGAACATAGGTGCCTTACAACCGACATAATTCAGATCCCGCAATACAATGTTTCCTCTCTTGTATGGGAGACCTACCATCACACGAGTAGCCAACTCAATGAAGTTGAAATCAAATGTCTTCGAAATGAACGGGAATGTACGTGAAGCTCGCAGATTGCATTCAATCACTTTCACATCATTGTTCTTTGCTAACAATTGAATGTTGAAAGGACCTGTGATCTGAAGAGACTTCGCCACAGCACGTGCAATCTGTCGAATTCGACGCTCTGTTTCTGTGTACAGTTTCATACTTGGTAACAACAGAGTGGCATCACCTGAATGAACACCTGCATTTTCAATGTGTTCAGAGATGGCATAGTTAATGATCTCACCCTCATCAGCCACTGCATCAAATTCGATCTCCTTCGCTCCAAGAATGAATTTACTCACAACCACAGGATAGTCTGAACTAATCATTGCAGCTCGACCCAGACACTGAGTCAATTGATCATTGTTCATGCAAACACTCATTGCAGCTCCACTTAAGACAAAGGAAGGTCGCACCAATACAGGATAGCCGACTTGATCCACAAACTCAAAAGCCTTTGCTGCTGAAGTTACAGGCATCCACTCAGGCTGATCAATCCCCAGACTGTCCAAGAGATTACTAAACTTACTTCGATCCTCAGCACATTCAATCATGGCAGGTGAAGTTCCAAAGATTCTCACATTATTGTGAGCAAGAGGAAGTGAGAGATTGTTAGGAATCTGACCTCCCACACTGATAATAACACCTTCAGATTTCTCAACTTCATAAATATCCAGAATACGCTCTAATGACAACTCTTCAAAGTACAAACGATCACTCTCATCATAGTCTGTTGAAACTGTCTCAGGATTGAAATTCACCACAATAGTCTTCTTTCCTGATTCTTTTAAAGCACGTACACAAGATACAGCAGCCCAATCAAACTCTACTGAGGAGCCAATAGCATAAGGACCACAACCCAGTACCATGACACCATGATCATTAAAAGTGATGTCATGCTCACAGCCACTGTATGTCACATACAAATAGTTTGTCATTGCTGGGAACTCTGCAGCCAGTGTATCCACTTGTTTCACCACAGGAAGTACTCCTTCCTTCTTACGAAGATCTCGAACCAATGATTCTTTCTCACGACGTGTTAGCATATGACCTTTCTCCTCTTCAGAGAAATCCAGTAACATACCAATTTGCATATCACTGAAGCCAAGACACTTGAGTGTCTTCATACGATCTGTTGTCAGATCCTTCAGACATCGTCCTCTTAGCCAAACACGTGTTTGATGAATGTGATCCAGTTTGTAAAGGAACCAGTTATCAATCTTTGTAATATCATGAACTCTCTGAACACTATAACCGCGTTCTAGAGCCAAAGCAATGGCATGAATACGTCGATCATCAGGATGACGTAATAATTGTAAATACTGTTCTTCTGACCAGTCTGCATCAGGCAGATCAAATCCTTGTACTAATGGATTCACCATACGAACCGCTTTCTGTAATGCTTCTTCAAATCGACGACCAATCGACATAACCTCTCCTACAGACTTCATACAGGATCCTAAAAGAGGAGACACACGGTGGAACTTCTTCAGATCCCAACGAGGCACCTTCACTACACAGTAATCCAGAGATGGCTCGAAACAAGCAGTCGTAGTTCCAGTCACACGATTACTGATCTGAATCAAATTGTTACCCAGAGCCAGTTTCGCTGCTACATAAGCCAAAGGATATCCAGTGGCTTTTGATGCCAGAGCTGAGGAACGAGATAGTCTGGCATTCACTTCAATGATACAGTATTCCTCACTATCAGGATTCAAAGCATACTGAATGTTACATTCACCAATCACTCCCAAATGACGGACTACCTTAATAGCTGTATCACGAAGCATCATATATTCACGGTTATTCAGAGTTTGTGACGGAGCCACTACAATCGAATCACCTGTGTGAATACCCAAAGGATCGAAGTTCTCCATGTTACACACAGTCACACAGTTGTCATAGCAATCACGCACCACTTCATATTCGATCTCCTTCCAACCACGTAGATCCTTATCAATGAGCAACTGCTCGCTGCAAGTGAACGAACGAGATACCAACTCCACCAACTCCTCACGAGTCTCAGCAAAACCAGAACCCAAACCTCCCAGAGCAAAAGCCGAACGCACCAATACAGGGTATCCAATCTTCTCAGCCACTTCAATCGCCTCCTCCACAGTGGTTGCAGGATAAGACAGAGCAAGTTTCTCATTGATCTCATCCAAACGTTCCTTGAACAACTCACGGTCCTCAGTATCAATAACTGTCTTGATAGGAGTTCCCAACACATGAACATGACGACGAGTCAGTTCACCTGATTCATACAGACTGATACCCACATTCAGAGCAGTCTGACCTCCCATCGATACCAGAAGACAGTCAGGATGTTCCTTATCCAACACACGCTTCACAAAATCTGCCGTAACAGGTAGGAAGTACACCTTATTGGCTAGATTCTTACTGGTTTGAACAGTTGCGATGTTTGGATTCATAAGTACTACTTCCAATCCTTCTTCACGCATTGCTTTGATAGCTTGTGATCCGCTGTAATCAAATTCTCCTGCCTGACCGATACTCAAACCTCCTGAACCCAGAATCAGTACCTTTCGGTACTTCTGGAGTCGGAAGAAGTTGGTATTCAGAGGCTGGTTGAGTGGTGATTCATATCCACGAATGTTGTTCACAAATCGATCAAAGAGGAATCGAGTATCCAAAGGACCAGCACAAGCTTCAGGATGGAATTGAGAAGAGAAGATTTTCTTAGTACGATGAACAATACCTTCATTTGAATAGTCATTTGCATTGAAGAAGAGAGGTTGCCAATCCTCAGGCAATGTCTTCTCATCAACAGCAAAACCATGATTCTGAGAGGTGATAAAACAGTTGCCAGTAAGTAGATCCACACAAGGGACATTCGCTGCTCGATTTCCAAACTTCATTTTATATGTCTGAGCTCCAGCAGCCAAAGCCAACAACTGATTACCAAGACAGATACCAAAGATCGGAATATCTGTCGTGATAGCCCATTTCAGTTGCTCAATGGTAGCTTGTGCCATCTCAGGATTACCAGGACCATTACTCAGGAAGATACCATCATATTCATCACGATGAGCCTTCAAGTCATAGTCAAAAGGAACTACTGTGACTTGAACATGTCTCGCACACAGACAACGAATGATATTATTTTTAATACCACAATCCACAGCCACCACACGAGGAGACATTCCTTGATTGAACACACGAGGACTCTTAATCGATACCTCAGCCACCAGATTCCGTAGATTCGGATCCTCGATCTCCACATGTTGACCAGGGAACTCGATCTTACCTAGCATCACTCCAGTCTCACGAATCTTCTTTGTCAGCATTCGCGTGTCAATACCATACAGAGCAGGGATGTGATTCTCCTACAAATTGTGAGTATGGAACCGGGAACTAAGACGGATGTGGAGACTGCCGAAGCAACATCCGACAACTCAAACACAGTTCAGGGATTCAATATCCCTCAAAACGAGGAATAGGACGAATCCACATTTCTCTACCACTCCTGTAACAGACCAGACAGGTTATACTGTCAGATCCTGACTGAGGTGTGGACAACACTCAAAACACACACATACCTTCAACCATTCACTCAATGATTTCTTTGCAGCCCAATGACTGTATTCAAACGAGTAATCAGCAACAATAACTCCAGCAACATGAATCGAATCCGATTCGAACCATTTAGGAAGACCATATTCGTCCAATTCATCACCTGGAATACCATAGTTTCCCACCATGGGGAAGGTGAAAACCAGAATCTGTCCTCGATAAGAAGGATCGGTTAGAGATTCAGGGTATCCCACCATTCCGGTATTGAATACGACTTCTCCAGATCGAGATGTTTCTTCTCCAAACGAATATCTGACTTCTTACCAAAAACGACGTATACACATACCCTTCAAATACAGTACCGTCAGCAAGAACCAATTGACCCTTCTTCACGTCTCTGTCAATACATGTGTCTCCAAAGTTCGTGATCACTCTAGTTTCTACAAATGGTAAGAAATAAATACCTCACTGCATCAACTTACCAGTAGGAACACTCATTGCAACTTAAGAGATATGATTCAGAGTTCTGGAAAGGCTTTTTTGGTTGTTGAAGAAAGTTCCTGGAATCCCCGTGGGTTGAAATGGGACAGAACTACCAAAATGGGTGGTTAAATAAGAGAAGGTAATACGGAAATCTGGGCATTTCTCCCTAGTTCAATTGTGGTCCCTTGGTTGGTACTTCTTTCTCTGGATGATTTCTTTGGTGTTACTGTTTCAAAGTGCTTCTTCCCATAGATAATGATTGAATTCAATGAATAGAAACAGTTTTGAAGGAAGAGAAGGAGAGGAATGGTTGCTTTCGTTTTGGATAGGTCCATACATGACCTGAGTGGCTTTCTGAACCATCATTGTGATAGAAGTGACAGAAACCATGTTACCATCATTATTGACTTAAACCCTTCTGATGGAGTCTTGAAGCGATATACATAGTTCTTTTGCAATATGAGATCAACCACTATCATAATTCTCTCTTCATGGAGTGTTATCGAGTAACCTTTGTTTCATTGAATGGAACTGAAACAGATTATGTGTTTGCTGTCAATAGACAAATGGTTACTGTTAATGATGTCGTCCACCAGGCGATTCTCTGTTTTAAACAATTGTTTGTATTGGTCGTCACTGGTAAATTCTAGAAATATTATAAAAGACCTTGTTCTTGATGAGTGGGACGTCAATCTGTTTGTAGAATTAGAGGATGAAATCGTATGGACGATAATTGGACTCAACCCACAGGGTACACTTTATCAGATATCAAGAGAGGTGCCAATCCCTTCTCATGTGTGTCGATGGGTGATCCAATACCAACATAATGATAGTTCCCTTGGTAGTGAACTTATGACAAATAGATCTACAAAATAAAGTGAGTTCTGAATCTATATCGAATCCATCGCCAAAAAATGAGTTATTAACTTTTGAGCTGGATTTGGATTTGACACTCACTGATCTTTCCATAAGTAATCTTTGTGATCCCTTTGATGCGAATATCCGTTCTGGTCCTGTTTCAATTCTTCAGTGATGATATCTGTATTTTTCTTTTTCTATTTATAGTGTTTTCTATGTCATTCTATCGTGTTACAAAAATCGAAGAGATTTCTTTCACCACATATTCGGCAATCGAAAGGCATCTATTCAGCTTTACAAGGGAATTATTTACATTTAGAATGAATGTATTGATTCCCCTTTTGTATATACTTGTGATGTAGCTTTGTTTACGTTGTTTGATAATAGAGTCATTAT
>ERZ824480.1893-NODE-1893-length-16984-cov-4.179751_pt1 | contig 16984 bp, 19 predicted proteins | sample MGYA00519861_ERZ824480 | MGnify/ENA primary metagenome ERZ824480 (study PRJEB31778, sample SAMEA3449152) | human gut metagenome | biome: human gut; feature: human-associated habitat; material: faeces | place: United Kingdom | collected 2010/2012 ... | reverse complement strand
AATAAGTAAACTAAATTGTATTTACAGAGGGAGAATTGTAAAAAGTGATGTGCTTATTGAAGAAAATAGCAAATCTACCAATGATAAAATCTATGACCATATGGAAATCATAAGAAATGCTATAGATATCAATAAAAAAATTACAGACGGTGGAATGGTATTTTTTGAAATAGGGTGCAGTCAGGCGGATGCTGTGGCAGCGCTTATGAAAGAGCAGAAAATATATGATATTAAAGTAGAAAAAGACCTTGCCGGACTCGACAGAGTAGTGTGGGGCTATGTAGGAGGACAATATGTTTGAGAATTTAGAAGATGTGGTTTTTCATTATGAAGATTTGATTAATGAACTTAGTGACCCTGATATTGCAGGAAATAATGAGCAGTACAGAAAGTTGATGAAGGAACAGACAGAGCTTATGCCGCTTGTTGAAAAGTACAAGGAATATAAGGAGGTAAAGGCCGGAATAGATGACAGTCTTATGATTCTTGAAGAGGAAAAGGACGAGGACATGCGTGAGCTTGCAAAGGAAGAGCTTGCAGACTGTAGAAGCAGAATCGAAGATATTGAACATGATTTAAAAATACTCCTTCTTCCTAAAGACCCTAACGACAGTAAGAACGTAATCGTTGAAATCAGAGGCGGTGCAGGAGGAGATGAGGCTGCGTTATTTGCTGCTGATTTGTTCAGAATGTACAGCAGATATGCAGAGCGTAATAACTGGAAGATAGATATGATGAATTCTAATGAGAATGGGCTTGGAGGTTTTAAAGAAGTCGTATTTATGATAGACGGCGAAGGCGCTTATTCAATGCTTAAGTATGAAAGCGGAGTCCACAGAGTCCAGAGAATTCCGGTGACTGAATCAGGGGGAAGAATCCATACCTCTACTGCTACCGTAGCTATTATGCCTGAAGCAGAGGAAGTGGACGTCCATATTGATATGAATGACTGTAAATTCGATGTGTTCAGAGCATCCGGAAACGGCGGACAGTGTGTTAATACAACTGATTCCGCAGTAAGACTTACACATATACCTACAGGTATTGTAATATCCTGCCAGGATGAAAAATCGCAGCTTAAGAATAAAGATAAAGCGCTTAAGGTTCTTCGTTCAAGGCTTTATGAGTTAGAATGTGCAAAGGCGCATGATGCGGAAGCTGAGGCAAGAAAAAGTCAGGTAGGAACAGGGGACCGTTCCGAGAAAATCAGGACTTATAATTTTCCGCAGAGCAGAGTAACCGACCATCGTATTAAGCTTACAAGTCACAGATTATCGGAAATTATGGACGGAGACCTTAATGAGATAATTCAGAGCCTTACAGCAGCCGACCAAAGCGCGAAGCTGGCGAAGATGCAGGAAAACTAGGGTTAGAGGAGGCAACTCTCACTATGCTGTAGGATGAAATATCCGCAATGGGATGTAAAATCAATTAGTTTTGCGATTTGTAATCGCAAAACTAATTGATTTTTTTGTGGGTTTTACGATATAGTATTTTACAGATGGAGGTGGTCATTGTGATTTACAGACCTATGTATGTGGATGATATAATGGCTTATGTAGACGCTCCTTTTGTAAAGGTATTGACCGGAGTTCGCCGTTGTGGAAAGTCTACCATACTGAAAATGATTATGGAAAAACTGTAAATGGAGCGGCTTTCTCCTGATGGAAAAACATATCTGTTTCTTGATGAGGTTCAGGAAATCAAAGATTGGGAAAAGGTTGTAAACTCTTTGGTATCGGATTTCGATGTAGACTTGTATGTAACAGGTTCTAATTCACGTATGATGTCCTCTGAAATTTCCACTTACCTGACCGGAAGATATATTGCTTTCCGTATCTTTACTCTGTCCTTTTCGGAATATTTGATGTTTAAGGAAAAATACGAACCGATTGGTGATCCGAGAACGGAGATTGCAGATTATGTTAGGTTGGGGGATTTCCGGCAACACATTTTCTGCAAAGTCAATTTCCGATTATCTGAAATCAGAACACAGGACGCTTGACAACGAAACGGTATACAGCTATTTGGAAAAGCTGGAAAAAGCATATTTGCTTCACCGCTGTTCACGGTATGATTTGCAGGCGGAAACTATGAGGGCATTAGGACAATCCACATAGCGGATTTTCTGCTCAGTTCTGAATATTAAATTCAAATATTACAAAGACATTAACCTGAAATGGACGATATAGAGATGCCAAAGAGCGCTGGTTTGTTTTGTAATGGATGAAAATTATATTTATGAGGCGATGGAAAGAATTATGGAGGCAGGTATGATAAATAGAGAACTGATTGGACATAAAAAAGAAGCTATATATAATCGGCGTAGTATAAGGAAATATATAGATGAACCGGTTCCTCGTTTTATTATAGAACAGATTTTAGATGCAGGAAGAGTAGCACCATCTGCAAAGAATCGACAACCTTGGAAATATCTTGTATATAGTGGTGAGGCAAAAGATAGAGTGCTTAGCATTATGAAAGAAGGAATTGAGAACGAAGAAATAACGCCGAGACTTCCGTTATCAGCGAATGGGATACAAGATGCAAAAAACACACTACGAATTATGGAGAGTGCCCCAGTCGTTATTATTGTCTTAAATATAAATGGTAAATCACCATTTGCACGGCTAAATGTTGATGAAAGATTTACGGAAATGAATGATTTGTTGTCCATTGGTGCATCCATAGAAAATATGCTGTTAAAGGCAGAAGAATTAAATGTTGGAACATTGTGGATCGGTAATACTTGTTTCGCATATCAAGAGCTGACCACGTATATTGGTCTGGGCGATGAATTGGTGGGTGCGATTGCTTTAGGTTACAAGGGTGAAAAACCGCCTATGCGACCGAGAAAAAGTTTAGAAGATATTGTAGAGTATTATATGGGGTAGGAACATTATATGGATTGGAAGATTTCGCAGACGCTACTTTCTAAGTTAAATTACTGATTTAAAAATTTATCAACGAAATCTTTTATGGCGATAAAGTCTAATGTATAGTCACAATTATTATATTTGTTAATCTCTGTTTGATGGTTTCGGTAATATTTTTTTACTTTTTCTTGTATTCGACTTGTTGCTTCTGCAAAAGTTGGAGAACCTTCATAGCTTGCACCATAATATTTTATCTGTTCGGGGTTAATTTTTGCCATCATATATTTAATAATTTCAAATCTTGAAAATATGATTGAATTATCATTTTTCTTTCGTAGAATGCATACACTCAGTTTTTTGGGTGCAATTATCATATCGGTACAACCATTTTCAAAATTTCTTTCATTTTTTATTCCTGTTCCGTCAAACCGCAGATATACTCCCTCACCCAAATATTCAGAAAGACTTTTAGATTTTAGTAACTGCTTTTTTACAAATTCATCTGTTACTTTCATCTGTTCTTTTTTTATTCTATCGAATACAATATCGAAATCTACAAATAGAGCAATTGCACCTTCAAAGCCTTCAGAGAAAAATACCTTAACTTTTTCTTCTCCAATAAGTTTGCCGTTGTTTTCATTTTTAGGTATCAATCCTTGTACAGCAATTGAATACAAATTATTTAAGGATGTCATATGATAATAATACATATTGCATTTCCTAATCCTTGTTTTATCGTTTATATAAAAATATTATATCACGTGTTTGTGAAAATTTGTACTACTATAGGGAGAAAGTAGTATGAATTATGTCGTGCCGCTTCCAAAGTGTGATTATGTGACTGAATAGGTTTCAGCTATCAAAATGGATTGAATATAAGTATTTGCTATTATATATGAAGAGAATTATAATATGAATCGAAAAAATAAAAAGCGTTACAGGATATCCGGTGTCGGAGGGCTGGGATAATAAAATTATTCAGATTAGAGATGGTGAGTGAAAAATGGATACTAAGGGAATTGAGCTTGAAAAGCTGATTGAATATGGTTCAAGGGAAGCGGTTATTCAGAACTTGAAAGATGCAGGATGCGCTCAGGACATTATTGAATGCTGCATTGCCTGTATGGAACAGGGAAAGAAAAATGAACTGCTGAAACGGCTGGAAGAGCATAGAAAAGGTCTTTTGCACAAGGTGCATGAAGAAGAAAAACATATAGACTGCCTGGATTATCTGGTTTATCAGATCGGGCGCTGCGAAAGGAAAATAGACTGAATATGGAGGAAAATAGCATGAAAGTGATTGAAAATCAGACTTTTGATATGGAACGTGCTCTTTACGGCAGTAATGGCATTCTGGTGAGAAACTGTTCCTTTGATGGACCGGCAGACGGTGAAAGTGCATTTAAGGAAGGGCGGGATATTGAAACAGAACATTGTTTTTTTAACCTGCGTTATCCATTCTGGCATGACCACAGTTTGAAAATCACAGATTCAGAGATGACGGAAAAGTGCAGGGCGGCCCTGTGGTATTCCGATAATGTAGAGATTACAGACAGCAAGCTGCATGGAATCAAGGCATTGCGTGAATGCAGTACTGTTATGATTCGGAACTGCGATATTATTTCGCCGGAATTTGGCTGGTCGGTGAGGGGAATCCATATGGAGAATACTACTGCAGTCAGCGAGTATTTCATGATGCGTTCGGAGAATCTGACATTCAGAGGTGTAACTTTCAAGGGTAAATATTCCTTCCAGTACATAAAGAATGCGACCTTTGAAAACTGTGTATTTGATACGAAGGATGCGTTCTGGCATGGTGAAAATATAACAGTGAAGGACAGCGTTGTGAAAGGTGAATATCTGGCATGGTATTCAGATGGACTGTCGCTTGTAAACTGTAAGATTATTGGGACACAGCCTCTTTGCTACTGCAAAAACCTGAAGCTGATTAACTGTGAGATGGTTGATACAGACCTTGCTTTTGAAAAATCTGAAGTAGAAGCAGTTATTACCACAAGGGTTGACAGCATCAAAAATCCGCTGTCTGGTCATATTCAGGTGCCGGGACTGGGAGAGTTGATTATGGATGATCCTGATGCGAAGGGGCAGGTTCTGGTTATGGAACAGAACAATCATAGTGGCAGCAGTATGTGCAGTCGTGCTTAATATTTGCTTTGCTGTTTGCTTTAATTATCAAAGAGGAGGTAGAAAAATCATGAAGCGGGCTTATTTGAATTATTTCTTGATGGGAATATTTATATTTCTGTTGCTTGCAGGGGTATCTTCCTATTCCGTTAATGCAGAAGCATCACCGCTGATTAAGATGAATCCCGGACAGTCCAAAAAAATGATGCTGCCAAAAAGATGGAAACATGCAAAATGGAATAGCAGTAAAAAGACAGTTGCACGGATAAATTCAAAAGGAGTTGTAAAAGCCGTAGCACCGGGAAAAGCTGTTATTAAGGCAAAGTCTGGAAAAGGCACAAAGAAGTATAGGATAAAAGTGCAGATGGTTCAGCTAGGCAGCAGTCAAATTACAATGAGAGTAGGGGAAACAAAAAAACTTACTGCTAAAAATGCGCTTGGAAAAGTATCATGGTCATCGGACGGTGAAGCAGTTCAGGTGGATTCCAAGGGAAAAATTACGGCAGTGAAGGCGGGAAAAGCAGTCATTACAGCTTCTGTTTTTAAGAAGAAATATAAATGTATAGTGACAGTGAAATATGAGGAAATGAAGGATAGTGAAAAAATGAAAGATAGTGAGAAAAACAAAGATAGTGGGAAAATGAAAATTCAGGTTGGAGATACCGCTTTTACGGTGACATTGGCAGAGAATTCTTCTGTGGATGCGCTCAAAGAGCTGATGGCAGATGGTCCTCTGACACTCAATATGAGTGATTATGCCAACATGGAAAAAGGTGCGGATTTAGGTGTTACGCTGCCGCAGAACAATGTGCAGATGAACACGCAGGCAGGAGATGTTATTCTGTATCAAGGCAGGACAATTGTGATTTATTATGATACCAATTCATGGAGACTGACGCCGATTGGAAAAATCGACAATGTGGACCCCAAAAAATTGAGAACTGTGCTTGGAGCCGGTGATGTTACAGTGACATTATCGCTTGAATGAGTGATTATGAAGAATAGTATTGAAACATTTATAACAGATAAATCAGATTAAAACTTGAGGAGGAAAGGAAAATGGCAGTAAAACAGACAGCAGGCAGAGATTCACTGGGGGATTTTGCCCCGAAGTTTGCACAGCTTAATGATGATGTATTATTTGGTGAGGTATGGAGCAGAGAAAATCAGCTTTCACTGCGCGACCGGTCTTTGGTTACGGTAGTGGCGTTGATGGCACAAGGGCTTACCGATTCTTCTTTTCGGTATCATCTGGAAAGTGCAAAAAAGAACGGCGTCACAAAAATGGAGATAGCAGAGACATTAACTCATGCAGCTTTTTATGCAGGATGGCCGAAAGCATGGGCGGCCTTTCGTATGGCAAAGGAAGTCTGGGAAGAAGAAACATACGCAGAGGATGCAAAAACTACTCATGCAAATTCCATGATTTTTCCTATCGGTCAGCCAAATGATGCCTTTGCAAAGTATTTTATTGGGCAAAGTTATCTGGCGCCGATTTCAACAGAGCAGGTGGGTATTTATAACGTAACTTTCGAGCCTGGATGCCGCAATAACTGGCATATCCATCATGCCAAAAACGGCGGCGGTCAGATTTTAATCTGTGTTAGTGGACAGGGCTTCTATCAGGAATGGGGAAAGCGGGCGAAGAAACTGTTTCCGGGGGATGTTGTGAATATTCCTGCTGGGGTAAAGCACTGGCATGGAGCGGCACCTTATAGCTGGTTTTCTCATTTGTCAGTCGAGGTTCCCTCTGAGGAAGGTTTTAATGAATGGCTGGAGCCGGTAAATGAAGATGAGTATATGGGTACGCTGTGTTAAATATTTTGAAAGAAGGTAAAAATTATGATGCAAGCAAAAGAACTGCAGCTTATAAGTGAATGGGATAAGGTATTCCCACAAAGCGACAAGGTAAATCACCGAAAAGTAACGTTTGTGAACCGTTATGGCATTACCCTGGCGGCGGATCTTTATGAACCGAAGGATGCTGTTGGAGAATTACCGGCGATTGCGGTAAGCGGGCCTTTCGGAGCGGTGAAAGAGCAGTCATCCGGTCTGTATGCACAGACAATGGCAGAGAGGGGATTTTTGACAATTGCGTTTGATCCGTCCTTTACCGGCGAGAGTGGCGGAACGCCTCGTTATGTGGCTTCCCCTGACATTAACACTGAGGATTTTCAGGCGGCGGTAGATTTTCTCTCAGTGCAGGATAATGTTGATCCTGAAAGAATCGGAATTATCGGCATTTGTGGATGGGGTGGTATGGCATTAAACGCTGCAGCTGTGGATACACGTATCAAGGCAACTGTTACTTCTACTATGTACGATATGAGCAGGGTAAATGCCAATGGTTACTTTGACTCTGAAAATAGCGAGTCTGCACGTTATGAGAAGCGAAAAGCACTTAATGCACAAAGAACAAAGGAATATAGGGAAGGAGCTTATGTGCGCGGCGGTGGTGTTGTCCACCCGCTTCCGGAGGATGCTCCGTTCTTTGTAAAGGATTACTATGATTATTACAAAACAAACCGGGGATATCACAAGAGATCGTTAAATTCAAATGATGGCTGGAATGTGACAGGGTGTATGTCATTTATGAATATGCCGATTCTGTGCTACAGTAGTGAAATCCGAAGCGCAGTTTTGATGATTCATGGGGAGAAAGCGCACTCCTGCTATTTTAGCCGGGATGCTTTTGAAAAACTGAAGGGAGACAATAAAGAATTGCTGATTATCCCGGATGCGGTGCACACGGATTTGTATGATCAAATGGATGTGATTCCATTTGATAAAATGGTGGAATTTTTCAGAGAGAATTTATAGCTGTTATATTAAAAAAGTAAAACAAAATTAAATCTAAGTATTGAATGACTTCATAAGATGTGATAATATTGTCATACGGAAAAGCCTATGACAGGACGTTAAGTGTCCGGAGGACGCTGGTTTAGCGCCAACCGGAGCGAAAAGTAGAGGTAGCCTCCCAAGTATAGTTATAAATCAGCCGGTGTGAGCATTGGCTCACTGGACTTATATTTAATGGGAGGTGGCGCTTATGACAGATTATGAAATTATGATGATTTTTCTGGGAATACTTGCATTGTTGGTATCTTTTGGAACTCTGTTGATAGCGTTGCTTGCCTACATAGATAGGAAACACAAGCGCAAATAAAATACCTAGCCTGTCAGCACACAGGCTAGGTTGTGTCCGTTAGGACAAAAAACCAAGCTTGGGAGCATCCACTTTTGGAGTAGGATACTATCCGTCTGAGAGGCATCTGCTACAACAGGTGCCTTTCTTGATATTTAGTATAACATAATTATGACAGAAGTTCAACCATGAATTTCTCTTATGGTTTTATCGTTCTTAAGTTTATTTTACCCCGATACCTTTTATTAATAAAATTATATAATAAAATGAATGTTCATAATGCTAAGATGCAGGAAAACCAAATAAAAATATGACTTGATTTTTTTATTCATAATTGATATCATAATGATATCAAAATTAAATCATGCGGAGGTATTGATTATGGAAGAAAAAGTTTTAGACGGTAAAAAACATGGTATGGCTGTTTTGCTGCTGGTATTATTAGTATATATTGCTGATATAGTATTATTTGTTATTTCAGTAGTATCAATTGATACACAGGTTACTGCTCTTAATATTGCGGGCGCCATTGTCAGCAGTCTGATTTTTTGTGTCGCATGGATTCCGCTTCTCGGACTTAAGATATTAAAGCCTCAGGAAGCGCTTGTACTTACATTGTTTGGTAAATATATGGGTACATTAAAAGATAACGGTTTTTATTTTGTTAATCCGTTCTGTGTAGGGGTTAATCCTGCTGCGCGGACAAAGCTTAATCAAAGCGGAGATGTTAATAATGCTAAGGGCAGCATATTGCCGGATGATATGATGCAGCAGGGAACATCTAAAAAATTATCGCTTAAAATTATGACGCTTAATAATAGCAAACAGAAGATAAATGATTGTCTTGGAAATCCGGTTGAGATTGGAATAGCTGTAACATGGAGAATTGTAGATACGGCAAAGGCAGTTTTTAATGTAGACAATTATAAAGAATTTTTATCTCTCCAGTGCGATAGTGCATTAAGGAACATAGTGCGTCTTTATCCATATGATGTGGCGCCGAATGTAGATACTACAGGAGACGGAATGGCAGATGAAGGAAGTCTTAGGGGTTCCAGCGAGATAGTAGCGGAAAGAATACGGACAGAGATTCAAAAACGTGTAGAAAATGCCGGCATAGAGGTTGTTGAAGCAAGGATTACATATCTTGCATATGCAACAGAGATAGCGGCTGCCATGCTGCAGCGTCAGCAGGCATCGGCTATTATTGATGCAAGAAAGATGATTGTTGACGGTGCAGTTGGTATGGTTGAGATGGCTCTTGAGCGTTTGAATGAAAATGATATTGTTCAGCTCGATGAAGAGCGTAAGGCAGCTATGGTATCTAATTTATTAGTTGTGCTTTGCGGAAACCATGATGCTCAGCCGGTTGTTAATTCAGGAAGTTTATATTAATTATGACTGAAAATAATAAAAAGAAGCAAATCCCATTAAGGTTATCGTCAAAATTATATAATGATATTGCAAAGTGGGCAGAAGATGATTTCAGGTCAGTCAACGGACAGATAGAATATCTTTTGACCGAGTGTGTGAAAAAACGCAAAAAGTAACAGTTCAGCCTGCACCATTCGCAATCTCGCACTTCGTGCTTCAAAGCTTGCTAACGCAAGCGGATTGCTCATAATCGGGCGCTCAGCCCATAACCAATATTATGTGCTCATACATGCAAGCATGACTCACTCATAATATTGGTTATGGCTGAACTGTTAACGTAAACTGATATAGCCTTGTAATAATTACTATTCACGGAACCGCCCACCCTATTCGCATTCGTCGCCTTGACAGGCTCCAGTTTCGTGCTGCGCACTAAGACTGCTCATATGGGGCGGTTCCTGCTTCACAGGCTCTTATCCGATTTAGATAAAGCCTCATACATGCAGGCATGACGAGACTTTGTCTAAATCGGATAAGCCTTGAATAGTAACTTGTAATATGCTGTAATTAGTGTTATTTTATATAAGTAATGTCCATACCAATGTGGTAATTGTAAAAGGAGCAGCATAATGAAAAAAATATCAAAATTAATGGGATATCGTTCAGATGTAAAAGTAGTTGACGCTACACTTCGTGACGGAGGACTTGTAAATGACTTCTATTTCTCCGATGAATTTGTTAAAGCATTATACGAAACAAATATAAAAGCCGGCGTGGATTATATGGAATTCGGCTATAAAGCATCAAGCGAAATGTTTGATACTAATAAATTCGGAAAATGGAAATTCTGTAATGATGACGATATAAGAGCTGTAGTAGGTGATAATAATACTGACCTTAAGATTGCAGTTATGGCAGATGTCGGCAGATGTGATTATAAGAAAGATATTACGGATAAAGCGAACAGCCCGATAGACCTTGTCAGGGTTGCAACTTATCTTAACACAATGCCGTCAGCAGCTCATATGATAGAGGATATAGCAGCAAAAGGATATGAAGTAACCTGCAATATTATGGCTATATCTAATGTACAGGAAGCAGACCTGCGTGTGGCGCTTGATATACTTGCAGACACACCTGTTGATGTTATATATATCGTGGACAGCTTTGGCTCATTATATCCTGAACAGATTGCAAGAATAGCAGACCTTTATATGGAATATGCTGTAAAATACGGTAAAAAAGTCGGAATGCACGCCCACAATAATCAGCAGCTTGCGTTTGCCAACACTATAGAAGCGGTAGGAGACGGGGTTGACTGGCTGGATGCAACTTACGGCGGAATGGGAAGAGGCGCAGGAAACTGCCAGATGGAGCTTCTTCTGGGACTTTTACGTAACCCGAAATATAATATGTATCCGGTTATACAATTCGTGGAAAAATATATTCAGGAACTTAAAAATGAAGGTGTTGTATGGGGATATGATTTGCAGTATCTGATGACAAGTCTTACAAACCAGCATCCTCGTTCGGCAATAGCGTTTACTAAAGCTAAACGAACGGATTACTCTGAATTTTATAAAGAAGTATTTTCACAGGAATAAATGTTATAAGATGAGGGTAAAGAGTGATGGCTATTATAGGCAGGCGGCGTAAAAGAGGTCTTAGTACAACACAGATTATTGCATGCGGTTTTCTCATTTCAATGATTATCGGCATGGTACTTCTTATGCTGCCTGTGTCTTCAAAAGACGGAACGTTTACCAATCCTGTCGATGCGCTGTTTACCGCAACTACTTCAGTATGTGTTACGGGGCTCACGACTGTATCGACAGCGGAGCATTGGAGTGTATTTGGACAGATAGTTATAATGATTCTTATACAGTTTGGAGGACTTGGTATAGTTACTTTTACGACCGCTATACTTCTTATTGCTTCCAAACGCATAACTTTAAAGGAGCGCCTTCTTATAAAGGACGCATATAACCTGAACAGTCTTAACGGGCTGGTAAAGCTTACGAAAAAAATTCTGAAGGGAACGGTTGTATGTGAATTATGCGGTGCGCTCCTATATTCATTTGTATTTGTAAAAGATTATGGCGCTTGGGGTATATTTTATTCGATATTTAATGCTGTATCTGCATTTTGTAATGCAGGTATGGATTTGCTTGGGAACAACAGTCTTGGCTTATACAGGGATAATTTTATTGTAAATACGGTTACTATGCTGCTTATAATACTTGGAGGACTTGGTTTTCCTGTATGGTGGGACCTTGTTAAGAATCTGAAAAAGAAGAAAAAAAGACGTTTTCTGCTCCATACGAAGCTTGTGCTCACAGTTACGGCAATTCTTATTTTTGGCGGAATGCTTCTTATACTTTTTGTTGAATACAATAATCCTGATACATTAGGAAGCCTTTCGTTTCCTAAAAAAGTGCAGGCGGCTATGTTTCAGTCCGTAACTACAAGAACAGCAGGTTTTTATACGATACCGCAGGAGAATTTTACTGATGCGTCAGCATTTATTTCACTTATACTTATGTTTATCGGTGGTTCTCCGTCAGGTACGGCCGGTGGTGTAAAAACCGTTACAGTGGCAATGATTATACTTACGGCTTATGCAATAGTAAAAAATAAACGTGATACCGAAGTGTTCGGAAGGAGTATATCAGAGCAGAATGTCAGAAAAGGAATAGCGGTATTTGTGATTAGCTTTGCCGTACTTTTGTTGTCAATGGGGGCTCTCAGTATAGTTGAGCGGGCTGATTTCCTTGATACTCTTTATGAGTGCGTGTCGGCGCTTGCTACAGTAGGACTTTCAAGAGGTATTACCGCGCAGCTTGGCACTGTCGGGAAAATAATTATAATAGTTACAATGTATATAGGAAGAATAGGACCTATATCACTTGCGTTATTCTTTAATGCAAATATGACACAGAAAGACGTAAAGCACTATCCTGTAGCTGATATTCAGGTAGGTTAGGATTGGAGGAAATATGGGAAAGAAAAAAGAATTTGCCGTACTCGGGCTCGGAAAATTCGGTATAAGCCTTGCTAAATGCCTGTCAGATTCAGGCTGTGAGGTTATGGTTGTAGACGCTAACAGTGAGATGGTAAATATTGTGGCAGATTATGTAGTTCATGCGGAAGTAGGGGATGTGACTAACAAAGATTTTATATATGCGCTCGGATTGTCTAATTATGACGGCGTTATAGTAGGAATCGGGGATAATCTTGAAGCGGGAGTTATGGCAACGATACTTGCCAAGGAAGCCGGTGCAAAATATGTGCTTGCAAAGGCAGGAAGCGAGATTCATGCAAGAATACTTAAAAAAGTCGGCGCCGATAAGATAATTTATCCTGAGATGGAAACAGGAAGACGTATAGCTAACCAGCTTGTGCATGGTAATTATTTTGATGTTATAGAACTTTCTACAACATACAGCATTATGGAAATTGATGCGCCGGACTCATGGGCGGGCTTTTCATTAAAGACATTGAACCTGAGGGCAAAATATAATGTAAATGTAATCGGAATCAGAAGGGATGAAGAGACATTTATTAATCCGTCCGCAGATATGCCTATTTGTGCTGATGATGTTTTAGTCGTTATAGGTGATAATGATACGCTGAAAAAGTTAAACAGTATTACGAAAGTTACAGAGGATTAGTAAAGTATGATTGAAAGCCGTACAAATGAACATATAAAAAATATAATAAAGCTCAGGGATAATCAAAAAGAGAGAAAAAAACAGAGCATGTATATTGTTGAAGGACCTAAGATGGTGCTTGAAGCAATACGTCTTGGTAAGGCGCATCATGTGTATATTTCCAAAACAGTATACGACAGTATATCAGAAAAAGAAATACGTTCTGATAAAGCGGCAGGCAACAGATATGCAGGATACGCTGAAAGTGATGTGCTTAAGATGGTTGAAAGCACTGATTATGATATTGTATCCGATGCGGTATTTGGTGTGTTGACAGATACTGTGACGCCGCAGGGGATGCTTGCTTTGGTTCATATGAATATTCTTGACGTAAATGATGTTATTAATTCACCATATGGGATAAGGCATTACTGCAATGAAGTGTGCTGTATGAATATTGCAAGGCTTCTTATTCTGTGCGATGTGCAGGACCCCGGCAATTTAGGAACGATTATGAGAACCGCAGAAGCGGCGGGATTTAATGGAATACTTATGACGAAAGGTACAGTGTCAGCATATAATCCTAAAGTTGTGCGTTCTACAATGGGAGCGGTTTTAAGGCTTCCGTTTTCCTATGCCGATAATATTTCCTATATTATAGATGAATGTAAAAAGTGTGGAATAAAGGTATATGGGGCGGCGCTTTCAGGGAATGATTTCCGGAATATTGATTTTGAACCGAGGAGTGCTATAATAATCGGTAATGAATCCAGAGGAATAGATGAGGATACTCTTGATATGTGCGATGAGAATATTTATATTCCGATGAATCCTGCGGCGGAGTCGCTTAACGCAGCGGTAGCGGCAGGTATTGTAATGTATCAAAGTACTTTGACTTTTTTATAGTGTAGTAATATAATTGCTTAAATGGGATGTGGTGGTTCCGTGAATAGCAACAAAAGGAGGAGTGTATCTGATGGAAAGTTATTACTGGCTTATAATCATGGCTGTTCTTATTTTGTTTGAGATAATAACGCTTGGGCTTTCTACAATCTGGTTTGCGTTTGGGGCGCTTGCAGCATTTGTTGCATCGCTTTTGGGAGCGAATATTGTAATTCAGCTTATAGTGTTCTTTGCAGTATCGCTTATAACACTGTTTTTCACAAGACCGGTTGCATTAAGGTACTTTAATAAGGATAGGATTAAGACTAATGCAGAAAGCCTTGTAGGACAAAAGGCTGTGGTTACTGAACAGATTGATAATCTTGGGGCATCAGGTTATGTATCTCTTAACGGTCAGGAGTGGATGGCAAGGTCTTCGGATGACGGTATCATTGATAAAGGAACGACGGTAGTCATTGATAGAATTTCCGGAGCAAAACTTATTGTGAGCCTGTCTGAACAGACAGGAGAAAAGGAGGAGAATAATGGGTAATATGTGTTTACTTACGGCAGATACCGCTGCAGGAGTGGCGCCGTTTATAGGTGTAGTGCTTGTAATACTTGTACTTGTGATAATTCTTACGTCATGCGTTAAGATTGTTCCGCAGGCAACAGCGTATGTAGTTGAGAGACTGGGTGGATATCAGGCAACATGGAGTGTCGGAATACACTTTAAGGTTCCTGTTATTGACAGGGTTGCAAAAAGAGTTATTTTAAAGGAACAGGTTGTGGATTTTGCACCTCAGCCGGTTATTACAAAAGATAATGTTACGATGCGAATAGATACGGTTGTATTTTACCAGATTACTGACCCTAAGCTGTATGCTTACGGTGTAGAGAATCCGATTATGGCGATTGAGAATCTTACGGCAACAACGCTTCGTAATATTATCGGTGATTTGGAGCTTGATGAGACTCTTACGTCAAGAGAGATTATTAATACGAAGATGAGAGTATCGCTTGATGTTGCTACAGACCCTTGGGGCATCAAGGTTAACAGAGTGGAGCTAAAGAATATTATACCGCCTGCAGCTATTCAGGATGCAATGGAGAAGCAGATGAAAGCAGAACGTGAAAGACGTGAGGCAATTCTTATTGCAGAAGGTGAGAAGAAATCAACGATTCTTGTTGCCGAAGGTAAGAAGGAATCTGCAATTCTTGATGCAGAGGCAGAAAAGGAAGCAGCAATACTTCGCGCAGAAGCCAAGAAGGAAGCAACTATCAGAGAGGCGGAAGGTCAGGCAGAAGCAATACTTACAGTACAGAAGGCTAATGCCGACGGAATTAGATTCCTTAATGAGGCAATGCCTAGCGGAGAAGTCCTTACACTTAAAAGCCTGGATGCATTTGCAAAAGCAGCGGACGGAAAGGCAACTAAGATTATTATACCTTCAGAGATTCAGGGGCTTGCAGGGCTTGCAAAATCATTTACTGAAGTTATAAAGGATGATAAAGCAGAATAAAAACAATTAAGAGGGGTATCCCGGGGCAGTTTTTTGCCGTAAGGGACGCCCTTCGGAATTTAAAGGATGATTTAAGAAAAATGACTTTTATTGGAAAAGACAGATTAGATAAATTATTTCATTCAACATGGACTATATGTATATTATTTTTAATTAAACTTCTTGTATATTATTATCTTATTGACTGGAGTGTATATTCAGTTATATATACGATAATAAGTGCAGGTATTATAGGAGTTTTGTTTGGTTATATATCTGAAACTAAAAGGAAGCACAGAACGGCAATTTTTTCGGTGTTTTATATTATAATAAGCGTAGTTATGTTTGCTGACGTTATGTATTATAATTATTATAACCAGACTGTGTCGGTAGCTCAGATATGGCAGATTAAAAATGTCGCAAAAGTGCCGAAAAGCTTTGTTGCAACATTTATTCCGTCAAGTATATTGCTGTTTACCGATGTGCCGGTGCTTATAAGCTGTTTTAAAAGATATGTAAGAGGAGGAAATGCGTTACAAAAACCTGAGAAAAGCAGACGAAGAAATGTAAGTGTAGCTTTGGGAATACTTGTATTTTTATTTGTTTCAATTAATCCTTTTAACAATTTACAGATTGCAAGATTTACCGGAGAGGAATTTTTCGTAAATCATATAGGCGATATATACGATAATACTGCAGGAAGGCTTTTTAAGGAGAGGATTGATGAAAAAGAAGTAATAGATATAATTGATAAGAATAAGGATAATACGGGCGGTACGGATTTAAAGGGCATTGCCGAAGGAAGAAATGTTATTATGATTCAGATTGAAGCATTTCAGAATTTCCTTATTAATAAGTCATATAACGGCGCCGCACTCACGCCTAACCTTAATAAGCTTATTATGTCGGATTCATTGTATTTTGATAATTTCTATACCAATATAGGAAAAGGCAATACGGCAGACGCGGAATTTTCTGCGCTTAATTCCCTTTATCCGGTTATTGAGAGAGAATGTTACACCCTGTATCAGGATAATAATTATGACGGACTCCCTTGGAAGCTTAAGGAAAAGGGATATTCAACATTTGCAGTACACGGGTATGAAGGAGAGTTCTGGAACCGCAGAAACGCATATCCTAATCAGGGCATTGACAAATATTATGCAATGGAAGAACTTGATACATCAGATATTATAGGATTGGGAATATCCGATGAATCAATGTTTCATCAGGCAGTTGGAATTATGAAAGAACAGAATACGCCGTTCTTTTCATTCCTTATAACGCTTACTAACCATCATCCTTTTGAAATTACCGAAGAGCTTGCTGACGTACCGATTCTTCCTGAAGATGAAGACAGTAAGTTTGCTTCTTATCTTCAGACTGCGCATTATCCGCAATAATGCCAAC
>ERZ824480.1882-NODE-1882-length-17071-cov-4.698813_pt1 | contig 17071 bp, 15 predicted proteins | sample MGYA00519861_ERZ824480 | MGnify/ENA primary metagenome ERZ824480 (study PRJEB31778, sample SAMEA3449152) | human gut metagenome | biome: human gut; feature: human-associated habitat; material: faeces | place: United Kingdom | collected 2010/2012 ... | reverse complement strand
CATCGGCATGGTGGGTTTGGACCAGTATGACTTCACCCCCGGCTCCGGCGCCCTGATCCGGGCCACGGAGGGGACGGTGCTCTCCCGCATCCCACCCCGGGTACGGGTACGGCAGGACGCCCCCGTTGAGCTGCCCCACGTGATGCTGCTGATCGACGACCCGGACCGCACGGTTATTGAGCCCCTGACCGCCGCCAGCGGGGAGATGGAGCAGCTGTATGACTTTGACCTGCAGCAGGGCGGCGGGCACCTGAAGGGCTGGAAGCTGACGGACGCCCAGATGGACGCCGTGGCGGACGCCCTGGCGGCTATGTGCACGCCGGAGGCCATGGAGAAAAAGTACGGCCTGAAGGACGCGGCACCTCTGCTGTTCGCGGTGGGCGACGGCAACCACTCTCTGGCAACAGCCAAGCAGTGCTATGAGAACCTGAAGAAGGTCACGCCGGAGGACCAGTGGGCCGGTTTGCCCGCCCGCTATGCTCTGGTGGAAGTGGTGAATAATCACGACGACGCCCTCCAGTTCGAGCCGATCCACCGCGTCCTCTTCGGCGTGGACCATGAGAAGTTCATGGAGGAGTTCAAGAAGTTCTATCCCAACACCCACGAGGGCAAGGGCGAGGGCCACACCATCGAGGTCTGCTGGGCCGGTCACGACGAGTTCATCACCGTTCCCGATCCCAAGGTGCAGTTGGCCGTCGGTACGCTCCAGGCGTTCATCGACGAGTACCTCAAGAAGTTCGGCGGCGAGGTGGACTACATCCACGGCGACGAGGTCACCCGCGAGCTTGGCTCCAAGGAGGGCAACATGGGCTTCCTGCTGCCCGCGATGGGCAAGGAGCAGCTCTTTAAGACCGTCATGGCCGACGGCGTGCTGCCCCGCAAGACCTTCTCGATGGGTCACGCGCAGGATAAGCGCTACTACGTCGAGGCCCGCAAGATCCGATAACCGATATACCGAAAAAGCGCCCCTCGGCGGGCGCTTTTTCAAATAGGAGGACCATTCGATGAACTACAAGAAAGCCAGAGCATGGCAGGACATTTTTCTCTTCGGCGGCGCGTTCGTCGCCGGTGTCGGCGTGTGGGGCTTTGACAGCACGTTTTTGGGGCTTCTGGGCCTGGCGATGGTGCTGCTGTCCATCCTCGTGTGGTGGCTATACTACCGCTGCCCGCAGTGCCATGAGAGCCTCGGACGCGGGAACCCGAAGCATTGCCCGCACTGCGGCGCGTGGCTCGGCAACGAGCCTGAGCCGGAGGAGAAGAAAAAGATCCAGCACAAGAAAAAGAGAAGATGAAAACACAAACGGTCCCCGCCTATGCTAAGCTCAACCTGACGCTGGACATCTTGGGCAAGCGGGATGACGGCTATCACGAGCTGCGGATGGTCATGCAGACCGTTTCGCTCTGCGACGACGTGACCGTGACGCTCACCGACGGCACAGGCGTCGTCTGCCGCGTCGCGGGCGCAGAGCTTCCGTGCGACGAACGCAACCTTGCCGTCAAGGCGGCGAACGCCTTCTGCGAGGCGCTCGGCTATCACGGCGGCATCGACATCACGCTTACCAAGCGCATCCCGTCCGAGGCCGGGATGGCGGGCGGCAGCGCGGATGCCGCCGCCGTGCTGCGCGCGCTGCGCGATCTGATCGCACCCACGCTCACGGACGAGCGGCTCGAGGAGATCGGCGCGCGTGTCGGCAGCGACGTACCGTTTTGTGTCCGCGGCGGCACGCAGCTTGCCGAGGGCAGGGGCGAAAGGCTGACTGCTCTGCGGAACGCGCCGAGGCTCTATGCCGCGGTCTGCAAGCCGGACTTTCCCATCTCTACGCCCGCGCTCTTTCAGCGGTCGGACCGCGTGTCGCTGACTGACCGGCCCGACACGGCGGCGATGCTCGCCGCGCTGGAGGCGGGCGACGCGGCGGCGCTGTGCGCGAAGGTCAAAAACGTCTTTGAGCAGGTACTCCCGGATGAACAGCGCGCACGCATCGAGGACATCAAGCGCGCTTTGCTTGTCCACGGCGCGGAATGTGCCGCGATGACCGGCTCGGGCAGCGCCGTGTTCGGACTGTTCCGCGAGGAGGACATCTGCCGCGCGGCCTGCAGCGTGCTGCGGAGCGCGGAACTGCAAACCTTCTGCACGATTTTTGTTTGAAAAACGAAAAAACCGTCCATACTCAAGCTATTACTTGAAACGGACGGTTTTTTCTTATGAAATTTCGGAAGATCGAGATATCCCTTGCCGTCGGCCTCCTTTGCGCGCTCGTGTGGTGCGCGCTGGAGCCGGGCTTTCTGATGAGCTGGTGGGGCGCGGCGTTCGAGCCGCTGTGCGACGGTGTGCTGACCGCCGAGGGCGAGGGCGGCGAGGTCGTGCTGCGCTCGTTCTTCGCCGAGCTGCTGGAAAAGCTGCTTTCCTGAAAGAGCCGCCTGCGGGCGGCTTTTTCTTATGCCTGAACGTTGAAGAGCATGATGACCACACCAAGGATGACGAGCACCACGCCGGTCGCGCGGTTGAGCGTTTTGGGAGAAGCCTTGTTGGCGAACACGGCGGCAATGCGCGCCCAGACGAGCGTGAAGAGCACGCAGAGCGCGAACACCGTCCAGTCCGGCGCGCCGCCGATGGCGAAGTGCGAGACCGCGCCGGTGAGCGCTGTGAAGGTCATGATGAAAACACTGGTGCCCACGGCGGTCTTGAGCTCGTAGCCGAGCACGGAGGTGAGGATGAGCAGCATCATCATGCCGCCGCCCGCGCCGATGAAGCCGCAGATAAAGCCGATGAGCACGCCGCAGAGAATAGACTGCACGGCGCGCTTTTTCACGCTTACGCCTGTCATGGCCTCCTTGGTCGTCATGACGGGCTTGACGATAAACTTTACGCCGAGCAGAAAGGTCATAAAGACCGAGAAGCCACCCATCGTGGCCGAGGGGACAAGGCTCGCGGCGTAGCTGCCGACCACGGTGAAGGCCAGCACGCATGCCATCATGATGAGGCCGTTGCGGATGTCAAGATTCTTGTTTTTGCCGTAGGTGTAGGCGGATACAGCGCTCGCCAGCACATCGGAGGAGAGCGCGATGCCGACCGCCATATAGGGCTCCATGCCGAGGAAGGTGATGAGCATGGGGCTGATGACCGCCGCGGCGCTCATGCCCGCAAAGCCGGTGCCGAGACCTGCGCCCATGCCGGCGAAAAAGGTGACGAGAAGTGTGATGACAAATTCCATTTTTAAGGCTCCTTTTCTAACATGGCGTCGAGATCGGCGTCCATAACGGCGAGCGTCCGGAAGAAGCTCGCGCGCATTTCTTCATCTGTGTGAGCAAAGAGCTGCTCAAAAAAAGCGGATTGCACCGCGCGGCCCCGCTCAATGACCGGCTGCGCCCGCTCGGTGCAGACGAGCAGCGTCTTTCGACGGTCGCCCTCGACCGTCTCGCGCCGCAGATAGCCCTCGCGCACGAGCTTATCAACGTTCACCGAAACGAGGTTGGCCTTGATGCGCCGGACCTCCACGATGTCGCCCGCCGTCCGGTAGCCGGGGTTGTTGGCAAGAAACATCAGAATGTCAAAGGCGGTCTGCGGCAGCTTCAGCTCGCGGCAAAGCGGCTTGCAGGCGGCGGCATAGGCGCGGGCAAATTTATGGGCAAATTCCATACCGGCGTTCATACGCAGGACTCCTTTTCAAATAATGCAAAATTGAACAGTTCAAATTTGAACTAAAAGATAGCACACATCGGGCATCCTGTCAAGAAAAATATTGACGCCCGTTCAATTCAGGGCACGGCGGAATATCCACGGTTGCCGAACGGCGGGAATGATGGTAAAATAGAAAAAAACGACGAAAGGGGGGGGCGGTATCATGCTGCGTATCCTGCTGGGCCGCGCCCGCACGGGCAAGTCCGCGCGGGTGCTGGAGGAGATCCGCGCGCTGGGCGATTCCTCGCAGCAGATCCTGCTCGTGCCGGAGCACGCTTCGCACGTCGCGGAGGTGGACGTGTGCCGCGCGTGCGGTGTGACCGCGAGCCGTCACGCGGAGGTGCTGACCTTCAAGCTGCTGGCCTCGCGCGTGCTGACGCTCACCGGCGGCGCGGCGGAGGTGACGCTCGATAACGGCGGCAAGCTCCTTCTGCTCCAGCGCGTGCTGGTGTCGCTTGCGCCGAGCCTGCGCGTCTATCGCCGACCCTCACAGCGCGCGGCGTTTCTGGAAAGTCTGCTCGCGCTCATCGAAGAATTGCAAGCCTATGCCGTCGCGCCGGAGGTGCTGGCGGAAAAGGCCGAGGCCATCGCGGGCGAGAGCGGCGAGCGGCTGCGCGATGTGGCGCTGCTCTACGGCGCGTATCTTGCCAAGCTCCACGAGGGCGGGCGCGATGCGCGCGACCGGCTGGAGAAGCTGGAGGAGAACCTTGCGGCCTCCGGCTACGCCGACGATAAGGACATTTTTCTCGACGGCTTTTCCTACTTCACGGGCCGCGAGCGGAACATCCTGCGTATTCTGCTCAAGCGGGCAAAAAGCGTCACCGTGACGCTGCTCGGCGACGGCAGCGACAGCGAGCTGTTCGCCGAGGGCCTGCGCGTACGCGAGCAGCTTTACGCTCTTGCGCGGGACGCGGGCGTTCCCTGCACGGAGGAGGTGCTGCGCGGCGGCGCGCCGCGCGATGCGCTCGGTCATGTGGAGAAGCATTTCTTCGGCGGCAATGTCCGCTGGGACGAGCCAACGGAGCAGCTGCGGCTGTATGAAGCCTCCACCGCTTACGACGAGGCGGAGCGGATCGCCGCGGAAATTCTGCGTCTGGTGCGCTGCGAGGGCTACCGCTTCCGCGATATTACGGTCACCTCGCGCGATATGGATGCCGCGGAGCCGGTGCTGCGCACCGTATTCGCGCGCTGCGGCATCCCGCTCTACTGTGCGCGGCGCAGCGATATTCTGCGCCGCGGCGTGCCCGCGCTGCTGCTCGGCGCGCTTGACGCGGTGAGCGGAGGCTTTGAGTACGAGGATGTGTTCCGCTGCCTCAAGACCGGCCTCGCGGGACTTTCGGCGGAGGAGTGCGACCTGCTGGAAAACTACGTCATCAAGTGGGACATTCGCGGCGCAATGTGGACGCGCGACGTTCCGTGGACGGCGCACCCCGAGGGCTACGGCGTGCCGTGGCGTACAGAGCATGAGGAAATGCTCGCGCGGGTGAACGCCGCGCGGGAAAAGGTACGCGCGCCGCTGAGCCATCTCTATGAGGGCGTGCGCGGCACGGGAGACGTTGAGGGTAAAGTGACGGCGCTTTACAATTATCTGACGGAGATCGCGCTGCCCGAAGAGCTGCAGCGGCAGACGGAGACGCTTTGGCAGCGCGGCGAAACGCAGCGGGCGGAGGAGCTGGCGCAGCTTTGGAACGTTCTGTGCGGCGTGCTCGACCAGTTTGTGGAGATGCTGGGCGGTACCGAGCTGGATGCGGAGGAGTTCGCGCGGCTCATGCGCCTTGTGCTCACGCAGTATTCGGTCGGCACGATCCCGGTCTCGCTTGACCGGGTGAGTCTGGCTGAAATGACGCGCAACGACCGCCACGCCGTGCGCGTGCTGTTTCTCATGGGCGCAAACGACCATGTGCTGCCCGCTGTGGGCGGCAGCGGCGGCATTTTGAAGGACGAGGACCGCGCGGCGCTCGAGGCGCTCGACGTGCGCCTTGCGCCCTACGGTATGGCGCAGTTCCGGCTGGAGCTGCAGAATCTCTATGCCGCGCTCGCCCAGCCGACCGACCGGCTCTACATCTCTTATCCGCGCTTTGATAACGCGGGCGCCGAGCTGCGCCCCAGCTTTGTCGTCGGGCGCGTGCAGACGCTTTGCCCGTCGGTAAAGGTCGAAACGGAGGATGCCGACAAGGCATACCGCCTTACAACAGAGAACGGTGCGCTCGACTATGCGGGCGAACACGTCGGCGGGGAAGCGTGGCGTTATCTGGAGCGGCGCGGCGGCTGCGCCGAGGCGCTTGCCGCCATGCGCGACGCCTCGCACTATACGCGCGGAAGGCTCTCGCGTGAGGCCGTCCACACGCTCTACGGGCGCAGCATCACGCTCAGCGCCTCGCGCATGGACAAGGCGCGGAGCTGCCATTTCGCCTACTTCATGCAGTACGGCCTGCGCGCGAAGGAGCGCACAGCTGCGGGCTTCGACGCGCCGCAGGTCGGCACCTTTGTCCACGACGTGATGGAGCACACGCTTCGCACGGCGAGCGAGCGCGGCGGCCTCAAGGCGCTGGAGCGTCCGGCGCTGCACGCGCTTGTGCGGCAGGCGATCGGTGCATACATTGAAAAAAATCTCCCCGACCTTGACGGGAAGAACGCGCGCTTCCGCTATCTTTTCCGCCGGCTGTGCGAGTCGGTCTACCGCATCATGGATTCGACGGTGGAGGAGCTTTCCGACTCCGATTTCGAGCCGCTGGCCTTTGAGCTGGGCTTCGGCGCGGACGGACAGCTTCCCGCCGTGACCATCCGCGAGGCGGGGGAGGAGCTGCGCGTGGTCGGCAAGGTCGACCGTGTGGACGGCTGGCTCAAGGACGGTAAGCTGTATCTGCGCGTGGTGGACTACAAGACCGGCGCGAAGCGCTTTGACCTCGCGGAGCTGCGCTACGGGCTCGGCCTGCAAATGCTGCTCTATCTCTTTACGCTGCGGGACGAAGGGGGAAAGCTCTTCGGCGGCTATCCCATTGAGCCGGCGGGGGTCCTCTATCTTCCCGCACGGGAAAAGCTGCTGAATCTGCCGCGCAATGCCTCGGAGGCGGAGATCGAGCGCGCGATGCACAAGGAGCTGCAGCGCAGCGGCATGGTGCTGAACGATCCCGCGGTGCTGCGCGCGATGGAGCACAGCGCGCTGGAAGCGCCGTGCTATCTCCCGGTGCGTGTGAAAAAGAGCAAGGACGGCGTGACGGAGATCACCGGCAGCATCGCCACGAGCGCTCAACTCGGCAAGCTGGGCCTGTATGTCGAGGAGCAGCTGCGCCGCATGGTGCGCGAGCTGGCGAGCGGCAACATCGACGCCGACCCGTGGGCGCGCAGCGAGCAGGACAGCGCCTGCACCTATTGCGAATTCGCGCCCGCCTGCCACTTTGAAAACGGCCGCGGCGGCGACCACATCGAATACATCCGCGCGACCGGAGCCGAGCAGCTCTGGGAGCACGTTGACCGGACGATCAGGGAAGGGGGAAAACGCGATGGCTGACATCCTGACCGCCGAGCAGCAGGCGGCGGTAGAGAACCGCGGGCGGAGCCTGCTGGTGTCCGCCGCGGCGGGCAGCGGCAAGACGAAGGTGCTTGTCGAGCGGCTTTTTTCCTACGTCGAGAGCGGCGAAGCGAACCTTGACGACTTTCTCATCATCACCTACACCCGCGCCGCGGCGGCGGAGCTGCGCGGCAAGATCGCCAAGGTTCTCGGCGAAAAGCTGCAGGAGGACCCGCTCAACGCGCACCTGCAGCGGCAGCTGCTGCGCGTCTACCGCGCGGACATCAAAACGGTGGACGCCTTCTGCACGGCTCTGCTGCGCGAGAACTGCCACCTGCTGCGTGAGGACGCGCGCGGCCACGCGCTGCGGCCCGATTTCCGCGTGCTCGACGAGAATGAGGCGCAGCTTCTGCGCGAGCGGGTGCTCGCGCGCACGCTGGATGAATTTTACGAGACGATGCGCGAGGGCGACGGCGCGTCGCTCCTGGCCGATACCCTTGGCGCGGGGCGGGACGACCGCGCGCTCGGCGCGCTGGTGCTCGAGCTGCACGGAAAGCTGCAGGCGCAGCCGTACATGGACCGCTGGCTCGCGTCGCAGGAGCAGCTCTGGCACGATCTGCCGCCGCGCGTGGAGGATACGGTCTACGGGACGCTGCTGCTTTCTATGGTGCGGCGCAAGGCGCTCCACTGCGCCGCGCTGCTGCGCGGCGCGGCGGAGGAGATGACGTCGGACGCCGCGCTTGCGGATAAGTACGCGCCGCTCTTTCTCGGCGTGGCGGAGCAATTCGCGCTCCTCGCCGCGTCAGCGGAGGAGGACTGGGATGCGGCGGCGAAGCGCCGCGTGGACTTCCCACGCCTGACGGCGGTGCGCAAATGCGGGGACGAAGCGCTCAAGGCCAAAATGCAGGGCGTGTGGAACGGCTGCAAAAAGACCGCCAAGGGCTTTGACGAGGTGTTTTCCGTCACCTCTGCCGAGGCAATGGAGGACCTGCGCGCGATGGCGCCCGCCATGCTCGCGCTCTTAAAGCTGACGGCGGATTTTTCCCGCGCCTATCAGGAGGAGAAGCGCCGCCGCAACGCGGCGGACTTCTCCGACCAGGAGCATGAGGCCATCGACCTGCTCCTCGGCGCGGACGGACAGCCCACCGGCCTTGCGCGGACAGTCTCGCAGCGCTACCGCGAGATCATGGTGGACGAATATCAGGACACGAACGAGGTGCAGAACTGCATCTTCTCCGCCATTTCCCGTGAAGGAAAAAACCTTTTCACCGTCGGCGACGTCAAACAGAGCATCTACCGCTTCCGCCTCGCCGACCCGCGTATTTTCCTCGACCACTATCTGCACTACCCGCACGCCGTCGACGCGGCGGAGGGCGAGAGCGCAAAGCTCCTTTTGAGCAAAAATTTCCGCTCGCGCGACACGGTGCTGGACGCGGCGAACTTCGTGTTCCGCAACGTCCTTTCCCGGGAAATGGGCGAGCTGGACTACGGCGAGGACGAGTCTCTGCACGTCGGGGCGAGCTATCCCGAGAACTCCGACTGCTGCACGGAGTTCCATTTTGTGGAAATGTCCGCGCAGGAGAGCGACACGGAAAAGCTCCGCGCGGCCCGGGCCGAGGCGAGCTTCGCCGCGGACTACATACAAAGGCTCATCGCCGGCGGCTTCACGGTGCAGGACGATAAAACGCACGAGCCGCGCACGGTGCGGGAGGAGGACATCGTCATCCTCATGCGCTCGCCCCGCACACGGCTTGCCGACTATCGCCGCGCGCTGGAGACGCAGGGGCTGCACTGCGCCGCCGAGAGCGACGGCGGCTTTTACGAGACGATGGAGGTCGCCGTGACCTTCGCGCTGCTCGAAATATTGGACAACCCGCGGCAGGACGTGCCGCTCATCTCTGTGCTGCGCTCGCCGCTTTTCGGCTTCACGCCGGACCGTCTCGCCGAGTTGCGCGCGAAAACGCCGGGCGGCGATTTTTACGATGCACTCGCCGCGGACGGGGACGAGGACTCCGCACGGTTCCTCGCGCTGCTGCGCGAGTTGCGTGAAAGCGCGCAAACGCTCACGCTCACCGAGCTGGTCGCGGCGCTCTATGAGCGCTGCCATATCCCGGCGGTGTTTGGCGCGATGCGGGGAGGAGCCACACGCCGGGAAAATCTTCGTGCGTTCTTCTCGCTGGCGGAGGAATTTGAGCGCGGCGGCGGGCGGGGGCTCTTCGCCTTTGTCCGGCATCTGCGCGAGCAGCTGGAATCCGGCGAGCCGCCCGTGCCGCAGACCACGCACGCCGCGCAGGGCGTGCGCATCATGAGCATCCACAAGTCCAAGGGACTGGAATTTCCGGTCGTGATCCTTGCGGACCTCGCGCGGCCATTCAGCCGCATGGACTTCCAGAGCTCCGTGCTCGTCCACCCGGAATACGGCCTCGGGCCGGTCTGCGTGGACACGAAGCGCTCGATCAAATACCCCACGGCTGCGCGGCTCGCACTCGAGCGTCAGCTGCGCCGCGAGGCCAAGGCCGAGGAGCTGCGCGTGCTGTACGTCGCCATGACGCGCGCGAAGGAGAAGCTCGTCATGGTCTGCGCCCGCGCGGGCGCGGCGAAGCATCTTGCCGACCTCTGCGCCGTGACCTCCTGCCCCGTGCGGCCGGAGACGGTGGAGGAGCAGAAGTGCATGGCGGACTGGATCCTGCTGCCGCTTTTGTGCCGTCCGGAGGCTGCGCCGCTGCGTGAGCTGGCGGGCGCGGATGCGGCGGCGGTCACGGGAAGCGATGCGCCGTGGCGCGTGGAGGTCCACAACGGCTACGACTTTGCGCCCACCGAGCGCGTGACAGAGGAGCGTACGGAGGAGACTGCCCCCGAGCTGCCGCTGGACACGGCGGCGCTGGAGTGGCGCTATCCCTACGAACCGGAAACGACGCTCAGCGCCAAGCTGACCGCGACGCAGCTCAAGGGCCGCGCGCTTGACGAGGAGATCGCGGAGAACGCCCCGCTGCCTCCACGCCTGCGGAGCCTCGCAAAGCCGAGATTTCTGGAGGGAGCGGCGGCGCTTACGCCCGCCGAGCAGGGCACCGCGATGCACGCGGCGCTGCAGTTTCTCGATTTCTCGACGCCGGCGGAGGAAGGTGCGGTGCGCGCCGCAGTCAAAAGCATGGAGGAGCGCCGCCTGCTCACGCCCGAGCAGGCGCGGGCGGTCGACGCCGCCGCGCTGACGCGGTTCCTGCAAAGCCCACTGTGCGCGCGCATCCGCGCGGCAGGGGAGCGGGCCAGGAGGGAATACCGCTTCTCGCTGCTTGAGAGCGCCGCGCGCTTTGTGCCGGAGGCGAGCGCCGGAGACGAGATCCTTTTGCAGGGCGTGGTGGACTGCTTCTTTGAGGAGGACGGCGCGCTGGTCGTAGTCGATTTCAAGACCGACCGCATCGCGCCGGACGCGCTCGCCGAGCGGGCGGAGCATTACCGGCCGCAGCTCGAGGCGTACTCACTCGCGCTCGCGCAGGTGATCGGAAAGCCCGTGAAGGAGAAGATCCTATACTTCCTCCGCCGCGGCGAGCAGATCATACTATAGTTATAAAAACGAAAAAACTTTGCAAAAATGCAAAAAGTGCTTGCATTTTCCTGCTTGGTGTGATATTCTATCCGAGCTTGAAAAGGGCGGTCCTCTGCCGTGCGCGGGTGAAAGAACCCCGATGCGCCATGGAAAAGCGGTCACGAACGCCTATAAATTAGGAGGAAATATCCATGGATCTCATCAAGGAACTCGAAAGCCAGCAGATGAAGGCTGAGAAGCCCGTTGCCAACGTCGGTGACACCGTCCGCGTCCACGTCAAGATCAAGGAAGGCTCCCGCGAGCGTATCCAGGTCTTCGAGGGCATCGTGATCGCCAAGAAGCACGGCGGCATCGAGGAGACCATCACCGTCCGCCGTCTGGCCTATGGCGTCGGCGTCGAGAAGGTTTTCCCGCTGCACTCTCCCTCGATCGAGAAGATCGAGACCGTGCGCACCGGTTTTGTCCGCCGCGCGAAGCTCTACTATCTGCGTGACCGCGTTGGTAAGGCTGCCAAGATCCGCGAGAAGCTGTAAGAAAAGCAAAATAGAAACGACGTGGGTGACCGCGTCGTTTTTATTTTTGTTGTTTTTTTGCGTGGCGCGTGGTATCATACATCATGAAATATTCTGCGGCCCTGTGCCGCCCGAGCGATGGAGAAACGAGTATGAACGATTTTGATAACGAGATCCTGCCCACTGATCCCGACGAGGGAGAGGAGATCACCGAGCGCGTCGCCGGGCGCGAGACCTACGAATGGGTGCGCTCGCTGGTGGGCGCGGTGCTGGTCATCACGCTGCTCTTTACCTTCGTGGTGCGCCTGATGGGCGTTGACGGCCATTCGATGGTGCCGACGCTGCAGGACGGCGACCGCCTGATCGTGGTCAGCGGCTGGCTGTGCGGCGATTACAAATACGGCGACATCGTCATTGCGTACAAGGAGAGCTTCGATGCCGAGCCCATCGTCAAGCGCGTTATCGCCACCGAGGGGCAGACCGTGGACATTGACTTTACGCTCGGGCGCGTGTTCGTGGACGGCGAGCTGCTGCAGGAGGATTATGTCAACGACCTGACCTATCTCGACGAAGGAACGCAGTTCCCGCTGACGCTCGGCGAGGGCGAGCTGTTCTTGATGGGCGACAACCGAAACCGCAGCAGCGACAGCCGCGACGAACGACTCGGTGCGGTGGACGAGCGGCTCATCATCGGTAAGGCTGTGCTGCTTGTATTTCCGGGCAGGGATAGCCTGACCGACAAGCGCGATTTCAGCCGTCTCGGTTCTTTGAAGATGAAGTGAGGGGGGAGACGTTATGCAGCTGGAAAGTCTGAGCTGGTTCCCCGGACACATGACAAAAACGCGCCGCATGGTCGCCTCCGAGATCGGCAGCATGGACGCGGTGTGCGAGATCATCGACGCGCGCATCCCTCGCGCGAGCCGCAATCCCGACCTTGACGAGCTGACGGCGGGCAAGCCGCGCATCGTGGTGCTCAACCGCGTCGATCAGGCGGATCCCAAGGCGACAAAGCAGTGGGCGGCATGGTTCCGCGCGCAGGGCTACGCGGTGCTGGAGGTCGACGCCAAGTCCGGCGCGGGCGTGAAGCAGTTCGCGCCCGCCGTGCGCGCGTTGCTTGCGGACAAGCTCCGCGCCTACGAGGAAAAGGGACAGATCGGGCGCGTGCTGCGCGTGATGGTGCTCGGCATCCCGAACGTCGGCAAATCGACCTTCATCAACAAGGTCTCCGGCCGAAAGACCGCCAAGGCGGAGGACCGCCCCGGCGTGACGCGCGGCAAGCAGTGGGTGCCGGTAGATAAAACGCTGGAGCTTCTGGACACGCCCGGCATCCTCTGGCCGAAATTCGAGGACCCCGATGTGGGCGTGCGCCTCGGGTTTACCGGCGCCATCCGCGACGACGTGATGGATATGGAGGATCTGGCCTCCCGCCTGATGGCGTACCTCGGTGCGCATTATCCAGACGCGCTGACCGAGCGCTACAAGATCGCCGTCGAGCCGGGAGAGCAAGGCTGGGAGCTGCTGGAGAAGGCGGGCCGTAAGCGCGGCTTCCTCATGTCCGGCGGCGAGGTGAACACCGAGCGCATGGCGCGCATTTTGCTCGACGAATACCGTGCCGGCAAGCTGGGACGCTTTACACTTGAGCTGCCGGAGGAGAACGCATGAGCAAGCACATTTCGCTCGCAAGCTATGAGCTGGAAGCCGCCGCCCGCGCAGAGGGGTATGCCCATGTCTGCGGCGCGGACGAGGCGGGCGCGGGTCCTCTGATGGGGCCGGTGTACGCCGCCGCGGTGATCCTGCCGGAGGGCTGCGTCATCGAGGGGCTGGACGACTCAAAGAAGCTCAGCGAGAAAAAGCGCGAGGCGCTGTTTGACATCATCCGCGAAAGGGCGGTCGCTTACAGCGTCGCGTCCGTGGACGCGCGGGAGATCGACGAGATCGACATTTTGAACGCCCGCATGAAGGCGATGCAGCTTGCCATCGACGGTTTGAACGTCAAGGCGGACTTTGCCCTCATCGACGGCAACCGTGACCATGGGACGAAATACGCCGTCTCCACGCCGCACCGCACGGTCGTCGGCGGCGACGGTGTGAGCATGAGCATCGCCGCGGCATCGATTTTAGCCAAGGTCAGCCGCGACCGCTTCGTGACCGACGTGCTGGACAAGCAATATCCGCAGTATCAATTTGCAAGGCACAAGGGCTATGGAACCAAGCTGCACTACGCCATGCTTGACGAGTACGGCCCCTGCCCCTGTCACCGAAGGACTTTTCTCAAAAAGTGGGAGGCGGGGAGACCATGAGCACGACCAGAGAAGCCGGCGACCGCGGCGAAGCGATGGCCGCGGAGTATCTGCGCGAAAACGGCTATGAAATCCTTGCCTCGCAGTTCCGCTGCCGCTTCGGCGAGATCGACCTCATCGCCCGGCGGGGCGATATTCTCTGCTTTGTAGAGGTCAAGCTGCGCAGCGACCGGCGCTTCGGTCTGCCGCGCGATTTTGTCACCGCTGCCAAGCAGCGGCGTATCCGCACCACGGCGGCCTTTTACATGACGCGGCACGATCCCGACCTCTGCGCCCGCTTTGACGTGGCGGAGGTCTACGACGATGAAACGCCGCCGCGCATCGAGTACATTGAGAACGCATTTGAGTGATCGGCAGGAAAGGGGGCGGCTATGGCGCTCTATACGATCGGCGATCTGCACCTCTCGCTCGGCGGGAGCAAGCCGATGGATATTTTCGGCGATAAGTGGGCGAACCACGTTGAGCGCCTGCGTGAGTCCTTTTCGCACCTGACGGCGGACGACGTGACGGTGCTTGCGGGCGACCTCTCCTGGGGCATTTCGCTCGAGGAGTCGCTGCCGGACTTTCAGTTCATTGACGCGCTGCCCGGGCGCAAGATCATTCTGAAGGGAAACCATGACTACTGGTGGGGCACCGCCACGAAAATGAAGAAATTTTTCGAGGCGCACGGCATCGAAAGCATTGACATTTTGTTCAACAACTGCTTCTTCTACGGGGACTATGCCCTCTGCGGCACGCGCGGCTGGTTTTATGAGGAGGACGCCGCCGGCACGCACACGGGCAAGATGCTTGCGCGCGAGGCGCTGCGGCTGGAGACCTCGTTCAAGGCGGCGGGGGAGCGGCCCATCCTCTGCTTCCTGCACTATCCGCCGCTCTACCAGGGCTACCGGTGTCCGGAGCTGCTCGAGCTCATCGACCGCTACCGCGCCGAGCGCTGCTATTACGGACATCTGCACGGCCCCACGCACCGCCGCGCCTTTGAGGGACGGCGCGGAGAGACCGACTATGCCCTCGTTTCCGCGGATTATCTGGGCTTCGTCCCAAAAAAAATCTGCGATTAAAGGAAAAATGATAAAAAAAGGGTAGATATTTTCCAAAACCTATGGTAAAATACCGCTTTGCAATGAGCATCATTTGCTTAATACGGAGGAAAAAGAAACATGAATGTCAAGTCTGTTGAAAAGCTCGAAAAGAGCCAGGTTGCCGTCACCGTCGAAGTGACTGCCGAGGAGTTTGAAGCCGCCGTTCAGAAGGCGTATCTCAAGATGCGCAATAAGATCAGCGTGCCCGGCTTCCGTCCCGGCAAGGCGCCCCGCAAAATGATTGAAAAGCTCTACGGCGAGGGCGTGTTCTACAGCGACGCTGTGGACGCTGCGCTTCCCGATGCATATACGCAGGCCATCGGCTCCAGCGGCCTCGATGTGGTCGGCTATCCCGAGATCGAGATCGTTGACGATCAGATCGGCAAGGACGGATTCACCTTCAAGGCGACCGTCGCGGTCTATCCCGAGGTCGAGCTGGGCCAGTACAAGGGCGTGAGAGCCGTGAAGGAAGAGGTCAAGGTCACGGCGGACGACGTCAAGGAGCGCCTGAACCAGATGGCCGAGCGTGAGGCCCGCCTCGTTTCCGTCGACCGCAAGGTCAAGAAGGGCGATACCGCCGTCATCGACTTCGAGGGCTTTGACAACGGCGTTGCCTTCGAGGGCGGCAAGGGCGAGAACCACGAGCTGGAGATCGGCTCGGGCAGCTTCGTTCCCGGCTTTGAGGATCAGATCATCGGCATGAAGGCCGGTGAGGAGAAGGACATCGACATCACCTTCCCCGAGAACTACACCAAGGATCTCGCCGGCAAGCAGGTCGTGTTCCACGTCAAGGTCAACGAGGTCAAGGAAAAGCAGATCCCGGCGCTCGACGATGAGTTCGCCAAGGACGTTTCCGAGTTTGAGACGCTCAAGGAGCTCAAGGACGACACCAAGGCCAAGATCACGGCCGAGCGTGAGCAGTCCGCCAAGATCGCCTTTGAGAACGCTCTGCTCGAGAAGGTTGCCGGCGACATCAAGGCCGATATCCCCGAGGTCATGATCGAAGAGCAGTGCCGCCGTTTCCTCGACGAGTTCAAGCAGCGTCTGCAGGCGCAGGGCATCCCCTACGACCAGTACTGCAAGATGACCGGCATGGACGAGGCCAAGTTCATGGAGGACGGCCGCGAGCCCGCCGTCCGTCAGGTCAAGATGGATCTTGCCATCGCCGCCATCATCAAGGCGGAGAACCTCGACGTCACCGACGAGGAGATCGAGGAGAAGTACAAGTCCATGGCCGAGCAGTACGGCATGGAGCTTGATATGCTCAAGAAGTATCTCGACGCACCCACCGTCCGCAATCAGCTTCTGAACGAGAAGGCTATCGCCGTGGTCGTTGACAGCGCCAAGGCGGAGAAGCCCGCCAAGGCCGAAAAGACCGAGGGCGAGGAAGAGAAGAAGCCTGCCAAGAAGACCGCGAAGAAGGCCGCCGAGGGCGAAGAGGAAAAGAAGCCCGCCGCCAAGAAGACGACCAAGAAGGCTGCCGAGGGCGAGGAAGAGAAGAAGCCCGCCAAGAAGACTGCGAAGAAGGCCGCCGAGAAGGCTGAATGAGCCGGAAAACGGTTATACTTCAGCAGAAAAAAGTAAACAGGCATAAATAGAGACAGCCAATCAACCACAAATGAGGAGCATTTGTGGTTGATTGCATACATACCGGAAATTTGAACAGGGTATGAACATTTTGAACGGACACCAAGGAGGTAACCCTATGAGCTTAGTCCCTTATGTTGTCGAGCAGACCAGCCGCGGCGAGCGGTCCTATGACATTTTCTCCCGCCTGCTCAACGACCGCATCATTTTCCTCGGCGAGGAGGTCAACGACACCACCGCGAGCCTCGTCGTCGCCCAGCTCCTCTATCTTGAGGCGCAGGACCCTGACAAGGATATCCAGCTTTATATCAACTCGCCCGGCGGCAGCGTGACCGCCGGCATGGCGATCTATGACACCATGCAGTATATCAAGTGCGACGTCTCTACCATCTGCGTCGGCATGGCGGCGAGCATGGGCGCGTTCCTGCTCTCCTGCGGCGCGAAGGGCAAGCGCATCGCGCTGCCCAACGCGGAGGTCATGATCCATCAGCCCTCCGCCGGCACGCAGGGCAAGGTCACCGATATGGAGATCGACGTGGAGCACTTCCTCAAGATCAAGCAGCGCATCAATAAGATCCTTGCCGACAACACCGGCAAGACGCCCGAGCAGATCAAGTCAGACTCCGAGCGCGACAACTGGATGACGGCGGAGGAGGCCAAGGAGTACGGCCTGATCGACAAGGTCATCTACAAGCGGTAATCAATACCTGTAAAGGGAAAGGTCATTACACGAATGAGTGAAGAAAAAAGCAAGAAGCAGCTTCTCCGCTGCTCGTTCTGCGGCAAGTCGGAGAAGGAAACGCACCGCATGATCCAGGGCCCTGGCGTGCGCATCTGCGACGAGTGCGTCCAGTTG
>ERZ824480.1871-NODE-1871-length-17152-cov-3.170966_pt1 | contig 17152 bp, 13 predicted proteins | sample MGYA00519861_ERZ824480 | MGnify/ENA primary metagenome ERZ824480 (study PRJEB31778, sample SAMEA3449152) | human gut metagenome | biome: human gut; feature: human-associated habitat; material: faeces | place: United Kingdom | collected 2010/2012 ... | reverse complement strand
ACTCGACCACTTTGTGCCGAACAAGGATATTAAGGCAGCGGAGCAGAGCAAGACGTGCCGCGAGTTTGCGTGCAGCCACTGCGTGAGCCACTTCTATGACGTGGGCAAGATGGGCATTGAGCATGCGCTTTTGCCGGAGCAGGGCATTGTGACCGCCGGCGACTGCATTATCGGCGCGGACAGCCACACCTGCACCTACGGTGCGCTGGGCGCGTTCTCCACAGGCGTTGGCTCTACGGATATGGCAGCCGGCATGGCAACGGGCATGGCGTGGTTTAAGGTTCCGTCCGCGATCAAATTTAACCTGACCGGTAAGCTGCCGGAAAATTGCAGCGGCAAAGACGTTATCCTCACAATCATCGGCATGATCGGCGTGGACGGCGCGCTGTATAAGAGCATGGAGTTCACCGGCGAGGGCGTGAAGAACCTCTCCATGGACGACCGCCTGTGCATCTGCAATATGGCGATTGAGGCCGGTGCGAAAAACGGTATTTTCCCGGTGGACGATATTACGCTTGCCTATTTACAGGACAGAAGCGAACGCGAGCCGGTTGTATACGAAGCAGACCCCGACGCGGAATACGAAAAGGTTATCGATATCGATCTCGCAAAGATTGTGCCGACCGTCGCCTGTCCGCATCTGCCGGAGAACACGCACCCGGCAAGCGAGCTGCACGATATTAAGGTCGATCAGGTTGTCATCGGCAGCTGCACGAACGGCAGAATGGAAGACATGGAAGCGGCGTACAGCATTTTGAACGGCAAGAAGATTGCGGACGGCATCCGCTGCATCATCATTCCGGGCACGATGCAGATCTACCGCGAATGCGTGGAGCGCGGCTACGTGACGGCATTTATCGACGCGGGCGCTGTTGTTTCTACCCCGACATGCGGTCCGTGCCTCGGCGGCTATATGGGCATTCTGGCAGCGGGCGAACGCTGCATCGCCACAACGAACCGCAACTTCGTCGGCCGCATGGGTCATGTGGACAGCGAAGTGTATCTGGCTTCTCCGCACACGGCGGCAGCCAGCGCGCTGACCGGCTACATCACCGAATATAAGGAGGCGTAAGCATGAACACACAGGGCAAGGTTTTCAAATATCCCGATAACGTCGATACGGATGTTATCATTCCCGCACGTTACCTCAACACCCCGAATGCACAGGAGCTTGCGCTCCACTGCATGGAGGATATTGACAAGGCGTTCGTAAAGAAGGTCGAAAAGGGCGACGTCATTGTGGCGGGCTGGAACTTCGGCTGCGGCTCTTCCCGTGAGCACGCACCGCTCGTCATTAAAACCTGCGGCACGGGTTGCGTCATTGCAAAGAGCTTTGCGCGTATTTTCTACCGCAACGCCATCAATATCGGCCTACCGATTCTCGAGTGCGAGGAAGCGGCAGACGAGATCAACGCAAACGACGAAGTTTCGGTCGATTTTGATACCGGCATCATCACCGACGTCACGACCGGCAAGACGTATAAGGCACAGCCGTTCCCGCCGTTTATTCAGAACATAATCAGGTGCGGCGGACTGCTTAAATCGCTGAAGGAGGAGGGCAATGAATAAGAATATTGCTGTAATACGCGGCGACGGTATAGGTCCCGAGATCATCGGACAAACGCTGCGCGTGCTCGACCGCATAGCCGAGCTTTACGGACACAGCTTCACATACACCGATGTAGATATGGGAGGCTGTGCTATCGACAAATACGAAGATCCGCTCCCGGATTCCGAGCTCGAAAAATGCGTCGGCTCGGACAGTGTTCTGCTCGGTGCAGTCGGCGGCAGCAAGTGGAACGGTCTGCCCGGCGAGAAGCGTCCCGAAAAGGGTCTGCTCCGCCTGCGTGCAGGCATGGGCCTGTACTCCAACAACCGCCCGGCCAAGATCTGGCCCCAGCTGGCCCCGGCCAGCCCCCTCAAGCCCGAGATCGTGGCCAAGGGCATCGACTTCATCATCGTGCGTGAGCTCATCGGCGGCGTCTACTTCGGCAAGCACGAGACTTACACGCTGGAAAACGGCGAGAAGCAGGCTGTGGATTCCATGCCCTACTCGGAGCATGAAATCGAGCGCATTGGCCGCATCGGCTTCGAGACGGCCATGAAGCGCCGCAAGAAGCTCTGCTGCGTGGATAAGGCCAACGTGCTGGATACCAGCCGCCTCTGGCGTGCGGTCATGCACCGCCTGCAGGCTGAGTACCCCGAGGTGGAGTACAGCGAGATGTTCGTGGACAACTGTGCCATGCAGGTCGTCAAGGACCCCAGCCAGTTCGACGTTATCGTTACCGAGAACATGTTCGGCGACATCATCTCCGACGAGGCCTCCATGATCACCGGCTCCATCGGCATGATCCCCTCGTCCAGTCTGGGCGACGGCACCCGGGGCCTGTATGAGCCTATCCATGGCTCTGCCCCCGACATCGCGGGCAAGGACATCGTCAACCCTACCGCCTGCATCCTCTCCGCCGCCATGATGCTGCGGTATTCCTTCGGCATGACCGAGGAGGCCGACGCCATCGAGAGCGCGGTGAACAAGGTGCTGGACAAGGGCCTGCGCACCGCCGACAACATGAGCGAGGGCTGCACCTGCCTCGGCTGCACCGCCATGGGTGACGCTATCCTCGCGGAGATTTGAGTTTACCGGAAAGTAATAGGATAAAGTGGTAATACCCCGCCGCTGTTCACTGTTTGGTGAATGGCGGCGTTTTATATGTCTTGTGCTTTGTCAAAATTTATGTTATGCTGTAACCAATGTCAGTGATGGCAGGAAAAAGGCGCTGTGTCCAAAACGCAGGCGGCTGACTCCTTACCGGCACCTAAGCGCCGGGTAAGGCAGTTTTTCTTGAAGTTGCCACTCCCCGAGTGCTCAAGGGCAGGAAGGGGGTGTGGACCATGACGTTCTCCGATGTTGCAATTTTACTGACGCTTCTTGGCGGAGCAATTTTTGTTACATTTCAGATCACATGGACGATCGCACATGAGAACCATGACGATAAAAAACGCAAGAAAAAATGACCGCCTCAGAGTTCCCCAACTTGAACGGTCATTTTCTCTTGACTGATCTGGTAAGGAGCTAGTCGTTTGCAGACACAGCGCCTTTCTAATTGTAGTATAGTCAAATTTCTCTGGGTTGTCAAGCATAGAGAACGAGCCATCAGAATGAATACAATGTCAGCAAATTCCGCTTTCTGCCTTAAACTGTGAAATAGATTCATTTGACAAATCAATTTATGTAAACTATACTAAATCCTGTCTTTAACAATAAAAATAGCCCGTGTGCCGGGATGGATAAACAGAGATAGGATGGGAAAAACGATATGCTGACACTGGATAAGATCTACCACGCCGCCTTTGTCCTCAAGGACGTAGCCCGCAAGACCGACCTCATCGAGGCACCCAGGCTCTCCAAGGACTGCCAGCTCTACCTCAAGACCGAGAACCTGCAGGTGACCGGCAGCTTCAAGGTGCGCGGTGCCTACTATAAAATCAGCCAGCTCTCCAAGGAAGAGAGCGAAAAAGGCGTGATTGCCTGCTCGGCGGGCAACCACGCCCAGGGCGTGGCGCTGGCAGCCACCCGCCGCGGCATCAAGAGCATTGTCTGTATGCCGGATGGTGCCCCCATCATGAAAGTGGAAAACACCAAGAATCTGGGCGCTGAGGTCTGCCTCGTGCCCGGCACCTATGACGACGCCCACGACAAGGCTGTGGAGCTGCAGGCAGAGACGGGCATGACCTTTATCCACCCCTATGACGATGAGCTGGTCATTGCGGGCCAGGGCACCATTGGCCTGGAGATCCTCGACCAACTGCCGGATGTGGACGCTGTCATTGTCCCGGTGGGCGGAGGCGGCCTGATCTCGGGGGTGGCTTTTGCGATCAAGAGCCTCAAACCGGACGTCAAGGTTTACGGCGTGCAGGCCGAGGGTGCCCCCGGCATGTACCGCTCCCTGCACGAGCACAAGTATCAGACCCTGAAAGCAGCCTCCACCTTTGCAGACGGCATTCAGGTCAAGACTCCCGGCGAGCTGACTTACCAGATCTGCGAGGAGTATGTGGACGATATCGTCACGGTGACCGAGGACGAGACCGCCGCTGCCATCCTCTCCCTGATGGAAAACCAGAAGCTGGTGGCCGAGGGTGCCGGCGCGGTGCCGGTGGCTGCTGCCCTGTTCCACAAGCTGCCCATCGAGGGCAAAAAAGTGGTCTGCCTCATCTCGGGCGGCAACATTGACGTGAACATCCTCAACCGTGTCATCACCCGTGGTCTGGTCATGAGTGGCCGCAAGGCCAACCTGACCATCGCCCTGGAGGACAAGCCTGGCCAGCTGGAAAAGGTGGCCGCCATCGTTTCCCGCTGCGGCAGCAACGTGGTGTCCGTCCTCCACGACGGTTCCGACCCCAACATGCCCATCTCCAGCTGCTTCCTCAAGCTGGCTCTTGAGACTCGTGACCACGCACAGATCGAGCAGATCCGTACTGAGCTCACCAAAGAAGGATTTCAGCTGGTGGCCGAGCGAGTATAACTACAAAACCAAAAAAGAAAAAAGGATCAAAACAGCCTGGCTCCCTGTATCACAGCAGGGAGCCAGGCTGTTTTCAGCATTTATGGTCGGAAGCCGTCAGCAGCTGCTGGAACTTCCGGGCCGCCGTGTTCAGCGGGCGGTGATGGTCGTAGACGAGGCAAATGGAACGGGTGGGGATGATCTCCTGCAGATGCAGCTGGACGATCTCGCCGCGTTCCAACGGATCTTTGGCCATGGGTTCCGGCACAAAGGCGAGGCCCAGCTCGCTTTTGACCAGCGTGAGCATCTGGTCGGTGGTGGCGGCCTCGGTGTCGGGCTTGAGCTCGGCGTCGTGGTCCAGGAACAGCTGCCGGTAAAAGCTGCGGGTCATGCTCTCGTCGCTCAGCGAGATTAGCGGGTAGTTGGTCAGTTCCTTCAGGGAAAGATTCTGGCTGGCCAGTGCGGTAAAGGTCTTTCCGCCCACCAGCACCTCATAAAAGGACTTCAGCTCCACCATTTTCAGCCCGGGATCCACCTCGGCCGGCGTGGATACGATGGCAAAATCCACCTCGCCGTTCTTCACGGCCTGCACCGCCTGCGGGGTGGAGTGGTTCGAGATGCGCAGCCGGATGCCGGGGTACTCGGTGTGGAACGCCCGCAGCTTTTCAGAGAGATAGATGTTCAGGGCCGTTTCCGTGGCGCTGATGCTGATGGCTCCATGCTCCAGGGTGGCACTGGCACTCAGCTCTTCCTCCGCGTCCTGGATCTGCACTGCCGCCGAGGCAATACGAGAGTAGAGCAGCTCCCCCTCTGGCGTCAGGGTGACGCCCCGATTGGAGCGGATGAAGAGCACGCAGTTGAGCTGGCTTTCCAGCCGGTTCATCGAGTGGGTGATGTTGGGCTGGTTGTTGCCCAGCACCCGCGCCGCTTTCGTAAAGTTCTGATACTTCGCCACATAATAGAAAATTTTGTAGTATTCCCAATCGACGTACATGGGAGCCTCCCCTCTTTCATACCAGAATCACATTTTTACTTCTCCCCCACCAGCGCCACGGCAGCATCATTGACATTCGTGCCAGTAGCGCCGGTGATGATCAGGCCGTCCACAGCTTTCAGTGCATGGTAGGCGTCGTTGTTTTGCAGGGTATCGAACACATTCCAGCCCTTGGCGGTCAGTGCGGAGAGGGTGTCACCATCCACATAGCCGCCGGCAGCATCCGTGGGGCCGTCGGTGCCGTCACTGCCCACCGAGAACACTGCTGCATCCCGCCCGGCCAGCGCCGGAACCGCTGCAAGGGCAAGCTCCTGATTCCGTCCGCCGAGGCCCTTGCCCGTCAGGTGGACGACCGTCTCGCCGCCTGCGATGTAGGCCAGCTTTTTCCCCTGCCCCGCGTGGGTCCGGACGATGGAGCCAAGGAAGCTGCCCGCCTCCCGGGCTTCACAGCAGAGCTGGTCGGTCAGCAGGACGGGCTCATAGCCAAGCTCCCGGCAGGCGGCAGCGGCAGCAGTGCAAAGCTCCCGCACACTGCCAGTGATCTGGGTCGTCACATTGTCCAGCATCTTGGGCGTTTCCTGCGCCAGAAGAACTTTTGCCTGTTCCGAGAGCTTCAGGTGATACTTCTCCGCAATGGCAAGCGCCTGTGCGCAAGTAGAGGTATCCGGCACCGCCGGGCCGCTTGCTATCATATCCAGCGGGTCGCCCAGAATATCGCTCAGCACGATGCTGAATACCTGAGCCGGGGCGCATGCCTGCGCGAACCGCCCGCCCTTGACGCCCGAAAGCCGTTTGCGGATGGTATTGATCTCCGTGATATCCGCTCCGCAAGCCAACAGCTGCGTCGTAATGTTTTCAAGTTCTGCCAAAGGAATCAACGGCTTTTCAAACAATGCCGATCCTCCGCCCGAAACCAGGAACAACACAACGTCTTCTTCTCCCAGAGCGCTGACCATCTGGATAACCTGTTCGGTCGCCCGGCAGGAGTTTTCATCCGGCACCGGATGCCCTGCTTCAAAAAGCCGCAATCCAGGTATTTCTTTCTTAATGTGACCATATTTGGTAATCACAATTCCATCCTGAATTTGGCTTCCGATGCAGTCAACTGCCGCTCTGGCCATTTGCCACGCAGCTTTTCCAATCGCAACCAGGTGGACCTTTTTTTCAAAGCGACAGTTTTTCAGCGCCCTTTTGACCGCTTCGTCAGGCAGCGAAGATCGTATCGCGGAATCGATGATGGTTTGAGCCACATCGCGCAAAACCATATTTTGCCTCCTTACGCGATCAGCTTCCACGTATAAACAAAAGCTGATTGCACTAAATTACCATCCTTTCAAGAGAAAGAATAGGCAGCCGCCGCCAAATAGACGGCGGCTGTCCATTTTTACTTCAAAGATCCATGCGCATGACCGGTTCGTCATCCGCAATCAAAACCGTCTTCACCATTCCGTCTCCCTTCCTGCTCTTTGCTCCATTATAACATATCAAAAGCGGCAACCCCACCCGTTTTTCCGAAGGATCCCTTCTTTTTCTTCCACCTTGGTGCCGAAAAACTGCGGCAAAAAAACAACGCCCAGCGATCCGCCATAACGAACGGACGATTGAGCGTCGTTTTCTTCATTCAGAATACGCTTTTTGCAGCTTTCCAAACCGTATTTCTTACCCCAGCAGCATTCTATCGTTTTCGATCTCCTGTCCGGCGGCCTTTTCAAACAGCTGCATCAGGTCTTCGCGGGTGAGTTTCTTTTTTTCTTCTCCGCGCACATCGACGACAATGCGCCCCGCGTTCATCATGATGAGACGGTTGCCCATCGCGATGGCGTCCTTCATGTTATGGGTGACCATCATCGCGGTAAGCTTTTGTTCGTCCACAATTTTCTCGGTTAGTTCCAGCACCTTTGCGGCCGTTTTCGGGTCGAGCGCGGCAGTATGCTCGTCGAGCAGCAGCAGCTTCGGCGTGCGAAGCGCAGCCATCAGCAGCGTCAGCGCCTGCCGCTGGCCGCCGGAAAGCAGGCCCACAGGCTGCTTCATCCGGTCTTCCAGCCCCATATGAAGCAGGGCCAGCGTCTCACGGAAGATCTCTTTGTCCTTGCGGGAGATGCGGGAGAAGATGGCGTTGGGGGCGGTCCCGGCGCGAAGGTAGGCCAGCGCCAGATTCTCCTCGATGGTCATGTTGGGGGCCGTACCCTTGAGCGGGTCCTGGAACAGGTGGCCGATGACCTTGCTGCGCTGGTACTCCGGCGCAAACGTGATGTTCTCCCCGCCCAGAGAAATGCTGCCTTCATCCGCAATGAAGCCGCCGGTGATGGCGTTGAAGAGGGTGGATTTGCCCGCGCCGTTGGAGCCGACGATGGTGGCGAAGTCTCCCGCTTCCATGGTCAGGCTGACGCCGTTCAGGGCCACTTTCTCGTTGACGGTGCCGGGGTTGAAGGTCTTGTGCAGGTCACGAAGTTCGAGCATCTCCATTTTACACACGCTCCTTCCGTGCCTGACGGGCCGCATTGCGGCGCTTCTCAAAGGCGATCTTCTCCTGGATGGCGGGCATCGAGATGGCCACAGCCACGATGATGGCGCTGACCAGTTTCATGGCAGCAGCCGGGACGTTGAAGCGGAGCGCCACCGCCACGATAAAACGGTAGAGGCAGCTGCCGAACACGACGCCCAGCACACGGCGCACCATCGTCCGCTTGCCCACCAGCGTTTCGCCGATGATGAGGGAAGCCAGTGCGATGGTCACCATGCCGGTGCCCACGTTGATGTCGCAGCTCTTCTGGTACTGGGCCAGCAGGCCGCCGGAGAGGGCGGTCAGGGCACCGGAGATGCACAGGCCCACCGTGATGGTGAATGCAGGGTTGATGCTGGACGCCCGCACCATGGCGGCGTTGTCACCGGTGGCCCGGATGGAAAGGCCAAGCCGGGTACCCAGGAAGCCGATCATTGCCGCGCCAGCCAGCGCGATGACCGCTGCAGCCAGCACCAGCTTATACCAGCCGCCGGTAAAGGCCAGCGCGCTCTTGGCGATGGAGAAGACCGTATCCGTCTTGACCAGCGACAGGGTGGAGGAGAACCCCATGACCGCCAGGTTGATGGTGTACAGGCCGGTGTTGACGATGATGCCCGCCATGATGCTCTCCACACCGAGGCGGGTCTGCAAAAAGGCTGTCACGAAACCGGAGCACACGCCCGCCGCCATGGCCGCCAGCAGCGCCAGGAACGGGTGCCCTGTCAGCGCCACCTGACACGCCACGGCGCAGCCCAGGGTAAAGCAGCCGTCGGTGGACAGGTCCGCAATGTTCAGGATGGAATAGCTCAGAAACAGCGCCAGCGCCACCAGGGCGTAAATGCAGCCCAGCTCCAGCGCGGTCTGAATGACATTGAGCGAAAAGATACTCGCCAGCATGTGTGTGCTCCTTTAAAAGATGTTTTTAGAAATTCTCTGCCGTCTCCACTTCCACGACCTCGGTGCAGTAGGGCGCAAAGGCCTTTTTCACGGTGTCGAGATCGAGGCCCAGAGCCTCGCAGGTCTCGGTGTTGATGGTGGCAATGCCGTTGTCGAAGGTCTGGAAAGGCAGGTCAGCAGGGGTCTTGCCATCGCAGAGCAGCTCCACCACCATATCGGCGGTGGCCTCGCCCAGCTGGACGTAATCGACGCCGTAGCCCACGAATGCGCCGTTCAGTGCGAAGCTGTCCGCGCCGGTGTAGAACGGGATGCCGCCCTTGGTCAGCGTCTCGGAGACAGCGGCGGCAGCAGCCATGACCACGTTGTCCGTCGGGGTAAAGACGGCATCGACCTGGCCGACCATGCTGGACGCGGCGGTCATGATCTCGTCGTTGGTGTTGCCGGTCTTTTCGACGTAGGCAATGCCCTTGGCATCCAGATACGCCTTGGCCTCGGCAATCGGGGTCGTGGAGTTGGCCTCGGAGTTGGAGTAGAGCAGGCCGACGGTCTGGATGTCGGGCTGAACGGCGTACATCATATCCATGATGGACTGGGTGTTCAGCGCGTCGGACGTGCCGGTGACATAGTCAATGTCGGTCAGGTCTGCGGCGGCGGGGTCGGAGATGGCCGCGTAGATGACCGGGGTCTTGGTGGACTCGGCGGCGGTGGTCATGCACTGGGCGGCCAGCGTCGCGATGGGAATGATGGCATCATAGCCGTCGGCGACGACCTGTGTGCCGATCTGGTTCAGCGTTGTGGCGTCGTTCTGGCCGTTGAAGTCCTTGTACTCGATCGTGATGCCCTTCTCGGCGGCCTTGGCGTCCAACTCTTTCTCAATAGCCACGCGGATCTCGTCGAGGCTGGCGTGGTCGAGCTGCTGGACAATGGCGACCTTGTAGCTGTCAGCGGCGGCGGTGTCCGCGGTGCTCTCAGCAGCGGACGCGGTGGTCTCGGCGGAAGATGCGGCAGTGTTGGCGGTATCGGCGGTGAAGCCGCAGGCGGCCAGGCTGGTCATCATGGCGGCGGCGGACAGAACAGCAACAAACTTTTTCATGGTAAATTCTCCTTACTTTGTAAATTGTAGTGAATGTCAGGTTTGTAGGGGCGGTCATTGCCCCTATAGTGCCCGGTGCGTTCCCGGGCCATCCAGATTTACAAATTCAGGCTTGCCATCGCTCTTTCATCAGGTTCATGTTCCCTCTCCCCCATTGTTAAAAACAAAACTGCCCTTGCACAGAACTTCTCCTGTGCAAGGGCAGATAAAACAAATCTGTGGTGCCACCTTGCTTGCCGTGCTTACTATACAATCACGGCCACTCTGTAGGGAACCAACATTCCCCTGCTCTGTAACGGGAGCTGCCCGTCAACGGATACTGCGGGCCATGCCCGTTTCCCCGTGCCCTCCGCGAACCATTATGCAGACCCGCTCTGTATCCCCTTCCCAGCATCGGGGACTCTCTGTAACTGCGCTGTGTGCTTTACTTTCGCTTCATTGGTTTAAAGCATTTATACCACACACGGGTGTGTTTGTCAACACCCAATTTCAAATTTTATTCAGATTCTGCGGATTCCGGCGACGCCATGTTGTTTTTATCCAGCACAAACAGTTTTTGCACCTGCTCGGCCACGGGGGTGTCGGTGTCCTTCAGCAGGCAGTTCTCCGTCAGGTAGGGGCTGTCCTCGCCGTCCAGCGCCAGCAGCATATCTTTTCCGCGCAGGGCGTCGCTGCCTAAGGCTTCGGTCAGGCTGTCAGCGTCCCAGGCGGTCTCGGTATCGTCGGGCGTGAAGCTGCCGGCGTTGCTCCAGGTGCCGTAGACTGCGCCAATGGCGCAGACGCGCTGCGGGTCCTCGTCCTCGCCGTATTTCTGCTTATCCAGCTGCGCCTGCAGCTCGGACGCCATGCTGCCCTCGGTCATCAGGGCGCCGGCCTCGTCGGTAAAGATCAGGATGCCGTCCTTCTTATAGGTTTTCAGCAGCTGCTTCGCGTCGTAGGTCGGCAGCTCACTGTCGTCCGCGACGTTCAGCGTGCCCTGCATGGCGTAGTACAGGCGGGACACGGCGGCGTAACTGCTGCCGAAGAACCGCTCCATCTGGCGCGGATATTTGGCCATCGCCGTCTTGAACCAGTAGACGGCATTGCTGGTCGTGCCGCTGCGCATGACCTGCACAGCCTCGGCGATCTCTGTCTCGGGCGTGTTGTAGCTCGCATTGGCCAGCTCGGTCAGCGCTTTGCCCACTGTCGCACTGCGGGCATCTGCCCCCAGACCCGCGGCGTGGAAAACACCGGGGTAGCGCGTGCGGACGTGCTCCCACAGGGTGCGGGCGCTGTCGCGCCGGTCGGCGGGCAGCACGGACAGGTAGCTGTCCAGGCTCCCGGTATTGCCGGTCTGCAGATAGTTGTCCAGCAGCACGCCCGCGGCGGCGCCGTCCGGCACAGCCACGACCCGCACGCCCGCGCTGTACAGCTTGTCGATCAGCGCACCGCGCAGCTCATTGCCGCGCAGATTGTCGGTGTCGGCCACAAAGACGCGGTACTCGTCGCTGCCGAAGTCCGACGCATCGAGCGCATAAGTCATATCAATGCGGTGCAGATACTTACTATTGTACTCCTCCACGGGGTCGGTCACGTCGGCGCTCTCGCGGGTCGCAATGACCAGCTCGCCCGCGGCCTCGGCGGCAGCGGTCTCCGGCGTGGCGGCAATGACCTCCTCAGCGGTCTTATCATCGTACAAAAAGTCCTGCAATGCCTTAATATTCACGACCCAGTCGGGGTCGTACATCAGGCGGTCATCCATGCCCGTGCGGATGCCGTAGGTGCCCTGCAGCGGCATGGACATCTGCTGCACATCGCAGCCCAAAAAGCCCGGCAGCTGCACGAGCAGCGCGGCGATCTCGGACTTGGTAAAGTTCGTCTGGATCAGCGGCAGAATGGTGTTGAGCAGGTTGTCCAGCTCCATGACGCTGGCGTTCTGCACCTGATCCAGCACGGCCTTAATGACGGTGCGCTGGCGTTCGACGCGCTTCCAGTCGTTGTCGATCTTGCGCAGACGGGCGTATTGCAGCGCCGTGTAGCCGTCAAAGTGGTTGGGGCCCGGGTCAATGTGGTTGACGATCAGCATCGAGTTGGAGGGGACCTCCCAGTTCAGGGCCTTGGCCTCCATCTCGGTAATATCAAGGTCTACGCCGCCGACGGCATCCACGATCTGGACGAAGGAGTTGAAGTTGACGCGGACGTAGTGGTCTACCTGCACGTTGAAGCAGTCCTCGATGGTTTTCATTGTCAGTTTTGCGCCGCCGTAGCGGAAAGTGTGGGTGATCCAGTCGTACTGGCCCTCATAGCCGTCCAGCAGGATCGGCACGCCGGTGCCGCGCTCGATGGAGACCAGCCGGATGACGTGATCCTTGATGTCGAGCGAGACCAGGATCATGCTGTCGGAGCGCGCGTCGTCGCTGAACTCGGTGGTGTCCTCCGTGCCGTCGAGCTGGTTCAGGTGGGTGAAGGCATCGGCGTCGTTGACGGCCTCGGTGCGCTCGTCGGTGCCGATGAGCAGAATGTTCAGCACGTTGTCGTCAGAGAACGGGCTGCCCTCGGGCATTGTCATCTCGCTTTCGGTGTGGGTCAGGCCGGTTCCGTCCAGGTCCTGGTCCTCGTCCGCGCCGATCTCACCCATCTCGCTGACGCTGCCGTCATCATAGCGCAGCAGGTCGAGCTTGCCGTTGACGTAAAGGGCCGCCAGCACAGCCAGCACGGCCAGAATGCCGACAACAATGACTGCGATTTTGCCGCCCTTGGGCAGGCGCCGCCACGGGTTCCTTTTTGGCGCTCCATCGGTTGTTTTTTCGGTTTTCGTTTTCAGTTCGTTCATATTTTTACTTTCCCCTGTTGTTGCCTTACCTATAATCCTGTTGTGTAGGGGCGAGCATTGCTCGCCCCTACACGTATTACGTGCGTTTTAAGCGTTTGGCGATTTGCCGCACATCACAGCAATAATACAAAAACGCCAGACCTGCAAAGACGGTCAGTCCCAGTGCGCGCCAGGTGAACCAGCCGTGCTGGATGCTGTGGGTGCGCAGCACGATGAACCACGCCGGGGTCATCAGCGCGCAGAGCCCCAGCGGCAGTGCGCGTGCGAGCTGCTGCCTGTCCCGGATGCTGGCTGCAAACAGCGCCAGAAGCAGAACGACAGCCAGCACCAGCGGCCAAAACAGGTGTTTGCCCGCCAGTGTCGTGTATACAAAATGTAAAATATTACCCCAAGTCAATTCCATGCCGTGCCAGCTGTCGGCGGCAGTGCGCACGCCCACCTGATGCAGCGCGTCGGCGATAACGTTCTGCCCGGTGACAAGCCCGGCCAGCACCCATTTGGATGCCCAGCAGAGCAGGTAGCCGACGCCCCACGTCAGGCTGCCGCCCACAACGATGCCGCACTGCCTTGTGCCGGCCCGCAGGCGCTGCTGCGGCTCAAGCAGCCAGCAGACAAGCGGCAGGCCAAGGGTCAGGACCGGCGTGACGAGCAGGTCGCAGAACGACGTCACAACGCCAAGAACCAGCAGTGCCAGGCAGACATCATCGCTGCGGCGGGGCTTGGCCAGCACCCAGACGCAGCCCGCGTAGGCAACGGCAAAGCAGGTGAAAAACTGTACCTGATGCGGTGCCCAGAACGCCGTGACCAGCAGCTGACTGACCGCAAACCACACCGCGGCCCGCAGCCCGCAGCGGCGGCGCAGCAGCACCGCCACCGCGGCAAACAGCGCCGCCAGCACCAGATACTGCACCACGCGCACGCCGGTGATGTCGGTGACCAGCAGCAGCGGGCGCAGCCAGATCAGGTAGCCGTGCCAGTACCGCGCGTAGGAGAACGGCACAAGCGCGGGCGCGTCGGTGCGCTGTGCGCCCGCTGCCCAGTCCCTTTCTATGTACCATTGCAGGTCGTCGGCCAGCGTCTCAAAGTTATCGACGTTGTAGGCCGTATTCGTCATCATGGCGGTCAGCGGCGGGGCCTCGTCAGCGGACGCGGCCTCGGTCAGCATGATCGTGTCGGTGTAGTTGTCCATCTGGAACAGCTTGAAGTTCAGATATTCCGGGTACAGCCCCTCACCGGCGATTTTCACCGCTGAGTCGTAGACATGGTCCCGCACCGGCTCCCCGGGCAGGGCGTAGGCCGCCAGCAGCAGCACGAAAAGCGCCGCCAGCGTCACGGCGAACGCCGCCAGCGCCCGCAGGGCAAAGGGTGGTTTTTGGTTTTGTGGTTTTGCCATGCGGCACCCCTTTCACACAAAAATACAGTTTAATTATAAAACAAAACTCCCGCCGTTGCAACGGTGGGAGTGTGAAAAAAGGTTGAACAAATGTTGGGACGTCCTTGCCTCTCTCGCAGAGGGGGCCAAGGGAATGTTCCCTACACCATATCCGTCTGCCTGGACACCGACAGCACGATGCCCATCTCCCCCAGCAGCATCAATAAGCTGGTGCCGCCCGACGAGAAAAACGGCAGGCTGATGCCGGTGTTCGGGATCGTGTTCGTCACAACGGCCATGTTCAGAATCGCCTGCAGCGTGACCTGCACAACGAACCCGACGACGAGCAGTGCGCCGAACTTATCCCGCGCGCGCACCGCAATCGACATACCGCGCAAGAGCAGCAGCAAAAACAGCGCCACGACCAGCGCCGCCCCGATAAAACCAAGCTCCTCACACAAAATCGAAAAAATAAAGTCGTTCTGCGGCTCCGGCACGTACAGATATTTCTGTCGGCTGTTGCCCAGCCCCAGCCCGGCCAGCCCGCCCGACGCGATGGCGTAGAGGCTCTGGATCGTCTGGTGACCTTCGCCCAGCGGGTCGGCAAAGGGGTCTCGCCACGACGCGAGCCGGTCCGTGGCGTAGGGCACCAGCTCCGGCAGCGCAATGACCGCCGCCGCAATGGCCGCCGCGCCCAGCCCCCCGGCCAGCCCGAACCAGTGCAGCCCCGTGCCGCCCACAAACATCAGCACCGCGCCGATGGACAGGATCAGCAGCGTGCCGGACAGGTGCGGCTCCAGCAGCATGAGCACCGTGACGACCCCCAGAATCAACGCGAACGGCACAACGCCTGTGGAAAACGACTTCATCCTGTCGTGATTCAGTGAGATGATATGCGAGAACACCAGCACAATCGAGAATTTTGCGATTTCACTGGGCTGCAGCGTGCCCAGCCCCGGCAGCACGATCCACCGCTTGCAGCCGTTGTACTCCGGCATGAAAAGCACGATAGTAAGCAAAAGCAGCGAGATCCCCAGCATCGGCCAGGCCAGCCTATGCCAGACGTGGTAGTCCACCAGGCTGGCCGCGTACATAGCCAGCACGCCCAGCGCCGCAAACAGCAGCTGCGGGCGGATGTAGGTGTAGGCGTCGCCGCGGCGGTAGAGCGCCACCGCGTACCCCGCGGAGAACAGCATGATGAGCCCGTAGCTCAACAACAGCAGCAAGATCAGCAGAAACGGTATGTCGAATGTCGGCAGCGATGCCGCCCGCGCCCGAATCCTTTGTACAAGTGCAGCCATAACAAAGCCCCCTGCGCAGAGTGTACGCAGGGGGCGGCTGGTTTATGCTTTTGTCAGCGGTTCAAATCAAGGCTCAGCATCGTATAGCCGTTGGCGCCGTTCTGGATGCTCTGGGCGCTGGCCTCATAGCAAGCCTGCAGGACCTCCATGTTGGGCTGGGGCGCGTCCGGGTCGGTGATGGTCCCGGTGGCAAGGGCCTCGTTATAATTCTCAATAACCTGGGCACAGATGCGGCGGCGATCCCGCAGCGGTGTCAGCAGGTTGGCCATCCACTGCTGGTACATGCCGTGGTAGTCGCTGCCGTGGTCAGCAAACAGAAAGTAATATTCCTGCTCGACCTCCATGGGCGACGCCTGGCGGCAGTAGAAATCCCCCAGTGCCGCGCGCTTTTTATCGGTGGAGTATTGCAGGATGTCCGACAGTCCATTGGGGAAAAGCTCTGGGTGCCGAATCCATTTGGAGTAGGGCTCCACCTGCACTTTTAGTGCATCAAAGACGGCCAGAAAATCCTCAAGCGCGATTTTCATCTCGCCCTTTTCCCATTTCTGGATCGTGCGCTTATCCCGGCCCAGGCGGTCTGCCAGTTCCCGCTGTGAAACACCTGCTGCCTCCCTCGCAGCGGTCATTGCTTCTGCCACACGGTATCGATATGCGGACATAACATCTTCTCTCCCCTCAAAACGCGATTCACCGCCGGAAAAACAGCAAAGCGGCGGTGCAAAATGCGCCGCCAAAATTTCCGGCACTGGTTGTGTACTTTGCACACCGGGATATGCTATATTGTGAAGGGCGGCATCTATAAGTACACTAACACTACCACAATTTTACTCTAGTTACCATTTTTTGTCAATATATTTTGTTATGTAGCATAGCAGGAGTGGGTGAAAATCGTGTATACCTATCGCGTTGTCTGTCAAAAGCTCTCCGCGCCCGAGCTCGGGCCCTACACTACCTACGGCATTCTGGCCGCGCGGGACCTCTGCGGCTGCCAGCAGGTCGTGCAGTTTATCTCCGACGTATCGTTGGACCGCGCCTTCGTCGAGGCCCTCGCACGCCGCTGCACCGCCGCCCAGCTCGACCCCTGCCACCTGCTGGACGTGGTCGAGGATGCCATCAGCGGGTAAAGCCTTCCGCCCCCAAAGGCTCCGACCAGGGGCGAGGTGCGCCCTTTTGCCGGGTGTCCTATAGCGCAAGGGACACCCCTCACATGCTGTTCCCGGCAAGCGCAGTCCTTGCCCGGGTGTGTTTGCCGTGCGCCTTTTTGTGCAGCCACCGTAACTTGCTTGTCAGCTCCTGCTCATACTCCGGCGTGTCAAGAAATCACATTCGTGGCCTATTGAATATGTAGGGGCGACCATTGGTCGCCCGTCAACTTGGCGCAGCAACGCCTTTTCCAGGTAAGTTTTTTCACAGGCAAACGGGCACGGGCGAGCAATGCTCGCCCCTACAAGAGTTTTTTGACAGTCTGCATACTCATTGTCAGGCTCTTTGACCAGCCTGACCTTTGTCCGACCTCAAAAGGCTTGCTGCCAAAACGGAACTTCCATCCGGTGATCGTGATACAGGTCGTCAGCGTAACGAGCATTGCGCAAAGAATGCTTTCCAAATCGTATTTTTCATGGTAAAGGCAATACCGCATAATTCTAAGTGCCGATACGGCGAGCGAGGTGCGGCAGCT
>ERZ824480.1859-NODE-1859-length-17213-cov-4.270836_pt1 | contig 17213 bp, 20 predicted proteins | sample MGYA00519861_ERZ824480 | MGnify/ENA primary metagenome ERZ824480 (study PRJEB31778, sample SAMEA3449152) | human gut metagenome | biome: human gut; feature: human-associated habitat; material: faeces | place: United Kingdom | collected 2010/2012 ... | reverse complement strand
TAGCAATTAAGCCTTCACACTCTTGCAAACTTGCACCTTGCGATAATTCTTCACGAAAAAGCCAAATAACCGTTTCAACAAATAAGCACTGAAGTAATGTATCACACGGGATTTTTACGCCGTTACCGACTGATTTTACAAAATCTATAACAGCACTTTTAGGTTCTGAAGTTAAATCGTCTCTAAATTCATCGAGAATAAATCTCGATAAATCGAACACAGAATTGCCAACTACCCCCTTAGGGTCGATAACTTTATACTCTCCGGCACCATTTTTCAGTATATTCTCATGATGCAGGTCGCCATGCAAAAGTAATCTACGCGGATAGTTTTCATTGATATGAAGAATAGTTTTTTCTGCTTTTTCAAGATAAGAACGGAACATATCACAATCTTTCCTGTTTCTTGTTCCAATCTCACCACTCTTGAACCACTCAAAATAAGTAGGGAACACGTGATTTGCAGGTGGGGCAGGATGTAACTCGTTAAAAATATCCGAGACGATTTCTATTCTTTTATTACGGGTTGTCCCCTCGAAAAGAGTAGTTCCCGGAGTAATTTTTTCCATCAGATAGACCTCATCTGTCAAAGAGTATTCATAAAGTGATACGAATTTACTTCCCTGAAATGACCTTATTGCCGAGATTTCTTTATCAAATCCATTATTCAGCAGAATTTTAAATATAACGTCTCCGTATTTTTCTGAAACTGCATAGAAAATCAAATTGTTATGCGATATTGATTGCGCAAGTTCTATCTTATGAAGTTCCCATACCTCTTGGTATGTATGCAACAGACGCAGCTTTTTTCGACCATTATCCCCACCTAATTTAGCGATGAGCCATTTCTCTTGCAAATCAGATAATATTTTGTCTTTCAAATTCTTTTCGTGCTCCTTAACTATATTAATTGCCATTCGAATTCATCATAGTCTTGTCAATATTACATAAATTACTCCGATGTGCTGAATTTGCATCGCGGATTTTCGGGGTGTTTTTTACTCGAACTCGCTCCTCGAACCTTTGACTTAAATAATTTTGTATAGGTCATTTAGTTCAAGCTATCAACATTATTTAGATTATCCATAGAATATGGACTATCAGATTTTTTGTTGTCATTATGTTGTCACAGATAGAGTTTTATTGCCTATCTTGATTTAGTCAAATCATATCCTGACGCATCATTTTCACTCTTATCATATGCATTATCTATGTACTTGCTTGGATTCTCTAAAAATGTCTCCTCGTCCACATATGCAATATAAGAACCTGTCAATGAATTTACAGTTTTGCATACATCGCAACTGTACTTTTTCGGATTTTGGTTAAAACGATTATTGTTAATAATATCATAAACCTTAGTCTCTTCATATGTAATTGATGAACAACCATCAGGATTTGTTTTTGTAGTTTTAAACCAATCGTATCCGCCATTATATTTCATAATAACTCCAACAACTCCGTTAGTATGAGATGTCCTTCCTTTTCTCGTATTATCTTTCAGACAATACTCAATCTCCCAATCAATCCATTTACTTTCTTTCATATTTGGAGAAATAATAACTATCGTAACAGAAGTGTCATACATCATATCTCTCAAATTCTTCTTAATATTTTCGGTTGATGTATCTGTTAAATCAGGCGAATCACTGGTTTCTCCTTTATAGTAGGTTGCATCCTCGCCCAATGCTTCAATAATATCATCCCTTAATTTCTGAGCCTCGCTGTACTTATAAGAAATAAAAGTTTTATGTGCCATTTTCTCTCCTCCCTAAACTATTTTTTACATTCTAAAAACAATGAGTTACTATAATGATTCCCGTACATACTAATGCCAAAGGCAAATAAAAACCCGCTTCTGTAAATGATATAAGACAGGATATATAATTATTTTTTCCATTTCCAAATTCATTTGGAGAAGCCTTTAAAGAAAAATCAATCGTACTTTCATCCTCTAAACGAACTTTTTCATATAAACCCCTATATAATCGTTCTTGCCATAAATAATATGCGTCTAATGCCCAAAAAACAATGACAGGAATATATGCAACCAAAAAGTATAATTTATCTGTATCTTTTCCCGCTAATACAAAAATTCCAGCCACTAGAGTCACAGCCCATCCTTTGAGCATGAACGAATTGTTTGCCATTCGGCTTATAACCCCTTGTATCATTTCAAGATGTTTTATTTTTTTATCCATAATATATCTCCATTTTCTTTACTGATATTATTTTACAACATCTTTTTAATTTTATACTTTGGTGTTTTTTCTTTATGTGAAATAGCTAAATCAATATCAACTCTAGGATATTTCAAAAAATCGTCCCATGTTACCGCATAAATATATCCATTATCAATATTATCTTTCAGTATCGGAAATAATTTGTCTTTATCATAATAATCATAGCTTCCACACTTATTCGGAAGAATAACAGCAAGAATAGCGTTATTATGGCTTGTCCGATCATTACGAGGTGTCTCACGCAAAGAATAGCTAATCTCCCACGGTATCCATTGAGAACGTTGCCATTTTCCTGCTTCTTTCATGTTTGGCGATATCAAAACTATTGTAACAGAACTATCATGTATTTTATCTTTTAAATGATTCCAAATTCGTTCTTCCGACCAATCAGAAATATCTTCATCGCTTTTTTCTCCCTTGTATATATCATCGTTTGACATTACATGATGTTGTATATAATCCACATAATCACAAGGCCAAGTTGGCTGCGTTACTCCCGAAAGCATACGCACATCACTATCTTTATACTTATATGATACAAATATTTTTCTTCCTGTCATATAACTCCTTCATTTCAAAAACATTATTTTGTCCATTAGATTTTGATAATTCTTTTTCTTTAATTCGCATTCCCAAATACGAATAACCGTCCACCCTCGCCGTTCAAACAGTTCCGTTATCTCTTTATCGTGTTTCATATTGCGCTCACGCTTTTTCGTCCAATAATCTGCATTGTCAGAAGGACGGGTATTCCTGCAATCATGCCCATGCCAAAAACAACCGTCAACGAATATTGCAATCTTCTTGTCAAGAAAAACAAAATCAGGATGTCCTTTTACTGGATAATTACGTTTCCAACCTATAATACCGTTTCCCTTGAAAACTTGTATCAGCTTTAACTCCGTGGACTTGTTTCCCTTAGAGTGGACTTTACTCATTATTTCGGAACGCTTTTTCTCGTCAAATACATCTGCCACATTAAACACCTACGCTTTTGTTACTCTCTCTGATAAAACTATTATACAACGATAACGCTCTTTTAATCTGCGACCGAACGGATGTCGATAGCTCGACATACTCTGTTTTCTGTTGCAAGGAATAACAATAAAAATCATTAGGAACGCCATCTAAGCGGCATATTCTATCAGCCCGACGCACTCTTGATAACGTATCGCTTGCCGTTCTAGGCGTGAAATTCTGCACATTTATGAGCCATCCAATAAAAGAATCTTTGTTAAATTCAACTTCTTCCTGCGACTTAATATAATCGTTGAGTTTTGTGGCTACATATTCCGCCAATTTCACAGGAACGGCGTTTCCTATCATTTGTTCCATATCCGTTTTATTCCCACACCACTTAAATGTTGCGGGAAATGTCTGAATCAGAGACCTTTCAAGGGTTGTCAATGCTCTAACGTCGTTTGAAATAGGGCAAGCGTCGTTTGGATGACCAGGATACCCTTTAGGAACAGGGCGATTTACGCCTCTCATTGTAGGCGCAGGCTCATCAATAGAAAAGACCGCACGCCGATTATAATTTCTTGGATGACGATAATAAAACTCAAAATCCAGCGTGTCTCCAAAATAATCTCTCATCGTAGTCGATTTTTTGCTAATTCCACTTTCAAGAAGATTTCTCATAAAATCATCTTCTTTTCCTAAAGCGCCTATGCAAAAAAATCTTTTTCGCTTTTGAGGAACGCCGCATTTACTAGCGTCTAGTACCATTTGCGTCAAACCGTAGCCTGCGTTCTTAAAAATACTTCTTGCACTTTCAAACGCTTTGCTCTTCTCGGCTCTATCCACATTTTCCATAACAAAATATTGAGGACGTATTGCGTCGATTATCTTTGCATAAGACTCCGTCAAACTTGCTCTCGAAGCCTCGACACGTTTTCCAGCGTGCGAAAAGTCTTGACACGGCGGTCCTCCGATTATCATATCGGGCGAGAATTTCCTTATCTGCTCAATCGCATTTTGTACATCCGATAAATCTGTACGAAAGACAGAATGGCTAAAATTCTTTTCATAGCATTCTGCCGCAACATCCCAAAACTCAAACGCAGCGACAATATTAAACCCCGCGTTTTGGAATCCCAAAGACATCCCGCCGCATCCTGCGAATAAATCTATTGTCCTCATTCTTAGCCCTCCACTTGAAAAACAATTCAAAAAGCATTATAATATAATAGATTTGCTTGACCTTTAGTATATAGCAAAAGCAAGTTGACGTCAACACTTTGACGTCAATCTCCAAATTTTATTTTTAAGGAGCACGGAACCATGCCAAACGGATTATACGGTATATATAATTCTAATCGAACGGCAAACGACCACTGGGGCAAAAACTGTTTCAATTCCAGTTTTCCTACGTCAGCTGCCTGTTATATGTTAGACAAAAATATTAAGGCTATTTACATCACTCTCGCAGTTGAAAACGGTAATTTAATAGTGCAACCAAAAGAAATTTCAATCAGCGACGCATTCAACTGCGAAAACAAAACGTCGCGCGATTTGTATTTCAGTTTTGAATCTATATATGCGCCCTATCAACAGTACTCTTTCGATTCTATCGACGGAATAGATTTAGTGGTGAAAGATACCGAGGGCAACTATCTTGCGCCTTTAGAAGTCAAATTAACCGTTATTCCTACGTCGCAGACAAGCGTACTGCCTGAAGAAAAGTGGGGTTCAGAAATTGTTGTACGCTCCGCCACAACTTCATATTGTGCTTTGGGAATGTTTGACTCTGTAAAAGAATTTTCAAGAGACATTCGCGAAATATTTGAAGAAGCCTGCTCCTCTATCCAAATGTGGGATAACGATTATGAAATGACGCATAAAATGCCTTCTTTGTGCAAGGCCATCGACGATTTTCAATTAGCTTACTATACATATCAAAAACCGTTGCTTATGCAAACATTATGGAAAACTCAGGGGCAATCCCCTATTTTAGCAGATCAAGCTTTCGACATTGTAATATGGAGCGATTACGCTTTTTCTCGCTTATTTCTTGATAACTCCGCTTTGCCCGCCGAAACTATGAAACGCGGCATGAGAGCTTCTGCGCGGCTTGCAAGATGTCTATGGGAATTAAGCAAATCAGGGAAAATAAGAGTTGTCGATATTTATCGCCAAATGGCGTTCGGTAATCAGACCGATAAAGAATTTGCCGTCGGCGGTTCATTATGGAGAAAATATGTAACCACTGACAGAATCCAAAACCTTGCTTTACACAAAGACATCGTTCACAAAATCATAGAACCCGGTTATATCGACCGCCTTATGCCTGAACGTAGATTTGACCAAACCCTCTATTTTACTATGCGTGGTAATAATTGAAATATTGTTTAGAGCCGATAAGAAAATTTCTTCTCGGCTCTATTGATGTTATCTAAAAACAATCTCTCGCTCCACAACTTCTCTCGCACACGCTCTTATGTTTCCCATTCTCCCAATCCATTCAAGCTGATTTTCTTCTTTCAATCGTTCCGTCACCCCCTGCCTGTCGGCATATTCCTTTACCAGCCGAGAAAACATATCTTCTGCCTGTTCATCAATGCTTACAAGATATTCATTCAGCCTGCCGCTTGTCAGCAGATTGAGATAAACAAGCCGCTTATGCTCTTTGAGATACTGCAAATGCCTCTGCCCCCAAATGCCAATCGGCTTTTCTTTTTCGGCGGTTAATGCGAGGTCAGGCAAGTAATAATCGCCGTGGAGTGTATAACTGATACCTGTTTTTTCGTCCGTGATGTGCTTTTTCATAAGTCTGTACCTTACCTTTCATATTGATTTTTCCGAAAGCGTTCCCGCTTTTTGGACTGTTCTGTTTCCCGTGCCTGCTCTAAGAGATTGTCCATCTGCTTCCTGCCAAACATTTTGCGGAGCAGCTTATAATCCTTATTTTCCGCACGAAGCGTTTCATTTTCATCTTTCAGCTTCTCATTTACTCTTGTCAACCGCTCGTTGGTACGATGAAGAGTTCCATTCGTGACATTCAGCCTGTAATAATTGTCCATAGCGCCAAAGCACCTTGCCATAGCCGATTTAACGAGAGATTTCAGCTTTTTTACCAATGGCTCTGCCACTTTGGTTTTATATGACCGTGCCGACTGTTAATAACGGTGTTAAAATGTAAGAAAAAGGCGTTTAAATTTTGTAAGTTTTTCAATGCATCTTAGGATGTGATACACTCTTATAAATATTTTATAGGAGTGATTAACTAATGAAAGGAAACTTATGGATGGAAATTAAAAATGAACGCAAAAAAAGGATTAAGCTATACAGAAATAGCACGAAAACATCATATTGACCCTAGAACTGCTAAGAAATATGCAGAATCAGATGTCAGGCCGGTATACACACTTACCGCACCAAAACCTTCTAAACTGGATCCCTATAAACACCTGATAGATATGTGGCTGGAAGAAGCTCCTTACAGTGCTGTACGTATTCATGAAAAACTAATGGAACAGGGGTGTGACTGCAAATATACGATTGTCAGCCAATATGTGGCTACAAGAAAAGCAGATTTAAACGAAAAGGCAACCGTAAGATTTGAAACAATGCCCGGTTTACAGGGACAGGTTGACTGGGGTTTTTTTGAAAACTATAAAGTTTTAAAAAATGGCGAGTACAAGAAATTATACTGTTTTCTTATGGTCCTTGGATACTCCGGGATGAGATATATTGAGTTTGTGACCGATATGAGTACAACCACATTAATCAAATGCCATATCAATGCATTCAGGTACTTTGACGGGTATCCAGAGGAAATTCTTTATGACAACATGAAGCAGGTTGTCGTAAAGAGAATGCTCAAGCAATCCGAAAGTAAATTAAATAAGCAGTTTGAAGATTTTGCAGGATTTTATGGCTTTAAACCTATTTTGTGTCGTCCATACAGAGGACAGACAAAAGGGAAGGCAGAAAGAACCGTAAGATATGTCAGGGAAAACTTTATGGTAGGAATCAGATACCATTCACTGGCAGATTTAAACAGTCAGGCCCATGCATGGTGCAATAAAATCAATGCCAGAATACATGGTACAACAAACGAACGTCCAATAGACAGATTGCCAGAAGAAAATCTTCTGCCCTTAAGAAGAGAATACATTGTTGATAAGATAAATTTAAGAAGAGTTGAAAAAGACTGCCTCATCAGTTATGCCGGTAATAAATATTCCGTTCCTGCAGAATACGTTGGCAGGGATGTGACAGTCATTGTCCTCGACCATATGTCAGCAGCATATTTCGAGGGAAAACAGATTGCTTTACATAAATTATCTTACAGCAAAAATAGTCTCAATGTCAACAAAGAACACTATAAATCCATGATTGTAAAATCAGGCTTTGATATTGAAAACACATTGTTAAACAATCCTGATTTAGTGGATTTAAGTATCCCAAACCATTCACTGAAAAAATACGATGAACTGATGGGAGGTGTAATTTTATGAGTGAAGTTATATACGAACGGATAAAGAAAAACCTTGAAATATTAAATATGAAAAACACTTCTCTCATACTTGATAACTATCTTGAGAAAGCGATTCATGATAAGAAAAATATCGTTGAAGTTCTTGATTATCTGCTGGCAGAGGAAGCAAAAACGAAGAAAAACAGAGCAGTTGAGAACCAGATTAAAATGTCCGGATTTCCATACAGAAAGACTTTGGAACAGTTCGATTTTGATTTTCAGCCAAGCATAAATAAAGAGCAGATAATGGAACTTGCCACTATGCGTTTTGTTGAGAATAAAGAAAATGTAGTGTTTTTAGGAACTCCGGGAGTTGGTAAAACACACCTTGCAGTATCGCTTGGAATGATAGCGGCACAGCATAGATATTCAACATACTATATCAATAGCCATAACCTTATAACACAGCTGAATAAGGCTCATTATGAAAACCGGCTTCAGGAACGATTGAAAAATTATGAAAAATACAAGGTATTGATTATAGATGAAACAGGCTATCTTCATATGGACATACAGGGGGCTAACTTATTCTTTCAACTAATCGCCAAAAGATATGAAAAAAATACAACCATATTTACTTCTAACAAAGCATTTTCATCATGGAATGAAGTGTTTTCAGATATAACAATTGCCTCGGCAATCTTGGATAGAATACTGCATCACTGCCAAGTAATTAGCATAAAAGGCGAAAGCTATAGATTAAAAGAACGTAAGGAGATGATGTCAAATACTAATACCATAGTGAATACTTTATTTGAATCGGGCAGTTAATTTTTTTGCCTAAAAAGTGCAAAATTTAAACGCCAAAAAACTACAAAATCAGAATGTCATTGACACTTCGTCTCGAATATATCTTTGACACTCTGCATCCGTAATAAGATGAGCATAATATCCTAATAGAAAAGACTCTTCCCTATTATCAATTTTTTCTTTCTTTTCCACATATTCATGCAAAAATCTATCGCAATCCGATGCAACCTTCCTCTTATCTTCCATCCAATGAGTTACTTCTCTTGATGGAGTAAAACTTGTCCAATCCTCATTTTCTACATTACAGTCCAGGGCGATATTGCCAACCAGAAATTCATGCTTGTTTAAGTTTGAAATTTGCTGCAACACATTATCTGCAATCATTAAATGTGTAACCCATGTCGCCATAGTAACTCCCCTCCATTACCTACTTCTACAGCAATACAAATATATGTCTCTCTCAAATGTATACTGTTCTTGCTCATTCCTAAACTGTTCCAAAAATGCAAGAAAGTCACGTCTTCCTATCTCCAAGCTTTCCCTCACCGGACGACATACTTGTTGAATATACTCAATAAATTCCTCCGCAATCTGGTCTAATGAGAAATCCAGATATTTCATCAATTGGATTTCCCTCAGAGTTTTCACTGACTCCACACCATATATGCGGTAATCATTCTCTGCATTTCGTTCGTGCAAAAGCAATCCTTTGCGCTCCTATACGCGCAAAGTTTTGGTGGATATTATTCCTGCGAACTTTACCAACTAATCAATAGTATAATATTTGTACATGATAATCCTCCTTGTAAATAAGGTCCCCGGGAGTATTACTTTTGCATCGTTTTAATGTTTTCGCTTGATTTTGACTCAAGTATAAACCTTGCCCCAAGGGTAAGGTCAAGAATAAAAAAACATATCATAAGGTTTCCGGTCTAAATGTCCGCTATTCGAGCTCGGCGTGTTCTTTATTGTTATTAACTGTTTTTGTTTAAGTTTTATGCAAATACACGCCTACTTTTACTTCAATTACATCATTTATTATGGCTTGCTGATTTTCTGTTGCCAAAATGTTGCCATAAATTTTCTTGATTTAAACAATACTACCACTAAAATAATAATTCAGACAAGTCTATCTCCATCTTTTCTTGCTTTACCTCAAGTTGCTCGTTTAATTTCGACATAATATAAACATGCTTACCAATCCACGTTTCACTAATAAAATCATATAAAATATGATCATTAAGTATGTCATTGAGTTCTATTTCAGTTCCAATTTGATAATCTTTGTTACTAGTTAAATAATCAAATATTCTATCCGATGCCAATTGCTCTTGCTCTTTTTCATAATCACTTTTTATCAAAAACCGATAAATATAGCTTCGAATAAATTCCAATATATTATCACTATAATCCATTGATATGCACAAGGCAATTTTAATATCCCCTGTTTCTGGATAGTGATCAAAAACAATACTTTGAACTACTTTATTAAAATAAAAGGCGTATTTATCATCTGGTGCATCCTTCTCATATTCCTTTAGAATTGGTAGTAAAATATTCTGTTCAAATCTATCTTCAGCCATATCACAAAGCATACCAAAAACATTATCATTTGATGCTCGTAAGGTATCTTTATATATAATTTGTCTTCCCAATTGTTTCATAGATTCATCTGGCAATTCTTTTAGAAAAAATGCAACAAAATATTCTTGAAATGATCTATGTGTAAATTTATAATTCAACCCTTCTTTATACAAAACACATAAAGCATTAACTAAATCATAAATATAATTGCTAACTTCAAAAACAACTTTATTTATAGAAATTTTATTTAAGGCTACTACCAAGTCATCATAAGAAAACTCTGTTCTCCCTTGAACATAAGTTACAAAGCAAAAATAGGAAAAAACCTTTTTAAAAGAATCATATGATAACTCACTTTTCATTTCTCTACGATATCCTGCCTTTGTCGCATCATGCTTTGAATACATAGTCTCAAAGGCATTGGCATAAAATAAATGTAACTTTTCTGGAATCTCAGCATAATTATCATATGTCAACAACATAATATTAAGTAAAAGTGGATTGGACGCAAACGATTCATGCTTTTCAAATAATTCAGCATCTAAGGCATTTACAAACCTTTGTTTTATATCCTTCTCGAAATCAATCTTATTTACCAATTCTATTGCTTGCTTCTTAGAAAATGGACAAGTATCAATAACTGTAAATCTTTGAAACTCAACAAATTCACTAAATGGTCTTGATGAAATAATAAAATAATTTTTTGAGTATTTATCACAAAATGAATCTAATTTTTTAAAAAACAAGTCCCTATTTTTAGTTAATATTTCATCATACCCATCAAGTAGAAATAAAAAACATCCAGATTTTAACGCATACTCAAAATATTTTAGATTTATTTTACTACCTAAATTATTTATCTTTTCTAAAATAATATTACCTATTTCATATTCTGTATTAAATTCATTTATATCTTTCAATTCCAAAAAAACAGGAATTAAATCTTTTCTTTCCAACTCATTAATAAACAAATGTTTCATTAATGTTGATTTCCCAATCCCGCCTGTGCCTTGTATAATAACAAAATTTGATATATCAAGAACACTGTTCACACTATTTACTTTGAAACTTTTTTGATTCCCTAATCCCAAAAATGGCACTTCAAAAAAATCATATATATACTTAGGCTCAGTTCGATATAATATAGTTTTAATTTTACTATATTTATCATAAGCATTTTTTATATATTCAACAAAAGCAATATCAAAATCTACCTTAAATTTTTCCCATTCATCTTTAGTTATGTCTATAACTTTCTGCATAATCGGTTCTGCATATCTCTCCAATATAGTTTTAAAACATCCTATAGACAATATATCCATAATATACCTCTTTTATTCTCCGTATTTTGGCAACATAATGCTCATAAAAACTAATATTTCATATATGACAAGCAATCTTATAAACTACCTGCCATATAAAATAATCCATATACTCCCGTACTACTCGAACTCGACAACTACTAATCAATTTTGTTTAGAGATTATTATTTGTCGTGTATGTAGTTCTTTTGATTATTTGATATATCCATATTATCCTGCCTATATGAGCTAATGTTATCATTTTGTTATCGGCATTGATAACATGCTCTGTAACTGTGGGTAATAAGCTTTTTCATTAACTATCAATGTTTTCTTTTTTCAATACAGACTCTACTCTTTTTCGCACATAAGATGTCTGTTTAACATACGAGAAAGAAAACAATATAATCAACAAAATTAATAGAATCCAATCTTTATTTTCTTGCAAAAAAGTAACCTCATTTTTCAGACATATCTCATTAATAGTAATGCATACTTTATATATGAATGCACAAATAAAAGTTGATAACAGCGTTCTATATGTATTGTTAACTTCTGACAGAGTATCAACTAAAGGTTCAATGCTACTTGCTTTTACATAGTCTGAATAAGGTGCATATTCTATTACTTTAATTTTTTTCATTATCGGCTCAATTATGATTGATCCTATTCTACTCAATACCATGCCTACAAAATAGAATACAATTAAATTTTCAAACCAATTGTCCGATAATATATTTATTCCATACATAAATTTTAATAGGTAGATAAATAATATTCCGGGATATAAATTATTGAAAATATTATATGACGAAATCTTCTCAACTATCTGTTTTAATATCTCCTCCATAATATTATCTCTCCTATATAGTCATTATGTACCAACCACCATATGATTCATCATAAAAAGTGTCAGGATTACGTTTTTTTGCAAATGTTTCATATGTCACATATACATCCATTCCATCTTCACCATTAGTATTAATAATAATACAGTTCGCTTGATTATTTGTAATATGATCTAAGCCTCTGTTATTCCAAGATGAATAATCTAAATATTCGCTCTTAGCATTTCCAAATAGTGTTAATTTTGGATTTAAAACATCTAAATACTCATCATTCCCCCCTGTTTTTCGCCCATGATGTGGTGCTATCAAAACATCTATATCTCTTACATCTTCTTCGTGATTCTCTAAAATATAATCCCATGTTTTCTTCGCTGAATCTCCCGCAAATATAATCTTTTTATTATTTCCTGTTCTATACAAAATGACATATGAACAATCATTATAATCTTTTGTTTTATTTGCCTCTTCCACCAAATCCATTGTAGGCGCAAGCAAATATAATCCATCTGCCCCTGACTTACCATCTTCTGTTTGATTATAATATTTTCCTTTTTGCCCTGCATACAGATTCAAGACCTTGGGAGATGCAGATGATGTTCTAATTTCTTGATAAAAATCCCAATCTGCTTTATCATATCTCCCCCAATCAGAATTATCATCCATCACTTTAGTATTTTCAGTATCCCAAAAATTCAAAACTTCAAATGTATCAAACAATTCCTTAATCCCATCCATATGATCCATATCAGGATGTGTTAAAACAAATCTAAAAATTGTGTTTACATTTCTATCCTTCAAATACTCGATTGGATTTACAGGATAATTTTTTTGGTTATGATTTCCAGACAAAGATGCACTTTCAAATATATTAGTTACTTCTTGCCCATTGGATATGTCAATTATAGTATTATGCTCAGAAGGATGTTCTACCCAAATACAATCACCCTCATTTACATTCAGAAAGTGTACTATCCCCATATTTTAAACCTCATTTCTATCATTAATGTTTTAACAATCTCTATAACTTCATTACTCTGAATACTCATTTAATCAGACATAAACTTTACGTTATTATTGTCATTGATAACACCATTCGTATCACTGTAAAATAATAATATATTTCAACTCAGATTATAAACGATTTTGCCTAGAATTTCAAGTTGTCCGCAAAATCATTTATCTTTATCACTACGAACAAGTACTGCCATCTCTTTCACATCTACCAAACTTTCCTGCTTGCATTTTGGACAGTATAAAGGGAAATTTTTCAATTCTGTATCTTTCCGTATTTGTACCCTCGTTTTATTTTTGCACACAGGGCAGCGTAGCCATTCTGCTTTATTCAAAGCTACCACCTTCCTTTCAAGCACAATTACTTTTCAAGATAGTCTATCAAGGGCAACAAATATTTTTCATCTGTCCAATCGCAGCTTTGTCCTACCGCACACATAAGTGCTTTCATCCACGGTTCATATGTGTCTGGATTCCTTTTTGCCACCGACTTTTGAAGCATTTTACATAAAGTTCTGTCCATAAATTTCATCTTACTTTCATCCCAAGCACCTCTCCCGTAAAAAAGCGGAATCTCTCTTAAATCCCCTGTTAAATTATGTGCCTTGATTTCCGCAAACGCACTTTCGTCATAAGGGGAAGCACCCACACAGAATATTGCTATTCTCTTATTTCTCAATCTATTTATATTCTTTTTCAAAAAAGGCAAGCCTGCTATCCCAGAGGCATATATGCCACCACATAGCAGAACTATTTCATAACTCATCACCTCGCTAATTGACGCTTTTGGAGTTTCAACACATTCAAAACCGGTCATCTTGCGTAGCCATTCAACATATTTTTTTGTAGCTCCATATTTAGATTGATAAATAATAATACCTTTTTTCATCGTCGATCCTTTCTTCCAAAATAGTTGAGCTGTTTTTATGATTATTCTTCAGAACACAATGCCTGCTTCAAAAACGCTTCGCAAGCAACTTCTTGTTGTGTATATATTTCATCCGTGGAAATCCCTGGCGTAGTCACTGAAAATATAGTGCCAATACCAATGGTATAAATCAGCATATTTAAGTGTAACCGTTTTGCTTGTTTTATGCTGATATTCAATTTTTTCGCAATAAATTCAGCCATATGAGGATTAGCTTCCGATTGATACAAGTCATTCAACGAAGAAATTCCCTCTCTTTGATGTAAAATAAAAATTCTAAATAAGTGGGGTTCCTCTTGTGCTAAACGAATGTATGAATTACCTGTACTACGAAACAAATCGTCTTTGTTAATGTGAGACGCTACATATTCCCGTATATAGCAATTTATCTGTTTAACCACATCTTGCCGCAGTCCATCCATATTTTTGCAATAACTGTAAATGGGCTGAACAGAACACCCTATTTTATCAGCAATATTTTTTACCATAACCTGCTCCATACCGCTGTTCCTTGCAATCTCAAAAGCAGCATTAACAACTATTTCTTTTGTAATTCTTTGTTTCGGCATGATTTTCCCTCCTGATAATACAGTTATATAAATAATTTATATAACTGTATTATACACTGAATCTGCTATTTGTCAATCCAAGCATAGGCAATAGCGGCAGAGTTTTCTTACTGCCGCCTTTGTCTGCTTATGCGTAAATAATTTCCCTCTCCACAATCTCCATCGCACACGCCCTAATGTTATTTACTCGTCCTATCCACTCTAAAGCATTTTCTTCCTTCAGGCATTCCTTGATACTCTGTGCCTGTTTCATCTGCTCTGTAAGCATTTCAAAGCGTTCCTGCGCCTGTCTGTCAATGTCGGCAAGATAAACGTTCAGTTTGCCGCTTGTAAGCAAATTAATGTAGGTAAGCCTGTGATATTCCTTTAAGTACCGCAAATGCCGCTGTCCCCAAATGCCGATAGATTGCGTTTCTGTTTCGGGCAGTTTCAAATCGGGGAGAAAATAATCTCCAACCCGTATATAAGCGCCGCCCATTTCTTCAAAAATTGTCTTTGCCATTGTCTGTTCCTACCTTTCGTTTTCTTTATTTCTAAAGCGTGTACCACGCTGTTTAGACTGCCTTGCCTGCTCTAACAGACTGTCAATCTGCTTACTACCGAACACCTTTCGTAGCAGCTTGTAATCCTTTATTTCTTCCCTCAATCGGTTATTATCGGAAGTCAACTGCTTATTGTGATTTTTAAGTTTTTCATTGCTACGGTACAGACTAGCGTTTGTCTGATTGAGCCTTTGGTAATCATCAATCGCTTGAAAGCACCGCACCATAAGCGTCTTAATAAGCGATTTCAGCCGCTTAATTAACGGCTCGACCTCTTTGCTCTTATAACTTTTTGCAGTCATAAAACCTTGTGGTTCAGGTAACTGATATTCGGGGGCATTCTCCAGTGCATTCTGCATTTGCGAAAGTGAAGCCGTACCCTTATCAAAATTTTGAATACGCATGGAAAGCGTTTCAAACTCGGTCTGCTTATCTATGATTTTGCTTTCCAGTTGTTCGATTTCTTCTGTTCGCTCCTGCTTTTTATACTCCAAAACAGAGAGATGTTTTTCGTGTGTGCCTTTCTGCTCCCACTCAATTCCGTACCGTTCCATAACGGCGGCAAGCTGTTCTTTTTCGGAAAGTACCCATTGCGACCATTCCGTATCGCCACGAGAGCCACCCTTAAATCCTTGTGCGGCTAACGCTTGTTTGAGTGATACTCTCGTATCAAGTCCACGCTTACTGCCTGTTGTAAACGGCACAAAATCAATGTGCAGGTGGGGCGTTGCTTCGTCCAAATGCAGATGAGCCGAGAACACTCTAAGCTGTGGATTTCTCTCCTGAAAGCTACGATAATACTCATCTAAGACCTGCATTGCAAGTTGTCCGTTTTCACTTTCAGCACCCATATTTTCCTTATCGCCAATCTGCAAAATCAATTCGTGGAATGGCTTTTCCTGCTTGGAACTTCGGATTTTTTCATAATAATTTTCTATCTTTCGGTCTGCTCTTGTCTGCTTAGCGTTGTATCTTTCGAGTGCTTCATCAAACAATTCGTGATAGACCTTTTTAATACTCTCATTGCAGTAATCTATATTGAGGTGGGAACGTTCAGCGTCAACATTCTCTGCTTTGAATTTACGACTGTTGTGATTGACCGAGCCTTTCCCGACCATTGCACTTATCGTTCTCTTCGTAAAATCACTTCCTTTCTCGTCTTATTCTTTCGCCGCTTGCGGCGAGCCTTTGTTACTTTCTGCGAAAGTAACGCAAAAGCACTTTTGTCAGCTCCGCCAACAAAAATGCAACCTGCAAGCAGGTTTTGCGCTCTCCGAGGGGCAAAGAGCCGCCTTTGAAAAGGCGCTCTCTGCACTCTCCGCCAAACTTTAATCGGTGTCAATGTGTGACGATGGTGACAATGTTTGAGATACCAGTGCCACTCCCAAAACATTGTCACCTTTGACACCGTTTGTCACGCCGCTCCATCGGTTTCTTTCCAAAGCGAAACCTTTCTGCCATCGTGTGTGCGGCTGTTCTGATAGCGGATACCGTAATCTTGAAACAGTCTGCTTGCGTTGATACTAAGCCTAAGTGAAAGCACATTCGGTTTTATATCCACGCTGAGCTTTTCGCAAAGTTCTGAAGCTGTTCCCTCCCATCTGTTACTCTCCGAAAAAAGCATAGCTGCAATTTTTTCGAGTAAAGGCTCTGGCGGTTCTTTCCACAGCTCCGTTTCCGATTTTTCAAAGTTCCACACCAAACGCTCGGTATCTCTCACAAGATGAATTTTCATATCCTGCTGATCCCTGCCCGCCACATCAAGCGTAGCATTATTAGAAGTTCTCTTTTCCTTGCTGAGAACAAACGCTCCGTCTGCCGCACCCATCAATCCGTTTGTTCCTGAAATCATATCGAAAATATCTTCCGCTTTCTGCTTTCGGGTGTGATGAACGATGAGCATTGTAACTTTATAGCTGTCTGCCAACGCTTTAAGCCTTGCCACAATGTCATAGT
>ERZ824480.1847-NODE-1847-length-17346-cov-3.828581_pt1 | contig 17346 bp, 13 predicted proteins | sample MGYA00519861_ERZ824480 | MGnify/ENA primary metagenome ERZ824480 (study PRJEB31778, sample SAMEA3449152) | human gut metagenome | biome: human gut; feature: human-associated habitat; material: faeces | place: United Kingdom | collected 2010/2012 ... | reverse complement strand
TGGGCTACAAGGATTCGAACCTTGAAATGCTGGAGTCAGAGTCCAGTGCCTTACCGTTTGGCGATAGCCCAATATTCTCAACGACTGCTATTATAACAGAGCATTAAAACTAATGCAAGCACTTTTTTCAAAAATTTCAAAATCTTTTCAACAGTTTAGCCCACGCCACCCGCAATCCCGCACCTCGTGCTTCAAAGCTTGCTGTCGCAAATCTTTTTTTCTTGACAAACATCAACTAATACTTCAATATAGTATATTAATAAATTAATCTGGGAGAATAAGATGGCGATACAGACCGACAATAAAAAAACTATTTTAGAAGACAACGCTTCCATATACTCAGAACATAAAGACCGTTCTGATAAGGAATTATGGAATGGTATGAATAAAAAAGAACGCTCAGCCTGGTTTAAGGATTACTACCTTGCGCCAATACTTGTGGGCATAATTGTTGTTGCAATTGCAGCATACCTTATATATGATGCAGTAAGCGGTTACAGGGATACAGCATTACTTACAACAGTTATTAACGACAGCTTTGATGTGGATTCACGCGACAGCCTGTGCAGCGATGTACTTACTTTTCTGGGATGCGACTCTTCCAAAGAAAAAGTTACTATAGAAGACAGCTATATACTTTCAGGTTCTTCGGGAAGCAATGCAAATGCTGCTGCCCAGCGTATTACATCATATATATATGCAAAGCAGCTTGATGTAATAATTGCAGACCCTGATTACTTTGATCATTACGCTTCTTTGGGATGCTTTTATGATTTAAGGGAAATACTAAGCGAAGAACAGCTTCAAAAATATTCTGAATATTTATATTATCCTGAATTGGAAGAAAATTCTAACAGCAAAGCTCCTGAAGGAATAACCACGATACGTCCTGATGAAACATATCCTTGTGGTATAATCCTATCAGACAGCTCTGTATATTCATCTCTTGGCGGTGCACAGACCAAACCTGTAATGGGTATAATCGTAACAAGTCAAAGAACTACTAATGCAGTAAAATTCCTTGATTATCTGTTTCAATAATTTAATCACAAGTCAAATACCCCGCAGCAAGCTACGGGGCATGACCTAGCTTCTTTCTAGCAAGTCCGCCCCAAGGGGCGGGGTATTTGACCCAGCGGCAGTCGCCAAATGGACATGCAAGCATGTCCGCTTGGCTCGTTGCTTCGCGAGAATTAACCTTAAATCCGGTTATGCTTTTTTGACGCCTTATTTTTATACATTCGCACATCACCAAGCTTCATATAATACTCCAACGGCTGGTTATCTATGTTTTCTGAAACAGTTACTATACCATAACTTGCGTCAATCGCATATTCCGCTTCAGACTTATTGTTATATATACTAAGGTATTCATACATTTTTTTAATAAATCTTTCCGCATCTTCTTTAGTATATCCTTTAGCAAAAACATCAAATTCGTCTCCACCGACACGGGCGCATATCTCATTACCGCATGATGCATATTTCATTGCGTCTGCAAGCGCACATATAGCAATATCACCCTGCATATGTCCGTATGTATCGTTAATGTATTTAAGACCATCCATATCAATAGTCATAAAGGCAAACGGTATCTTATTAGATGTACATTCACCAAAAAACTGCTGTGCTTTGAATTCAAATCCTCTTCTGTTAAATAATCCCGTAAGCGCGTCACTTATATATAATTTTTCAAGCTCTCTGAGTGTTCTTTCAAGCTCCTGCTTTTTTAAAAGGTCTGCAAGCGCATTACCGATATAAATAGTAAATGAATAATAATCATTATACAGTCCTTTGTAGTCATAAAAACTTATAGCCGTATATCCATATACGTTTTCAAGAAAATGTATTGCCGAAAAATAATATATCTGCGGTTCATCAGTTGTATAACACGACGGAATCAATGTATTTGAATCAAATAAAAACGGTTCTCTGAAAAGATTAGCACGATCAAGCATAGAAAACGCACAAATCATTTCTGAATCATAATCCTTATTTTCTGTCTTAATATGACTTGTCTCATCACAATTATAATCTTTTCCAAGACAAAGGAAGAAATTATTATACTTTCCATTAATATGCATATGGTTATCTACAACGTCTATAATATCAGCAAGACTGTCGGTGTCCTGAAGCGCAACGGTAAAAAGCCTGATATTTCTTGACAAAAGTTTATCTTCCATCTGGTCATCATGACTGACATGTCTAAGAATATTATTCCAATTATCATCACTTATACAACCGCAGCTTTCTCCCTTTATCATTACGCCGTCAATATATGTATTCTCATCATGCCCACGTCCGCAAAGCACGTCATCAATTATATCTACCGCCGTATTTCCAAGAACATCAAGCGGTACATCGGCAGTTGTTAAAGAAGGCATGTACTCCTTTTCGTTAATCATATTGTCGAATCCTGAGACCATTATATCTTCCGGTATTTTGTATCCTTTTTCAATCAGAGCGTCCATAACAGAAAACGCCATATAATCATTCGCGCACACTATAACCTCCGGAACACCAAGCGGCGACGAAAGGAACTGATTAACCGCATCTTTACCTTTTTCAGTCCAGTAATCACCATGAAAAATATAGCTGTCATCATACGGTATATTATATTCTGCCATAACCTCTTTATAAGTAGCAAGTCTGAGCTGTGCATCTCTCATATGAGGCTTACCTGACATATAAGCAATTTTTCTGCATCCATGATCTTCTATGAAATGTTTTATTATATCCCTTATTCCTACAGCATCATTAAGAATTATATTGTAAAAACCCTCTATAGGAAGCCTTAACGACACCTTCGGACCATGTACATATTTCTGCAGCTTTTCATCAATCAGGCTTTCTACTTCCTCATTATTAAATATGTCTTTAATATATATGGCGGCATCAATTGAAGAATAGTCAAACATATTAAATATTGATGCCTCACCTTTTAAATATTCATCTCTCTGACCATAGGGATTATTCCAATGAAATATTGCAACATTGTAACCAAGTTCTTTTGCACGAAGCGAAATATTATGACAAACCCCACGATTATAATTATCCTGCATATCAGAAGCAAATACCGCAATTGTTTTAAGATTATTATTGTACATATGGTCCTCCAATACATTATTCATACAAAAAAAACACAGTTTCAATTTTACCACTTAATGTATATTTTATCAAGCTAAAAATTATATAATTAACAATTCCAAATTCATTCATTTTTCTTGACATCAAATATATGTTTTAATATAATTTTTTATATAATTCAATAAGGAGGATCACAAATGAGAGGAATCGAAACATCCGTTTCCAAAATTCGCGGTAAGGTACTTGAAGAAGTTGCCCGCGCAGCATATGAATCAGAAAATGTTACACAGGCTCTTGAAGCTATTCCTTTTTCAATATCACCTACAGACGAACCAAGGTACAGGGAAAGCGTTTGGAGAGAACGCGCCATAGCGTCAGAGCGTATAAGACTTGCAATGGGACTTTCATTAAGACCGTCTGACCATGCTGTACATATGACGTCAGGTTTTGAAGAAAGCAACATTACAGAGAAGTATTACGAACCGCCGCTTATGCAGGTTATACCTTCAGCATGCGACAGATGTGAAGATAACGTATACATGGTAACTAACGCATGTCGTGGCTGTGTTGCGCATCCATGTATGGAAGTATGTCCGAAAGGAGCTATTTCACGAGTAAACGGACGTGCTGTCATTGATCAGGATAAATGTATTAAGTGTGGAAAATGTAAGGCAATATGCCCTTATGAAGCTATTGTAAAAAAAGAACGTCCTTGTGCAAAGGCCTGCGGTGTTAATGCTATTACTACAGATGACTTAGGGCGCGCGCACATTAACTCAGACGTATGCGTATCATGCGGTCAGTGTATGGTAAGCTGCCCATTCGGTGCAATTTCCGATAAGTCGCAGATATATCAGATGATTAAATGTATCAAAGAAGGCGGACAGGTAATTGCTGCTGTTGCACCTGCATTTGAAGGTCAGTTCGGTCCAGATGTTACTCCAAAGCAAATACTCGGCGCCCTAAAAGACGTTGGCTTCAGCGAAGTATACGAAGTTGCACTTGGCGCTGATATCGGCGCTGTTGCAGAAGCTCACCACTATGTCGAGGAAGTTGCTACAGGTAATCTTCCGTTCCTTCTTACTTCATGCTGTCCTGCATGGGCAATGCTTGCAAAGAACCAGTTCCCTGAAAGCATAGACAGTATCTCATCGGAGCTTACTCCTATGGTTGCAACTGCAAGAAGTATTAAGAAAGAACATCCTGACTGCAAGGTTGTATTTATCGGACCATGTGCCGCTAAGAAACTTGAAGCATCCAGAAGAACTGTACGAAGCGATGTTGACTTTGTTATTACATTTGAAGAACTTGCTGCTATTTTCAAAGCCAGAGATATCAATTTTGATAATTACGAAAAAGGTCGTGCAATGCATAATGCAACAGGTGCAGGACGAGGCTATGCCGTAGCAGGCGGAGTTGCATCAGCTGTAACAGCTTGTATTAACGAATACTATCCTGATGTTCCTGTTCATGTTGAACATGCAGAAGGACTCAGCGACTGTAAAAAAATTCTTATGCTTGCAAAAGCAGGCAAAATGGACGGATGTCTTATCGAGGGAATGGGATGTCCTGGCGGCTGTATAGCAGGCGCCGGAACTATTGCTCCGATTAAGAGCGCTAAGACTGCAGTTGAAAAAACAGTCAAAGAATCCACAAAGAAATTGCCTCCAAAAGATTTGGTGGATATAGTGTTGGATTAATAATGTAAATTTTTTCTGCCGCACATATTATATTTTTCATGACAGAGAACTGCTTGAAAAATATAATATGTGCGGCAGAATTTAATTTCTAAATCAATTACTCTTCAACAACAGGTGTAGCAGATGGTTCCGCAGACGGTTCTGCTGTCGTACTTGAACTGCTTACATTTATTTCTATCATATACGGTTCTGATGAGATAATCTCCTTAGGAACATTGTCGTATTGAACCTGAATATAACTTGTTCCCTCGCCAACTTCCGACAAATCAACATAAGCGCCAATACTCTCACCGGTAAATTTCCTAATCTGTTCATCAGTACCTTTAAGTTCCAAAAGAAATGTATCGTTATTCGGAAAATACACATTCATATCATCAGGTCTGTTCTTTATTGTTATATTGGTAGAAGAAACCTCAACGGATGATGTTATAACCGAATCCAGTTGAATCCTTATTGATATATTATTTTCTGAACTTACAAGCTTAACGCCATTAGGAAGGTAGTCCATAATTACGACATTAGTCTCATACTGCTCTGAAGCACCGGAAATATCAACAGGAATTACAATCCTTTCTATACCTGAAAGTCTCTTTGCCGGACCTCCAACCGTAATAACAGTAGGAGTAAATTCATATTCGTTATTATATACATACCCTTCCTGCGGCGTGCCTTTTACATCAATTTCAACAGGAATCTCTTTTGTATTATATATGCTTATGCCAACATTTACCGTCTCAATAGCATCACCGTTATAAAGGAAGGTATAGTATGAACTATCAAGCTTATTACCATCTTCGTCATATGCTACCAGAATAGCATCAGAAGAAAAATTTTTCTTTGCTCCACTTACATCTACATCTACTTTAACAGAATCAATACGTTCAATCTTTGATTTTCCGCCTGATACTGTAATTATATTTGGTTTTACTTCAAAATCGTCTACGTAATATCCGTCTGCCACTTCACCTATAGTATCTACAGTAACCTGCATATTCTTTGTAGCAACATCCTCAAGCTTAACAATAAGCATACGGTTCTTAGTATTTATCTCAATATTCTCAGCTTTATCACATTTAACAACAATATCAGCGGCAAAAACCGGTGAAAGCTTTGAAAGGTCCGCCGAAGCGCTGAAATCAGATATATTCAGATTCTTAATAACACTAGTTTTTCCCCTTACCGTAAAATCAACAGTCTGCCCTTCTACTACTTCATATACCTGATTAATTGAAGTAATTGCCGACTGATTAATAATATTAACCTCAAGTCCGCTGAAATTACGGGTAGTAACAGGGTCTGCAACATTAATGATGATAAGCCATATCATAACCGCAATTCCAAGGGATAAGAGCTTATACAAAAAATTGTTCATAAAAATACTTTTTACAAATTCCTTTATTCTTTTCCATATTTTTGCCATCATGCTCTGTACTTATCCCCCTTTCTATGCCAGAAGCTTCTTTTAGGATTATCATTTTTTCCTGCAAACTCCAAAAGCTCCTGCTCTAACCTGTCAGAAGTAATATTGCGTGTAAGATATCCAAATCTGGCTATGGAAATTGCACCGGTTTCTTCTGATACAACTATTGTAAGACTGTCAGATATTTCACTGATTCCTACCGCAGCTCTATGCCTTGTTCCAAGTTCTTTGCTAAGTTCAAGGTTATCAGATAAAGGAAGGTAACACGTTGCCGCAAGTATTCTGTCTTCCCTTATAATAACAGCTCCGTCATGAAGCGGGGTATTATGTTCAAATATATTAATAAGAAGCTGCGAAGATATATCAGCATTAATATAAATTCCATTTTTTTCATTTTCCTTAAGGTTAATGGCATCCTCAATTACTATAAGCGCCCCTGTTTTTTCACGGCTTATGGTAATTGACGCCCTGACTATCTCACCTATGGATTTATCAGAAAGGTTCTGGTCCTCATCATCAGATGAAAATAAAGAAGAAAATACATTCTTTCTTCCAAGCTGTTCAAGAGCGCTTCGAAGCTCCGGCTGAAATACAATAATAAGCGCAATAATTCCTACACTAATAGCATTCTTAAAAATCCAAAGTATAACATCCATCTGTAAAATCATGGCAATAATAGAAAAAACAAGGAGAAAAATAATGCCTTTAACCAGCATCCATGCCCTTGTATTTTTAACCCACATTATTACCTGATATATAGCAAAAGCAATGATTATCATTTCCGCAATGTCTATTATAGTCATCTGCGGCAATGATAATCCAACAAGATATTGGCTTATAAACCTTTTTATCATATCCATTGGAATTACTCCTTATCCTTGTCATATAAATCGTTGTTAATAATATCGGCTATATTGGCCGTATTTCCGGTTGGCTTTTGTGCATGAATTCTCTTAATCTGCATCTGCGGAGCGGCAACTGTAAGCTTAGGAACAGCTTTTACATAATAATAATATTCATCATCCTCAAACTGAATATTCTTTGTACCGGCATAATCCAGAGACATTCTGAAAAACTGCGCTATATAAGCGATAATTCCGCTTACTACAGTTCCTGCAAGTATCCCAAATACACTGTTGCCATCCTTAACAAATGCCGATGCTGCCAGAAATGAAATAATATTAACCATTACTCCGATAATAATTGCAAAATCCGTCGCATGTTTAATCTTCTGTCTTCTGATAATATATACAATCAGCACTACAACCGAAAAAATAATTGCGGACGCCACCATATACTTGTTATTTCTAAGGTCATCTACAAGCATATTAAAAAAATTAACCGTATTAGCAATGCCTGTTCCATCTGATACTCCTGCAATCACAGATACAGAATGAAACATATAATACATCACAACACCTATAATGCATGATATTATTGAAACCGGTCCGAGGAAAATACCGCATAAAAGCGGAACCGCATACGGAATATGAAAAACATATAATACAGGTATCGCAAGTATAACATATGCCTGCTTCGTCTCATATCTTACAAACATCAAATATATAATAATATAAATTATTGCATATACTACAGCGAGTACGGGCGAAATGCCGTATGCATTAACAATTGTCACCGCCGTTACAATTAAAAACAGGACTGCGTCCGGTGTAAGGGCCGCTATAACCGATAATCCTGCTACAATAATCATATTATTAAACAGACTGCTGTAACCCATCTCTCCATTAATAATTGTAAGCAGCAGAAATGTACACACGAGTTTAAGAAGAATCCTTACATACACTCCGTATTTTTCATAAAAATTTTTCAAATGCTCCTTTATTTCCAAAAGCTTAAGAACCATCTGTTATCCCTCCGCAGTTTCAGAATCATCTGTCTGATAGTTTTTATTAAGATATTTTAAATATCTGAAATATCTTTTTACGCGTATCCATGCAGCATTATATTTCCTTGAATATATAAAAACCGAAATAAACGCATATACAATAACAAGAAGTACATATACCCCTGCAACCCATAAAACAATGTCTTTGTATGGGAGCACAATTGCATTACTAATAATAGTTTCCATATTATACATAACAATTAAAGCCAAAATAAGCACATATGCCAAAGTAACATATACCATTGACTTTAAAAGAGAAAGCCTTATATAGTCATTCTTGTAAAACCGCACTATTCTAAGGTCCTTATGCCCTATTCCTTTTTCATATTCTGCAATGCAGAACATAATCTTAATCTTCTTTTTACTGAGCATTATTTCCTCCACAATGTTGTATTACTTATACATTTTACCATGCACGCAACAAGTAAGCAATTATTTTCTCACATTTTATAAACAAGATGTTCAATAAGTATCTTAAATCCAAGTATTATAAGTACGAAACCACCGGCAAACTCAGCTTTTGATTTGTATTTCAGTCCAAATATGCTTCCTGCCCAAACACCTGCCGATGAAATAATAAATGTAATTATACCTATAATTGCAGCCGCAATTAATGTATTAATATATACGGAAATTCCCGAAATAATATTAACCGGAACACATACGAAGGTAATTCCTACCGCAAGCGCATCTATGCTCGTAGCAATTGCCATCATAAGCATAGTTTTAAACCCGAGCGAATCATCCGCCTCATTTTCATCAGAAAACAGAGCCTCTCTTATCATATTGCCGCCAATTGCCAAAAGCAGAACAAATGCAATCCAATGGTCAAACTCAACTATATAAGAAGCAAACCTTACTCCTGCAAAGTAACCTATAATAGGCATCACAGCCTGAAATGTCCCAAACCATACTCCACATACAGACGCTTTACGCATATTTATGCTCTTCATCGCAAGACCTTTACATATTGATACCGCAAATGCATCCATTGCAAGACCGATAGATAATATTACAAGCTCTAACAGACTCATATAAACGCTCCTTAGATATTAAATAAAATAATTATAACACAAAGAAAACATTAAAACCACAATATAGATAGATTTTATTCATTGTTAAACGCCTTTATTTATTATATAATGACATGTATCAGGAGGTGAGAATTCATGGATACTAATTCTGAATACTGTATAACAACCGGCGACTTTGCCAGGCTCTGCAACACAACAAGGGATACACTCAGATACTATGACAAAATGGGTGTATTAATACCAAGAAAAAATAATATTAACGGATACAAATACTACAGCTCCAAGCAGGTTACATCTTTCTTTTTTATTAACCTGTTCAGTACGTTCGGCTGTCCGATAAAAGACCTTAGACATATTGTGGATGGTGACGAAACCGCACATTTTGACTCATTTTTAAATTCACAGTACGAAACACTGTTGAAAACACGTGAAGAGCTTGAAAATAAAATCAGAATTCTTCAAATAGGAATTGAACTGATAAAGCATGCCACTACCAACCCGGCAAATACAGTGATTTATGAACAGCTGGAAAAGCCTATACAGATTGTCCTTACAGATGTTACATCCTCTCCTGCAACAACTTCAGGAGAAATAAGCACAGATATACTCGCACATATTAATTACTGCAGGAATAACGGCTTTTTCTATCCGTTTCCTATCGGAGCCGTTATTGATTATAATGATTTAACAAACGGCGTATACAAATACAAGCAGGTTTTCAGCATGTCCAATATGCCTGTATCCCACGAATCAATATACACTCTGCCTACAAATAATGTCGTAAGCTGCGTACATAAAGATTCCGACGGAAACATAAACAACGTATATAAGTCAATATGTGATTATATAAAGAATAATAATATGCAGGCAAAATCAGATTTATACTCGTTAAGTCTTGTCAACATTATTGATACACATGAAGAAAGACGTTACCTTAAGTATTTATTTATCTGCGTTTAAATTAATTTGACACATCAGAAGCCAAATGTTAATATTTTACTGACTTTGAAAAAGTGAAGGGAGAATATACATATGTTACAGTTAAACGAGAATTATCTGAATCTCAAACAGAACTATCTTTTTTCTGAAGTTGCACACAGAACCAACGCTTATATGGAAGCTAATCCTGACAAGCCTGTGATACGTCTTGGAATAGGCGACGTAACCAAACCTCTTACAAAAAAGACTATTGAAGCACTCCATACTGCTGTTGACCATATGAGTAATGCAGCTACATTTAAAGGATACGGTCCTGAGCAGGGATATGATTTTCTTCGCAATAGCGTAGTTGATTATTATAAAAAACATGGCGCTGATATTGATATTAAAGAAGTATTCATATCTGACGGCGCAAAAAGCGATACCGGTAATATAACAGACCTTTTCGGTCCTGATAATGTTGTTCTCATTCCTGACCCTGTATATCCTGTATACATGGATACTAATATTATGAACGGGCGCAACATCAAATTCATTAACGCTAACAAAGATAACGGGTTTACACCAATGCCTGATGAGAACCTTAATGCTGACATTATATACATATGCTCTCCTAACAATCCGACAGGTGCGGCATATACAAGAGAACAATTAAAAGTATGGGTAGATTTTGCACTTAATCACAACAGCCTTATTCTGTTCGATGCCGCTTATGAATGTTTCATTGAGGATGATATATATCCACACAGCATTTTTGAAATTGAAGGCGCAAAGAAATGTGCAATTGAATTCTGCTCACTTTCTAAAACAGCCGGATTTACAGGAACTAGATGCGGATATACAATTGTTCCTTTAGACCTTATAGTTACCGCATCAAACGGACAAAAGATGTCTGTCAACTCAATGTGGACAAGAAGACAGACTACCAAGTTCAATGGCGTTCCGTATATTGTACAGTACGCTGCAGCTGCTACACTCAGCGATGAAGGAATTAAAGAATGCCTTGAAAATATATCTTATTATAAAGAAAATGCAAGAATTATATCTTCTGTATTTGACAAGAAAGGCATAACATATTTCGGCGGTAAGAATTCACCATATATCTGGTTTGAATGCCCTGACGGAATGGAGTCATGGGATTTCTTCGATTATATGTTAAATGAAATTCAGGTTGTAGGAACTCCCGGAGCAGGATTCGGAATCAACGGAACCAACTTCTTCAGACTTACGGCATTCGGTAACAGAGAGAATACTATAGAAGCTGTGAACCGCATAGATAAGCTGTTATAATAAAAAAATAATTACGCCTGTTACAGGTATAACAAGACCACAGTATAATGAATATACATTATCACTGTGGTCTTATTTGTACATTATAATTATTATAGATATTACAGTTCGTCTGTATTTACAGGCACGCGTCCTATTGAAACCGTAAGATTTCCATTACGGCATCTGATATCGTCTATCATCTTTTTCTCTTCATTAACATCCTTCATTTCAATAATATAAGATATCTCGTACATTGTTCCCATATTTACTGTCTTAGTTCTTTCCCTTATGCATTTATTGAGATATTTTTCAAAAATATCGTCAAACACCTGCGTATAATCAAGATTTTCCGGCATTGTAACACGAAGAAGCTTTTCTTTGTACTTTTTCTCACCGAAATGTGTCTTTGATAATATAACAAACGCTGCGCCGGAAATAACTGTTATAACAACTGCATAACCTAAAAAGCCCATTCCGATTGCAAGACCGATTGCTGTTGTAAGAAATACAGCCATAATCTCTTTTGAGCTTCCCGGTACCGAACGGAATCTTACCAGCGTAAATATTCCCATTACAGCTACGCTTGTTCCAAGATTACCATTAACAAGTATCAGAACTGCCTGAACAATTGACGGTAAAATTGCAATTGTAATTACAAAATTTTTAGTATACGTCGGAGTTGTATACATATAGACAAACGAAATCACAACTCCTAATATAATTGCTATTGCAAAACATAATAACACACCCGTATCTGTAATACTTCCTGTATTAACACGCAATACTGAATCAATCAAGTTCCCCCAACCCATGCTTAATTCTGCCTCAGCCATATTTTACACTCCTTTAGTATTCTTCTGCAACAGCCTCTTGCAGCCTTCTCTTGTAGTCATTTCCGTATTTTGAAAAAGAGTATGGATATATATGCATATCCGACAAAGCATTAACAAGCCATATAGGCATTGCGCCGTTACTCTTAATCTCCATAAGATATAATCCTTCGTCTAACAGCAAATCTCCGTAATCTCCGGCTGAAAGAGTAAGATTATCCCTTCTGGTTCTGATATTCTGGTCAAACGTTATCCTAAGCTCCGGGTCATCTATACCTGAAAATGCAATTCTGTCATAGGCAATGTATGTTTCAGGATATAGCCTGTAATGTTTTATTATGTATTCAATTTCATGTATAATCTGCATATTTGAGCCGCCATTAAACAATTCCAACTGCCTATACATATCGTCCTTACATTCTATGCTGTCATCAGTAATAATCTGAAGAAGCTGCTTTATCACTGAATAAGAACCCGGTATTCTCCTTTTGTATACAACACCGCGATACTTTTTTTTAATTTCAAGAAATGCAAGGTCATTATCTGAAGGCACCCCATAACTTCTGACTCTGAATTTTTCCTTATATACAGGTTTTTCAATTGATGTCCTTATAAGCTCAAAATCCTCAGTATCATAATACACATTACATATTGTATATTTGTCATATATATCCTTCTGCATATAATCTGACATAATACCCCTAAGCTGATTAAACTCCTCGGATTCAAGCAGATATTTTTTCTCGACACGCTTAAATATCTGCCTTACTTCCTCCGGCATCAATCCACCTCCCCCAAAACATTATTCTACTTGAAATATTCCACACCCGATTCAAATAGCATCTGATTCTGGTTACCATAAATATTAATGGCAACGCCATCTCCTATACGCTCTGAATGAGCCATCTTACCAAGTACGCGTCCATCAGGACTTGTTATTCCTTCAATTGCATAATAGGAACCATTTGGATTAAATGCTTCATCCATCGTACTCTTTCCGTCAAGGTCAACATACTGTGTTGCAACCTGTCCATTTTCAAATAATTTTTTAATCCATTTTTCATCTGCAACAAATCTTCCTTCTCCGTGTGACGCCGGAATTACATATACATCACCCGGAGTTGTCTTCCTAAGCCAAGGAGACTTGTTGGAAACAACCTTTGTATATACAGATTTTGATATATGGCGTCCTATACTGTTAGTCGTAAGCGTCGGCGAATCTTCTTTCTGTTCACATATTCTTCCGTAAGGTACAAGACCAAGCTTTATAAGCGCCTGGAAACCATTACATATTCCGAGTACAAGTCCGTCTCTGTTATCAAGAAGATCATGTACTGCATCGGCAATCTTCTCATTTCTGAATACTGATGCTATAAACTTAGCTGAACCATCAGGCTCATCTCCGGCGCTGAATCCACCGGAAATCATAAGTATCTGCGACGACCTTATAGCTTTTTCAAATGCATCTACAGATTCTGTAATATCACTTTCAGTCATATTACGGAATACTACACTATTAACAGAAGCTCCTGCTTTTATAAATGAAGCTGTGGTATCATATTCACAGTTAGTACCAGGGAATACCGGCACAAAAACTTCAGGAACAGCTACTTTATTCTTAGATATATATATATTCTTTTCAACATATACATCATCATTTCTTCCGACATCATTAGGCTCTGATGTAGTAGGGAATACCCTTTCAAGCGTTGCTCCCCATGCACTTAAAGCCTCATCTACAGGAATTACGCACTCGTTATATGCAAATACAGGCTCGTCTGTAATACTTCCTACTTTAATATAAGGAACATCAATAAGCTTTTCATCGGATGAATTAACTTCTGCAACAAATCCACCGTACTTTGGTGCAAAGAATGCAGCTTTATCAAGTGATGAGTCAATACTTACTCCGAACTTATTACCAAAAGCCATCTTGCTGACTGCTTCGCATATTCCGCCATAGCCTATAGCATATACTGATTTAAGAATGCCTTTCTTAATAAGCTCTGCAACTTTATCATATAATTCCATTATATATTCATAATCAGGAAGGTCGTACTCGTCCTTCTTTATATCTATAGCAATAATATTATTGCCCGCTTTCTTAAATTCCGGAGTTACAACATCTGATATCTTAGCAACATCAACGGCAAATGAACATAATGTAGGCGGAACATTTATATCGTTAAATGTTCCCGACATACTGTCCTTACCTCCTATAGAAGGAAGCGAGAGTTTCATCTGGGCGTCAAATGCGCCGAGAAGCGCCGCCATAGGCTCTCCCCAGTTCTTAGGATTATCACCAAGTCTTCTGAAATACTCTTGGAAAGTAAAACGTATCTTTCGGTAATCTCCTCCTGCTGCAACAATCTTTGCAACTGAAGACAATACAGAATACTCTGCACCATGATATGGACTCCAGCTTGAAAGGAATGGGTCAAGTCCATAACTCATCATAGTAACGGTATCACATTTTCCAGTCATTACCGGAAGCTTTGCTATCATTGTCTGTATAGGAGTAAGCTGATATTTTCCTCCATAAGGCATTACAACCGTAGAAGCGCCTATCGAGCTGTCAAACATCTCAACAAGCCCCTTCTGTGAACATACATTAAGGTCTTTTAATGTATTAATCCAAGATTCTTTAATATCTCCAACTTCTTTTTCTGCGAAATAGCTCTTATCTTTTTCAGGCATTGTAACAACTACATCTGTCTCCTGATGAGCGCCGTTAGTGTCTAAGAATGCTCTTGACAAATTTACTATTGTCTTGCCGCGCCATTTCATAACAAGTCTAGGTTCTTTAGTTACAACTGCTACTGCTACTGCTTCAAGATTCTCCTCTTTAGCATATGCAAGCATAGCGTCAACATCAGAAGGGTCGACTACAACAGCCATTCTTTCCTGTGATTCTGATATTGCAAGTTCTGTACCGTCTAATCCGGCATATTTTTTAGGTACTTTATCAAGGTCTATATCAAGTCCTGCTGCAAGCTCTCCGATAGCAACCGATACTCCGCCGGCGCCGAAGTCATTACATTTCTTAATGATACTGCTTACTTCTTCTCTTCTGAATAATCTCTGCATCTTTCTTTCCGTAGGCGGATTACCTTTCTGTACTTCTGCTCCGCATGTATCAATTGAAGCTGTATTATGCGCTTTAGAAGAACCTGTTGCTCCTCCGCATCCGTCTCTTCCTGTACGTCCTCCTATAAGGATAATTATATCACCCGGGTCTGAATTCTCCCTGATTACATTCTTTCTCGGAGCGGCGCCCATTACAGCTCCAATCTCCATACGCTTTGCAACATAATTTGGATGATATACTTCATTTACAAGACCTGTAGCAAGTCCAATCTGATTTCCGTATGAGCTGTATCCGCTTGCAGCTCCTGTTGTAATCTTTCTCTGAGGAAGTTTTCCGTCAAGTGTATCTTTTAACGATACAGTCGGGTCGGCAGCTCCTGTTACACGCATTGCCTGATATACATAACCACGTCCTGAAAGCGGGTCTCTTATCGCTCCTCCAAGACATGTTGCCGCTCCACCAAACGGTTCAATCTCGGTAGGATGGTTATGCGTCTCATTTTTAAAGAATACAAGCCACTCCTCTGTTTCCTTATAGGTTCCGTAATCCATCTCCACAGGAACCACAACAGAGCAGGCATTGATTTCATCGGACTCTTCCATATCGTCCAGTTTGCCGTCTTTTTTCAGCTTTCTCATTGCCATCAAAGCCAGATCCATCAGGCAGACGAACTTATCTTTTCTTCCTGCAAAAATCTCTTCTCTGGTATCCAGATAACTCTGGTAGGTGGTTTCGATGGGAGAACGATAATAACCCTCCCCAAACTCCACATTTGTCAGCTCTGTGGAGAAGGTGGTATGACGGCAGTGGTCAGACCAGTATGTATCCAGCACTCTGATTTCCGTCATGGAAGGATTTCTCTTTTCATCCTCTTTAAAATACTTCTGAATATGTAAAAAGTCCTTAAAGGTCATTGCAAGAGAAAGAGAATCATAAAGCCTGCGAAGTTCTCCCTCCTCCATATCTGCAAAGCCTTCAAAAACAAGCACATCTGCGGGTTCTTCAAACACAGTAATCAATGTATCCGGCTTTGTGCTTCCTGTTTCTCTGGAATCCACCGGATTGATGCAGTATCCCTTAATTTTTGCAAAATCCCCGTCTGTGATATTACCAAGAATCATATAGGTAACAGCTGTCCTGATGACCGGTTCCTCATCCTCTTTTAAGAATCTGACACACTGTACGGCAGAATCTGCTCTCTGGTCAAACTGTCCCGGAAGAAATTCTACAGAAAAGATTCTGCTTCCTTCTTCTGCCGGAAATTCTTCTTTATATAATGTATCTACAGGTGGCTCAGAAAAGATGCCATTACATGCTTTCTCAAATGTCTCATCGGATACATTTTCCACATCGTAGCGAATCAGTACACGAACACTGTCCACGTCTTTGATTCCAAGATAGCTGCGGATCTCAGTCTTAAGCTCCTTGGCCTGTACATCAAATCCTGATTTTTTCTCCACGTACACTCTTTTTACATTGCTCATAAGTAATCCTCCATAAATGAATTTTTACACATTTTCTATTGTTAGTATAACACAACAATCATTATTTAATACAATTAATATATTTAAACGCTTTTATAATCTGTACTTATTAATCCTTTATCATTTTCATTCCCGTCAATCTATTTTTACGGATTTACGATTCCTCTGGCTTTTTATAATATTTTTTAATAACGAACAATACGATCCATATCACTACCAGCACCGCTCCAAATACCTCACTGATACGGATCACCATATCAGAAAAGAATCCTTCCGGCAGCATCCGGATCATATAATCAGTCTCCGGATTGAATATCCATAGATTATTGGTAAAAAACAGTTTATGAAAAATCGTAAAACACGTCGTAAAATCTATACTGAAAGCAATGCCAAGCAGTACACCTATGACCAGCCATACACCAAGTGCGATCGAATATGCCCTGCAAAAAAGTCTCTTCCAGTCTTTTTCCCGCTTTTTAAACATCGTCAGTATGGCTGCAGCTACAATCAGGCAAACTCCCCCGACCTTAATACCTCCCAGGAACAGATTCCTGACATCTCGCATATGCAGCCGGTCTCTTTCATT
>ERZ824480.1838-NODE-1838-length-17386-cov-4.389245_pt1 | contig 17386 bp, 17 predicted proteins | sample MGYA00519861_ERZ824480 | MGnify/ENA primary metagenome ERZ824480 (study PRJEB31778, sample SAMEA3449152) | human gut metagenome | biome: human gut; feature: human-associated habitat; material: faeces | place: United Kingdom | collected 2010/2012 ... | reverse complement strand
CATCGTTCTGGTGCATGTCCTCCGTCATCAGGATCACACCGACCACGATTCGCCGCGCTCCGTCCGCGATGCCGAGCAGCGCGAACGCGACCGCCGCGACAAGCTTGGCCACCGGGTTCATGCGATGCAGCGGGCTCGTGCCGGGCACGTATTCGAGAAACTGGTTCATAGCCGTCCTCCCTCGTCAGAGCTTTTGGAGCCTTCGCCGGCGCAGGCGCGGGGCGACGCGCCCCCATGCGCGCATCGAACCTGCTCCAGGACGGCGGCGGCCATCTCGTCCACCGCATCGGACAGCCGCGGAACCGCGGCCGCAAGTTCCAACGAGATGTCCACGATCTGCGGCGGCACGAGCGAGGCGCGCTCGAGCGTGGCGCGGTTGCGCAGCACGTCGAACGTCGGGCCGTCGTCCACCACCGCACCGTCGCTCATCACGATGCAGCGCTCGGCGTAGTCGGCCACCACCTCCATGTCGTGGCACACCATGACCACCGTGGTGCCGCCGTCGTGGATGCGGCGGACGATGTCCATCACCTTCGCGCATTCGCGGTAGTCCAGACCGGTCGTCGGCTCGTCCAGCACGATGACGGGCGGCGCGAGCGCCACGATGGAGGCGAGCGCCAGCAGCTGCCGCGCGCCCCGGTTCAACAGGAACGGGTCGTCGTCGGGGCCGAAGCCGAACTCCTCGATGAGCGCATCGACGCGGGCGCCGGCGTCCGGCCCCTCCTGTCCCAGCGCCTTGAAGCCGAACAGCAGCTCCTCGCGCACCGTGTTGCAGCATATCTGGCTGTCGGGGTTCTGGAACAGGAAGCCCACCGTGCGGGCCAGCTCGCTCGTCCTGAGCTCGGTCGTGGGCGCGCCGTCGATGAGCACCTGGCCCTTGTCGGGTTTCAACAGGCCGTTCATCAGGCGCAACGTCGTCGACTTGCCCGCGCCGTTCGTGCCCACGAAGGCCACGAACTCGCCTTGGTCGATGGCGAAGCTCACGCCCTGCAAAATGGGCAGGGCCGCATCGTAGGACGCGTGCACGTCTTTGAACTCGATCATGCCACCACCTCCAGCAGCGCCTCGCGCGCCTCCTGCACGTTGCGCACCGCCGCCCCCTCGTAGACGCCTTCGGCGCGCAAGCGGTTCATGAGCGCGGTGGAGCGCGGGCAGTTCACGCCGATGGCCTTCAGCTCGTCCGAATGTTCCAGCACCTGCGCGGGGGCGTCGGCGAGGCCGTCACGGCATTTTTCAATGCCCGCGGCTGCGAGGTGGCCGTACACTCGCTGGGCATCGGCGACGAGTGGGTCGAGCACGGAACCCCGGCTCAGCTCTACGCCCTCTGCGGTTACGACGAGGAGGGTATCCTGCGGGCGCTGCTCGCCGCGGGGAAATAAAACCGTCCAGCCCTGTTTGCCGTGCTGCGGCATAAAATCTGTCACATGCTCCCTGAAAACCGTTCGGGAAGTGAAAATCGCGATCGTATTATTGGCCTCCGCGCTGCTTGTCATCGGCGTGGCATACGGCCGTGCCGCCGACCGTACCGACCGCACTCCGGTGCCGTCGTTCGATCAGGCGTGCTACATGGGCTCTTGGCAGGAGGTCGCCCGCTACGACCATCCGTTCGAACGGGGGCTGGCCGAACGACGCGGTTACCGGACGGACAGGCTCCTGTTCGTCGACCAGGGGCAATGAAACTGAGCCGGAGGGTTCTTCTTCGGTTTCCTGCGGCCGTGTTACATCGTGAACGTCCAGTCGTCGCCCCGGCTGAGCGCGGCGTCGAACCGGAACCCTTCCCATTCGAATTCTTTGAGCATTTCCGGATCCGCAATCCGGTTTCTGATGAGGTGGCGCGTCATCTCTCCGCGGCACATTTTCGTGTAGACCACGATGGTTTTCAGACGGTCGCCTTCACGGATGCGGAATTCGGGCGTGATGATACGCGCTTCGCGGCGGATGCGTTTCCAGTCGAACAGGCGCTTCATCTCGCTGCTGGCGAGGTTGACCAGGATGCCGTCGTCGGCATGGATTTTTTCGAGGAAGGCCTCCGTCAGCCGTCCCTGCCAGTACCCGAACATCGTTTGGTCGTCGTGCCCCGGCAATACGGCGTCCCCTTCCAGCCGGTAGCGGCGGATTGCGTCCAGCGGCCGGAGCAGCCCGTAGAGGAACGACGTGATGTTGAGGTGCTGCTGTGCGTATTCGAAATCCCCGGGGGTGAATCGCTCCGGGGCGATATGCCTGAATACGACGCCCGTGTAGGCCAGCAGCGCGGGGAGGGCCTCTTCGCCGTGGAACTGCCGGTAACGCCGGCGGTTGGTCGCGGCGATCTGCCGGTTGGTGCGCAGCATGCGTTCCAGCTCTTCGGTGGTGAGCGTCGCCAGCTGCAGGGCCAGCTCCGCGGCCTCGCGGGCGTAACGCGGCAGGGTCGTTCGGGGGATTTCGGCCGGATTGTTTTCGGCCATCGTTTTGGCGCAGGAAAGGAGTATTTGCATGGCTGTGGATCAAAATTGGATGTCCTGCCCCTCTGCCGGCTCCGCAAAGCGGGTGAACGGGACGAACGGCGTCACCGTGAACTCGGCCGTGAGCAGGTATGGACGGTATGGGCAGGTCTTGTACACCTGTTTGCAGATACGGTAACGCGCATACCGGGCCGGGTAGACACGGGGTGCGAGCCGGGCTGTGAACCCGTAGGTGTATTCGGCGGCCGGTGCCGGATGCGGTACTTCGGTGCGGGACAGGTTGTTTGGCCCGATGCCGGTCAGCAGTGAGTTCCACGCATTGACGACGGGCAGCGTTTCCCACCGTCCGTGCTGGAAGCGGCAGACGGTGTAGTCGCTCCCGAAATATACCGTCGAATCGCCTTTGTGGCGGATCGTGAGCCGGATATGTTCGGTGCAGGCGGGATAAAATGCGTATTTGGCCTCCATCGTGAGCCCATCCGGCGGGGCAGCCCCTTCGGGTGCGGGCGGATAGGGTGTCGTGTCGGGGTCGAACCCGTGGAGCCGGATCAGGGGGCTGTCGTGCACGCGGCGGCGGAAGCGGGCTTTCATCGCCGTGTCGGCACGGATCATGTGTACGTCTATGACCCCGTCCGGTTCGTTGACCGCCGATGCGTAGATGGCGTTTGCGACCGGATCGGTAGCCTTGTTGTCTGCCGCCCACTGCCAGATGCTGTCCTGTAAAGCGGACAGTCCGCCCGTTGCGGGGCGCTTCTGTGCGGCGGCCGTACAGCCGGCCGCAAGCGACAGGAGCAGCAGGAGGTGTTTCATGGTGCGGTGCGGTTTATGCTACGGAACAGGGGATGCCGAGCGCCTCGACGCGGGTGGCGATGGCCTGCAACTCCTCGCGCGGCACCTTTTCGAGCGTCCGGCACGGGGTGTCGCGGTCAAGCGAGTAGACCATGACCTGCCGCGGGCGGATTTCGCCGATCAGGCGCAGCCATGCCGCGACCTCCTCTTCGGTGGTGTTGTCGACCCGCTGCCCGTCGAACTCCCCGCGCAGGAACATCGTCTGCACGGTCAGGTGCCCGTCGAAGCCTTTCATCTGATCGACGACCCTGCGTACGGAATAGACCGGGCTCTGGGGATTGTTTATCAGGCGTGCCGTGGCGTCGAAGGCCGAATCGAGCTTGAGGATGTTGTTGTCCACGCTGCGAAGGGCACGGCGCACGCCCTCGCGGTGGAGCTGCGTGGCGTTCGAAAGCACGGAAACCCTGGCCGAGGGGCACAGCGCGTCGCGCAGGGCGATCGTGTCGCCGATCACGGCTTCGAATTCGGGGTGCATCGTCGGCTCGCCGTTGCCGGCGAAGGTGATGACGTCGGGCGGGGTGCCGTCGGCCACCATGCGCCGCAGCGTCGCTGCGAGCTGTGTGCGGACGTCTTCGCGGGTGTTGAAGCGCCGCGCGCCGGGATGCTCGGCATTCCAGCCGCATTCGCAGTAGATGCAGTCGAACGAGCAGAGTTTCGACTCGGTGGGCAGGAGGTTGACCCCCAGCGAGAGTCCCAGCCGCCGCGAATGTACCGGGCCGAAGATGATGTCATGGAATAATGAAGTCATACCACAAAGATAGTATATGCCGGGGGCAAAAGCAAGTTTACTTGCATTTTGCCGGGGCGCCGCCTGTCTGAGGCAAAGCCGAAGATAGCTAAAACGGAAATATTTTTCTACCTTTACAAAAACCATTCCTTATGAAATTCAGGTTCGGATTGCTGCCGCGCGTCGTGCTGGCCATCGGCCTCGGGGTCGGCTGCGGCTTTTTCTTCCCTGTGTGGGCGACGCGTATCGCCCTTACGTTCAATGATATTTTCGGCCAGTTCCTTTCGTTCGTCATCCCGTTGCTCATCCTCGGGCTGGTGGCGCCGGGCATCGCCGACCTGGGACGCAACGCCGGGCGCCTGCTGGCCCTCACGGCGGCGCTGGCCTATGCCTTCACCCTTTTCTCGGGCTTCGGCACCTACCTCACGGGGCGGGCGCTGTTCCCCGCATTGCTCGAAGGCGCCGCAGCCGTGCTGCCCGACGCGGCCGCAACGGCCCCCGCACCCTATTTCACGGTTGGGATGCCACCCCTGTTCGGTGTCATGTCGGCGCTGGTACTGGCCTTCGTACTCGGGCTGGGGATGGCCTATACGCACAGCGTGAAACTCAAAGGGGTGATGGACGATTTCAAGTCGATCATCGACCGCGTGATCGCGGGCGTCATCATCCCGCTGCTGCCCTTCTATATCTTCGGAATCTTCCTTTCGATGACCCAGTCCGGGCAGGTGGCCGGGGTGCTGGGCGTCTTCGTGAAGCTGATCGTGGTGATCTTCTTCATGACCGTCGTGCTGCTGCTCGCACAGTTCTCCATTGCCGGGCTCGTTGCCCGCAAAAACCCGCTGCGGATGCTCCGTACGATGCTTACGGCCTATGTCACGGCGCTCGGCACGCAATCGTCGGCCGCCACCATCCCCGTGACCCTGGCGCAGACCCTCCGGCTCGGCGTGCGCCCCCAGCTGGCGTCGTTCGTCGTACCGCTCTGTGCCACGATCCACCTTTCGGGGTCGATGATGAAGATCGTGGCCTGTGCATTGGCCGTTTCGATGCTGGGCGGGCTGGATATTCCGGCAGGGACTTTCGCGGGGTTCATTCTGCTGCTGGGGGTGACGATGATCGCCGCACCGGGGGTGCCGGGCGGTGCGATCATGGCGGCGGTGGGATTGCTCGAGTCGATGCTCGGGTTCGACGAGACGCTTGCGGGGCTGATGATCGCCACCTACATCGCCATGGACAGCTTCGGCACGGCGACCAACGTGACGGGCGACGGTGCCGTCGCGGTGATCGTCGATGCGATAGACCGCCGTTCGAAAAAATAAAAAATAAACAAAACTCTTCTCCGGGCCGCCGAAAGCGGCCTTTTTCCATATTAAATATCCGGAAATAAGTATAAATGCGTACCCTTGCCGAATAAAAAACGGCTAATTTTGATGGCTAAAAGGTTTTTTTGTACTTTTGCGCGTCCGAAACGGAAACTTAAACATTAAATTACAATATTTTATGGTTGATATTTTTGCACGCCTGGAGAAAAATGCAGGTGGCCCCATCGGTCAGTACATGTCGTACGCCCACGGTTATTACGCGTTCCCCAAACTGGAAGGCGATATCGGCCCCCACATGACTTTCCGGGGCAAGAAGATGCTCAACTGGAGTCTGAACAATTACCTCGGGCTGGCCAACCACCCCGAAGTCCGCAAGGCCGACGCCGAGGGTGCCGCACAGTTCGGCATGGCGGCCCCGATGGGCGCCCGCATGATGAGCGGCCAGACCGTCTACCACGAGCGTCTCGAGCGCGAACTGGCCGAGTTCGTCGGCAAGGAGGACGCCTTCCTGCTGAACTTCGGTTATCAGGGCATGATTTCGATCATCGACTGCCTGCTGACGCCGCGCGACGTGGTGGTCTACGATGCCGAAGCGCATGCCTGCATCATCGACGGCCTGCGCCTGCACAAGGGCAAGCGTTTCGTATACGGCCACAACGACATGGAGTCGCTGCGCCTGCAATTGCAGCATGCCACCGACCTGGCCGAAGAGCAGAACGGCGGCGTGCTCGTGATCACCGAGGGTGTCTTCGGCATGAAAGGCGACCTGGGCAAGCTCGACGAGATCGTGGCCCTGAAAAAGGATTTCCAGTTCCGCCTTCTGGTCGACGATGCCCACGGCTTCGGTACGATGGGTGAGGGCGGCCGCGGTACGGCGTCGCATTTCGGCGTAGTGGACGGCGTAGACGTGCTGTTCAACACCTTTGCCAAGTCGATGGCCGGTATCGGTGCATTCGTCTGCGGCCCCCGCTGGCTGATCAACCTGCTGCGTTACAACATGCGTTCGCAGCTTTACGCCAAGTCGCTCCCGATGCCGATGGTTATCGGTGCCCTGAAACGCCTGGAGCTGATCCGCAACCACCCCGAATACCAGCAGAAACTCTGGGAGATCGTACGCGTGTTGCAAAGCAGCCTCAAAGAGAACGGCTTCGAGATCGGCGTGACCAATTCGCCCGTGACGCCCGTTTTCCTGAAGGGCGGCATCCCCGAGGCTACGAACCTGGTCGTTGACCTGCGTGAGAACCACGGCATCTTCTGTTCGATGGTCGTTTACCCCGTAATCCCGAAAGGCGAGATCATCCTGCGCATCATCCCGACCGCAGTCCATACCCTCGAGGACGTGAATGTCACCATCGAGGCGTTCAAGGCCGTACGCAGCAAGCTCCAGGATGGTATTTATGCCCAGCTGCCCATCCCGGTGCGTGCCGACGAAGGTTTCCTGGTTCGTTAATTCCCCGGTTCCCGGCAGGCCGGTTCATTCCGCCGCCCGGATATAAGGGTTTCCCATACGGGTGTCCCCGGCTTTTCCGAAGGCCGGGGACATCGTTTTGCGACAAAATTCGCCGGAAAATTTTGCAGAATAAATTTTTCAGTTTATATTTGCAATCCCGAAACGCGAGTTTCGGATGCCGGAAGGAGGGGTGAAAGCCTTTTCGCAGGCCGAAAAACATATTGCGGAAATAGCTCAGTTGGTAGAGCACAACCTTGCCAAGGTTGAGGTCGCGGGTCCGAGTCCCGTTTTCCGCTCACGACAAACGAGTGATAATCAATGAATTATCGCTCGTTTTTCTTTTTCTACCGTGTGTTACAGATGTCCGTTGTGTAACACAAAATGCCCTGAAATCGCCGTTTGTGATACAGAGTGTGATACATAAAATCGTGTGACACACACATTGCATTTTGTTGCTTGCGTAATCCGTAAAGATTATGACAATCAACATCGTATGTCGCAAAGACGCTATCAACAGAAACCGTTTAGCCCCTCTTGCCCTTGTTTTCACCCATGACCGCCGTCGTAAATTCGTTGGCTTGGGTATATCGGTAGCTTTGGAGCATTGGGATTTTGAGAAACAGCAACCGACGGCAGACTGCCCCGACGGAGCAGAGATACGGTTTCAAATCACCTCCAAAATCCGTGAATACGAAAAGAAGATTAAGAAGTTGGAGGTGCTGGAAATCCCCGTTACGTTCGATACACTCTTTGAACAGAACGGCAAACGAATCAACTGCACCGTTGGAGATTATTTCAAGCAAATCATCGACCGATTGGAAAAGGTCGAAAAGTATGGTTCAGCCAGCAAGCACAAGGTAACGCTTGCCCTTATGTCGCAATTCCGCTCTGTCAATATGCGCTTTGAGGAGTTGGATTTGACTTATTTAAGGGAGTTTGAAATCTTCCTGCGTCAGCGCGGCAATGTAAGCAACAGCCTTGCTACCAAGTTCAGCGTACTGAAAGCGGTCTATAATAAGGCGGTTTCAGAGGGTGTGTTCATTCCTAAATCGAATCCCTTTCAGCAATTCAAGGTGGGTAGCTTGTGGACGAACACCCGTAAACGGGCCATAACGAAAGAGGACATCCACAAACTGATTGAGTTGGATTTATCGGAAAGGGACTTTTACACCCAACTTGCCAAAGATATTTTCCTGTTCTCGTATTTCATGGCTGGAATCAATTTCAAAGATATTGCCCTGCTGACTTATGGAGATATTGATAATGGCAGAATCTACTATGCAAGACGCAAGACAGGCAAGATGATGAACTGTTGTCTGACGGAACAGGCACAGGAGATCATCGACAAGTACCACACCGACCAAGTGGAGGAAGATTACATCTTCCCAATCCTTGACCGCAACGTACACACAACCGAAAAGCAAATCTTGGAACGTGTTAAGAAAACGTTGAAGCACGTCAACAAACGCCTGCACGAATTGAGCGAGGAAATCGGACTGCATACGCCATTAACGACTTATGTAGCCCGTCATACTTACGCCACAGTCTTAAAACGGTCAGGCGTTAGCGTAGCCCTCATTTCCGAATCGCTCGGCCATTCTGATTTATCGACGACCCAAATCTACTTGGATAGCTTTGAGAACTCTCAAATCGACGCGGCTATGCAACACTTATTGTAGGAATCGGGAGGTCGGCGCCCCATAAGCGAACCGACCTCCTTTTTCTTTACCTCCGTCCTATCCGAGGTATTGTTCCAGCAGTTCAACGACCATCTGTTCACGGGATTTTAACCCTATCTTGCGGGCTTCCATGATTTCCGCCGCCTGTGCAGGCGTGAGTTTTTTCAATGCCTGCTCTATCTGACGGCAGTAGGCCACGGGGTCTGCGGCGTTGTTATACTGCATGACGATATAGGCAATCAGATACTTTTTCGACAGGAACGAATCTGAAAACTTTTCCTGTGCGGCCTCATACCATCTGATACTCCGCTGATACCATGTTTCGGATTGCAGGATTTTAGGCAGTTCCCCGCTTTTCACGCAGTTCACCAAATCTTTGGGTTTTAGTGAATTTGTCCCCGTACACCATTGCGATATGGTTGCCAGCGGGAAACCCTTGCTGCGGAGTTGTACGGCAAACTCAAAAACGTCGTTCGTCTTGGAGAGCGTCATGGCAGGTGCGGCCATATAGTCCGTTCCTTTCCATGTGGTCGTGCAGATATTCATTTCGGCAATCAATGCCGCAATCGACATATCTACATTCAGCGGCTCGGTAATCACGAGGTCGTTCAGATTCAGACCTAATTTGATATAGGCAATCAATCGGTGTTGACCGTCCAGCACGGCGTAATAGTTCACCGACTGGCTGTCGGGAATATCCTTGCCGTTCAGGTCTACCAAATGTCCGCCAGACGTAATTACCTGTTCACCGTCCACAACCGTAATCGGCGACAACAGCCCGTACTCCTCGATGGACTTCATTTTTGCCGTCACCGCTTTGGAGTTGGTCGGGCGGTTGCCTTTTACAAAGGCGAAACTACGGTTTACAATGACTGAAATTACACTCATTTTTTTCATTTTAATTGTGCGGGTTGACCTCATACCACCCGCGAGGTTTTAATTAGTAATATTGTTAAAAAATGTCTGTGTTTCATTTTCTCGGCGTTAGGTCTGACTGGTGAGCTCTTGCCAGCTCTTGCGGCAGTCGGGTGATGGCTTGGGCAAACTCCCGTCATCGTCCTGCCGTGCGATTCGACCTGCGGCCTTTCGGTTCGGATTCCCTCTCCCTACCGAGAAGCGGAGTGTATGTCAAAGAACCTGTGTTTGCGTTTCTACTGTAAATCCTACGAAAACCATACATAACTCACTATGGCAGAAATAGTTGTCGGATAGTAAAAAAGTGCATGATTTTTACTATCCCTTATTGGCGGAATAAAAAAGGACGGCTCGTGCCGTCCCTTATCATTGGATATGTAAAATGGATTTATCTAAAATTCTTGCCGATCGTCGTCCACTCCCTGTCCTTGTAGGATGTCCAGATTCCCTTGATACCTTCGTCACTATCAAGGAATTTCGGATTATCCGTATAGCCGAAGAAATAGACGATGCGCGAAATCAACAGCATCCTGTTATAGGAAACCTTATTGGGATTCGTACTGCGGTTATCTTCCTCTTTGAATTGTTCCAAGAGCGGCAAAAAACATTTGATGGCAAGCGTAATCTTGTAACAACTCTTGAGATTCACCGAAAATCCGTCCACCCCGAACGAACGGACATTTGACAGATTGGCATAGAGTTCTGCCACGTTGTCAGCGAGCAACTTGCCCAACATCCGCTTTGCAAGGTCGGATTCAAGGGTCGCGCCGTGCTCGCGTCCTCGCCATGCACGGATTTTGGCATCGGGATTTTCTTGCAGGTATCTGGCGAAAGCCCGAAACTCCTCGAATACCGAGGTCGGAACCTGCTGTACATTTTCCGTCCGTTCCCGTACCACATCATAGACAAAGAGCATCGCCATCCAAAATTTCTCGGTGTCGAGACCCATAGCCCGCAGGGAACGGATAATCGGAGCATTTTCTAAATACCGCTCTTTGGTAATAGAAAATTCCAGCCGTTCGTCCTCCAACTGATGCACGAAATCCCATCCGCGGAAAGAATCGGTCTGATACTGCTCGTCGTTTATATCAGTATCCCAAGTGGGATACATTCGGTTGGCAATCTCGAAAACATAATCGTAAAGCGGGTTCATAGCGGTTGTATTCGGTTAAAGCAAAGATAAAAAATTTCCGCTGAATCGTCTGCACTTAAACTTGCATTTATTAAAGATTTTTACTATATTTGTAAAAGCAAATCCGAGATAGGGAAATTCTTTTTGCTTCCATAGAAAAATAAGTTTACGGGCAGATAAGGACGGCATTAATTGCTGTCCTTGTCTTTGCACTCTATTTCCACATTTTTTGAGTACGAAATGGATATTCCCTTTATAAGTATAGTTTCAAGATTAAAAAATATGGAAGATTTCAGATAAAGAGATATTATGAATAACAACCCATTTACAAATATGAATACAAATCAAAATTGAATTATCGACGCGCCCGCTGGGGCAACTTACTTGTCAGACTTTCTGACGGAGATTCCCGTAAACTGTTTATTTAACAAGAAGCAGACAGGATGCGGTGCTACCGAGTTAGCTATCCGTAACTCCATTCCTACCCTTATCGCCATGCCTTATGTGGCATTGGTAAAGAACAAGACCATTTACCGCAAGGACGCTGTTTCCGTGCTGGGCGTTTACGAGGGTATCGGCGAGCAGGACATCATCGACTATGCACAGAGCCATTCTCCCTTAAAGATTGCCGTTACCTATGATTCCCTGCCGCGAACCATTAAGGCGTTGCAATCCGCAGGTCTTGACCCTTACAAAGAACTGTTCCTATTGGTGGACGAATGACATGTACTGTTCAACTCCTATTCGTTCCGTCATACTGCCATTAAAAACCTGCTGGCAGAAGCCGCCAAATTCGAGAGGGCAACTTACATGACCGCAACCCCTATCGAACGGGAGTATGTTTTAGAGGAGTTGAAGCACCTGCCCATCTGCGAAATCAACTGACCGCATCTGATCGAGGTCAATATCCGCTCCCGTCAGACTTCCAAACCTGCCCACTATATCGTTAAGGAGTGCCGCAAGGTGTTAGACAGCCGATTGGAACACAACCTGCATATCTTCGTCAACAGCGTGGAGTTTATCGCAAAGGTAATCGACCTTGCGAAACTCACTCCCGAACAGGTTAAAGTGGTCTGTTCGGTTAGCGGGGACAATGGAGAGAATAATCAACGCAAGTTAGGCAAAGATTATCCCATCGGCCAGCCGTCCGACCCCGTAAGGAAGATAAACTTTTACACCTCGACCTGCTTTGAGGGTTGCGACCTTTATGACGAGAACGGCGTTACATTCATTGTCAGCGACGGCAACAAGTCCCACACGCTGTTGGATATTTCAACCTTGTTCACACAGATTTGCGGACGCTTGCGGGATTCCAAATACAAGGGCGAGATTATACACGTCTATTCCACGACCAAGTACAGCCGAGATGTTACCCTCGATGAATTTGTTGCGGCCACCAAGAAAACCTTGCAGGAAGCCGTTCAATATGCCGACGAGATAAATTCATTGAGCGATACGGCACGGGAAAAGACCTTGTCGAAAATCAAATACATCAACGAACAATATGTAAGGATAGAAGATAACCGCCTTATCGTGGATAAGAATTTCGCTAATATGGATATAGTCAATTTCAAAATCTGCCGCCATATTTACAGAACCTATGTAAACCTTACGAATGAACTGCAAAGGAATGGCTACACGATAACCCGCCATACGTTCAGCGAGATTATAGAGAAGATGGAGAACAAGGCCAATGCACGGGTTACATTCAAAGAACTGTTCGATGAATACCACCGTCTGAAAACGACACGACCGTTTTTCTCGCTGGACAATCACGAGGAACTATGCGCCCGAATTGCTGTTAAATATCCGTTGGTGAAGCAGGCATACGACGAATTGGGAACAGACAAAGTGCAGGCATTGAAATATCATGTCGGAAATATCCGTCGGGAGTTGACGAAACAAATGCGACTGCCGAGCGAGTATAAAATCGTGAAGATGATAGATACGGTGTTTCCCAAACAGACACTCATTCCCAAGAGCAAGGCCAAAACGGAACTGCAACGGATATACGACGATTTGGGGATTCAAAAGACGGCAAAGGCCGCAGACCTTGCCAAATGATACGAAATAAAGGAAACAGCGCCCAAAATCAACGGCAGGACAACAGCCTGCATTACCATCATTAGAAAGAGGATGATTGTGAAATAATACATCATAATAAAATATTTACTATTTTTGGGTTATTATTGTTACATATAAATTAACCCATATGAAAATATTTATTAGTTGGTCAGGAGAAAGAAGTCAGAAAATCGCAGAACTCTTTAAGGACTGGATTCAATGTGTAATACAAGCAGCTAAACCGTGGATATCTTCACATGATGTTGACCGAGGTGCATTATGGTATACTGAGATATCAAAAACTTTGGCAGACTCCCAGTTCGGTATACTTTGTCTCACACCTGAAAATAAAACTGAACCGTGGATTCTATTTGAAGCAGGAGCCTTAGCAAAAGGTATTGAAGAAAACAGGGTTTGTACTCTTTTAATTGATTTAAAAAATACAGATATAGGCAATCCTCTTGCTCAATTCAATCACACTATTGCGTGTGATAAAGAGAGTATGTGGGAATTAGTACAAACAATAAATAATGCTCTTTTAGAAAACAAATTGCAAGAAAAGGTTCTTAAAAGCGTCTTTGAAACATATTGGGAGCAATTTTCAGAAAAATATAAAGAAATATCTCAACAATTTAAGCCAGAAGAACATGTTAAAAAGAGAAGTAATGAAGAACTATTAACAGAGATTCTGACTACTGTTCGTGCTATTGATAAGAGGTCTCAAATAGATTATATAGCAAATTTTTCTCGAATTTCAGATAATAATAATGAAAATTATTGGTCTCCATCCGATGTAATAAAATATGATTATTTAATGTTCCATAATAAGATTTGTAAAGACAACGACAAATCTATTGAGATATCAAGACAAGAGAAGGTGAAAAATAAGAAATAGTATAACGTTTTGCTTATATTTTATTGTTAACATTTAAATATTCTTAATCATTCCGTTACTCCAAGCCTATATAGGTTTGGAGTAACTTTATATACACCTCAGACACACGCCTACTCTATACTAAAGCCCCCTCCCTATTGTCGAATGTAAAACCTTTTCAGATATGAAAACACTTGACAGGAGAGCGGCGGAGATTTTCCGTAGCATGTTAGCTTTACAAACAACCAAAATCGACAATTCGGACGGTACTTATATGCCCGTCTATATCGAACTAATCGGCCGCATCGACAAGTACGACTTTTTTTCGCTGGCTCATTACGGACAGCAGAACGGCGATGCCATGCGCGACCCCGAAATGCTCTTTGCCCTGCACAATGAAACTCGGCAATTCATTCCGTACTACTATCGCAACGACTATTGCGGTATCGAGGAAAACAGCGTCAGATGGTCGGAAGATGGAATCGCGTTGAACCCTCGCTTGCAGGCCAGCCATACCACATTCGCTAATCAATGGCTTCGTAACATAGCCGCACAACAGGGAATCCAATGACAGCACAGCGATTAGTAGAAAACTGCGTACTGACGAATCAAACCGCAGTCGTGGATGAAATGCTCGACAAGCACCTGCTACCCGAAGAATATATCTATCCGTTCGTGGGTGATGTCATGGAATGGTGGTTGATTGATTCGTGGCTGGCCGAACGTCTGAAACGGGAGGGAGAGGTTATTATCGACGAATACGGTTGCTGTTGGTGGGGACGAGTAGCCAGCGGACAGGCTATCTGTATGGACAGCGTGATACGGAAAATTGCAGGAGAGTAAAACTACAACCGTGGTTCTATTTATTGGAACGTATAAATTACAGAAATTAGGGGTATTGTAATCTCTACAAGATTTTACTACCCCTAATTTTCGTTTTCATGCTGGCATAAAGTCGATAATTGAGGGTTGGAATGATTTGCAATTCCCGATTAGAGGGAATATGTCGGCTTATTTCTTATATATGGAATATCCCAACCAATGAAGAACTTTTTAGAATGTCAATCTTGATTTTCTGAAACTTTAATCCGAAATTTGAATCTACAATACCCCACGAGTGTTGCGTATTGAGAAACATTTTCTAATTTTGTGGCATCGACCCATACGGGCGGTAACATATTAGTTTAGTGAAAGTGTTTCGCTAATCCTTGTACCGAAATCTGACAGTTTCTACAAAGACGAGGATAACGACAACGCTCATCACCGCATATAGGCATATATCATCTGATATATTCTATTCGGTGTGGGGTATTGTTTCTTATTCGTCTTTAGGTTTTGTCAGAACCTCTACGCAAATAACGAACAACTCCACACTTTCTTTTTGCATATAAACCCACCGCAGTAGGAGTTGATACGGTACATTGGAAATTACTATGTCCCGATTTGAGCAAGTAGCCCAAGCGGTTGCCGAAGATTCCTATTTGAAAGAATGGTTAGGGAAAGTTACGCGAATTATCGACGACTATTCTCCTGCTGAACTAACAGAAGACAAAATCATTGAAACGGTCGCAAATAGCATGATTGCTCGTAGCGGGGATGATGTCCCCAATGATAATGACCGTATTTTCTTTACAAAAATCCTATGGGTTATCCTTGAACGGACGATAGGAAATCATGAATTTCTGCCCAATGCCGAGAACGTGTTGCAAAAGAAACTACATGCAAAGCAAGTAGCCTTACTTACAGGGAAAGTTCAAAATTGATTTATTAACCTAAAATACATTTGTTATGAAAAAACTATTGGCTTATGCCGCATTATTTGCGGTGGTTGCGCTCACATCGTGCAAATACGATGATGATGACATTTGGAACAGCGTTCACGGATTGGAAAACCGTGTCGCAAAATTAGAGGAACTCTGCAAGCAGATGAACACCAACATTTCATCGTTGCAGACCATCGTAACAGCATTACAGAATAACGACTATGTTACGGGGGCTACACCTCTTATGAAAGACGGCAAAGAAATCGGTTATACGATTACGTTCAGCAAAAGCAATCCTATTACCATCTATCACGGTAAAGACGGGCAGGACGGTGAAGATGGCACAACTCCAACTATCGGTGTCAAACAAGATGCGGATGGCGTTTATTATTGGACATTGAATGGGGAATATATCGTGGTCGATGGTGAGAAAATCCAAGCCGAGGGCAAAAACGGTACAAATGGAATAAACGGCACAACCCCGCAATTCAAAATCGAAAACGATTATTGGTTTATTTCCTACGATAACGGAACAAATTGGACGCAGTTAGGTAAAGCGACTGGCGAGGACGGCAAAGATGGAGAAGATGGTGTTGGTGGGGATTCCATGTTTTCAGGCGTGGATTATAAAACCAGCACCGACTATGTAATCTTTACATTGGCTGACGGTACGCAAATCAAACTGCCTACATGGTCTGCTTTTGAAGCCTTACAGCGTCTTTGCAACGAAACGAACACCAACCTCTCTGCATTGCAGACGATTGTAACAGCACTCCAAAACAACGATTATATCACGAGTGTAGACCCGCTGACCGAGAACGGCAAGGTGGTAGGCTATACGATTAAGTTTGCCAAGAGTAATCCGATTGTAATTTACAACGGCAAAGACGGTGCGGATGGTGTCGATGGAAACACGCCCGTTATCGGTGTGAAGAAAGACGGGGATGGCATCTATTATTGGACGCTGGACGGTGAATTTATCATTGTGGACGGACAGAAAATCAAGGCACAGGGGACAGATGGCAGTGACGGTTCGGATGGAACAGACGGAGTTACTCCCAAACTCGAAATTCGAGAGGGCTATTGGTGGATTTCCTATGACAATGGAACGAATTGGACGCAGTTAGGTAAAGCCACGGGTGAAGATGGAGCAGATGGTAAAGACGGTGATAACATCAAAATTACGCAAGACGAAAATAATGTTTACTTTGAATTGGCAGATGGGACAACAATTACAATGCCGATTTCTAATAATGCAACAACCCAATTTATTCAATTTGCTGATCCTATAACAAAGTACTTATGCTTATCTTGTTGGTTAAGTAGCAGTGATATAAGTAGGCGCAATTTGTGGGATAAAAATTATGATGGCGAAATATCATATCATGAAGCTGCAATCGCAACCTCTATTCCTTATGGACACTTTACAAATAGCGAGATTTCATCATTCAATGAATTGCGATATTTTACGAGCCTTGAATCAATTGTAAAAGAAGCATTTAAGGAGTGTTCCCAATTGTATACTATCATTATTCCCGACAATGTAAAGAGTATTAAACAAAATGCATTTTACAATTGTTCCAATTTGCAGTTTGCTACTTTTGGCCGCAATATTACAGAAATTGAAGATAACGCATTTTATGGGTGCACTTCACTTCGTTTTATTACATTAGGTGATTGTGTAGAGACTATTGGTTCATATGCATTTTATGGAGGAACCCAAACAAATACTATGAAAATTCTGACTGCATGTGTTACATTGCCTGCAAGCATTAAATCCATTGGGAACTACGCATTTCGCAATCGTAACATAGAAAATGTTTATTGCAAATCTCTTATACCCCCTTCATTAGAAGGCCCTAATGTTTTTGGTAACGATTGGTATTTTTCAGGAAAATGCCAGTATTATGTTCCCATGTCAGCAGTTGATGATTATAAAAAAGCCCTATACTGGAAAGATTTGGGAGATAATATTGTTGGGTATGATTTCAAATAAAAATCACAACATTAATCTCATATAATCTACCAAGGGACAGACTTGTGCAAAAGGGTTAATATTTAGACCCTCTGCACAAGTTTGTCCTTTCTTTTTTACTTGCATATCTCACAATTTTTTCGTATATTTGATGTAGTCTGAAGGTATTTAATTGACTACAAATAGATTAAAAGAAAC
>ERZ824480.1832-NODE-1832-length-17420-cov-3.597409_pt1 | contig 17420 bp, 21 predicted proteins | sample MGYA00519861_ERZ824480 | MGnify/ENA primary metagenome ERZ824480 (study PRJEB31778, sample SAMEA3449152) | human gut metagenome | biome: human gut; feature: human-associated habitat; material: faeces | place: United Kingdom | collected 2010/2012 ... | reverse complement strand
CCGTGGCGGACGGTGTTTCTCCCACCTCGGGACACGACACGCACGGGCCGACGGCATCTGCCAACTCGGTTTCGAAGCTCGACCATGCGATCGCCTCAAACGGCACGCTATTCAATATGAAATTCCACCCCTCGGCACTCGCCGGTTCGAGCGGACTTGAAAGCTTCATCGCACTCGTGAGAGGGTACTTTGACAACAAGGGAAGCCACATGCAGTTTAACGTGGTAAGCCGCGAGACACTGCTTGACGCACAGGCGCACCCCGAAAAATATAAGAGCTTAGTCGTCCGCGTTGCCGGCTACAGCGCGCTTTTCACAACGCTTTCAAAGTCGCTCCAGGACGATATTATAAGGCGTACGGAGCAGGGTGGTTTCAATGCGTGATCTATACTCTGTCAGGGGCAGAATATTTGATATTCAGCGTTTCTCAGTTCACGACGGGCCGGGCGTCCGCACGATAGTTTTCTTAAAGGGCTGTGCGCTTCGGTGCCGCTGGTGCTGTAATCCGGAGTCGCAGAGCTTCGAGATTCAGAAGATGACGGTCGCCGGCAAGGAAAAGACCGTCGGGCGCGACGTTTCGGTCGGCGAGGTCATTCCCGAGGTGTTAAAAGACCGAGTGTATTACAGAAGAAGCGGAGGCGGACTCACGCTCTCGGGCGGCGAAACACTCTTGCAGATCGATTTTGCCGAGGCACTCTTTGCCGCGGCGAAGGAGAACGGGATAAACACCGCGATAGAATCGACCGGGTTTGCGCCGTTTGAAAACATCGAGCGCGTGCTCCCATATATCGACTATTATCTAATGGATATAAAACATATGGATTCGGAAAAGCACAAAGCTTTCACGACCCAGCCCAATGAGCTGATATTAAAAAACGCGCCGCTCATCGCCGCGAAGACCAACTTGACGGTGCGCGTTCCGGTCATCCCGACGTTTAACGACACCGAGGAGGAGATAAGTGATATCGCACGGTTTGCAAGGACCCTTCCGGGCGTGAGCGAGATACACCTTTTGCCGTATCACAGGCTCGGGGTGGACAAGTATGAAGGGCTGGGAAGAGAATACACGCTTCCCGACATTGTCACTCCGGACAACGAGAAGATGCTCGCGCTTAAAAACGCGGCGGAAAAAACAGGGCTTATCTGCCGTATCGGCGGATGAGAAAGGAGAAAAAGGTGGACGAACTTTCGTTAAGAGACAAAATGCGCATCGTTCAGGAGATCGTGCCCGGTAAGCAGATTACGCTTGCCCACATCATCGCAAATCCTGATGAGGTGCTCTATGAAAAGCTCGGGCTTGACACGAGCGTCGACTATAAAGGAAGCGCGATCGGCATAATCACGATCTCGCCGGCGGAAACAGCGATCATCGCGGCGGATATTGCGATAAAATCGTCCGGTGCCGAGGTCGGGTTTGTGGACAGGTTCTCCGGCACGCTGATCATCACCGGCACGGTATCGTCAGTCGAAGAGGCGACAGAGAGCATATTAAAATACTCCGAGGAGACCTTGGGTTACACCGTATGCAAGGTGACCAAAACGTGAGACGAAAAGAAAAACGCATAATGCTCATCGGCAGGAGCGGAGCAGGAAAGACAACGCTTTGCCAGGCGCTCTCCGGCAAAAGCACGGAATATGAAAAGACCCAGGCGGTGAGCATGGACTCAAGGATAATCGACACGCCGGGCGAATATATCCAGACCAAGAACTTGGGCACGGCGCTCGCAATATATTCCTATGAGGCGGATATAATCGGGCTTTTGATTTCGGCGACGGAGCCGTACTCACTTTTCAGCCCGAATATCACCTGTATGACCGAAAAAGAAGTAATCGGGATCATAACACAGAAAGATAAAGAAAATGCAAAGCCCGAAAATGCCGAAAAATGGCTTCGTCTTGCCGGCTGCAAAAAGATATTTACCGTAAATTCGCTGACAGGCGAGGGAATAGATGAGCTGAAGGCCTATCTGGGCTGGATTTAGACTTTAAAAACAAAAACCAACAAAATCAAAGAAAAAAATTAAAAAAACAACATTTTTGTATTGACACGGACCTTAGTTTGTGCTAATATGAAAGTGCTTAAATATTCTTTATAATAAGGAGATATGATCTATGCTAAACGAATACGAAATCAAAAAACAGATCTGCGACATCGGCAAGAGAATTTACGATCACGGAATGGTTGCGTCAAACGACGGTAACATCTCCGTTAAGATCAGCGAGAATGAATTTCTCTGCACACCCACCGGTGTCAGCAAAGGCTTCATGACTCCCGAGTACATATGCAAGGTTGATAAGGAAGGAAAGGTGATTTCCGCTAACCCCGGATTCAAGCCTTCCTCCGAAATTAAGATGCACATGAGAGTTTATAAAGAGCGTCCCGACGTTAACGCCGTTGTTCACGCTCATCCTCTTTATGCAACAAGCTTCGCAATCGCAGGCATTCCGCTCACTCAGCCCATCATGCCCGAGGCTGTAATCGCATTGGGCTGCGTTCCGATAGCTGACTACGGAACACCTTCCACCGAGGAGATTCCGGACGCTGTTGAAAAATATCTCCAGCATTTTGACGCGGTGCTTTTGGCTAATCACGGCGCACTTTCGTTCTCGGACAGCCTGCTTTCCGCATATCATAAGATGGAGTCCGTTGAATTCTACGCTCAGCTTCTCTATCAGTCGAAGATGCTTGGCGGACCGAAGGAACTTTCCAAAGATCAGGTTAAGAGACTTTATGAAATCAGAAAGGCATTCGGCCTTCCCGGAAAGCACCCGGCTGACATCTGCTTAAACGCAAAGAACGGCAACGCAAGCTGCCATAACTGCTCTCAGGGCGCTCCGATGGAGGGCTGCGGCTCTTCTTCCGACGCTGACCTGATCGCGGCTATCACAAAGAAAGTTATGGAAACTCTCGGCAAGTAATTTTTATGGACGATAAAAAGATTTCTGAGATCGTCGAGGCTGTTAAGAGAAATTTAGAGGGTGCGGGCAATGTTTCCTATATAAAGGAAAACATCACGCTTGACGCGGCAAAGCGCCTTGCCGACAAGGTCGAGGCGGAGGCGAAGAAGATCGGCGTGCGTGCAGTCATCGCGATCGCAAACTCGGGCGCAAACCCGGTTTTGGTTCACGCGACGGACGATTCTTTTATCGCAAGCTTCGCGGTTGCCGTGTCCAAGGCGTATACCTCGGTTTCCTTAAAGATGGCGACGGCGGACTTAAAGCCGCTTGCCAACCCCGGAGGCCCGCTCTACGGAATCCAGTTCACCGACCCCGGAAAGATCGCCGTTTTCGGCGGAGGAGATCCGCTTAAAAAGAACGGCACGATCATCGGCGCTATCGGCGTTTCCGGCGGAACTGAGGAAGAGGACACATATCTGTCCGCTTTCGGCGCAAAGGTGTTCGGGGAGGAATTTTAAGTGGCAGATGACTTAAAAAAAGAAGCCGAAAGGCTTACGCGCGATATAAAAGGCCCGGTTACATTTAAGGTGCCTTACGGCAAGGCCGATGAATTTATTTATTACCTTGTCGAGTGCGGCGGCTATTTTGCCTCACATAAACAGATGGAGGCGGCAAAAAAGGCCGAAAAAAGCACAAAAAGCCTTCGCGCGGTGCTCAATATGGCAGGTGCGGTCACTTTTGACAGTCCGCGGTTTATTGCCTATAAGGGCAGTGAAAATGTGAATTTCCCCTCGGTTGGGGTTATTGAAGACAGTAATAACGAAAACAAAATAAATCAAAGGAGAATAGCTATGGATATGAATCAGGACAAGATTCAGGCTATCGTTCAGCAGGTGCTCGCCGAGATGACGACGGGTTCCAAGGCTCAGGCTGCTCCCAAGGCTTCCTCGGGCGAGATCCCGAAGACCTCAAGAGTCGCGATGCTCACAAAGCTTGAAAACTTTGACATTAAAGAATATCCCATTCCCGAACTCGGGGACGACGATATTTTGGTCAAGGTCGAGGGTTGCGGAATCTGCGGAACGGACGCTCATGAATTTAAGAGAGATCCGTTCGGACTCATCCCCGTTGTTTTGGGTCATGAGGGCACCGGCGAGATCGTGAAGATGGGCAAAAACGTTAAGAAGGACAGCGCAGGAAAGCCCTTAAATATCGGCGACAAGGTCGTAACCTGTATGATATTTAAGGATAATCCCGACATCACGATGTTCGACCTTAACAAGCAGAATGTCGGCGGCGCTGATGTTTACGGCCTTTTGCCGGACGACGATAAGCACTTAAACGGCTGGTTTGCCGACTATATCGTAATCAGAGGCGGCTCTACGGTGTTTAACGTAAGCGACCTTGACTTAGATTCAAGAATCTTAATCGAGCCGTGCGCTGTTTTGGTTCACGCGGTTGAGCGCGCGAAAACGACAGGCATTTTGAGATTTAACTCACGCGTTGTAGTTCAGGGCTGCGGACCTATAGGTCTTATCTGTATCGCAGTTCTTCGCACGATGGGAATAGAGAACATCGTAGCGGTGGACGGTAACGAAAAGCGCCTTGCCTTCTCTAAGGAGATGGGAGCGGACAAGAGCGTTAACTTTAAAGATCACAAGGGAATCGAGGAGCTCGCCGGAGCAGTTTCGGACGCGTTCGGCGGCCACCTTGCGGACTTTGCGTTCCAGTGCACGGGTTCTCCCGTTGCGCACAGCAACATCTATAAATTCATAAGAAACGGCGGCGGGCTTTGCGAGCTCGGATTCTTCATCAACGGCGGCGACGCTACGATCAATCCGCACTTCGACATTTGCTCTAAAGAGATCACGACAGTCGGTTCATGGGTATACACCCTTCGCGACTACGCGACGACGTTCGATTTCTTAAAAAGAGCACAGGCGATCGGAATCCCGATGAAGAAGCTCATCACCAACAAGTTTGCACTTGCCGACATTAACGAGGCATACAGAACGAACCTCGCAATGACAGGCTTAAAGATAGCAATAGTAAATGAATAAATCATTTTAGGAGGATATTAAAATGGCAAAAGAAGCATTAGGAATGATCGAAACAAGAGGTCTTACCGCAGCTGTTGAAGCGGCAGATGCAATGGTTAAGGCTGCTGAGGTAACACTCATCGGAACCGAGAAGATCGGATCCGGACTCGTAACCGTTATGGTCAGAGGCGATGTAGGAGCTGTTAAGGCTGCAACAGAGGCAGGCCAGAGCGCTGCATCCAGACTCGGCGAGCTCATCGCAGTACACGTAATTCCCAGACCCCACGAGGATGTTGAAAAGATTCTGCCCAAGTTCTGATTAAAGGATTGAAAGGCGGTAGGTTAAATGGCAACAGCAAAAAAGCCCGCAAAGAAAGAGCCCGAAGCGGCTCCGGTTGCGGAAATTAAAGAAGAAATAAAAGTCAAGGAGGAAGTTAAAATGTCACTTGAAGCATTAGGAATGATTGAAACAAGAGGTCTTGTAGCAGCAGTTGAGGCAGCTGATGCAATGTTAAAGGCTGCAAACGTTGCACTTGTAGGAACCGAGAAGATCGGATCCGGACTCGTAACCGTTATGGTTAGAGGCGACGTAGGAGCTGTTAAGTCCGCTGTTGAAGCAGGCCAGGCAAATGCGTCCAGACTCGGCGAGATTATCGCTACTCACGTAATTCCCAGACCTCATTCGGACGTTGAGAAGATTATTCCCGTTATAAAGTAATTTCGTGAATTTCTGATAAGGAAAGGATGCTTAGTTTGATTATTGCAAAAGTAATCGGAAGCATTGTATCCACAAGGAAAAACGAAAATCTTGTCGGAAGCAAATTCATGGTGGTTGAGCCTGCCTTCGGACAGGCTCAGCCGTCTGACAGATTTGTGGCGGTTGACAATGTAGGCTGCGGAATCGGCGAGACGGTTCTGATCGCGACGGGTTCTGCGGCGAGGGTCGGCATCGATAAGGCGGACTGCCCGATTGACGCGGCGATCGTCGGAATAATTGATTCCGACAATGAATTGGAGTTTTGATCTTAAATGGATACTTTGAAATTAAAAGACATTTTGAAAAACGCGGGCGTTGCAGGTGCGGGCGGCGCAGGTTTTCCGGCATACGGAAAGGTGACCGACAAGGCGGACACTCTCATATTAAACTGTGCGGAGTGCGAACCGCTCTTAAAGCTTCACAGGCTTCTGCTCGAAAATGAGGCGGATAAAATATTAAAAGCCCTTTCCGCTGTGAGAGAGACTATCGGGGCTAAAGAATTCGTCGTTGCCGTTAAGGGTTCATATACCGGCGCGGTCAACGCGGTTAAAAAAGCGCTTTCCGGCTATCCGGACGGCAGACTTCACATTCTGCGCGAGGTTTACCCCTCGGGCGACGAAGTCATTTTGGTTTACGATGTGACAGGAAAAATCGTTCCTGCCGGCGGAATCCCGATTTCTGTGGGATGCGTCGTTCACAACGTCGAGACAATGTATAACATATACCGTGCAATTTTCGAAGGCGCACCGGTGACGCATAAGTTCGTCACTGTAGCCGGCGAGGTTAAAAATCCCGGCACGTTTTATGCGCCCATCGGAACATCTTTTTCCGATCTTATCGCTTTAGCCGGCGGCAAGACGGCGGAAAAAACCGAGATCATCTCGGGCGGACCGATGACGGGTATGTTATCGAACGAATCCGCATGCGTTACCAAGACGACGAACGCGATCTTGGTTATGCCGGAGGATCACAATATTATAAGGCGACGGAAAGAGAATGTTACCTTAAGCGTTAAACGCGCGATGAGCGTGTGCTGTCAGTGCAGAACCTGCACGGATCTTTGCCCCAGGCACTTGCTGGGTCAGCCCATCGATCCGGCGGCGTTCATGAGGTGTATTGCCTCGGGCGACGCGAACGTTAAGCCCCTGTACAATGCACTTTACTGCGCAAGCTGCGGAGTCTGCCAGATGTATTCATGTCCGCACTCGTTATCGCCATCGGCGCTTTTAGGAATATATAAAGGAAAATTAAGAAAGAACGGACTTAAGCCCGAACCGGTGGAGTCAAAGGGCGCCGATCCCGACAGGGAATATAAGCTCGTGCCCATGGCCCGGCTCATATCGCGCTTAAATGTCGGAGAATATAACGTTCCGGCACCGCTTTACGGGGGCGAGGTCAAGCCTTCTTTACTTAAGATAGAGACAAGCCAGTCGATCGGTGCGCCGTCAGTCCCGGTCGTTAAGGCGGGAGACAGTGTGAAAAGGGGCGACCTGATCGCCGCGGCAAAGGAAAATGCGCTGTCACTTCCCATTCATTCGCCGGTGGACGGAGTCGTTGACTCGGCGGACGAAAAAATGATAGTTATAAAGCAGTGAAAGGAAGCAGAATATGCCGAAAGCAATAGGAATGGTTGAATATTTTAACGTGTCCAAGGGCGTTAAGGCCGCGGACATAATGGCAAAGACCGCCGACGTTGAAATTTTAACGGCGATGACGGTCTGCCCCGGCAAATACATAGTGATCGTTGCCGGCGCGCTTTCAGCGGTTAAGGCTTCCGTGGAGGCTGCGAAAAAGAACGTGCCCGAAAAGTTGGCCGATTCGTTCGTGCTCGGTAATCCGCATGAGGATATTTTCCCGGCGATTTACGGCGCGACCGAGGTCGGAAACGTTGCCGCGCTCGGAATACTCGAGACCTACACGGCGTCCTCCATCATCGTTGCGGCCGATGTTGCGGCGAAGACCGCGATCGTCAAGCTCATCGAAGTGAGAATCGCAAAGGGTATGAGCGGAAAGTCATATATGTTCATAACCGGCGAGATCGCGGCGGTCGAGGCGGCGATCGAAAAGGCGAAGGATCATATAGCCGGAGAAGGCACATATCTTGACAGCGAGGTAATCGCGAGACCTGATGAGAGCATTTGGAATTCAATTCTTTAATATATAAGGAAAGGCCGGATAAAAATGAACGAAAAACAGATAAGCGAAATAGTTGCAAGCGTTATAAAGTCGATGGAAACAACCGGTGCAAAAACAAACTTAAAGGGCGTTTTCACCAATATGACGGACGCGCTTAACGCGGTTCAGAAGGCTTATAAGGAGCTTAAGAACTACACCGTCGCACAGCGCGAAGAAATGATCAAAAATATCAGACGTCTCACTTTGGAAGAGGCACAGACGATGGCAAAGCTCGGCGTTGAAGAAACGGGAATGGGAAGGGTTGCCGATAAGATCATAAAGCACCAGCTTGTTGCCAAGAAGACCCCCGGAACGGAGGATCTTCATCCCACAGCCATCACGGGCGACGACGGACTGACCTTGATCGAGATGGCGCCCTACGGCGTTATCGGAAGCATCACCCCGTCGACCAACCCGTCCGAGACCGTTCTTTGTAACTCAATGGGTATGATCGCAGGCGGAAACGGTGTTGTATTTAACCCCCATCCCCATGCGTCGAGGACGGCAAACTACGCGGTCGACCTTGTAAACAGAGCGGTTCTTGAGGCAGGCGGCCCCGAGAACATCGTCGTTTCGGTTGAGCACCCGACAAAGGAATCGTCCGACGAGATGATGCATTCACCCATCGTCAGAATGCTTGTTGCAACAGGCGGCCCCGGCGTTGTTAAGGCACTTTTGTCCTCCGGCAAGAAGGCGATCGGCGCAGGCGCTGGTAATCCTCCCGTTATCGTTGACGATACGGCGGACATTAAGAAGGCGGCAGAGGACATTGTAAACGGCTCAAGCTTTGACAATAACCTTCCCTGCATCGCTGAGAAAGAGTGCTTTGCATTTAGGAATATCGCGGACGAGCTTATTGCCGAGATGCAGAAGCACGGCGCTTATCTTGTAAAGGGCGACGAGATCGACAAGCTCCTGGCACTCTGCACAATTGAGAAAAACGGAAAATATTCGATAAATAAGGACTGGGTCGGCCGTGACGCATTAAAGTTCCTCTCGGCTGTAGGAATCAGCGCACCGGCAGACACGAAGCTCATCATCTGTGAGACGAATAAGGATCACCCCTTCGTTCAGACAGAGCTTATGATGCCCATACTTGCGATCGTAAGAGTCGACAATATCGATCAGGCGATCGACTGGGCGGTTGAGGCTGAGCACGGAAACAGGCACTCGGCACACATCCACTCCAAGAACGTTGATCATCTGACACGCTTTGCAAGAGCGGTCGAGACGACGATCTTCGTTAAGAACGCTCCGTCCTACGCAGGTATCGGCGCAGGCGGCGAGGGCTACACGACATTCACTATCGCCGGCCCGACAGGTGAAGGACTCACCGCGGCTCACTCATTCACAAGAAGCAGAAGATGCGTTCTTGTTGACGGATTCCATATCGTATAAAACCCGAGAGGATTGAAATTTAATGAACGCATTCGGAATGATAGAGGTATACTCTTTTACCACGGCGCTCGTTGCGGCGGACCTTATGGCAAAAGCGGCTGATATAAAGATCATCGCGTTTGACCGTAACAGGCCCTTCGCACCGAAGATCCCGGCTCCGCTCATCATGGGCGTGAAGATCGAGGGAAGCGTTGCCGCGGTTGAGGCGGCGATCGAGCGCGGCGAGGCATATGCAAAGTCCGTCGGCAGATTCATCGTGTCGCATATCATCCCCCGCCCGTCGGAGGACACGGAAAAGATGGCATACCTTCTTGACATAAACAGAGATAAATTCAATAAAAAAATGCCGAAAAACTTTAAAGGCGTCGAGTATTCCGAGGAGCCTTACAAAAAGTCGCTCGGCATATTCGAGGTCTCCGGTTTCACGGCGGCCGTTGTCGGACTCGACGCGATGTTAAAGGCCGCGTCGGTGCGCCTTTTACATAAAGAGGAGCGCCTCGGCGGAAGGCTCGTTACATTGGTCGTTACCGGCAGCGTGTCGGACGTTAAAGCCGCAGTTGAGCACGGCGCGGAAATTGCCGCACCTCTTGGCCCGGTATATGGACAGGAGTGCATATCAAATCCCCATCCCGAGCTTATGAAGTTCTTCGACGTAAGCGCGATAAACGAAGGTGAATAATAATGTATGACGTTGAAAAAATAGAGAAGGCGGTATCCAAGATATTTGCCGAATATAAAAAAGATGTGGACGGCGAGATTAAGGTCGGCGTTTCGCAGAGACATATCCATCTGTCGAGAGAGGACTTGGACACACTTTTCGGCAAGGGCTATGAGCTCACAAAGAAAAAGACCCTGATGGGCAGAGAGTATGCGTCCGAGGAGTGCGTCACACTCGTCGGCCCGTCGTTAAAGTCCATCGAAAAGGTCAGAGTTTTAGGGCCTGTGAGAAAGCACACGCAGGTTGAGATTTCGAGGACGGACACGTTCGTTCTGAAGGTCAGCCCCCCGGTAAGGCCGTCCGGCCAGATTGAGGGCTCGGAAAAATTAGTCGTTGTCGGCCCGAAGGGCACGGTATATCTTAAAGAGGGCGTTATCATCGCCAACAGGCACATCCACTTAACGCCGGAATATGCCGAGAGACACAAAATCAAGGACGGCGACTATGTTGATGTTATGGTCGAGTCCGTTAAGCCGACCGAGTTTTTCGGTGTTCAGGTCAGAGTGCGTGACGACTTCAATGTCGAGATGCATATAGATACGGACGACGCAAACTCTGCCGGAATCAAAAACGGAGATCTTGTAAGGATCATAAAATAAGCGTGAAAGGACTGTAAAAGATTTTTTGCAGTCCTTTTATAAAATCGGAGGGAAACAAAATGTTCGCAGTCGAACGCCAGAAAAAGATACTTGAAACGCTCGCGTCGGAGGGCGCGGTCTGGGTCAGCCGCCTCGCTTCTCAGCTCGGAGTTACGGAGGAGACGGTGAGACGCGACCTTGAAAAGCTCGAGAAGCAGGAATCGCTCGTCCGCACTCACGGCGGCGCTATCCCGGTCGTGGAGAGCAACCGCGAAATGTCGCTCGAGAAAAGAAAGTATTTGAATACCGAGGCAAAGGAGCGCCTTGCGCACGAGGCGGCAAGCTTTGTCGTGCCCGGCGACACCGTGTTTCTGGACGCGTCGACGACGACGTTTTATATGGCGCGCTCTCTTAAGCACACGCACGACATCACGGTCGTGACAAATTCGCTCCGCGTGATAAACGAGCTTGCCGGGATCAGCGGCCTTCGCGTCATCGGAATCGGCGGCTATGCCGGAAATAACCAGTCGTTTGTCGGCAGCCTTGCCGCAAGATATATCGAAGAAAATTTCTTTGCAAATAAAGTCTTTTTTTCCAGCCGCGGCGTGACAAAGTCCGGCGGAGTCTTGGACAGTAACGAGGCGGAGTGCGGAATAAAAAAGTGTATGATCAAAAATTCAGATGAGAAATATTACCTTTGCGATAGGTCAAAGATAGGCAGGGTCGGTTTTGCGAAGCTGGCAGACTTTTCTGAGCTTAATTACTTCATTACCGAAAAGGAATTGGACTCAGAGATCCGCGATGCGCTTGCCGACTGCAAGGTAGAGATAAGAGAAGTATAATAAAAGGCCGCCCTGTCGGGCGGCCTTTTTGCGCTTAAATTATTTGATCATATACTTGTCAAGCTCTGCCATAAGGTCAGCGCAGTCGTCGGAATGAACGTCAACCTTTATCGGCTTGCTTAAGTCAAGGCTGAAAATTCCCATGATAGACTTTGCGTCAACCACATATCTTGACGAGGTCAGATCGATCTCATAAGGAAATCTGTTAACGATGTTGACAAATTCCTTAACATCCATAATTGAATTTAACATAATATTAAAAGTTTTCATAAGCTAAAACTCCTTTCACTTACTTCGTTCCTATTCTAACACAAAAATGCGTTTAAGTCAACCGAAATTATTCATTATTTATCTTAAGGTTAAATAAAATTAATTTAAGAGGTGATTTTGATGCGTGTTTTTTTAAGGACAGCAGGTGCGATTTTGATGCTTTTTGGGGTCTGCCTTTTGGGTATAATCACGAGCTCGCTCTTTAACGAAAAGATCGCGCTCGGGGTCGAGTCGACCGTCTCGGCGCTCTCCGAAGCGGTGGCAGAAGCGGCGGACAGGGCCGGTATCAACGAATATATCACGGGTGGTGAGGCCGATAATTAAAATAGCGAAAGGGATATATATTCATTTTTCCGTGTTTTTGGTCTTTGGAGCCGGCCTTTTTTTCGGGTGCTTTTATGAGCTCGCGCTCGCATTTTTAACGGCGCTGATCCATGAATGTGCGCACCTTTTGTGCGCGCTTTTTTTAAAGGAAAAGTGCGTGTCCGTGGCGCTGATGCCCTACGGCGCAAAGCTTTTGTTAAAGGACTCGGGAAATTTAAAGCACGAATTTTTAATCGCCGCGGCCGGCCCGGCATTAAACCTTCTTATGGCGCTGATCTACAGAGCAGGCCCGTTTTACGAGATGAATCTTTCAATGCTGATCATCAATCTTGTTCCGGCTCTCCCGGCGGACGGGGGAAGAATGCTATATCTTATGCTCTCGGCAAAAAGCCCGTATTTCGCGCTCGGAACGATGAGGAAAATTTCCGCCGTGATCTCTGTCATTTTGCTCATTTTGGGCGCATTGCAGGCATATTTTTACGGGTTTAATCTTTCACTTTTCATCATCGGAACGTTTTTGCTCTTCTCGGCGCTGGATAAAACCGGCGAGGCAAGACTGTATGTCAAAAGCGTTTCGGCAGAGAGGAAGAGCTTAAGAGAGCCCGTCTTAGAAAAATGCTTTGCGGTCAGCTCCAAAGTCCCCGCGCGGAGACTGGTAAAGTATTTTTCGGGCTCATATATGGCGGTGTTCGACGTTTTCGGGGACGACGGAAAAATTGCGGCCCGCATTTCTGAAAACGATGTGATAGACGCGATCGGGCAAAAGGGAGCTTCGGCATTTATATTTGAAATCGGCAAAAAGCCTTGAAAAAAGGGGCTCGGTATGCTATACTGTTTATACTTAAGAATTTTAAGGGGGTACATACATATGAAAAAAATGTTTGCTGCGCTCATTGTCATCATGATACTGTCAGCATTCCCGGTGTGTGCCGAAAGCATGACCGCATCCTTGCCCGGGTTTGACGTTACGATAAACGGCGTCAGAATCGAAAATGCGGACAGGCAGTTTCCGTTTTTGCTCTATAAAGATATAACATATGTTCCGATGACGTATTTTGACTGTCGTTTTCTGGGGCTTTTGACAGAATTTGATTCTTCAAAGAGAGTATTCACTTTGGAAAAAAGCAGTATAACCTGTGCGTATCGCGACTATAAATGGCAGTGGGAAAACGGCAAAATTAATCCGGTGACGCCGTGCAGCTTTGGTGTAGTTGTAAACGGCAATAATATTGACAATAAAAGTGAGGAATATCCTCTTTTTACCTTCAGGGAGGTGACGTATTTCCCTCTTACATGGCGCTTTGCCGTGAAGGAGTTCGGATGGGGCTATTCGTTTGATTCAGAAAACGGACTTTTTATAACTTCCGACAATACTCACACGGAGTCTTTAAGACTTCCCGGTATCACCGGTAATGTGGCGACGGACGGGAAATACTATTATTATGACGCAGACTCAGACGGTAAGCATGTGGTCTGCCGCGCGGCTGTGACCGATACGGAAAATCCGGAGATCATATTCCGATATCCTGACTACGGAATGAGGGTAAGCGCGGAATTTTACGAGTCCGAGGGAGATATTTATATTTACTCTGTTATGGGAGGCTCGCCGTTGATGGCTACACGGCAAGTAAAAAAGATCATGCCCGACGGAACACTCTCAGACGGGATGCCTTCATACTACGAGTCCTTCTCCCACGGCTACAGCGATTACACCGTGCGCGGCGAGGGAATCTCGGTAAAAGCGGTCAATCCGTATTTTGACAGCGCTACGGAGATTTCTTACACGGTAGGAGCAGATGAAAAGAAGGCCGAGGCACTTTCCGGACGCGTAAGAGTGGGCGGGCGGAGAAACGGAAAAACCGTTTCGGCACGCTTCGAGCGAATTCAGATTTTCGGAGGCAAAATTTATTTTGTCGGAACCGATCTTAATACAGAGGACGACAGTGCGCTTTACCGTATCGACGCACAAAGCGGAAAAACTGAAAAGCTTTTGGACGGAGTGTATGGATTTCGCGTTTATAACGGCTGGGACGATGCGCTCAGAAAAGACAGCGCGATGATAATTTACGATAATAACGGCACGCTTATGCGCTACAGCGAAGAAAGCGGAGAGGCAAGGCAGGTTGAAAAAGAAGGAGGAGAGGGGCTCGTTTTGGCAGAAGCCGCAGGAGGTTGGCTCGTCTCCGCATTTTTAAAAAGTCCCGACGGAGCAAAGACCGTAGTTAAGGTGTTCGACTGCTATGCCTCAGGCACCGGAAGCATACGCGGCACGGTTTTTGAGACCGCTACCGGCACGGAATGTATAACGGCGGGAGACAGGCTTCTTGTGCGCACTCTCGGCGAGTCGGAGTCCGACAGTATAAGGATTTTGGTGCCGGGAAGCTTTTATTCCTCAGATGCGGCAGACAGTGTGTTCATTTATAATAACACCTTGATATACAAGCTCGCCGGAGAAGACAGAATTGTCAAAGCGGAGCTTAAATGACAAAAAATATTACCTGAACGGAGCTTAATTATGCTTGAGAAAAAGTTAAACAAGATATTAAAAAAAGTGCAAAAACCCGGAAGATACACCGGCGGAGAGCTTAACTCGGTCGTTAAAGACCCGAAGGACGTTAAGATCCGCTATGCTTTCTGCTTTCCGGATTCATACGAGATCGGGATGAGCAACCTAGGTATGAAGATCATCTGCAACGTGCTAAACCAAAGGGACGACACGTATTGTGAGCGCGTTTTCGCGCCGTGGCCGGACATGGAGGAGGAAATGAAAAAAGAGGGCGTGCCCCTTTTCTCGGTCGAGACGAAAACGCCCGTTAAGGAGTTTGACATTCTGGGCTTCTCGCTCCAGTATGAAATGAGCTATACCAATGTTGTCAATATGCTGATGCTGGGCGACGTTCCGGTCTTTTCAAAGGACAGGGGCGAGGGCGACCCGTTCGTTTATGCCGGCGGCTCGTGCACCTATAACGGCGAGCCGATGGCGGACTTTTTTGACTTTTTCACGATCGGCGAGGGCGAGGAATCGAGTGACGCGCTGATGGACGAATATTTGGCGTGGCGCGAATCCGGCGAGGACAGGGAAGCGTTTTTGCACCGCGTGGCGCGCCTTCCCGGCTTTTATGTGCCCTCGTTTTACGACGTTGAGTATAACGAGGACGGCACGATAAAGCGCTTTGAGGCAAACACGCCCGACGCGCCGGACAAGGTGCGAAAGCTCGTTATCCGCGATATGGACACCGCACTTTTCCCGGACAAGGTGATAGTGCCATACGTCGAGATAGTGCACGACCGAATCATGCTTGAAATGTTCCGAGGCTGTATCAGAGGCTGCCGTTTCTGCCAGGCCGGAATGATCTATCGCCCCGTGAGGGAGAAAAGCCCAAAGGTGCTTTTGGAGCAGGCAAAAAAGCTGATGGATTCGACAGGATATGAAGAAATGTCATTAATGTCGCTCTCGACGAGCGACTACAGGGAGCTTCCCTGTTTTACCGAGAAGCTTTTAGAGCTCACGGAGAAGGAAAAGGTCGGCCTTTCGCTTCCGTCTCTCCGCGTGGACAACTTCTCGATCGACCTGATGAACAAGGTTCAGAAAGTGAGAAAGAGCGGCCTCACCTTCGCGCCCGAGGCCGGAACGCAGAGAATGCGCGACGTTATAAATAAGGGCGTTACCGAGGAGGACCTTTTAAAGAGCGCGAAGATAGCGTTTGAGGGCGGCTGGTCGTCCGTCAAGCTCTATTTTATGATCGGCCTTCCCTATGAAACGGTCGAAGACTGCAAGGGCATTGCACACCTTGCACAAAAGGTTGTGGACGAGTTCTTCACCCTCGGCATAAAGGGACGCCGCCCGTCCGTTACGGTCAGCGTTTCGTCGTTCGTGCCCAAGGCTTTCACGCCGTTTCAGTGGGCGGGGCAGAACGAGAGAGAGGAGCTTATCGAAAAGCAGAAGGCGATCGGCGATGAGATTCACTCAAAATGCATCCGCTATAACTGGCACGAGTCGAAAGTCAGCGTGCTTGAGGGCGTGTTCGCGCGAGGCGACAGGAGGCTTTCCGACGTTATTTACCGCGCGGTCTTAAAGGGCTGTAAGTTTGACGGATGGGACGAATATTTCGACCCCGAAAAGTGGGACGAGGCGTTTTCAGAGGCCGGGATCGACCCGAAGTTCTACCGCCGCGAGAGAAGCTATGACGAGATTCTGCCGTGGGACAAGATCGACATCGGAGTGACGAAGGAATTTTTAATGCGCGAAAACGAGAATGCGAAAAAGGGTGTTGTGACGCCGAACTGCCGCGAGAAATGCTCCGGTTGCGGCGCAAGATGCTTTAACGGAGGTGTTTGCTTTGAGAATGTGGCTAAGATATGAAAAGGGCGAGGCGGCAAAATACATTTCGCACCTTGACTTTTTAAGAGCGATCACGAGAACGATAAGGCGCGCGCACATTCCGGTGAAGTATTCCGAGGGTTTCAATCCACACATGAAATTGAGCTTTGCGCTCGCGTTGCCTCTGGGCACGACGAGCGTGACGGAGCTTATGGAGATCGAGCTTAATGACGATTTAACTCCGGAAGAAATTTTGGAAAAACTCAACAAAGAGTCGTTAATGGGAATACGCTTCATCGAGGCCGGCATATCGCCCGATAAAAACAAGTTCAAGGCGATCGGCTTTGCAAAATACAAGGTCACGCCTGACAAAATGATAACAGAGGACGAGCTTTCCGCCTTTTTGGCGAAAGACGAGATCGTCACGATGAAAAAAACGAAAAGCGGAACAAAGCCGACCGATATAAGGGGCGACATTGCAAGCATCAAGATAGAGGGCGGAAGCTTAATTATGATCCTCTCCGCCGGGAACGACGCGAACCTTAAGCCGGAGACGGTGCTTTCCGCGATGAAGGAAAACATCGAAGGCTTTTCGTTTGAAGACTACGATTCTGTCAGAACGGGCATACTTGATAAAACGATGGCCTATATTTAAGAGGTGTTTTTATGAAGAGTAAGAAAGTTCTTTCACTGCTGCTGGCATGTGCAGTGACCGTATCTATGGGAACAACCGTATTTGCTTCCACAGAAGATCAGATTGCAGCTGCACAGGCACAGAAGCAGGAAGCACAGGCAGGACTTGCGCAGGCCCAGGCGAATATCAGCGGGCTGGAAAGCAAGAAACAGGAACTGGAGTCCTACCTTGCAGAACTGAATTCCCAATATAATGAACTTACAGACAGTATTTCACAGCTCAGCATTGAGGCTGCCGAGAAAGAAGAGGAGCTTAAGAATGTAAAGGCTCAGCTTGAAGTGGCAAAGCAGAATGCACAGGACCAGTACGAGGCAATGAAGATTCGTATCCAGTACATGTACGAGCATGGTGGAAGTACTATGCTTGAAATGCTTCTGTCATCTGACAATCTTTCTGATTTTATGAAT
>ERZ824480.1828-NODE-1828-length-17444-cov-5.390304_pt1 | contig 17444 bp, 18 predicted proteins | sample MGYA00519861_ERZ824480 | MGnify/ENA primary metagenome ERZ824480 (study PRJEB31778, sample SAMEA3449152) | human gut metagenome | biome: human gut; feature: human-associated habitat; material: faeces | place: United Kingdom | collected 2010/2012 ... | reverse complement strand
ACCTGCTCGCGGATCTTTTCGACCTCCGCCTTCAGGGCGACCACATCGCGCGCGATGGTGATATCGTTGCACTTGGAACCGATGGTATTGCTCTCGCGGTTGACCTCCTGAATGAGGAAGTCCATCTTGCGGCCCATCGGCTCGTCGGAGACGAGCATGGTACGCAGTTGGGAAACGTGGGAGCGCAGGCGGACGGTCTCCTCGTCGACGGCGATCTTATCGGCAAAGATGGCGGCCTCGGTGAGAATGCGGGCCTCGTCGATGGTGGTCGATTGCAGGACCTCCTCCATCTTGGCGGTCAGGCGCGCGCGGTACTCCGCAACGGTCTGCGGCGAGCGCTCCTCGACCATGCCGGTGATGTGCTCGATGGTATCGAGCCGGCTGCCAATGTCGGCGGCAAGACGCTCGCCCTCGGTCGCGCGCATCCGATTGTACGCGGCAAGCGCGTCACCGAGCACGGCGCAGAGGTCGGCGGCGACGCACTCCAGGTCTTCCTCCGCCTTGGTGACGGTCAGGACGTCGGGAAAGCGGACGATGGTCGACGCGGTGATCTCGCTCTCAAGACCGCAGGCCTCGTTGATCTCGCACAGCGCCTTGTAGTAGCCCTGCGCAAGCGGGCGGTTGAGCTTGACGACCGCCTCGTCCGCCGCCGAGGTGTCGATGGTGATGAACACGTCTACCTTGCCGCGCGAGACGGCCTTCTGCACCCGCGTCTTCACGGCGTCCTCGGCGAAGATGTAGGCGCGCGGCATCTTGACGGCGCAGTCAAGATAGCGGTTGTTGACCGAGCGGACCTCGACGGTGATATCGCGGCCGCTGCGCGTTTCGCGGGCTCTTCCGTAGCCCGTCATGCTTTTGACCAATGTGATCTCCTCCTCATTCAAATCAGAACATACACGGCAGGCAGAAGTAGCCTCCGCCGCCGAGAAGATTGCAGCACAGTGCCGCGAGGCACCAGTTTGAGCAGACATCGTTGCCGCAGCTCGTGGAAACGGTCTGATAGCCCTGCGGACGGTAGCCGCGGTTGTTGAAGGCCGCGAGCGCCTGCCGGTACTCGGGATTCTCCGGGTCCATCCGGCAGGCCGTCTCGAAATAGCGCTTTGCCTCGTCCAGCCAGCCGCGGCGGTAGCAGACGTTGCCCATGAGGAAGCTCCACTCGGCATTGTGGTCGCTGACCGCGTTCAGCAGGCGTTCCGCCTGCGAAATGTCGCCGCGGGCGATGGCGAGACGGATCTGCTGCATGGTCGGGTCGGCACTGGAATAGCCGTTGCTCGTCGTGCCGTAGTAGCTCTGCCGCGGCGCACCGTAGCCGCTGCCCGTCCTGCGCTGCTTCTGGATCTGCTCGTAGGCCTCGTTGATCTCCTTCATTTTCTCCTGCGCGAGATCGGCAAGCGGGTTATCGTGATAATTGTCGGGATGATACTTCCGCGCAAGGTCACGATAGGCCTTCTTTACCTCCTCGTCCGATGCGGAGGGCGAGACGTTCAATACTTTGTAGGGGTCGTTCATAGTGCTTCCTCGTTGCTTTTCTTCTTGCGTTCACCGTACCGCGTCCGCGTGCGGCGGCGGTAGGTCCCGTCCAAAACGGCTTTGCCGATGCCGTAAAGACTCTCATAAAATATACTGTCCAGGATCGGCGTCCATACGCCGTAGTCGTAAAGTGCGTAGGCGCTCGCCATGCGCTCGATGGAGGCGTCCAGCGTTTCGGCCAGCACGAGCCTGTCCGCGTCGCCGAGAACGCCGTTTTCCGTATGATAACGGTAAAGCAGTGGGTTATAATTCCCGCTTTCGGTATCCTTTTTCAGGTCGTCCGCCGCGTCGATGAGGTAGATCCAGCGGCCGAGCTGATAGAGGATCTGACCGAGGATGCGCCGGCGCTTCTCGTCCGTGAGGTCTGCCGCCGCGTCCGCCATCAGCGCCGCGAAGGGCTCTGCCGCCATATCAATAGAGGCGCAGCGCGCATCCTCCAGCGCCGCGAGCGCTTGGAGATGCAGCCGCACCGCCGCGTCGAAGCGCGGCAGCCGCTCCCCTGCCCTGCGGTAAGCACCGCGCAGAAAGAGCGAAGCAAAGCGGTATTTAAGTCCGCTCCAAAAGCCGTGGTCGGCGATGTGATCCCGCAGCTGCCACCAGGAGAGGATCACGGTCCGGTCCGCCGCGGCCTCGAGCGCCGGCGTGCTTGTCTGCGCGCGGCAGCCCTTGCAGGGATGCACGGCACAGCGCCGCACGGTGCAGGGCTCCTCGTCTCCGCTTGAGAGCAGAATGGCTAAAAGGGTGAAATCGTAGTTGAGCAGGAGGCTCGCGGCAAAGCCGTAGCGCTCCCGGAGCGTGTGGCACAGTCCGCAGTAGACGGCGCGGAAGCGCTCGCGTTCCCGCTCGTCGAGCCGATCCCGCGAGGGCAGAACGTAGCCGAACATATCTGCGCTACAGGGTTCGTATGATGGTGAACGCCAGCCCGCCCTCACGCTTCAGCTTGCGGTCGTAGAGGATCGCCGGCACGATGCCGAGGCAGAACGCCGCAATGGCGACGGCATAGCGTAGCCCCTCGGAGGTCAGCGCGTAGGAAGCAAAGTAGCCGATCAGAAACAACACGATGGGCACTGCGTAGACCAGCAGCATCACGCCATAGAGCCGCTTGTTGCTGCTCTCGACCACGACCTTCTGTCCCGTCTGCGCGCCGATGGGATTGAGCGCCACCGCATGGGTGGACGAGCCCTGCATCCCGCAGCCCGAGCAGCTCTCGCAGTCATGTCCGCAGGCAGACTTACGGGGAACGGAGATCTCCGCCCTGCCGCCGCGCAATATTTTTTCAACCGTTGCTATCTGGGTCATAGGTTCTCCTTCAGTTATGCTCTGTACTGTTTTCCGCTCCGCCGCTCAACCGCACGGTCACCTGATAGCTGCCGACGGCGCCGACGTCCAGCCCGTCCACATAAACCGTTGCAGGGACGGTATAGACGCCGTCCGCGTCGGAAACGTTCGTCAGGTCCGCCACCACGCGGAGGTTTTCTTCATTCACCTGCGCGAGCGCCGTGCTCGTGCCGCGCAGCGTCACGCTCAGCGTCGAGGTCACGACCGTCACATCACGCTCGGTCGTCAGGTTCTCGTAGCCGAACTGCGTGGCATCCACCGTCAGGGAGTCGATGTCGTCGAACAGGATGGTCAGCGTCACGCTCGTCACGCCGCTGAGATTGTCCACGCCGTCAGGAAGCGGAATGTCGTAGGTAAAGGTCTCCGCCGCCTTGAGATCGGCGAGCGAGAGCGTATCGAGCTTGATCTCGTCGATGGCAGCCATCGTCGAGGCGTCGCCCGAGAGCGTGATCGTGTCGATCGGCGTCAGCGCCCACTTGACGTTCTCGAGCCGCGAGCCGGGCGTTTCGACAAATTCGACCGTGAGCGGGACCTCCTTGACCGTCATCACCGGCATCGTCACCTGGATGCTCTCGCTGGCCGGATGGATGCGGTTCGAGCGGATGAGCTGGTCGCTGAAATCGTACAGCTCAAAGCCCAGCAGCTCCACGACCGTGGAGGTCGCGTTTTCAATGTTCAGCGTGACCTGCGCGTAGCTCACCTGCATGATGTCGACCTGCTGGCCGCGCACCTCAAGCGTCTCGGGCAGCATACGGACCGTGCCGGCGATATAGCCCTCCGCCACGTTGCCGACTACCTTGCAGCGGATCTCCACATTCTTGCGGAACAGCTCGCCGATCTCAATGGTGGTCGAGCGGACGGTCGGCTCTTTCTGCGTGATGCTGCTCGAAAGCAGCTCGCCGCGCGGCCCGCGCGGATAAAGGATGCTGTAGGTGATCGTCTGTGTGCCGGTCGTTGTGACCGAGCTGAGATCGACCACGATGCGGATCTTGCCGGGGTCGAGCTTGAAGTAGGTGCTGCGCGGCATACTCAGCTTGAGGTCGATCGTCTCCTCCTCGTTCGAGAGAAGCATGAGCCCCTTATCCGCCAGCGTGGTGTCTTCGTTGGTAAATTCTATCGGCACATCGTTGACGGAGATCTCGATCTCCGTGTCGTCGTTGGCGTAGAACCAAACGAGCAGCGCAATGAGGATCGACAAGCCGATGCAAAACGCCCTGCGGCCTTTAGTTTGCTCCATTTTCTTCGTCGTCCTCCTTCCGCTTTTTCAGGATACGCGGCAAATGCAGCTGCGGCTTGTCCGCTCCCGGTTCCTCTGTCTGCGGCATGAGCTCGTTGATGAGCAGCTTCTCGAGCGTCTCCGGCTTGAGGTGACGCTTGAGCAGTCCGCCGATGGCGACGGAGATGGTGCCCGTCTCCTCCGAGACGATGACGACCACGGCGTCGGAATTTTCGCTCATGCCAATGCCCGCGCGGTGGCGCATACCGAGGTCGCGGCTGAGGTTCACATTCTTCGACAGCGGCAGCATACAGCCGCCCGCCAGAATGCGCCCGTCGCGGATGATGACCGCACCGTCGTGCATCGCGGCCTTGACGAAGAAGATGTTTTTCAGCAGCTCGCTGCTCACCTGCGCGTCCACGATGGTGCCGGTGCGCGCCATCTCGTCGAGGTTGATCTCACGCTCAAAGACGATCAGCACGCCCGTGCGGGTCTTGGACATCTCGGTGCAGGCGAGCACCGTCTGCGCGATGGCGTTTTCAATGGCGCTCGACTGCTGCTTTGCGGCAAAGGGAATGAACGAGCGCAGCTTACTCGAGCCGACCTGCTCTAAAATGCGGCGAATCTCCGGCTGGAAAAGGACGATCAGTGCGAGGATGCCGACATCAAGCATGTGGTTGAGGATAAAGTAAATGCCATTGAGCTTGAATACATGCGAGATCCACAGCGCCAGCAGAAACACCATGATGCCCTTGACCAAGCTCTCCGCGCGAGTGCTGCGCACGAGGCGGAGCAGCAGATAGCAGCAATAGGCCATCAGCGCGATATCCAGATAGTCCGCGATGCGGATGGTCGTCACATAACGCCACGCGCCCTCGAGTATGGTCATCACAAATTCCATGGCATATCCCTCTTAAGCAATAGTTATTCATATTCTAATATAATCCGCAAAAAAAAGCAACCGAAAGAGCATGAATTTTCCATGAATTTGTGCAGCGCAGCCTTCAGCCGCGCACGATGCTCCGCAGCACATGGGCAAAGGCGTCGATATCCGCCGCCGAGGTGAAGGCGGAGACGCTCAGGCGTACCGTTCCGTTCGGCAGCGTTCCCGCCGTGCGGTGGGCGTAGGGCGCGCAGTGCAGTCCGCCGCGCAGGGCAAAGCCCCGCTGCGCCAGCGCGTCCGCGGTCTCCTCCGGCTCCCTGCCATCCAGGTTGAAGGACAGCACCCCGACCTGCTCCGCGGCGTCCCGCGCGGCATAGACCGTAACGCCGTCCATTCCGCGCAGCGCAGCGGCGGCCCGCGCGATCAGCGCGCGCTCGTGGCGCTCGATACGCTCCCGTCTTTCCCGCACGAAGCGCAGTCCAGCCTCCAGACCCGCGATGCCGGGCATATTGTGCGTACCGGCCTCCAGCCGGTCCGGCAGGAAGTCCGGCATGGTCTGCTCGAGCGACGCGCTGCCCGTGCCGCCGTAGAGGAGCGGTGCGGCGTCGTGCGCGCACAGCAGAAGTCCCGTCCCCTGCGGGCCGTAAAGCCCCTTGTGTCCCGGCATGGCGATAAAGGCCGCGCCGAGCGTGTCCAGCTCGAACGGCAGAATGCCCGCGGACTGCGAGGCGTCCACGATCAGGGGAACTCCCTCCGCGCGGCAGAGCGCAGCGATCTCCTCGATCGGCAGAACAAAGCCGAACACATTGGAGACGTGCGTGCAGACGACGGCGTCAAGCTCCGGTGAGATGCTGTTTTCAAAGGCGCGCAGCAGCGCGGCGCGGTCAAAGAGCGGCGAAGCGGCGACCTTGATCCTCGCGCCCAGCGCGTGCAACGGCCGCGTGACGGCGTTGTGCTCATAGCCGGAGACGGCGACGCGCCCGCCCTCCGGCACGAGCGAACGGATGGCAATGTTCAGGGCGTGCGTCGCGTTGGAGGTAAAGACGACCTGCTCCGGCGAGGGTACACCGAACAGCTCGGCGGCAAGGCTCCGGCAGCGGAAGGCCGTCTCCTCCGCCGCTCTGGCCGCGGCATAGCCGCCGCGCCCCGGCGAGGACATGGTGCGCATGGCCCTCTGCATCGCATAGGAAACGCTCAGGGGCTTTTGGAAGGTCGTCGCGGCGGAGTCCAGATAGATCATGGCTCTACCTCCGAACGATCTTGACCGGCTCGACCTGCGCGTCCTGCAGGCGGCGGATGGCGGCGGCGTAATTCCGCTCCGCGACCTCCAGCGTGTAGCCGCAGCCGCGGCCCGTCAGCTCGGCGCTCGCGCGCAGCACCCGCGTGCGGATGCCCGCACGGTCCAGGACCTTCATCATCTGCTGGGCGTGCGTGATGGAGCGTGCGACCAGTAAATAGCGTTCCATACTCTCCCCTCCTCGCAGCATACTATGCGCCCGCGCCGGAAGCGGTGCATTGCGCCGTAGGGCAAAAAGAGAAGGACGCCGAAGCGTCCTTCCCGTTTCCTTTTTCTATTACGTGCGCGGGTGCGCCTTCTGATAGATGTCCCGCAGCTGTTTTTTCACAACGTGGGTGTAGATCTGGGTGGAGGAAATGTCCGCATGGCCCAGCATTTCCTGAATGGCACGCAGGTCCGCGCCGTTTTCCAGCAGATGCACCGCAAACGAGTGGCGCAGCGTGTGCGGCGTGATGTCCTTGTCGATCTGCGCCATCTCCTGGTAGTGCTTGACGATCTTCCAAAAGCCCTGACGGCTCATGCGCTCGCCGTTCATGTTGACGAACAGCGCCGTCTCCTCGGGATCGGCCAGCAGCTGAGGGCGGACATCCTTGATGTAATCCGAAAGTGCCTTGACCGCGGCGGGATAGAGCGGGATGATGCGCTCCTTGCCCTTGCTCTCGCAGCGGATGAAGCCGGCGGAAAGGCTGCAGTCGCTCTCGTCGAGCGAGATGAGCTCGCTCACGCGGATGCCGGTGGCATAGAGCAGCTCGAGCATCGCGTGATCGCGGTAGCCCTTGGCGTCCACGCACCGGGGCTGGTCGAGGAACAGCTCGACCTCCTTGCCGGTCAGGATCTCCGGGAACCTACGCTCGACCTTGAGGGCGGCGACGCCCTTGGCGGGATTGGTCTTGATCTCGCCGCGCTCGGCAAGGAAGGCATAAAAGGACTTGATGGAGGCCAGCGCGCGCGTGACCGTCGCGGCGGACTTTCCCTTGCCGCCCATCCACGCGACGTAGTCGCTGATGGCGGCGGTCCTGACCTTGCGCAGATCGGTCACCCGCTGAGCGGCAAGGTGCTCGGAAAACTGGCGCAGGTCACGAAGATAGGAGCTGAGCGTATTTTCGGAAGCGTGCTTTTCCTCGCGCAGATAATCCTCATAGAGCTTCAGATAATCGGACGCCATCCGGCACACCTCCTTCCGTAAGATCAGCGCAGCAAAAGCGACAGGATGCGTGGAATGAACCACAGCTCCAGCGCCGCGCCAAAAAATAAACACACACACGCGATCCCAAAGCGGGACCAATACCGCTTTCCGTAGGTCACGCCCTTCGCCCGCTTTCCGCCGCCGACCGATAAGGCCGCAAGACCGCGCGAGGTCTCCCACGCGGCGCTGCCGAGCAGCAGCGTGCAGGGCAGCACAAGCATCAGCCGCAGCGCGAAGAGAACAGGCAGCAGGAAAAATCCATCCTGCCCCAGACCCGAGGCGAAGCAAAGAAGCGAATAGGCGTACAGGAAGCCCTGAGCGGCACACACCGCCGGAATGAGCGCCACGCCGATGGAGGCAAAGCCCAGCAGGAACACCGCCGCGCTCGCGCGGAAAAAGCAGACCATCGTCTGCCAGACCGCCGCAGAGGAGGGCGCGCCCTCGATGCGCAGGGCAAGGTAGCCCTCAAGATATCGGCTCAGCTCGCCGCCCATTGCCGCCGCGCCGCGCGCGGCGACCATGCCGCCGAGGAGCGCGCCGAGAAGAAAAAAAGCGGCAAGCGCCAGCATGGAAAGCGGTATTTTTCGCAGACTGACGCATCGCAGACGCGCCGCCGTTCGTCTTTGCTTCAATGTAAATCCCTCACTGTTTTCCGCCGAGGAAATTCGCAGGGCGCAAAAAGCGAGGGAGCGAAAGCACTTATAAATATAGGCTATTTGTCCCCGTTTCGCAAGCGGATTTCCTCAATTTCCCGAATTTTGTCAATTATGTCAAAATATTATGTAAACACCATTATGTAAACTTCGTACACCGAGCTTTTTCGGAACAAGATATGGTATCGTGAAAAACCGCTGTTTACCAAATCTGGAAACCGTCTTTCAGGCCGCCCTCATTCCCCACCAGGCCATATTTGTGCAATCCGTTCACGCCGCGCAGAATGTGCCGTTTTTCGATCTTTATGTTTACCGTCGGGAACGAGGCGTTTTATGTCGCTTTGCCCGTTTTCCCTTCTCCCGCCGCGCAAGTCCCGCCGCAAGCAGCCCGCCAAGCGCAGACGCCGTGAGCAGCCCCAGCATTCCATTCATGTCCGGCGTGTCCGACGCGAGCAGTCCAATCAGCGACACGCACACCCAAAACGCCGCAGCAGCAAGCAGCGGCAGCGCCGCCGCCCCTCGTTTCCCTCGCAATGTCATCATCGCACCGCCGAAGGCCGAAAGGCAGGCACACGCCCATACCGCTTGCCCTATTCGCACCTCATCCAGTCTGCCGCTCACCGTCAGATAGGCCGCAAGCGTCAGCAGCACCAGATATGCACCCATCGCCGTCGCCAAGCCGAGCACGATCGGCCTCACCGGCAATCGTTTTTCCTTCTCCATGCTATAGCCCTCCCCGTCCCAGTCGTTCAAAAGAACGTATGCCACGGGACCGCATTTTATATCCAAACCTCCGAAAAAAGTGTGCAAAAAAGCGCCGGCCAAACAGCCGGCGCTTTCGCGTCAGGATAGGATTTACTTGATCTCGGGATCGTAGGAGGGCTTTTCTTCCGCAGCAGGAGCCTCGACCATCTCAGTCGCTTTCTCCTCGACAGCAGGAGTCTCCTCTGCCTTTTCTTCGACCTTGTCAGCCTTCTTGCCGCTCTTCTGTGCGGCAGCCTGCTCCATTGCGCCGGTGGACTGCACCGCCCACTTGGTCACCTCGATGCGGACGCGGTCCTCGCTCGTCTCAAAGACGATGGTAGAGTCGTTGACCTGCACGATCTTACCGACCATACCGCCGATGGTGGTGACGCGGTCGCCCTTTTTCAGGCTGCTGCGCATCTGCTCCGCCTGCTTTTTGCGCTTGTTTTCCGGACGAATGATGAGGAAATAGAAGACCGCGATCATCGCGACCATGAGAAGAAGGGATTCCATAATTGTTAAAGTTCCTTTCGTTTTTTAAGGTTCCGCCATAACAGCATTGCTGTCATTATAGCCGAATCCGTCCTAATGTGCAAGAGTTTTCTGCGGCAAATTACGCTCTTTCCGAAAGCTTTTCGCTGTATTCCGCGCGGAAGGCCGCAAACTCGCCAGCGTCCAGCGCGTCGCGGATGCGTTCCGTGAGCTTGTTGTAGAAATAGAGATTGTGCATCACCGCAAGGCGCAGCGCCAGCATCTCGTCTGCCTTGAAGAGATGGCGCAGATAGGCGCGCGAGAAATTCCGGCAGGTCGGGCAGTCGCAGCGCTCGTCGATCGGGCGCTCGTCGAGCTTATATTTCTCGTTTTTCAGGTTGATCGCGCCGCTCCAGGTGAAGAGCTTGCCGTGGCGCGCGTTGCGTGCCGGCATCACGCAATCAAAGAAGTCCACACCGCGCGCCACGCCCTCAATGATGTTCGACGGCGTACCGACGCCCATCAGGTAGCGCGGCTTGTCCTGCGGCATATAGGGCTCGACCGCGTCGATGATGTCGTACATCACCTGCGTCGGCTCGCCGACCGCAAGACCGCCGACGGCGTAGCCATCGCAGTCAATCTTTGCAATCTCCTTCATGTGCCAGATGCGCAGATCTTCAAAGGTCGCACCCTGATTGATGCCGAAAAGCATCTGCCCCGGGTTGACGGTATCCGGCAAGGAGTTTAACTTGTCATGCTCTGCCTTGCAGCGCTCCAGCCAGCGCAGCGTGCGCTCACAGGAGTCCTTCGCGTACTTGTAGGGCGCCGGATTCTCCACGCACTCGTCGAACGCCATCGCAATGTCGCTGCCTAGGTTTGACTGGATGCGCATGCTCTCCTCCGGCCCCATGAAGATGCGGCGACCGTCAAGGTGGGAGGCGAAGGTGACGCCTTCCTCCCTGATCTTGCGCAGCCCTGCAAGGGAGAACACCTGGAAGCCGCCGGAGTCCGTCAGGATCGGGCCGTCCCAGTGCATGAACTTATGCAGTCCGCCCATTTGGCGTACCACGTCGTCACCCGGGCGGAGATGGAGATGGTAGGTGTTGGACAGCTCGATCTGACAGCCGAGCTCCTTGAGGTCCAGCGCGCTCACGCCGCCCTTGATCGCCGCCTGCGTGCCGACGTTCATGAAAACCGGCGTCTGCACCTCGCCGCCGTGGGCGCATTGGAATTTGCCGCGCCGGGCCTTGCCTTCGTATTTGATGACCTTGAACATAGCTTGTTCCTCACATTTTGTATATACAGAATATCGAATCGTATATGCAATGCATATACGATTCGTATGCATCAAGAGATAAACATCGCGTCGCCGAAGCTGAAGAAGCGGTAGCGTTCGCGCACCGCCTCCTCATAGGAGGCAAGAACGTGCTCGCGCCCCGCGAGCGCGCTCACCAGCATGATGAGCGTGGACTCCGGCAGGTGGAAATTCGTGACAAGCGCGTCCATCACCTTGAAGCGGTAGCCCGGATAGATGTAAATATTCGTCCAGCCGCCGGTCGCGGTCATGGTACCGTCCTCCCCCGCCCAGCTTTCAATGGTGCGGCAGGAGGTCGTGCCGACGCAGATCACACGCCCGCCGTTCGCCTTCGTGCGGTTGATCAGATCCGCCGTCTCCTGCGGAATGGTGCAGTATTCGCTGTGCATATCGTGCTGCTCGATCTCGTCCTCCTTGACCGGTCGGAACGTGCCGAGCCCGACGTGCAGCGTCACATAGCCGACGCCGACGCCCTTGGCAGCGATCCTCTCCAGAAGCTCCGGCGTGAAGTGCAGTCCCGCCGTGGGAGCCGCCGCCGAGCCGTTGACCTTGGAGTAGACAGTCTGGTAGCGTTCCTGATCCTGCAGCTCCTCCTTGATGTAAGGCGGCAGCGGCATTTTGCCGAGCCGCTCGAGCACCTCAAGGAAGATGCCATTGTAATCGAAGCGCACCAGACGGTTGCCGTCCGGCAGGACCTCAGCGATCTCCGCCGTCAGCTCGCCGTCGCCGAAGCTCACCCGCGCACCCTCGCGCAGGTGCTTGCCCGGACGCACAAGGCACTCCCACACCTTATCGCCCTTGTCCTGCAGCAGCAGCACCTCGCAGGCTCCGCCGCCGGGCAAACGGTGTCCCAGCAATCGCGCCGGCAGGACGCGGGAGTTATTCAGGATCAGGCAGTCCCCCGCCCTCAAAAAATCCGGCAGCTCATAAAAGTGGTGGTGCGACCACTCCCCCGTTGCCTTATCGAGACACTGCAGGCGCGACTCGTCGCGTTTTTCCAGCGGCGTCTGTGCGATCAGCTCCGGCGGGAGGTCGTAGTAAAAATCGCTTGTTTTCATCTTGCTTCTTTCCGCATCAGCTCAGCGTGATGCCCGTGTAGTAGAAATTCAGAATGTCGCGATAGGTATAGCCCTTCTCCGCCATGGCAAACGCGCCCCACTGGCTCATGCCGACGTTGTGGCCCCAGCCCGAGCCGGAGAAGGTGAAGGTATTACTCGTGTTCGCACTCTTGCGCTCGAGCGACTGCACGCCGCCCGATGTAATGACGTAGGTATCCTTCGCGCCGGCATTGTTCGGCGTGACCGTGCCGTCGCCGTCGATCACATACAGCCCGCCCGTGCCGGTCACCGTGCTCTGTGCGTCGTTGACGTAGTAGGTGCTCGCGTCACCGCCGGTGACGGTATAGCGCATACTGCGCACGTTGATATGGTCGTACACGCCGTTGAGGAGCGTGCGGCACTTCTCGCGCCGCGCGGTGTAGCTGCCCCGAGTCCCCTCATAGGTGATGGCAATGACGTTGCCCGTGTCGCTGTATTCGGACACATAGACGTTCTGCACCTGCCCGATGTCGGTATTGGCCTCGGACTTGAGCACCTCGCGCAGCTCGTCGCCGGTCGCGGTGAACGACCAGTAGTAGCGGGAGAAGCGCCACGCGACGCTTGCCTCGTAAGGATCGAGCTTGCCCTGCAGATACGGCACCTCGCTGCCCCAGACGTTCTTGCAGCTCTCGCTCGCGCCGCCGTTGCAGGAGTAGTAGACCGCGTTGGTCACCAGCTCGCCGTTGTAGTAGAGATAGACGCCGCGCGTCTCCTCCGCCGCCGCGTCGGAGCGCTCATTGGAGAGTGCCGCGCCGCGATAGGCCTGACAGTCTGTTGTTGAACAGACGTCAAAGCCTGCGCTGCGGTGCCGCGTCTGAGACGCGGCATAGGTGCGCGCGCAGACTGTCTGCGCCTTGAGCGCCTCGAGCGGCCAGTCGTTCGACATCTCCGCCGCAATGACGCACTTGACGTAATCCTCGATATCCAGCACGTTGATGACGCTGATGTAGCCGCCGGTCGTGCGCTGGTATTCAAAACCGCCGTAGTAGCGGTAGCCGGAGAACCATGTCACCGTCTTCTCCCCGCTCACCGAGCGTGGGCGGACGCCGAGGCTGCGAAGGCCCGAGCAGTCGAACTCAAAGAGGACGGTGTCCGTATCCGTGACCGACACGACCACGCCGGTGCTGCTCGGCGTTACGACCTGCGCACCATAGGCCAGCACATCCGTCTCCGACAGCACGCGCGCGGACTCATCGTAGCTCGCGTGGTTGCCGACGCGCACACGATACGCCCCGTCGATGTAGGCGACGAAGCCCTTCGGGTAGCTCTGCGCCACCGAAAGCGCCTCCTCGTAGCTGCCGAACGCCGTGAGCAGCTCAATGTGGTAGGCGCCGAGGATGGTGGAGTAATTCGTCGGCCGCGTCTCATAGCACACGCCGCCGGAAACGTAGGCGTTGCTGTCCACCGTAACGGTGATCCTCTGCTCATCCGTCGCGGCGAGCGGAACGAAGCTGCGGTCGGCATCGTAATAGCCGAACTCGTAGCCGGAGCCGCTGAGCGTATCGTTGTAGTTTTGCAGCCGCGCCGTAAAAAGAGCGTTCGTGCCGTATTTTAAGCCGACCTTGAGCATAGTATTCTCTGTGGCCTGCGCGCCGACGCACAGCGTGAGCGCAAGCAGCACACTCAAGATGATCGTTTTCCAGAATCGTTTCATAGGGGTCCTCCATTGGCCGCATTTCCCTGCGTTTCTACATTATAGGATAAAATGCGCAAGGATTCAAGGAAAACCGTTCTTTTTCTCCCGGCAATATTTTCCACGCTGCTATCAAAAAAGAGAGGAGCTTCCATCATGTCCCGATCCTTATTCCACGGCTCCGGCGTTGCGCTCGTGACGCCAATGACGCCCGACGGCATCGACTTCCCCGCCCTTGAGCAACTGATCGAATGGCATATCGCCTCCGGCACCGATGCGCTCGTCCTCTGCGCGACGACCGGCGAGGGCGCGACGCTGACCTATGCCGAACGCGCCGAGATCATCGAGCGGTCCGTCCGGCAGGTAAACGGCCGCGTCCCTGTCATCGTCGGCACCGGCTCGAACAACACCGCCTCCGCCATCGCACTCTCGCGTGAGGCCTGTGCAGCGGGCGCGGACGGCGTTCTGGTCGTCACGCCCTACTACAACAAGGCGACGCAGCGCGGGCTCGTGCGTCACTTCACCGCCGTCGCCGACGCCGTCGACCGCCCGCTCATCGTCTACAACGTCCCCTCCCGCACCGGCGTGAGCTGCACCGCCGAGACCTACGCCGTGCTCGCGCAGCACCCGAACATCGTCGGCGTCAAGGAGGCCTCCGGCAGCTTCGCCCTGATCCAGGAGACCCTTAACCTCTGCGGCGACGGCTTCTCCGTCTGGTCCGGCAACGACGAGGACACCGCCGCCGTCTGCGCGCTCGGCGGCGCGGGGGTGATCTCCGTCGCGGCAAACATCGTTCCGCGCGAAATGCACAGGCTGGTGGAGCTGTGCCTTGCCGACCGCATTTTGGAGGCAGGACGCGAACAGCTTCGCCTTGCTCCGCTCATCCGGGCGCTCTTCTGCGAGGTCAATCCCATTCCGGTCAAGACCGCGATGGCGCGCATGGGACTGTGCAGCAACCTTCTCCGTCTGCCGTTGTGCGAAATGAGCGAAGAAAACCGCGCACGGCTCTTCGCCGCGATGGACGCCTGCGGCGTGAGCACATGAAGCTTCACGCACAAGCACCGCACCACAAAAATGCACGAAGACCGGTGCGTGAAGCTTTGTGCATTCTTTCCGGTTGCCCCGCAGGGGCGAGGAAAGGGCACATATCTATTTTTGCCATGCGTTTGCATAGCAAAAAAGGACGGCTTCAGCCGTCCTTTTTCTTATCCTATTTTCTCAAGCAGCGCGACCGCGTGCGCCGCGATGCCAAGTCCCTCTCCGGTAAAGCCGAGTCCCTCCTCGGTCGTCGCCTTGACGCTGACGCGGGAAGCATCAAGCGCAAGCACGTGGGCAAGGTTTTCCCGCATCCGCTCACGGTAGGGCGCGAGCTTCGGAGCCTGCGCCAAAACCGTCGCATCAAGGTTGACGACGGCATATCCTGCCTCACGCAGCCGCTCCGCCACACGCTCGAGCAGCAGGATGCTCGAGATCCCGGCGTAAGCCGCGTCCGTATCGGGAAAGAGCTTGCCGATATCGCCCAGCGCCGCCGCGCCGAGCAGAGCGTCCATGACGGCGTGCGTCAGCACATCGGCGTCGCTGTGGCCGAGCAAGCCCTTTTCATACGGCACCTCTACGCCGCCGAGAATGAGCCTCCGCCCCTCCGTCAGGCGGTGGACGTCATAGCCATGTCCGATGCGCAGGCCCGTCATTCCTCCGCCTCCCGTTCCTCCCGTCGGCGCAGGATCGCCTCCGCGACGATCAGGTCGAGCGGTGTGGTGATCTTAATGTTTTCCTCGTCGCCATCTGTCAAGTAGACTGCCTTGCCAAGGCGCTCTACCGCGGAGCAATCGTCCGTCAGCGCCGCGTGCTCCGTCAGCGCGGATTGCAGCGCTGCTTTCAGAAGTCCGGCGTCAAAAACCTGCGGCGTCTGCACCGCAAAGAGCATGGAGCGATCCGGCGTTTCCGTCACGCGGCGATCCCGTGCGAGCTTGATGGTGTCATGCACCGGCACAGCGGGAGCCGCCGCGGCGCACACCGCCGCGCGCAGTACCACCGCGTCGAACAGCTCCGGCGTCACGAGCGGACGCGCTCCGTCCTGGACAGCAAGCAGCTTCGCGTCGGCTCTTGCCTCCAGCGCCGCGCGCAGCACGGATTCCTCTCTTGTCGCGCCGCCCACGACCACCTTGACCGGCTTGCGAATGCCATAGGTCTTGCAGAGCTCCGCGTAGGTCAGCAGGTCCTCCTCCCGCGCCGCGATCACGATCTCGTCCACGCTCTGCGCCGTGTCGACCGCGCGCAGCGTGTGCGCCAGCACCGGCATCCCGTCCAGCGGCAGCAGGAGCTTATTTTCGCTGCCCATCCGCTGCGAGCTGCCCGCCGCGGCAAGGATCGCCGTGCAGGTCGGACGAACGGCGGAAACGCCTTTGCCCAGCAGCCTCCCAAGCAGCTTTTTCATGCGCTCTCCTCCGCCATCATGGCCGCATTGACACGCGCCTCCGCGTCGGCGTACTCCACATCCTCGGCCAGCACGACCTCCGAAAGCAGGATCTGTCTGGCGTTGTGCAGCATCTTGCGCTCGCCGGTGGAGAGCCCGCGCTCGCCGTCGCGGTGCATCAGCGCCTTGATCACGCCTGCGACCTCCAGCAGGTCGCCGCTCTTGATGCGCTCCATATTCTCGCGGTAGCGGTGGTTCCAGTTCGTCGTCATGTCCACGCTCAGCTTCGGGAGCTCCGCGAGCACGCGCTCGATCGTCTCTGCCGACGAGACTGCGCGGACTCCGATCATCTCGCTGTTCGCCGTCGGGATCTTGAGCGTCAGGCCGGAGACAGGCATCCGGAACACATAAAACCGGACAAGGTCCCTGCCGATCTTCTCGTCCACGATGCTTTCGATCACACCGGCTCCGTGCATCGGATGCACGATCTTATCCCCTACGCAGAACATGACGCCCGCCTCCTGTCAAAAATTTTCAGTCACACAACATAGAAAACCGCAAAAGGGTCATTTCCCCTCTGTATATAGTATAGCTCAAGTCCGAATATTTTTCAAGTTTTTTCTGCCTCCTGCTCAAAAATCGCGCCCGATCCCGCACCTACGGCAGGAAAAAGGGCGGCCCCTTCGGGCCGCCCTTTTGTATCAAACAGCAGGCTTACTTGTTGCTTCTGCGCCAGATGTGCATCTTCTCCGCGTCGGCGATGAGCTGCTCGCGGAAGTCGGGATGTGCCACGGAGATCAGCGCCTCGGCGCGTTCCCAGGTGGACAGGCCCTTGAGGTTGACCATGCCGTACTCGGTGACGATATAGTGCGTGCAGGAGCGCGGATCGGTGCAGATGGAGCCGGGCGTCAGCGTGGGAACGATGCGGCTCTTGACCGTGCCGTCCTTGCCGGTGACGGTCGAGGACATGCAGATAAAGCTCTTGCCGCCCTTGGAAAGATATGCACCCATGGCGAAGTCAAGCTGGCCGCCTGTGCCGGAGATGTGCTTGATGCCGGCGGATTCGGCGTTGACCTGACCGAAGAGATCGCAGTCGATGGCGTTGTTGATGGAAATGAAGTTGTCGATCTGCGAGATGACGTGAACATCGTTCGTGTAATCGACCGGCGCGCCCATGACGTCCGGGTTGCGGTCCATGTAATCATAGAGCTTCTGCGTACCGGCGGCAAACGCGAAGACCTGACGGCCCTTGTCGAGCTGCTTGTGCTTGCCGGTGATCTTGCCGGCCATCGCCATATCCACAAAGCCGTCCACATACATCTCGGTGTGAACGGAGAGGTCCTTGAGGTCGGACTGCGCGATCATCGAGCCGATGGTGTTCGGCATACCGCCGATGCCGAGCTGCAGGCAGGCACCGTTCGGGATCTGCGGCACGACGAGGTTCGCCACCGCGGTGTCGACCTCGGTCGGCGCGCCGCCCACGCCGAGCTGAGCCACGGGCGGGTTCTCGCCCTCAACGACCATATCGACGTCGGCAATGTTGATCTCGCAGCCGTTCAGGCCATAGACCCACGGCAGATTCTCGTTGACCTCGACGATGACCGTCTTGGCGTTATCGAGCATATCCGCCAGATGCGAGCAGGCCAGCGCATAGCTGAAGTTGCC
>ERZ824480.1813-NODE-1813-length-17559-cov-33.647338_pt1 | contig 17559 bp, 9 predicted proteins | sample MGYA00519861_ERZ824480 | MGnify/ENA primary metagenome ERZ824480 (study PRJEB31778, sample SAMEA3449152) | human gut metagenome | biome: human gut; feature: human-associated habitat; material: faeces | place: United Kingdom | collected 2010/2012 ... | reverse complement strand
CGCCGATGGTACTGCGCAAGTGGGAGAGTAGGTAGCCGCCAACTTATAGGAGAGAGAGCCGGAGAGGGAGAACCCCCTTCGGCTTTCTCTTTTTGTATATAGGACTCGCAATGAGGCAAGGCAGGAGAGACGCATGAACGCCCCTAAAGTTCCGAAAAGGTAAAAAGCTGTTCAAAGCGACACTTTTATCCCTCTCCCCCAGCCGTGTCCCGCAGCAAAATATAGGGGAGCTGTCCAAAGGACGGAGGGGTTAAATATACAAACAAAAATCCTTTCCTATCTTTTCACCTCCATCGAAGGAACCATCGTTTCTTCGGTCTCTCCCCGTCGTCCCCGACGCCGCTCCATACCCCTGATTTTCGGTTCATAATCCTTTGATAATATCTAATATATAGATTAATATCCTTTTTACACTATTAAAGGAAATCGTTTGGAGAAGGATATGACAGCAGTGATTATAATTTTACGAATGGGATTTTGGGTTGGAGACAGAGAAATATTCTTAAAAAGTTTTTGATAAAATAGATATATATAAAAAAGAACGAGGAGTATAAATACTCCCCCTTCCAAATGTTTTCACAACGGAATAATCCTTATTGTGATTTGCTTTCAAATTTGTGTTGACAAATATACATATAATTTTTTAATACTATTGTATTTTTCGATAAATTTTTTTATGTTTACATATTAAATATAATAATACCATAAAATATATAGTAGGCATGAAAAACATTTTGGGATTGGATTTAGGCTCGAATAGTATAGGTTGGGCTATTGTAAAAGCATTGAAAAATGAAGATGGAAAGGAAATCTTACAAAGCATAGATCTTGCAGGAAGTAGGATTATTCCTATGGATCAAGCAACTTTGGGCAATTTTGAAAACGGAAATTCTGTGTCTCAAACAAGAGAAAGAACAGGTTACCGAAGTGCTAGAAGATTGAGGGAAAGGTATTTATTGAGAAGAGAAAGGCTGTTAAGAGTGCTGAATTGTATGGGATTTTTGCCAGAACATTATTCTCAAAATATTGATAAATATGGTAAATTCTTTCTTGATAATGAGGTAAAACTTTCATGGAAAAAAGATAAGATGGGAAAGAACGAATTTATTTTTTTAGATTCGTTTAATGAAATGTTGGAAGATTTTAGACACTCACAACCGCAATTATTGTTAGATGGACGTAAAGTGCCTTATGATTGGACAATTTATTATCTTCGTAAAAAAGCTTTGACTGAGAAGATATCCAAGGAAGAGCTGGCATGGATACTCTTAAATTTTAATCAAAAGCGAGGCTATTTTCAACTTCGTGGAGAAGATGAAGAAGTTCAGGGTAAAAAAATAGAATTTTATGCCTTGAAAGTTGTTCGAGTGGAAGACACAGGAGAGAAAAAGGGAAAGGACACATGGTATAATGTGTATTTAGAGAGTGGTTTGGGAGATACGGATGATTATTGGGTATATCGTAGGGCTAGCAGTGTTCCCATTGATGAGTGGGAAGGGCAAGTTAAAGAGTTTATCGTAACGACAACTCTCGATAATAACGGGAGTCCTCAGATTGATAAAGAAGGAAAGGTGAAGCGTTCTTTTAGTATCCCGAAACCAGAAGATTGGATGTTAGTCAAAAAGAAGACAGAAGTAGATATTAAATCATCTGGTAAAACAGTGGGGACTTATATTTATGATACGTTATTACAAAAGCCAGATCAAAAAATTAAAGGAAAATTAATTCGAACCATAGAACGAGAAAACTATACAAACGAGTTATCTCTAATTTTGGAAAATCAAAAAAAATTCCATCTTGAATTACAAGATAGGGAATTGTATCATCAATGTATAGAATTGCTTTATTGTAAAAATGAGGCACATAAAAGAGTTATTGGAAGTTGGGATTTTACTTCGTTATTCATAAAAGACATATTGTTTTATCAACGACCATTGAAAAGCAAAAAGGCTTTGATCGATAATTGCCCGTATGAAGAATCCTTTTATATAGAAAATGGGGAGAAAAAAAGTAAACCAAGGAAATGTATTGCAAAATCCCATCCTCTGTTCCAAGAATTTCGGATATGGCAGTTTATTTACAATTTAAGGATTTATCAAAAAGTAAAAGAGGTGGACGGCAAATTGCAGTTTAACGTTGATGTAACAAGTGATTTTTTGAGAGATGAAAGCGCTTATGTGGAATTGTTCAAATGGCTTAATGAACGGGCAGAGGTTTCGCAAGAAGATTTGTTGAAGCATTTAGGCCTTAAAAAGACGAAGACGGAAGATACGGTGTCTTTATATAGATGGAATTATGTAGAGGATAAAAAATATCCCGGTAATAAAACTCGTAGTTCTATTTTGAAAAAGTTATTGAACGATGAAAAAGAAGCTCTTTCGGAAGATATAGAATTAAAGATATGGCATTTGCTTTATTCCGTTTTAGCACAGTCTGAGATAGATAAAGCTCTTAGTTCGAAAAATGTGTCAACAAAAGGGATTTATTCTGAATTGAGTGTATATTTTTCCGATGAGACGATACAGAAAATAAAAAATGTGAAACTGGAAAGTGGGTATGGCTCGTATTCGGCAAAGGCTATTGGCAAGTTGCTGCCTTTGATGCGAAGAGGAAAATATTGGAATTTAGAATCTATTGATAATCATACAAAGGAGCGTATCGAAAAGATTCTTAATGGAGAGTGTGATGAGACCATCAGAGCAAGAACAAGAGAAAAATCGATTTCTCTTACCGATATTTCTCAATTCAAAGGGTTACCGCTGTGGCTCGCTTGCTATATCGTTTATGATCGCCATTCGGAACTTAAAACAATTAAAAAGTGGAATAGTCCTGAAGATATTAATAAATTCTTGAAAGAGTTTAAACAACACTCGTTACGTAATCCTATAGTTGAACAAGTGACTATGGAAACACTTCGTGTAGTTCGAGACATTTGGAGACGAGTAGGTTCCATAGACGAAATTCATATCGAAATGGGGCGGGATATGAAACAAACAGCCCAAGAACGGGCAAGATGCAGTGCTATTATCAGTAGGAATGAAAATAACAATTTACGCATCAAAGCGTTACTCCATGAATTTATGAACCCGGAACTTGGAATTGAAAATGTTCGTCCATATTCTCCTGCACAACAAGAAATTTTGCGTATCTATGAAGATGGAGTGTTGAGCAGTGTTTCTGAAATAGAAGATGAAATAAAGAATATACTGAAAAAATTCAATGAAAGTGAAGAGGGAAAGCGTCCGACCAAGAACGAAATAATTCGTTACAAATGTTGGTTAGAGCAAAAGTATCGTTCTCCCTATACAGGCGAAATAATACCATTAGGAAAATTGTTCACACCAGCCTATCAGATAGAACATATAATTCCGCAAGCTCGTTTCTTTGATGATTCATTTACCAACAAGGTTATATGTGAGGCCGAAGTCAATGCCAAGAAAGGCGATTTGTTGGGATATGAGTTTGTTAAAGAAAAAGGTGGAGAAATTGTAGAATTAAGCGGAGGACGGAACGTGAGAATCTTCTCGGTAGAAGAATATGAATCTTTCGTAAAAGAGCATTATAAAAGTAATAAGCAGAAAATGCAACGTCTTTTGGCCGAGGATATTCCTACCGAATTTAGTCATCGACAGTTGAATGACAGCCGGTATATAAGCAAATATATTCGGAATCTGTTATCCAATATTGTGCGTGAAGATGATGAACAAGAATCTGTTTCTAAGAATGTAATCTCTTGCAACGGTGCGATTACCGATAGATTGAAAAAAGATTGGGGTGTGAATGATGTATGGAATCATATTATTTTGCCTCGCTTTGTGCGGTTAGAGGAAATAAGAGCAGATAATGGTGAAAAATTTACAACCTTTAATCAGGAAGGACATCGAATTCCAAGTATGCCATTGATACATCAAAAAGGTTTCAATAAAAAACGTATAGACCATAGACATCATGCTATGGATGCTATTGTCATAGCTTGTACCACTCGTGATCATGTGAATTTATTGAATAACGAATGCTCAAATCCTCAAAATAATGTTAATAGGCATCAATTGTCAAGAAAATTACGTAGATATGAGAATGTGTCGTACAAACAAGATGGGAAACTAAAAGAACGGGAAGTACCGAAAGAATTTCTAAAACCGTGGGAAGGATTTACAAGAGATGTTGAGTTCGCTTTAAAAAATGTGATAGTGAGCTTTCGCCAGAATCTGAGAGTGTTGAATAAAACAGTCAATTATTTCCAACATTGGAAAGATAATTCCTCCGAAAAAGAATGGAAAGAACAAAAGTCTGCCGATCATTGGTCGATAAGGAAGCCTTTACATCAAGAGACTGTTTTGGGAGAGGTTTTTTTATGGAGAACTAGATTTGTTTCGTTGAGGGAAGCATTGACAAAACCAAAGAGAATTGTAGAAAAAGATTTAAGGTCAAAAATATTAGAGTTGCAGCGTAAAGGCTATGATATTGAGCGAATAAAAAAATATTTCGAGGATAATAAAGATGTTTGGCAAGATGTGAATCTGTCGAAAATAGAGGTGCGTTATTATTCTCGTGAGATAGTAGATCCTCGAACAGGATTACCTAAAAATCGTTATTTTGCAACTCGTTTTGGAAACGATCTTATTAGTTTGTTTAGTGGGGTTTCCAATTTTGAGAATGCTAAAAAAATAATAAAAAGCATAACCGATACAGGTATTCAAAAGATTCTGTTTAGGCATCTTGAAAATAAAGGTAATGATCCGGTACTTGCATTCTCCCCGGAAGGTATAGATGAAATGAACAGAACAATAAAGACATTGAATAATGGGAAAGATCATAAGCCTATATATAAGGTGCGTATATACGAGTGTAGTACGATGAAATTCCCGTTAGGCTCAGTAGGAAATAAGTCCAAGAAATTTGTTGAGGCAGCAAAAGGCACCAATTTGTATTTTGCTGTTTATGAGAAAGAAGTGGAGAACGATCGTGGAGAGTGCCATAAAGAGCGAGCTTTTAAGACTATTCCGTTGAATGATGTTATTCGTAATTTGAAACAAGGACTAAGCATTGCTCCTAATGATGAAAATGGAAATCCTCCGGCATTTATATTGTCTCCGAATGATTTGGTCTATTTGCCGACAAAAGAGGAATTAGAAACTGGTTCAATAAGCCAACCGTTAGATAGAAATAGGATATATAAGATGGTAAGCTGCACTGGAAATGTGGCTCATTTTATACCTGCTTTTATTGCCATACCTATTCTTCAAACAATAGAACTTGGCAGTAAAAATAAGGCTCAGAAAGCATGGACTGGTGAGATGATAAAAGAGAGTTGTATCCCCATAAAGGTTGATAGATTGGGAATATTAATATCCATAAATGGGAGAGCGGTATGATCAAACGCACATTATATTTTGGGAATCCCTCGTATCTGAGTTTGCGCAATGCACAGCTAGTACTGCGTCTGCCTGAAGTGTCGAATAACGACACATTACCCGATACTTTCAAAAAGGAGGCGGAACGGACGATTCCTATCGAAGATATAGGAGTGGTCGTACTCGATCATTCGCAGATAACAATCACACAAGGATTGCTTGAAGCCCTTCTCGAAAACAATTGCGCTATTATCACTTGCGATAAAAGTCGTTTGCCTGTGGGACTCATACTACCCCTTTGTGGGAACACGACACAAAACGAACGGTTCCGAGACCAACTTAATGCTTCGTTACCTTTGAAAAAGCAACTTTGGCAACAGACAGTGCAGCAGAAGATTGCCAATCAAGCTGCAATTTTGGAGAGCCGGGGAATTGTAGCTAAAAATATGCGGGTATGGGTGGGCGAAGTCCGTAGTGGAGACATCGATAATATGGAGGCACGGGCTGCCGCCTATTATTGGTCGAGTATATTCCCTCACCTCGATAGTTTTCGCAGAGACAGAGACGGCGATCCCCCCAACAATCTACTCAATTATGGCTATGCTATTCTTCGGGCTGTTGTCGCTCGGTCGCTCGTTATTAGCGGGTTGTTACCTACTTTGGGCATACATCATCATAACCGTTATAATGCATATTGTTTGGCCGATGATGTGATGGAGCCTTATCGCCCCTATGTCGATGGCTTGGTCTGTGAAATCATGGAAAGTGGAAAAGACTATTCGAGGTTAACAACCGAATTGAAAGCAAAGCTATTGTCTTTACCGGTGGTAGAGGTAGGCATTCAAGGGCGGCGTAGTCCTTTGATGGTCGCAGTCGCCCAAACTACCGCCTCTTTATACAAATGTTTTAACGGGGAGTTACGTAAAATCATCTATCCAGAATTATAATTAATATGGATAGATTCAGCGAATATCGTATTATGTGGGTATTGGTATTTTTCGATTTGCCAACAGAGTCGAAACGGGAACGTAAATTATATGCCGACTTCCGTAAGAAACTGTTGCAAGATGGATTTACTATGTTTCAATTTTCCATTTATGTACGGCATTGTCCTAGTCGGGAGAATGCCGATGTACATATCCGCCGGGTGAAGCTTTCTTTACCGCCGTTTGGAAAAGTAGGTATTCTCTGTGTTACTGATAAACAATTCGGTATGATGGAAATTTTCTATGGGAAGAAAGAGGTAAAGTCACAGGTTCTACCTCAACAGCTCGAACTCTTTTGAAAAACAAAAAGCCGGTTTTTTAACCGGCTTTTTGATGAAATACAGCTTTAATTTTTAATTCTAATTGGTTGTGTAATTGTTTGACTATTAAATGACTATACAAATTGTGCTGTATTTAATATGTCAAAGATACAAATTTGAAAGCGAATCACAACAATTTTTCATATTGTCCAGCAAGAGACCCTGCTGTATTTAATATGTCAAAGATACAAATTTGAAAGCGAATCACAACGTTGTATGTGGCCTGTTCTTCCATTATATTGCTGTATTTAATATGTCAAAGATACAAATTTGAAAGCGAATCACAACTTGTATCAAAAGGAATTAATAATGGGTGAAGCTGTATTTAATATGTCAAAGATACAAATTTGAAAGCGAATCACAACTTTTCTTCCACATATTTGTTTTCTACGGTAGCTGTATTTAATATGTCAAAGATACAAATTTGAAAGCGAATCACAACTCTATAAGTTTCCGTTCTTTTTTGATACTCGCTGTATTTAATATGTCAAAGATACAAATTTGAAAGCGAATCACAACGTCCGTTTAATGAATCGTTTAATCATATCGCTGTATTTAATATGTCAAAGATACAAATTTGAAAGCGAATCACAACAGGCAATCGATTGAATCGTCTCGATGACAAGCTGTATTTAATATGTCAAAGATACAAATTTGAAAGCGAATCACAACACCTTATGGTGAGGTTTATGCTATTATCAGCTGTATTTAATATGTCAAAGATACAAATTTGAAAGCGAATCACAACATTGGATAGCAAATACAGCAAATGGCAATAGCTGTATTTAATATGTCAAAGATACAAATTTGAAAGCGAATCACAACTGCATCGAATGTATATATCTGCATCTTCACGCTGTATTTAATATGTCAAAGATACAAATTTGAAAGCGAATCACAACAGAAAATCGTGCTATTCCTCTCATGAATTGGCTGTATTTAATATGTCAAAGATACAAATTTGAAAGCGAATCACAACTTAATCAAAACGTTTGAAAATCCGGTTTTGGCTGTATTTAATATGTCAAAGATACAAATTTGAAAGCGAATCACAACACGACGAGAGTGTTATCCCGGAAATCGATTGCTGTATTTAATATGTCAAAGATACAAATTTGAAAGCGAATCACAACCTCCGTTTCGCAAAAGTGTTTCCACCCCCGGGCTGTATTTAATATGTCAAAGATACAAATTTGAAAGCGAATCACAACATCTATTTGTCAGCAGTTTAATCATTGGAAGCTGTATTTAATATGTCAAAGATACAAATTTGAAAGCGAATCACAACCAAACAAAGAATAATCCCCAACATCAAGTTGCTGTATTTAATATGTCAAAGATACAAATTTGAAAGCGAATCACAACTAAAGAAGCTCTAACCAGCCTAACAAAAGGCTGTATTTAATATGTCAAAGATACAAATTTGAAAGCGAATCACAACTTAAAAGCGCTTACTTTGACAACGTCTTGAGCTGTATTTAATATGTCAAAGATACAAATTTGAAAGCGAATCACAACTTCTTAAAAACGTCTTCCTGTGCCATTTCTGCTGTATTTAATATGTCAAAGATACAAATTTGAAAGCGAATCACAACCAAGGGTTATACACATTACTAGATAATATAGCTGTATTTAATATGTCAAAGATACAAATTTGAAAGCGAATCACAACAGTTGAATAAAGTTTTGCTAATAAAATAAAGCTGTATTTAATATGTCAAAGATACAAATTTGAAAGCGAATCACAACTGTTTGTTTGCATAATAATTTTTAAAGATGGCTGTATTTAATATGTCAAAGATACAAATTTGAAAGCGAATCACAACTCAAAGGATTATGAACCGAAAATCAGGGGTGCTGTATTTAATATGTCAAAGATACAAATTTGAAAGCGAATCACAACCTATAATATGTCGCTATGGAGAAAGCTTCGGCTGTATTTAATATGTCAAAGATACAAATTTGAAAGCGAATCACAACACGTTCTTTCATAGCATTCCAGGCAACAGGAGCTGTATTTAATATGTCAAAGATACAAATTTGAAAGCGAATCACAACCCATTATGGTACATAATCCTTCCGGTGTAGCTGTATTTAATATGTCAAAGATACAAATTTGAAAGCGAATCACAACTTGCTTTTATCCATTTTAAAATAAACATCTGCTGTATTTAATATGTCAAAGATACAAATTTGAAAGCGAATCACAACACTTCTCGGCGAATCTTGTTGATTGTATAGGCTGTATTTAATATGTCAAAGATACAAATTTGAAAGCGAATCACAACCCCTTGTAATTTTACAAGGGTTGTACATATGCTGTATTTAATATGTCAAAGATACAAATTTGAAAGCGAATCACAACAGCCGTTCTGCTTCTTTGAATAAGCAGCAAGCTGTATTTAATATGTCAAAGATACAAATTTGAAAGCGAATCACAACAATGCTTTTTTCAAGGTCTGTTACCGTTGGCTGTATTTAATATGTCAAAGATACAAATTTGAAAGCGAATCACAACTCCTTTCTTCGCTCTTTCATGGCATTCCAGGCTGTATTTAATATGTCAAAGATACAAATTTGAAAGCGAATCACAACAATACTCGGTATTAGCCTCTTCGCTATACTGCTGTATTTAATATGTCAAAGATACAAATTTGAAAGCGAATCACAACTGTCCAATCCGATATTTAATGCATTGTTGTGCTGTATTTAATATGTCAAAGATACAAATTTGAAAGCGAATCACAACTCCATGGCTTTTTTGGAACTCCAACTTAATGCTGTATTTAATATGTCAAAGATACAAATTTGAAAGCGAATCACAACAGTTTTTTTATGTGATCTTCGTCGATTGTTGCTGTATTTAATATGTCAAAGATACAAATTTGAAAGCGAATCACAACTCGACGATATCAGGTATTTCATCGATACAAGCTGTATTTAATATGTCAAAGATACAAATTTGAAAGCGAATCACAACTCGACGATATCAGGTATTTCATCGATACAAGCTGTATTTAATATGTCAAAGATACAAATTTGAAAGCGAATCACAACCAAACCTATGTGGAGGGAAAAGTGGACTGGGCTGTATTTAATATGTCAAAGATACAAATTTGAAAGCGAATCACAACGAAATTTGACTTTACCCATATCCAATCCTAGCTGTATTTAATATGTCAAAGATACAAATTTGAAAGCGAATCACAACACTCTCATTGACGCTCTTCCTCTCGCATTCGCTGTATTTAATATGTCAAAGATACAAATTTGAAAGCGAATCACAACCAGACATAACACGTCTAGGTTTCATATTGAGCTGTATTTAATATGTCAAAGATACAAATTTGAAAGCGAATCACAACTCAGGTTGCTCCGTTCATCGTCCAGCCAGCGCTGTATTTAATATGTCAAAGATACAAATTTGAAAGCGAATCACAACATCACGGCAACACGCACAGTGTCCGCAAGGGCTGTATTTAATATGTCAAAGATACAAATTTGAAAGCGAATCACAACATGAACATCTGCTTATTCTTCAGTAGGTTGGCTGTATTTAATATGTCAAAGGTACAAATTTGAAAGTGACTCACAACGATGAGGTGCAAACTTTGGCTAAATACTACGTCGTCAAGGCAAATGTTTGTGTATCGAATGGGGTTAAATTAATGCTAACTACTTTGTTTCCAAATTGATACAATAGGGAATGTTAATATACAGTTTCCATGCCTATATCCGAGACTCATTCGGTGTCACACCTATCGCTTTCTTGAATATTCGTGTAAAATGCTGGGAATATTGAAAATCAAGAATGACGGGTTAAATATTGGTACAAGATAGGAGGAAATTTTGACGTGGGCAAGTTGTGGAAGATTGATGTTTTTCCCGACGAGGATGTTCTTCGTGATTGAATTGCCTTTCTTCTCTGACAATCTCTTGGCTGACCAATTTGGAATCGACAAAAGTAAAAGCTGTCGTGACGATGAACCAACTTCCCCGATATAAATCTTCTTTATAAAACAATGTTTCCCTTTTGTGCTTATCGTAAGTATAAGCCATTTCTTTGTTAAACGGTTTGCCAAACTTTTGGATAAACTCATTTTGGCTCATACCTAATTCGACTTGTGTGCCTGAGAATTTACTTACTAATTGGGACGTATAGCAACTACTCAGGAAACATAGACATAGCAACGGAACTAATATCTTGAATTTCATATTGCATTTATTGATTTGGTTTGCGAAGATAAGGAAAATCACGGAGCGGTACAATAGCTGTAAATGCTGTTTAAGAATTACTAAATGAATATGAATTGCTTGTTTTGGATGTAGACAATGGCTTTCTGCTTGGAAAGAATTTCATAATCGATAAGTCCGTCAGCCGTATTTAATATGCCAGAGCTGCAAATTTGAAAGCGAATCACAACCTTAAAGGAGTACGGCTCTTACCAGCAGCAGCTGTATTTAATATGTCAAAGGTACGGATTTGAAATTAAATCATAATTAATTTAGTTGGATTTTAAACTGTTAATTTCTTATGTGTTGAGAATACCACGGATAAATACTATTGAATTACAGTGTTGGTAGGTGTGTTTTGTGTGGAAAAGCGTATCTTTGATAGCTCAATCAAAGGGATAATGAATGTATGGAACCGTTGGGTATTTGTCGTACGGCTTTTTATGTGTCTAAAAAGATCATGTGTGCCGTACTTATCGTATTTTCATTGAGAGGCAGAGCGCAGAGCAGTGTAATGATGGAGAAGGAGACTTGTGCGTTTCTTCAATCTTTGCCTGCGGGTTTACAAAAGACACAGGCCGATGCCGTGCGTCGCGCCATAAACGGGGATTGTACCGCTTTGATATCTGTGCGTAATTCGCGTAATACGAACCCTGAATCGAAAAGTGGGGTAGTGGCAACGGATATCGGAGGGTGTTATCGTTTGTATCGCCCTGCCGGATTCGATACTATTCCGTTGCCTGTGTTGATTTACTTACATGGGGGTGGCTGGTGTTTCGGGAGTATCAATAGTTGCGCTCATTTTTGTGCGGAGTTATCGTATAGGGCAAAGATTGCTGTGTTGGCCGTGGAATATCCCTTAGCACCCGAACATGCTTATCCTGCCGCCCTCAATGCTTGTACCGAGGCCGTCGCATTCGCTTTCGAGCATGCCGGGGAGTATGGCTTTCTTCCCGATCGGATATCTATCGGCGGAGATAGTTCGGGCGGGAATCTTGCTCTTGCTACGGCTCTTAACCTAATTCTTGCAAAGGATTCTCACTCTTGCCGCATGGACAGTGGAACGATGTGCTCTTCACTTTGTTCGCTCGTGTTGTTTTATCCGGTGACAAAAGCTTGGGCAGACGGTTCGTCTTCGTGGAAAAACTATGCCGAGGGATATGGTCTCGATGCCCAATTGATGGAGGCTTTCAATGCCGCATACATCGGTACAGGAGATGCTCGCCAGCCTCTTGTCTCGCCGGGCGTAGCCGATGACGAGCTACTGAAACAGCTACCGCCGACGCTTATCGTCAATGCCGAGCGGGATATTCTTTTATGTCAGGGGAAGGAATTGGCGGCCAGACTTTCCGGGCTCGGCGTTGCCGTGAGCCATACGGTTTTGCCTCATACGGTGCATCTCTTTATCACCGTGCCGGGACAGCCTGCGGCATTCGGGGAGTCTGTTCGTTTAGCCGCCGACTTTCTCACGTTAGAGTAGGGGAATCATTCCGTATCAGAGAGGTGGCTTTACAACTATATCGGGATTGAGACTCCTTAGATGATCGATGAATGCTTGCCTCTGTTTGGGAGACAAGACGAGAGTCTTTTTGTCGGCGAAGCGGATTTCTATCCTGTCCATCGATAAGGCTGGTGCGCTTAAACAACTATTGGTTTTCGAGATTTTCGTTATTCGGTCGATCGGGAAGGAGGACGACAAGAATATGCCGCATTTGATATGCAGCGTGCCGTTGTCTATGGTGTAGCTCGTGTTACAGAACGGGTCGGCAATGAAAGCGGCCGTGACGACCAATAAGGCGAGGGCTATCCAAGAGAATTCGAACAGGAGCGGCAGGTAGGACAGAAGGACAATTGCTATAATGGCGATTAGCAAGCCTTTATCGACCTTTGATTTGTAAACAGTTTTCATTGTCTCGTAGGAGATTAGAATATCCCTCCACCAAGCATAAGGCGCAGTATACCCAAAACGATAGATACGATGCAGAGGGTTTTGCCATTGTCTGATTTGAGAATGGCACAGATGATGAGGAAAATGACCGATATGGGTATGGCCACCCAGTTGAGAAATCCCAATAGGGGAATAAATGCGACAAGGGTGATGAGCAGTGCTACGATACCTAAGAATGTTCCCATTGTTTTATGCTTTTTGTCGATTAACAAATGTATTTTGTGATTTGTTCCGGGGGATCGATGTCTTGTCAATCCATTCGGGTTTTATAGTCGTAGTAGTCGTATTCCCGCCAGATTTCCACTTTCCCGTCGCTTTTGAGGCAGGCTATGGAGGGGTGGGGGATTCCGTTGAACATGGTTGTCTTGACTGTCGTATAGTGAATCATATCCTCGAATATGATTCGGTCTCCTATTTGCAATTCGTGGTCGAAATGCCAGTCTCCTATATAGTCGCCGCTCAGACAGGAGTTTCCTCCCATACGATAGGCGTATGTGCCGAGAGCGGGTTCTACCGAGCCTCGTATCGCCGGTTTATAGGGCATTTCGAGACAGTCGGGCATGTGACAGGCAAAAGAGACGTCGAGAATGGCTGTTTTGATACTGTGGTTCTCGACTATATCGACTATGGTGGATACTAATGTACCGGTCTGCCAAGCGAATGCGCTGCCGGGTTCGAGAATGATTTCGAGGCCGGGGTGTCTTTGTTTGAAGCCCCGGAGGAGGTTAATCAAATGTGCGGTATCGTAATCCTTGCGGGTCATGAGGTGACCGCCTCCCATGTTCAGCCATTTGATATGGGGGAGCAGATGCCCGAATCGGTCTTCGACCTGTGCCAAAGTCTTTTCGAGGTCGTAGGAGGTGGACTCGCAGAGGGTGTGGAAATGAAGCCCCTCCACTCCCTGCGGAAGTTCAGGCAGCTTGTCGGCGGTTATTCCTAATCGGGAACCCGGTGCGCAGGGATTGTAGAGGTCGGTTTCTACCTCGGAATATTCGGGGTTGATACGCAACCCGCACGATACCCGATTGCCGTCGGCTACTACTTGGGGGTAAAACCGTTCGAATTGAGTCAGGGAGTTGAAGGTAATGTGGCTGCTGTATTTGAGTATTGTCGGGAAATCCCGCTCGGTATAGGCCGGTGAGTAGGTGTGTGCCGGACTGCCCATCTCCTCGAATGCCAGCCGTGCTTCGTGTATGGAGCTGGCTGTGGAGTGCGGAATATATTCCCGTATGACGGGGAATGATTTCCAAAGGGCATAGGCTTTGAACGCCAGTATAATATTTACTCCGGCGGCTTCTTTGACGGAGCGAATGAGAGCGAGGTTGCGGCGCAATAGTTCTTCTTCGAGAACATAGCAGGGCGATGGTATTTGCGATAGCGTATCGTGCATGACGTATGAAAATTATTCTATGATTGTGAACTTGGCGAATTTGAGCAGGAGCTGTTTGCGCCCGACGTTTTCAAATTCGACGGTTATTTTGCAGTTGTCTCCCGTATCTTCTATGGCTGTAACGGTTCCGTTTCCGAAGCGGGCATGGCAGATGAGTGTTCCTATTTCTACCTGCCCGGCAGCGGTCGCGACTGTGGATTGTGTCGTAGAATGGGTTTCACCTGTGGGTTTAGAGTCTATCTTGGTCAACCGTTTGCCCGGAGACGGAGCAGCGAATGGTCTCGGTGCAGGTGTGCGATCCGTATCTTCTTCGTTCCATCGGGAAGTTTTGCGCGGTCTTTCCGCATCGAATGGAAATCGGTTCCACGATATGGTTTCTCTGGGAGACTCTTGTTTGGTTTGTACCGGCATATCGACGTATCGAGAATCGAGGTCTTTGATGAACCGGCTTGGAGGGGAGGAGACCGTTTGTCCGTTACGATAGCGGGAGAGGGCATACGTGAGGGTGCAGTTTTCTTCTGCGCGGGTGATGGCCACATAGAGCAGACGTCGTTCTTCTTCAATTTCCCGTTCACTGTTTTTACTCATGGCCGAAGGAAAGAGGTCTTCTTCTACTCCAACAATGAAAACTTGTTTGAACTCCAATCCTTTCGATGCATGGACCGTCATCAAGGTCACTTTGTCTTGCTCGGTTTCATCGCCGTTGTCTTGATCTGTCGCCAAAGAAATTTCGGCTAAGAAGTCGGATAGGGAGGTTTGTTCTTCTCCGGCTTCTTCGCGCAGGGCGCAAAATTCACGGACACCGTTCAAAAGTTCTTCGATGTTCTCTTGCCGGCTGATGTTTTCGGGGGTACGATCCGAGGAAATCTCTCCCCAAATACCCGACCGCTTGATAATCGTTTCCGCCAGTTCCGGTGTGTTCTTTTTATCGGCTTCGTAGCGTAATTCGTCTATGAGGTCCTTGAAGGTTTTCAACTTGTTCAATGTGCCGTTGTTAACGGCCAAGTTGTGGCCTATGGGGTCGGAAATCACCTTCCATATACTGGATTCCTGCGAGTGTGCCCGTTCGATGAGTTTCGAGAGAGTGGTATTTCCGATTCCTCGTGCGGGATAGTTGATGACTCGTTTGAGCGCTTCTTCGTCATCGGGGTTTATCGTCAATCTGAAATAGGCGATGGCGTCCTTGATTTCTTTCCTTTGGTAGAACGACATGCCTCCGTAGATGCGGTAGGGTATGTTGCGCTTGCGCAGAGCCTCCTCCAATACACGGGACTGTGCATTCGTGCGGTAGAGGACAGCGAAGTCGTTGTAATCACAGTGAGTCGTGAGACGCATTTCGGCAATACGGTTCGAGACGATAAAGCCTTCTTCGAAATCGGAATAGGCACTTATTACTTGTACTTTGTTCCCTTGTTCTTTTTCGGAGAATACTTGTTTGGGTATTTGCTCCTTGTTCTTGGCGATGAGGCTGTTGGCCGTATTGACGATATTTTGTGTGGAACGGTAGTTTCGTTCGAGTTTGAATATTTTCAATCCCGGGTACTCTTTACTCAGTCCGAGTATATTGTGGATATTCGCTCCCCGGAACGAGTAAATGCTCTGGGCATCGTCGCCCACCACGCAGATGTGGTTGTGGTCTTTTCCCAACTGGCTGACGATAAGGTGTTGGGCGAAATTGGTATCTTGATACTCGTCTACCAGGATGTAGGCGAACAGGTTGCGGTAGTGTTGCAGCACGTCGGGGTGATCCCTGAAAAGTATATTGGTATTGAGCAGCAGGTCGTCGAAATCCATTACCCCCGACACGGAACAGCGTTGTTGATAACGTTGATATATTTTATGGATTAAAGGTCGTTTCGAACGAGTATCCCTTTTGATAAGTTCCCGGTTTCGCGCATAGGCTTGCGGATCGATGAGGTCGTTTTTCGCCTGGGAAATAATCGTTTGCACGGTTGCGGGTTTGTATATTTTCTCAATGAGTTGTAATTCATATTCATTGAGTTGCTCATTATCTTTTTTATCTTTTGACTCTTTGAGTACCTCTTTGATAATACTTTTTATAAGCGACAGGGAATCGGAGGCATCGTAGATGGTGAAGTCGTGACGATAGCCGAGCCGGTCGGCATTGGCTCGGAGTATGCGGGAGAAAATGGAGTGAAACGTCCCTACCCACAAGCGTTGAGCTGTCTCTGTCCCTACCAATGCGGCGATACGTTCTTTCATCTCGTTGGCCGCTTTGTTGGTGAAGGTGAGTGCCAGCAGCCGGTAGGGTGGATATCCCATTTGCAGCAGGTGTGCTATCTTGTAGGTAAGTACTCTTGTTTTACCCGACCCGGCTCCGGCGATAACCAATTCCGGTCCGTCGGTATAGAGCACAGCTTCGCGTTGCTGGTCGTTCAGACTGTTCAGAAAATCTTGTTCCACTTTTCTTTTCCTTTGCTTCGTGCAAAGATAGTGTAAAGGGTTAATAGAAACAAGCCTCGGTTTTGTCTGTGTGTTATCTATTTTTTTGAGATTTATTTCGAGAATCATACTTTCGTCATTGCATAACTGAGTTTTATTTCTTCTTTTCAAGTACTGTATCGGTGGTGGAGTTTTATTCTTGGTTCGTTCTTCTCAGCAGCGAGAAGAACGAACCGTTCGGGCTGCTGTTTTTATTAACCCCTCCGTCCTTGCGGACACCTCCCCTATATTTTTTTGCGCCACACACCGCAATGCTTCGGGGCACGGCAAGGGGAGAAGGTTGAATGCTAATGATTTTCTTTCCCAGTCAAAGAAAGTCCTTGTTACATTAATTCGCTTTATTTGTTCATTCTTCTCAACAGCGAGAAGAACGAACCAAGAAGCGCCGCCGCTGTTATCGGGCTTTTGGGTTCGTCGCTACGGTCGCCGTCGGGGTCTGCGGAACTCGCTTCGCTCGGACAGTCCTAGCCCTTTTTCCTCCGTCTTCCTTGCGACTTCACCGCCCGATAAAGGCGGGGATTTAATTCGTGCTTTTGACGGTCTTGAATCTTTTTGTTGATACGACATGACGTTTCGCTCCATATTTTGCATTAGCAAAACACAGAGGAGACGAGAAAATGGCTCGTTATGTTATGAGGCATGGTAGGGGAGAAGGGTGACTTCCTGTTCCTGCTCATCGAAATCGAGAGGGAAAAAGAGGGGATTGGGTTCACCCTCCACCCGTCAGATTTATTCTCTTCTGTTGCAATCGAAAGAGGATCGATGGAATCCGGGTGCAGGTTCGCCAATGGGATTACCGGCGGGAGCGCCGCACCAGATGCTCCCGGATAGGGGCGATAAGGGCTGCGGGGTGTGTGCCGGGATT
>ERZ824480.1811-NODE-1811-length-17566-cov-3.278454_pt1 | contig 17566 bp, 18 predicted proteins | sample MGYA00519861_ERZ824480 | MGnify/ENA primary metagenome ERZ824480 (study PRJEB31778, sample SAMEA3449152) | human gut metagenome | biome: human gut; feature: human-associated habitat; material: faeces | place: United Kingdom | collected 2010/2012 ... | reverse complement strand
GTTGCAAATTTCCTTTAATTCATTGATTTCTGGAATAGAACAGGGCGATTATATAATTCCTGGTTTTCAGCGATTTTATAGATGGAAAGAAGAACAAGTGGAAAATTTAGCAATTTCTTTTATAAGAGGAATGCCTATTCCACCCGTGTACTGTTATAGGAATAAAAAACATCAATTGGTAATTTTGGATGGACAACAAAGAATTTTAAGTTTGTATTTATACTATAAAGGACAATATTTTAAAAGAAAGAGAAATGTATCTGCAGATTTAAGAAGTGTGGAAGAAATAGACAACAGTATTCCCAAAATGCTGGAAAATTATGAAATGAAAGAAAAACAATATTCCATGAAGATTAGAAATGAAAAAGGAGAAGTGAATACTGTTGATATAACCTATCAAAATTTATCTAAAGAAGTAAAACGTCAGATAGATTATTTTACATTGACTATTATTAGTATTGATATTGACAAGGATGAATATAGAGATGCAATGTTGCATAAGATTTTTGCGAATTTAAATACAGGAGGAACTCCATTGTCAGATCAAGAGCTTCGTAACGGAATATATTATAATAAGTTTTATATTATGCTTTTCAAGCTGAATAAAGAAAATTTGAAATGGAGAATGCTTTATGGAGGAAGTTCTAATTCAAAAGAAAATAAAAAGAGTAAAGATGTGGAGTTGCTTTTGCGAATGTGTGCTTTTTTGAATTATACAAGGGTAAGCAATGGTGTTGTGAGCGTGAAAAACTATAAAGGTAACATGAGCCAATTTTTGGACGAGTTTTCAAAAGAAACAGAAAAATTTTCTGATGAACAAATACAAAAATACAAAAATCTTTTGGAATTATTTTTTGAATATATGGAGGATGCTAGTGGAAATAACAAATATTCGGGGTTGGTTTCTTTTTTTGTAATATGGTGTATATTAGAAAAGCAATGTAAAATTACAACGGAAGATTTTAAAAGAATTACCGAAAATGAAAAATATAAAAATACCATTATAAATCATGCATCAGGTAGAAGTAATATAGAAAAGAGATTTGAATATGTCTACAAAGAACTTTCGAAAATTGATTAAAGGAACTGTTGAATATGTTTTAAAGAATTTAGAGAATAATTATATTTTAATTGGAGAAAACACATCTGGAAAATCTGAATTATTATTTAGTATTATGAGGAGAATGATTGAGAATAGTAAGATAGATCAGATTTATTTTATTGATTCTGTAAATAGATCATTTCACTTAGATGCTATTAGTAGTTTTCAAAAAGAAAAGAAAGAATATGATTATAGAGAAATATGTGCAATGAGATTGGAAGAACGTACATTTAATAAAATGGATTCGTTTGGCCCTGCGAGAATAGAATCAATATACTGGATGTATGAAGATAAATTGAAAGCTTTAGTAGAGGACTTTTTTGGATTACAGATAGATATTAAGATTAGTGAACAAGAAAATACTCCTATTAATATCCCTGCAAGACTTGAAATCATAAAAGGTGATTATGTATTTACGGAAGATCATGAAAATTTGAATATGCCAAATGGGATGCAAGCTGTATTCAGAATTTTTTTAGAGCTACTTTTTTGAAAGATAATGTGAATAAAATTACTGATACAGATGAAAAAAATATTGTTTGCATAGAAGAATTAGATTTATATTTATCGGAAAAATATTCAGCAGAGATTTTTAATTTTATTAGAAAAGCTTTCCCCAATTTTGTGTTTATTGTTTCTACTCATTCTAGGGCATTAACTGTAACTGCAAAAGAAACCAATGTTATTGCAATTAAAGGGACGGAAAAATGGATTGTGAATAGTGGCGAAAATTACGAGTTAGATGTTGAAGAACTATTTGCAGATATTTTCTATACAGAAGAAACTTTGATGCATACAAATGATGACAGAATAGATAGAAAATTGAGGGTATTATTAAATAATAAAATTACTGGAGACTGGTGTGAAATGGATAGTAAAATGTTCAAGGAGATAAATACGGAGGAATTGAAACCACATCAGGTGTTTTTGAGAGAAGAAATAGAGAGGTGGGATTGTGAGTAATGATTTTTTTCTTGTAGATATTCCTGAATTTATTCCAGAGTATGATGAAAAAAGGCAATATGGGTATAGTGATACACAATTAAAAAAACAATTAATCCAATTACTTTGTAATACTTCTGAAGGATATTGTATGTATTGTTATAATTCGGTAAAAATTAATGGCAATATATATGCGGACTTAGAACATGGGATAGAAAAAAGTATTGATAATGAGATATTTGAAGATTGTATTCCGAATATAAGTATTTCATGCTCAAAATGCAATCAAAAATATAAGAGATTGGGTGAAAAGAAAAGAATATCATATATGAAGGAACAGAAAAAAGAGATTATAGGATGTCGAAATATTGATTGTAAACAATTATGTGATCAGATGGTAGAGTTGCGGAAGAAATATGTTGATAATGGTAAAATACTGATTTATCCATTTGGCAATTGTATTATTGATAAAAACAAATTAGAAATACAATATGATTTATTGAATGCTAAGTATATACCAAGTGAAAAATATGATTATACAAAACATGAAAGAGAAGTAATTGAAAATCACATAAAATTGTTTCGCCTAAATAGTCCGGAGAGGCGTAATAGAGAGGTTCCTTTATATTGTAAGAATGTGATTAATCAAAAAAGTCTTTTATTGGATATAAGATACAATAATTATATTGTTGATTTATTTAGAAAAAAATTGGAAAAATTAAATAGTATATCAAAAGCTGTTGAAATATGCAAAATTGTATATTTTATGAATTTTATAAAAATGGCAACATAGATTAAAGCAAGCGAAAGTATGTTCGTACTTTTGCTTGCTTTTTAATTAGTAATAGAGTATAATATGGGAAAAAACAGGTACAAATATATTCCCAGGAGTGACAAAACATGAGACAGATACATATAAGAGTAGATGATGAGTTATATAATGAGCTGAATTCATATTCGACCAAAAATGAGTTGAGTATGCAGGACTGTGTCAGAGAAGCAGTAGCATATTATATGAGTGATGTAAAAAAGAAGAAGAATACAGGAAAAGAGAAAAAATTTACATTTATTGATCTTTTTGCCGGGATTGGTGGTATGCGTATTGCATTTGACCGGGCCGGCGGTCAATGTGTTTATTCGAGTGAATGGAACAAATACAGTCAGCAGACCTATTTTGCAAATTTTGGAGAACAGCCGGAAGGGGATATTACAAAAGTTAATGCTGCAGATATTCCGGATCATGACATTCTGGTTGCCGGATTTCCGTGTCAGCCTTTTTCAATAGCCGGGGTATCAAAGAAAAACAGTATGGGAAGAGCTACTGGATTTGAGGATAAAACACAGGGCACATTGTTTTTTGATGTCTGCAGGATATTGAAAGAAAAAAGACCAAAAGCATTTATGCTTGAAAATGTTAAAAATTTATGCAGCCATGATAAAGGAAGAACTTTTCAGGTAATCAGAGAGTCACTGGAAGAGTTGGACTATGAAATTTTCTATAAAGTTCTGGATGGACAGAATTATGTTCCTCAGCACAGAGAGAGAATATTAATTGTAGGATTTGACAGAGAACGCTATGGAGATAAAATTGATTTTGAGTTTAATCTTACACCACGTGTTCCAAAACCTGTTATGAGAGATATTCTTGATGAAGAGGTTGCAGATAAATACACATTGTCTGATAAATTGTGGACATATCTGCAGAATTACGCAGCAAAGCATCGGGCAGCCGGTAATGGGTTTGGATATGGAATAGCACCTTTGGATGGAGTGTCCCGGACATTGAGTGCTAGGTATTACAAAGATGGATCGGAAGTGCTTATTGCACAGGAAGAAAAGAATCCGAGAAGGTTGACTCCGAGAGAATGTGCAAGATTGCAGGGATTCCCGGATACATTTAAGATTCCTGTTTCGGATACACAGGCATATAAGCAATTTGGAAACTCTGTAGTCGTTCCATTAATGGGAGAAGTTGCAAAACTGATAGTTAACAACATTGAAACAATGGATAATGAGAAAGAACAGGATATACAGAGGAAGGTGATTTAAATGTCAGCAGGCTATGCGGAAATTGCGATAACATCAGTGTTAAACAGTGAAAAAAGCTTTTGCAAATTTCTTTCGGCAAATGATACAGGTGCGACCGGTGCTCATCAGTCGGGAATCCTGATTTCAAAAACTGCGATGGAAATGTTGTTCTCCAGAGAACAGCTTGAACAGGAGGGAATACCTAAAAGGACTGTAAAAATAAAATGGCAGAATGATTTTGAAACGGAAAGCTGTTTTACTTATTATGCAAGTAAAAACGAACTTAGAATAACAAGATTTGGACGAGGATTTCCGTTCCTGCATATAAATCAGACAGGTTCGTTGTTTGTTTTTACAAAACAGGCAGAAGAAAACTACAGTGGATATTTCTTGGATACAGAAGAGGAAATTGAGGAATTTCTTAATGCGTTTGGCATCAGTCCGACAGAAACAAACAGTTTGATAAATGTTGAAAATGTCCGGGCAGAAGCACAGGAACAAATAGCAATTCAGGAATTTATAGCAAATCTTGAGGTGGATTTTCCAACGTCAGAAGAAATGTCAGCTACTGCAAGATATATACAGGACAGAGCTTATGATCATATTGAATATATACAGACAAATCCGGACAGGAAAATAATTGACTGGACTAATATGGAGTATACGCTGTTTCGTGCTCTGGAGTATGCAAGATATGGAGACATTATAACTAAGGGATTTTCAGATGTGGATGAATTTGTAAAAGTTGCAAATATGGTCTTGAACAGAAGAAAGAGCAGAGCAGGAAAAAGTCTTGAACATCATCTTGCTGCGATATTTGATGGAAATGCCATTCAGTATTCAGCTCAGGCGGTGACAGAAGGAAACAAGAAACCAGATTTTATATTTCCTTCAGGAGAGGCATACCATAACAGCAGTTTTGATATTCAGAAACTGGTAACGCTTGCAGCTAAAACTACATGTAAAGATCGTTGGAGACAGGTCTTGAATGAGGCGAACAGATTAAAAGATTCACCCAAATATCTTTGTACGTTACAACAGGGAATCTCAGGAGCACAGATGGATGAGATGCAGGCTGAAAATGTAGTATTAGTAGTTCCGGAACCATATATTGTATCTTATCCGAAAGACAGACGGGACAGAATCTGGACCATTGCACGTTTTGTGAAGTATATACAGGAAATCGAGGGATAATATGGACATCAAGAGTCCGGAAGAACGTAGCAAAAATATGGCAGCGATACATTCCAAGAATACGAAGCCGGAAATATATCTGAGAAAATTATTGTTTGCCAGAGGTTACAGATATGGCGCGAATTCAAAAAGTGTGCCGGGGCATCCGGATATATACATGAGAAAATATAATACAGCAATTTTTGTACATGGGTGTTTCTGGCACAGGCACGAGGGATGCAAATATGCTTACATGCCAAAATCAAGGGTAGAATTCTGGCAGAAAAAGTTTGACGCAAATATAAAGAGGGATGAATATGTTCGAAAAGAATTGATGCGTAAAAAAGTCAAAGTAGTAATTGTGTGGGAATGCACAATAAAGAAAATGAAAAAAGATGAAGAATTCCGAGAAGATAAATTGCATCAACTGGAGGATTATTTGCAGAATGAACAATATAGCTTGGAGATTTGAAAAAAAATTTCAGTGATTAGTGTAACTTGTTTTAATCGGAAAAGAATGATATACTGATAATTATCAGCACTCAACAAAAGAGAGTGCTAAGGAAGGAGCGCGGAAAATGAGTTTGCAGACATATTTTAAAGAATTTAACAAAGTAATAAAAATGGATTATGACGTTAAAAGTGAACTGAAAGAAAAAAGAGATATTTTATTAGGTATATTAAGAAATGATGACGATATGCCTGCATTTGATGAGTACAATCAGGGAAGTTATAGTATGCATCTGGGGGTTGAACCACTGGATAAAGAATATGATATAGATGTAGGTTTACGTTTTCATGTTAATCGTGATGATTATGAACCAATGGACCTGAAAGAGAAAATAAGAGATCTGTTAAAAAATCATACTGAGTATGGCGCAAAAATAAAAAAACCATGTGTGACAGTAACATACAAGAAAGATGGCGAAGCTGCATATCATGTGGATTTAGTTACTTACGTTTATGAAGACAAAGATGATTCTGACAGTCAGTTATATCTTGCACGTGGAAAAAACAGGGATTCAGAAGAAACATGCTGGGAGAAATCTGATCCGGTCGGGCTTGTAGAATATGTTAATGATAAATATAAAGGTGATGATAACAAAGAAGATCGCGAACAATTTCGCAGAGTAGTAAGATATATAAAACGTTGGAAAAATAAGAAATTCAGTAGTTCGGGAAATGCAGAACCACCAAGCATAGCAATTACGTTAATTGCTGTAGATCATTTTGAAGCTTCAAAAAAATATGATTATATAGAAGAAAAATATTGTTATGATGATTTACAGGCTGTGATTAGTTTTGCAAAAGAAATTCAAAAGCTGTTTGTGTTTAAAGAAGTGAATGAAAATGGACGATTAATGTATACTATAGAATACAATTTGCCTTCTTCATTGAACTTTGAATCCGATGTTAATCTCTTCAGAAAGATGTCAGATAATTATATGACAGATTTTAAAGAAAAGATTGATGATTTGGTTGATGATCTGGAAGCTGTAAAAAGTGAAACAGATGAAGTGGAACAGTGTAAGATGCTGAGTAAAATTTTTGGAGATGATTTCCCGATTCCGGAAAAGAAAAATGCAGCCAAAAAACAAATGAATTTTATACCTTCAACAAGTGCATCAGGAGTAGATTAAGATGTTTTCACCAGAAGAACTCAAACGAATCTTACAGAAAAGTGATGTTATAAAAAATGTAAGCATTATAAAAGAGGCTAAATTATTTGAAAATGTCTATCAGACAGTTTTGCAGGGAGAACTGGTAATAAATGAAAGAGAATCGTTTGTTGTATATATAGCAGTTCCGGAAAAATGGTATAGAGATTTAGTGGATATATATGTTGCAGATTATAATGAACTTGTTTATATGCCGCATATAGATAATAAAGGAAAACTGTGTTTGTTTGAAACGGAAGGTATTTTGATAGATCAGAATTTACATGGAATTATGATGCAATCATTATTGCGTGCACAGACAATTTTGAAACAAGGTTTTTCTGGAGAAAATAAAAACGATTTTATAAATGAATTTGAATTATACTGGGCTCAACTGAAAGATTGCAGAATTGCACATTTGGCAGTGGAAACAGATAGAAAAAATCGTATCGTAAAAGGGGGCATTAAAAAAAGTTCCAAAAGGAAAAAAGAAAAACAGATAGAGTATATAAAGAGATGCAAAAAAGCACCGATTTATATTGGAGAAAATGTTGAAAGTTTAAAACGTTGGAATCTGGAAAAAACGCCGGTCATGAATATAGCATATTTTGTAATATATTCTGAAAAATATATTTTTCCACCGGACATAAGAAAAAAACTGTCGATAGATTATTTGAATGCTCTTTTACATTTTGTGCCGGAGGGAGAACTTGCTTCAATTATGCCACGTTCTCGACAAGATAGAATTGTTGTGTTTGAAATTCATCAGCCATCAGGACAGACACATCTTGTAGGAATGTATATAAAAGGTGGCATGTTAAAAGAGACTTCTCTGGAAAAAGTAGAAGAATTGCAGCCGTTGCTTATGGAAAAAGCTGATAAAAAGTTTTTGATGAAGCGTGTAACAGAACAGGACAGCGAAAACTATAAAAAAAGAATACTTATAATAGGCTGCGGTTCGATTGGTGGACATGTTATATGCGAGCTCGCGAAAGCAGGATATGAGGATCTTACTATTGTTGATTATGAGAAGTTGACGGAAGAAAATATATTCAGGCATGTGTTGGGAATGGAATATGTTAATCGTTACAAGTGCGAAGCTTTGAACACATATATACAAAAAAATATTCCGGAAGTAAAGATAACGACGTTGGCGGAAAGAATTGAAGATGCAATTACAGAAGAAGATATTAATTTTGAAGACTATAATCTGATTATCTCAGCGGCAGGAAATCATAATTTAAATCGTTGGATTAATTCATGGATACAAAATAACAAAATCAAAGTGCCGGTTGTTTATTTGTGGAATGAAGTATATGGTATTGGAAATCATGCTGCATATATAAAATATGGAAATTGTGGATGTTATGAATGTTTTTTTGACCGGGATGAAGAAACAGGAGAACTATATGACAAAACATCGTACTGCATGAGGGGACAGATTATAACGGAAAGTGCGGGAGGGTGTGGAAAGACTTACGTGCCATATGGAAATTTGGTTTCACTAAAAACAATGTTACTTTGTTTAAAGATGGTCAAAAATATTTTTGAAGAAAACCTCGATGACAATTTACTGATATCTTTAAAAGGAGATAGTGACTATCTGGAAAAACATAATCTGGAAACATCTGGCCGATATTTGCGACAACAGGAACAGATTAAAATATTGACTGGTAAGCAATTTGTAAATATTAATTGTGGTGTATGTAATGATTGTAACGGAAAGTAAAAACAGAAAAATAAAGATATGCGATCAAATATTGGAAGAAATATATAGTCAGATCCAGAAGAATGATTATGATCCAGAGAAAGGTGGAATTATAGTCGGACGGGAAAATCTGAATAATGAAAATATAATTCTTGAGTATATATCTAAACCATTAAAAAATGATATATGTACCAGAACCAGATATACCAGAAAAGATGAAGGGCATTTAAAATATTTTGAAAAATTGTATAATGAAAATAATGGTGTGTATGCATATTGGGGGGAATGGCATACACATCCGGAAGATATACCACATTATTCAATTATAGATTTAAAAAATTGGAAACGTATTGGTAAAGAAGATCCTAAAGGGGTACAATATCATATCATTGCCGGACGTAAAGCATTCAGCATATGGAGAATGCAAAAAGGAAAGCTTTGCCCGAAAAAAATATGTGAGGTAAAATGGAATGAAATCAATTTATGAAAGGATAAAAAATAATATCAGACCAATATTACAACTTCTGTTGCTTGTTGGTGTGTTCTTTGCTCCGAGAATATTTAAAATTACAGAGTTAATAAAGACCCCGCCTAAGCTGGAAGCGTCACAAAAAATATGTGATTATATTTTTTACTTTGCCTGGAAAGGTGGAGATTGGGCAATTGGTGTTTTCTTTTTAATAGTAGTATTGTTTATAATTAGAAAGTGGAATAAAACATATATGTTTAATAGAGGAAACTATTATAAACAGTACAGATATGGGTGGTATCGGATATGTTCAAAGATATTGGGGTACTCGGAATGTAACCTTATTCAGGTGCCGATATATATGCAATTTAAACTGGTGCTGAATGATACGTTCGATAAATATAATTGCGGAGAGTTTGATAAAAAAGAAAATGATACCATTTCAGTAAGTAAATCAAATTTTTCGCATGAAACAGATGAAGTGAATGTAATGATTTCTGATACATATCCTCTTTCATTGAGCCAATTACCGGAAATAAAGAAAAATATACCGACATTATTAATATCGCGTAATAATACTAATGATGTTAACAGATATGATAGTCCTGAATTAGTAAGGTGCGTTGTTAATGAAGTCAGGAGCTTAAATAATAATATAAAAAAAGTAAATGTTTATGCCACAACTAATCCATTAAATACAAAGAATATTGCCAGCAGTGCTTTTAAACTTGGAGGAAGAGATAATTTTAATGAAGTAAGAGTTTTCCAGCAAGAAAGGGATGGAATAAGAAAATTTAATAATAAGGGAATTGTCGTTTATAAAAGATAAGTCAGTGATAACACCATGATAACAAAATCCCCAAAAACCACACGGATACAGTGGAAAATCCGGACTTTCCCCCACAAATTACACGAAAAATCATCATTTGTACACCGCAATACGCCAGTCTGATATCGTGAGGGTGGTAGAACTGTAGGTTCAGGAAGAGTTGCTTCTATCATCGAGTAATCGCTGATAAACCGCATAAATAAAGGATTTTCAGACCTTCGAGGGTTCGCCCTCGGAGGTCTTTTTTTCTGTCCGAAAATGGGGGGTGACCTTATTTTGACCTTGTATTAGCTGAAAATAGCCAATTCCCGCAGTGCGTCCTGTAAAAAACACCCGAAAAACACTACTATATTAGCTGAAAGGAGGCAACAGATATGGATCAGAAAAAGGTAGGTTCATTTCTAAGAGAACTGAGAAAGGAAAAACAGCTTACCCAGGAACAGCTTGCTGAGCGGTTTGGAGTAACAAGCCGCAGTGTGTCAAGGTGGGAAACAGGCAGCAACATGCCGGATCTCAGTATTTTGGTGGAGCTGGCAGATTTCTATGATGTTGATATCAGTGATATCATTGATGGAGAAAGGAAGGGTGAGGACATGAATAAGGAAGAGAAAGAGAGATTGCAGCTTGTAGCGGATTATGCAGAAACTGAGAAGAATACATTGTTGATGAGGTTGCGTATATTCAGCATAGTGGGATTGGTTTCGCTCATTGCAGGACTGGTGATGTTGGTGCTTGGCGGAGATAATAATCTTCCAGTGTATGATTATTTGATGGGGACGCTTATGGGAGTTTCTATAGGTGCGTTGCTGGTTGCGGTGTTCTATTCAACCGGAGCTTTAGAAAACATGAGGAAGCGGAAAAGAACGCTTATGAAAGTGCTTTTGGTAATAAGCATATTATTCCTGCTTGGAACATTCATCGCGGCAATCATAGCATCGTTATGATATAATGAGCATTGCGACGGGGCGCTTGCGCAAACTAAATGTAATATGCTATAATTTTTAAGGATGCAATGTGGATGATCAGTATGTGGCATCCACATGAGCACAGATATTTTGCGTGAGATATAGTAAATGTGATTAGCGCAATCATTTTTTATGACGAAAAAATTACAATTATATATGTATAAGCCCATAATATGGTTGGGCGTATCTACCAGCTACCGATAATAGTTGACTACGACATGGATTGCCGTGGTCAACTATATTTTTGTGTAAAAATATGTGTGTGGATACAGAGCATGGATAGGGATTAACAAAAAATATAAAATGATTTTGGAGGGTGCGCGTATGAGGTATGATGTGATAATTATTGGAGCGGGACCAGGAGGAATATTTTCTGCATATGAGCTGACAAAGCAGGCTCCGGATCTCAAGGTTGCAGTGTTTGAGGCTGGACATGAGCTTAAGAGAAGAAAATGTCCGATAGACGGCACAAAGATCAAGAGCTGCGTGGGATGTGATAGCTGTTCGGTCATGAGCGGATTTGGTGGTGCAGGTGCATTTTCCGATGGAAAGTACAATATCACAAATGACTTTGGCGGAAGTCTGTATGAGTACATCGGCAAGAACGAGGCTATAGACCTCATGAAGTATGTGGATGATATCAATATGGAGTATGGCGGAGAGGGTACGAAGCTTTATTCCACTGCCGGCACAAGATTCAAGACAGTGTGTCTGCAGAACAGACTTCATTTGCTGGATGCCTCGGTTAGACATCTTGGCACGGACATCAACTATATAGTTCTAGAGAATCTGTATGCATATCTTCAGGACAAGGTAGAGTTCTATTTTGACACACCTATACAGACTGTGGAAAAGCTGGACGATGGAACATATAGTGTATGCTGCAAGAAGGGTACATTTGCTTGTAACAAATGTATCATATCCGTTGGAAGAAGCGGCAGCAAATGGATGGAGGCTGTCTGCAAAGATCTAAATGTACCTACAAAATCCAACAGAGTGGATATAGGAGTCAGAGTGGAGCTTCCTGCAGCCATATTTGCGCATTTGACCGATGAGCTCTATGAGAGCAAGATAGTATACAGAACGGAGAAGTATGGAGACAAGGTGCGAACCTTCTGCATGAACCCAAGGGGCGCCGTGGTTACTGAGAATACAAATGGAATCATAACGGTAAATGGCCACAGTTATGAGGATCCTGCAAAACAGACGGATAATACAAACTTTGCACTCCTTGTGGCAAAGCATTTCTCAGAGCCGTTCAAGGACTCCAACGGATACGGCGAGAGCATAGCGAGACTCAGCAACATGCTGGGCGGCGGCGTAATAGTGCAGAGATTTGGCGACCTCATAAGGGGACAGCGCTCCACCCAGAGCAGGATAGAGGAAGCATTCATCACACCTACGCTCAATGCCACACCGGGAGATCTGAGCCTTGTCCTTCCAAAGAGAATTCTGGATGGAATAATTGAGATGATCTACGCTCTTGATAAGATAGCCCCAGGAACGGCAAATGAAGATACACTGTTGTATGGAGTTGAGGTCAAATTCTATAACATGGAGGTTGAAGTAGATGATAAGCTCGAGACAAGATATAAGGGACTGTATATCATAGGAGATGGCAGCGGAATAACACACTCCCTTTCACACGCATCTGCAAGCGGTGTATACGTAGCAAGAAATATTGCACATGGCGAATAAAACGAATAGATATTTATATGGAAGAAAGTCATTCAAAACAGAGTATCGTGATAGGGGTTCCAGATACTCTGTTTTTATTTGATAAATGAGTTTCAAGCGAAAATACATTTGTTTGACTGGATGGGAGAAGAATGGTAGAGTTGTAAATGGTATGAAAATAGATTTAAAGCCTACAACAAATATGAAAACAAATTTAACTGAGAAAACTATTAGTGGCATTGTATAGAAGACACTATATGATGGATTATTTTCGAAAGAAGAAAGGAAATAGGAAAATATGGAAGGATCAGTTATAAATCAGATATGCGCATTTATGGATTCATTCTTTGATACAGAAAAGAAAATAGGCGATTATATCGTCAGGAATCCCAAGAAGGTTGTGGATATGACAGTCGGGGAGCTGGCAAAGGAGTGCGGTGTCAGCGAGGCCTCGGTGTCGAGATTCTGCAAACGAATAGAGCTGAAGGGATTTCACCATCTCAAGATATCGCTGGCGAGAGAACTCGTGGATGCCAAGGATGACGGAGAGATATCTGGACATATATCTGTGGATGATATGGAAGGTTCTCTGAGAGGAATACTATCGAATAAAATGGAAGAACTGAGACAAACTGTAGCCATGATCGACAGAGAGGAACTGAAAAAGATATTGGATGTGATAAACAATGCCGATACGGTGCTCATGGCGGCTGTGGGCAATACGATACCGGTTGCCATGGATGGGGCATATAAGCTTAACCAGATAGGTATACGTGCCATGTCAACACCGATATGGGAGACTGAACTTGGATACAGTTATAATCTGACCGACAAGGATGTTGTGGTAGCGATATCCAACTCTGGGGAGTCGACAGGCGTGATCCAGATATTGGAGGCGGCAAAGAGCCGCGGAGCAGTCGCCATATCAATAACCAATAATGCCAGGTCAAGTGTTGCGGAGCTTAGCACATATCACATCACGACAGCTACCCGTGAAAAATTATTTCTTGATGGATACTGCTTTTCAAGGGTGTCTGCAACCATGGTGATAGAGATAATATATCTGCTGCTTGCGTCTATGAGAAAGGAATCCTACGAGTCAATAGTAAGGCACGAACAGGCGATGGCCTATACAAAGGAGTGATCACAGGGCGTTTGATAGCTGTAGGTGGATATGTTATTTGACAATTGTTTTCATGTGTGATATTGTGTGCGAAAGAAAATTACATGATTGCAAATTATATGAAATGGAATTACACTGTTGCTTTATGGTAAACAAGAATGCAATGCAAATACATATATTATATGGAGGAAACAGATATGAAGGATATCAAATGGGCAGTTCTCGGAACAGGTGTTATAGCAAATGAGATGGCGATGGCGCTCCAAAAGAATGGCAAAAATATTTACGCTGTGGGAAACAGGACATATGACAAGGCCGTAACGTTTGCTGAGAAATATAGTATAGGAAAAGTATATTCCGACTATAATGAAATGTTCACTGATCCGGAGGTGGATGTGATATACATAACAACTCCGCACAATACACATATACAGTTCATGAGAAAAGCGATAGAGAATGGAAAACACATACTTGTGGAGAAGTCTATTACGTTGAATAGCAGTGAATTGGGGGAGATGTTAGAACTGGCAAAGCAGCATGGAGTGGTGATAGGTGAGGCAATGACTATATATCATATGCCGATATACAGTAAGCTAAGAGAAATTTTGGACTCAGGAAAACTTGGAAAAGTAAATCTGATCACCATGAATTTTGGAAGCTTCAAGGAATATGATATGAACAACCGCTTTTTTAACAGGAATCTTGCTGGGGGTGCTATGCTTGATATCGGTGTATATGCATTATCCTTTATAAGATGGTTTATGGATTCAAAGCCAGATCAACTGCTTTCACAGGTTAAGCCTGCACCTACTGGAGTGGATGAGCAGGCAGGACTTTTGCTTATGAATAAGGAAGGACAGATGGCAACCGTTATGCTGTCCCTTCACTCGAAGCAGCCGAAACGTGGAATGGTATCATGTGAAAATGGATATATAGAGGTGATGGAGTATCCAAGAGCGTGGGAGGCAAAGGTCACATACACAGATACAGGCAAAACTGAGACAGTTGCGGCCGGAGAAAGTGCGGATGCCCTTGCGTATGAGCTTCAGGACATGGAGAGTGCGATATCCGGTGATGGAGATATGTATCTGGAATATACAAAGGATGTCATGGATATTATGAGTCAACTTCGTAAAGAATGGAAAATGCAATATCCAGGAGAAAAATGGTAAGGACAAATTTTTTGTCCTTTTCTTTATGCAGTGATAAAATAAAGTAAATAAAAGAGGATCATTATGGATAAAGTATTAAAATTTTTAAAAGATGTAGAAACTTATTATTTAGCAACAGTAGAAGGTGATCAACCAAGAGTAAGACCCTTTGGAACAGCACATGTTTTTGAAGGAAAACTTTATATTCAAACTGGAAAAGTCAAAGATGTTTCGAAACAACTTCATCAAAATCCTAAAGCAGAAATTTGTGCTTTTAAAAATGGAGAATGGTTACGAGTAAGTGGAAAATTAATCGAAGATGATCGTAATGAAGCAAGACAATCTATGTTAGATGCTTATCCAAGTTTACAAAAGATGTATAAAGCAGATGGTGGAAATACGGAAGTTTTCTATTTTGAAAATGCTACAGCTATTTTTTCATCATTTACTCACGAACCACAAATTATTAAATTTTAATCATAAGTTACCTATTAAAGAAGCTTTTAATAGGTATTTTTTATATAAATAGACAAATAAGATAAATTGTCAATATGTGGATAGATAAAGAGGATTATGCATTGTTGTTAATATTTCATTTAATATAATAAAATTAGATAAAAGAAAGGATGAAATATCGATGTTAAAGAATGAAAAAGGACAAGCAGTTGCACCAAAAACAGTCACAATGACAAAAAAGATTTTGAAGATCAAGGAAACACCCGTGTTTATTGGTTAGGTGGCGGAGGAGCCATGATCAATGATCATGGAACAGTGATTATGATTGATCCCCTTTTAGAAGGTTTTGATATGCCCTTATTGATTGATATGCCAATTGATGTAAAAGATGTACCTCATGTGGATGCTATTTTAGTATCTCATGTAGATAATGATCATTATTCAAGACCAACGTGTAGAGATTTAAAAGATGTTTGTAAAGAATATCATTCTTCTTATTATGTTGCTTCTTTAATGAAAGAAGAATGTGGTTTGGATGGAATTGGACATGATATTGGCGATCATCTTCAAATTAATGATATTGATGTTGAACTTACACCTGCTGATCATGCTTGGCAAAACCAAGTTGCTAAATATAATTATCGTATATGGGAAGATCGTGAATATTGTGATTTCTATGTAAAAAAACCAACAAAAAAGATTTGGTATGTAGGAGATTCTAAATTGCTGGATTGTCAATTACATATGGACCCACCAGATGTAATGTTCTTTGACTTTGCGGATAATCCTGTGCACATTGGTTTAGAAAATGCTTATAAACTGGCCAATACTTATCCAAATACAAAACTTGTTTTAATTCATTGGGGAAGTGTTGATGCACCTGAAGCAAGTGCTTTTAATGGAAATCCACAAGATATTTTAGACAATGTCGTTAATCCTGAGAGAGTTGTTATTTTAGCACCTGGTGAAGAATATGTTGTTGATTAAGAAGTAGAAATCATGAGATACAGTGAAGTTAAAGATTTTAATTATAATGATTGTTTTAAACTTTGATGTTTAATTGCGAAAAACATGATAAACATAAAGAACCTTTTGCGATTAGAATTTATATAGATGATTTTGTTATCTTTCAATATATCATGCAAAAATGCAAAAAATGTTTCTCGTGGTAGAACCCCTCTTTGTACAAAGCAAAGTGAGTGTTGTTTTAGGTATCAAGATAAGTTATGGTTATAAAGATTTATGTTTTAGCTTTAAAATCATCACTTCATTAACAAATGCCACTTGCTTGGAAAAAGGAACAATTCTTTTTACCAGCAACAACTGTTTTTATCAAATGTGCAAGAGAATACTTTAAGAGATGGTAGAAATATATCTATTTTAATACCTAAAAGGTATCGTTATTAATAAATTATAAGTATTAGATATTTAAAATAAAGTGAATTATAATGAAGTTGTAAAGAAAGAATAATACTTATGACAATTGAAGAAGCAAGTAAAAAATATAATATTCCAATTCATATCCTTAAATAATATGAAATTTGGGGATTGTGTCAAGAAATTAAAAAAGTAATGGGATTTTGGCAATATGATGAAACAGACTTTGAAAGATTAAGCTTGATTATGATGTTACATGATTTAGATTTTACAGTTGAAGAAATAAACAAATATATGAAACTTTCTTTGGAAAAAAATGAAAGAGAATGTTTAAAGCTTTTAAATAAAAAAAGAAAAGGAATCTTAGATGAAGTTCATCTAAAAGAAAAACAATTATCAAGAATTGATTATTTAAGATATGAGATGGATTGGGAAAATAAGGGATGAAAAAGATTTGTACATTGATGTAACCTTTAATTTTAGTTTTTACCTGTAGTGCTTGTAGTAATAAAAAAGCAATTGCTAAAAAGGAAACAAAACACAAATAGATTTAAAAGAAGTTAATTCAAAATCATTAGTTATTTATTTCTCTTGGTTTGGAAGTACCCAAAATATTGCCAAGGAAATACAAAAACAAACCAATTCAGACATCTTTGAGATTGTTCCTGAAGTTGCTTATAGTGATGATTATGATACGGTTGTTGATGATGTGAAAAAGGAACAACAAGAAAAAGCAAGACCAAAGATTAAAAATATTGATGAATACGAAACCATTTACGTAGGATATCCAAACTGGTGGGGAGAGATGCCTATGATTCTTTATATATTCTTTGAAGATTATGATTTATCTAACAAAACAATTACACTATTTTGTACAAGTGGTGGAAGTGGATTGTCAGATACTGAAA
>ERZ824480.1786-NODE-1786-length-17765-cov-3.416714_pt1 | contig 17765 bp, 17 predicted proteins | sample MGYA00519861_ERZ824480 | MGnify/ENA primary metagenome ERZ824480 (study PRJEB31778, sample SAMEA3449152) | human gut metagenome | biome: human gut; feature: human-associated habitat; material: faeces | place: United Kingdom | collected 2010/2012 ... | reverse complement strand
AGCTCAGCCATGATATCAATACATCTCCTGGTTCGCTCGCTACCTCAGATGATACTCTGTGGATTCAGTCCTTTTATCAGCGATTATTAAACCAGAGTAACCCTCTTGCCCTAAAACATCAGTTGCTTTCTCCTAACAGAAATACTAATACTCCTGCTAAAAGTGTCTCCACACCAAATCAGTCTATGCAACATAGAACGATGCCATATAACCCACTCTATGCCAATGAAGCTGATAGAGAACCACAAAACACGCATTTTCACTGGACATGGATTGTTATTGGGATTGTAATTGCATTCATTGTTCTATTTTTCATTTACCTTGGAGCTATAATTTAACTCCCTATGTATTAATTTCGGTCCAATCATTTCAATATTACTTTTATTCAATTAAGTAATATAACTTATATCCTATAGCATTATGTTTAAAGCCTACATGTCCTTCCACTGGCAGCTTCTTACGGATGCCTAGCAGCAAAAAAGGGAAAGACACCTCTCCCTTTTTTATTATAATTCTTAAATATTTTGAATCCTACTATACTAATTTTAATTCATTGAAGTCAACACCGAAACTCCGAAGTTTCAATTCAATTGCCCTTATTTCATAATCTAATACATCATTATTACATGTATTTGCAGCTTTTATTCTCTGCAGCCTTGTATAATATTCAATGGTATTAGAAATCATTTCAAATCCCTTTTCGTCTTCATTCATTTTACTACACCTACTTTCTTATTCTTCTTATCAACACGCCATTTGACAAAAGTGTGGAATCAATGTAGTGGCGGGCAAGCAGGATTTCTCCCTGCTGTTCTACTTCCACATCTTCCTCACAGCAATTGATGATTACTTCCACATAACAATCCGGAAAATCCACTTTCCGGAACTGGATAACACGCTTGTACTTGGCATAATCATTTGGGAAATGGAAATTGCGGCTTTTTAAAAGTGGTTCCTGCCTGCGCAGGTGAATCAGTGTTGCAATAATTTTACTGCGTTCAGCATATTTTCCAGCCTCAATGTCCTTCCAAGGCATACAACGTCTGCAATCCGGGTCATAGCTTCCCTCCATTGCAATTTCCGTTCCGTAATAAATGCAAGGACTGCCCGGCATTGCAAATAATACTGCAATCTGTGCAAAATACTCATCCAGATTTTTCACATCTGAGCGAAGGCGCTTTGTATCATGCGAATCCAGAAGATTGAAAAGCACATCATTGGTCTGCTGCATATAACTTGTATAGCAACGGTTAATCGTATACTCAAAATCCTCATTGGTCAGACTCTTATCAATCCAGAAATCCTTAATACTTTGTCCCAGCGGATAGTTCATAACGGCATCAAATTCATCCCCGCGTAGCCATGGAAGTGCATTGTGCCAGATTTCTCCGAGGATATAAATATCCGGGTTAATTTCCTTCACTCTGGCATGCAGTTCCTTACAAAATCGATGAGATACCTCATTTGCCACATCCAGACGGATTCCGTCAATACCATAATGTTCCACCCAGTTTGCACAGATGTCTACAAAATATTTTCTGACTTCCGGGTTATTGGTATTGATTTTCGGCATTCCATCATAAAAGGCAAAGGTATAAATCTGTTTTTTCTTTGCAGCCTTTCCATTCCGGTCAAAAGGCCATTCATTTATCATAAACCAGTCATAATATTCTGATTCCGGTCCTTTTTCAAGTACATCCTGCCACGGTGCAAAATAATATCCGCAATGATTAAACACGCCATCTAACATTACACGGATGCCACGTTTATGTGCTTCTTCCACCAGATGAATCAATGTCTCTTCATCTCCGAACCGTGGATCTATCTTTGTATAATCCGTCGTATCATACTTATGGTTGGATGGTGATTCATTGATTGGTGTCAGGTATAATCCATTGATTCCAAGGTTCTGCAGATAATCCAGCTTACTTGTGATTCCAGCCAGATCTCCGCCAAAGCATTCCTCATTTTTCACCCTGCCATGCTCACGCCACGGCACTACATCCTCCGGGTCAATGGAATGGTCGCCGTTACAGAAACGGTCCGGGAAAATCTGATACCATACGGTATCATTTACCCAGGCAGGTGTACGCGGCACATCACATGGATTCATCCATGGAAATACAAAGCACTGGCGGCTTCTGCCTTCCAGATGCATCTGCTCATCACTGACAAATCCATCCTCAAAATAGAACCAGCTTTCATTTTCTGTCTGTAACTTAAAATAATATTTCAGACGTTTATACTCCGGTCGGACGGTCGTTGTCCACCAAATCTGATTTTTCAGACGCTTCTTATAAATGATTGCCTCTTCCGTTCCATCCCAATGCTCTCCACCGCCTAAGATACCGGCAGCAAATGGGTCTCCTAATATGATGGATACTGATTGCACATCATATCCCGTCTTAATATTAATAATTAACTCATCTTCATTCAGCGGATAACAATAATTGTCACTTGCCTGATGATAAACTGCATTAAAATCCATTTGTTTCCTCTTTCTCTTTGCGATGTATTTGTCTTTAAATTATAACATATTTCTTTTCATTTCTCTTTATCATTTTTTCAAATACAGGTATAATAGTTACAAAGATTCAGAAAAGCGGTTATATTATGCTTTCCAACTGTAGAGACGCTATGGTACACATTGATTTAATTAACGGTCTTTCCGGGAAAGAGATTGCCGTGGATTTCATTCAGAAATTTACCCGGGCTGACGGTATTATCACTACCAAACCAGCTCTTATTAAACGAGCCAGGGAATTAGAACTTTCCACGATTCTGCGTTTCTTTGTCATCGATTCCATGGCTTACAGCAGCATCGAAAAGCAGCTTCGCTCTGTTAAACCGGATTACATCGAAATCCTGCCGGCACTGATGCCTAAGGTTGTATCCCGCATATGCCGGATTTCCAAAGTCCCTGTTATTACTGGCGGACTCATTTCCGATAAAGAAGACGTTGTATCCATGCTGAATGCCGGAGCTGTCTGCATCTCTTCTACCAATCCGGATGTGTGGTTTCTGTAAACTCCAACTGAAACCGGAGATTTATTCTTTCTATATTGAATTAGTTCGCTTCCAATACTTTTTTATTCTATATATGTGCAAAGATGTTGACTATTCAACTTTTAACTGTTATGCTTTTATATGTTGAGTATGCAACATCTTTTTTTTTGCAAATAACGGAAATTTATACCTTTTTCCTGTAGCTTTATGGAGGCAGCTATGATTGAACGATTTGAAACCTTTACCACCAATATTGCATCGATTTACAAAAACATTGTAAAAATAAAGAAATATGAGATGAACAAAATTGGTCTTAAGGGCACTCATGTTACATGCATGAATTTTCTAAACAATTCTCCGGAAGGTCTTACCGCCGCTGAAATCTGTGTTCTCGCCAAAGAAAACAAGGCTGGTATTTCCAGGGTGCTTGCCGACCTCCTAGAACAGGGGCTGGTAGAATATGTCAATGCAGAAGATACGTCCGACAAGCGGAAATACCGTGCCAAAGTCATCCTTACACCCAAAGGGATTTCTTATGCCCAAAAAGTAAATGCCGCAATCAATAATGCAGTATCTTTTGGCGGCTCAGATCTTTCCGATGAAACCCGGACTGTTTTTTATTCTGCATTAAAAACAATTTCCGCAAACTTAGAACAATATTGCGATGAATTAGAAAGGAATGACGAGCATGAATAAATGTAAAGCTGCATATTGCAGAATTTTTCAGAAATGTTTTAAAATTGCAATCCCTTTTTTGCCTTACAGACATCCGGAAGTTTTTTACAGCACTTCCAAACTGACCGGGCTTTTTGCAGAAAAAGGCATTGATACTGTATTAATCATTACAGATGCCGGTATCCGCAAATTTGGTCTTTTAGACCGTATGCTTATGCATTTTGACCACCATAATATCCATTATTTTATCTATGATAAGACGGTTGCTAATCCAACTACAACAAATGTAGAAGAAGCAAGAGAGCTTTATCTTGAAAAACATTGTGATGCTATCATTGGTTTTGGTGGTGGCTCCAGTATCGACTGTGCCAAGGCCGTCGGTGCAAGAATCGCAAAACCTAAGCAGTCTTTATCCAAAATGAAAGGTATCTTAAAAGTGCATAAAAAACTGCCTTTATTGGTTGCGATTCCGACAACTGCAGGAACCGGAAGCGAAACCACTCTCGCTGCTGTTATCACAGATGCCCGGACAAGACACAAATATGCCATCAATGATTTTCCTTTAATTCCTGCATATGCTGTATTAGACCCGAAAGTAACCATAAGTCTTCCGCCATCTCTTACCGCCACCACCGGTATGGATGCCTTAACCCACGCCGTAGAAGCTTATATTGGCGGTTCTACTACAAGACATACCAGAAAATATGCTAAAAAAGCAACTAAATTAATTTTTGACAATATCTACAAAGCATATGACGACGGTCAGAATATAGAAGCAAGAAAAGAAATGTTGAAAGCCTCTTTCTTTGCCGGATGTGCTTTTACCAAATCCTATGTCGGCTATGTCCATGCCGTAGCCCACTCCCTTGGCGGCAAATATAATATTCCACACGGGCTTGCCAATGCGACAATACTTCCGATGGTATTAGAAGATTATGGTTCTACCATTTACAAAAAGCTTTACCAACTTGCTGTTTATGCAGGTATTGCTGACGAATCCGATGATCATGCAGTAGCTGCTGATAAATTTATCTCTGCCATCAAAGACATGAAAGAATATTTCCAGATTGGTGATACTTTTTCCGAGATTCAAAAAGAAGATATTCCGGAACTTTCCAGATATGCCGATAAAGAAGCGAACCCGCTTTATCCGGTTCCAGTTCTGATGAATGCAAAAGAGCTCGAAAAATACTATTATATGCTTATGCCAGAGGAGGAAAAATAATGACTGAAGCTGAAATAACAGAACTTGTTTCTACGCAGCGCAATTATTTTAAAACCGGTGAAACATTATCTGTTGCTTACCGGATTGCCGCTTTAAAAAAGCTGAAAAATACTATTTTAAGCCATGAAAATGAAATTTTAGCAGCGCTTAAGGCTGACCTTGGAAAATCAGCCCACGAAAGCTATATGTGCGAAGCCGGACTGGCTTTAAGCGAACTTACCTATATGATAAAGCACACCAGAAAATTTGCCAGAGAAAAAAACGTTCATACGCCCCTTGCACAATTTCATTCCAGAAGCTACAAAAAACCGTCTCCATATGGTGTTGTACTGATTATGAGCCCCTGGAATTATCCTTTTCTGTTAACCTTTGACCCATTAATCGATGCAATTGCCGCAGGAAATACTGTCATTTTAAAGCCAAGCGCCTACTCGCCTAACACAAGTGCCATCATCACATCTCTGATAAAAGAATGTTTTGAAGAGAAATATGTAGCAGTTGTAACCGGTGGCCGGGCAGAAAATACGGCTCTTTTGCAGTCACACTTTGACTATATATTCTTTACCGGAAGTCAGGCGGTCGGCAAAACTGTCTTAGAGCATGCAGCTTCCCACCTTACTCCGGTAACACTTGAGCTTGGTGGAAAAAGTCCCTGCATCGTTGCAGCAGATGCCAACCTGAAATTAGCTGCCAGACGAATCGTATTCGGGAAATATCTCAACTGCGGTCAGACCTGTGTGGCACCGGATTATGTATATTGCGATGAGCAGATCAAAGATGCTTTGCTCTTAGAAATAAAAAAAGAAATCATCCGGCAATATGGGGAATCTCCTCTTGAGAATTCCGATTATGGCAAAATCATCAACGAAAAGCATTTTCATCGCATCAATGGGCTGATTGATTCTTCAAAAGTAATTTATGGCGGTAATTCCAACAAAGAAACATTACAGATTGAGCCAACCGTCATGGATCATGTCACTTTTGAAGATGCCGTCATGTCAGAAGAAATCTTCGGTCCGGTTATGCCTGTATTAACTTTTTCACGCATGAGCGAAGCTACCGACAAAATTAATTCCATGGCTCATCCTCTTGCTCTCTATATCTTTACTTCAAGCAAAAAGACTGCAGATGAAGTCATTTCCCATACTGGTTTCGGTGGTGGCTGTATCAACGATACCATTATCCATCTTGCCACAACAGAAATGGGCTTTGGCGGCTTCGGCGAAAGTGGCATGGGTTCTTATCATGGCAAAACCGGATTTGATACCTTTTCCCATTATAAAAGCATCGTTGATAAAAAAACCTGTATTGATCTGCCTATGAGATACCAGCCATATACTTCTCTTCATGACAGGCTTATCCGGTTCTTTCTGAAATAACCGGAAGATATTTCGGGTATTTTCCAGAGAAATTGTCTAATGCCCGGTCTATTGGTCTGAATGATCGGGCTTCGGCTAAGTGCTGGACTATTGGCTGGCAGGGAGCTTTAAAAGTGCCCTGCTTGTTTATATATCTATTGTAAATATCTGTCTATCATCTCTTCTATAATTTTAAAATCCAGCACATTCTGCTGAGTTTCAAATGTAAGTATCAGATTTTCACCCGGATATATTCCGTTCTTTTCATAAGATTCAATTTTTCTTATTGCTGCTCTTGCATATTCAGGGTTATCCATCATGCTTGAAGAAATTTTTGCCATTTCATATCATTCTCTTTTTTCACATTATTAAACTGAGTATAATTATGAGATTTTGATACCCTGAGCGTTCCCTCTGGCATATCTGCTAATTCTTTTCTCAGCTTTCCAGCAATCTTCTCCAATCTCAAGTATTCCTCTATCAATAATTTTCTTAACCCCTTCATGCATTTCCTCCACTTCTTATTAATTGCAATAAATAACTCTACTTTTCCATTCTATTACAGTTGTTTTTTCTCCCCTCTCATTTTCAGCTGTAACTTTCCACCCTTTTCTACAGCTTTTTTCTCGAATCTCTCATTTTCGGCTGTAACTATATCTTCCCGTCTACAGCTCTTTCCCTGAATCGCTCATTTTGTGCTGCAATAGTCGCCAGTAGCAGCTTGTAAATGTAATCATATTCTGATTATGATAATGCTTATCATTAAATTGTAACGGTAATCTGAAATTATATAATCTTAATTTCTGTTAAAATAATGCTATTTATAAGACTATTTCTATATATTGGAAAATGTGTACCCGACCTGGTACTTAGATAAAAATCCCGGAAGCCCAAAGCTTCCGGGAATATTGTTTGAATGTTTTGAATATAATTCGGAAACGACTAACGTTTGCTGAACTGTGGAGCACGACGTGCAGCTTTGAGACCGTATTTCTTTCTTTCTTTCATACGTGGGTCACGAGTTAAGTATCCAGCTTTCTTTAATGCTGGACGGAATTCTGGGTCAGCTTCAAGTAATGCTCTTGCAATACCGTGTCTGATAGCACCAGCCTGTCCTGTGTATCCGCCACCGTGTACGTTAACTAATACGTCAAATTTATCTGCTGTGGATGTTAATTCTAATGGCTGACGAGCGATTACTTTTAATGTGTCATATCCAAAATATTCATCCATGTCTTTTTTATTGATTGTTACTTTACCTGTTCCTGGTACGAGATATACTCTTGCAACACTGCTTTTTCTTCTACCAGTTCCGTAATATCTTGTAGTAGCCACTTACTTTTCCTCCTTAAATTAATACTAGATTGCTAATTCCTTAGGCTGCTGTGCAGCATGTTTGTGATCAGGTCCAGCGTATACGAAAAGCTTTGTATACATCTGTCTTCCAAGAGGTCCTTTTGGAAGCATGCCTTTCACTGCAAGTTCAACAACCTTCTCCGGTTTCTTAGCCATCATCTCACGAAGAGTAGCTTCTTTCATTCCACCAACATAATCGGAGTGGCTGTAATAGATCTTCTGATCCAGTTTTTTACCGGTTACTGCTACTTTATCAGCGTTGATTACGATTACGTAATCACCAGTATCTACGTGCGGAGTGTACTCCGGTTTGTTTTTTCCACGTAATACTTTTGCTACTTCAGATGCCAGACGTCCTAATGTACATCCTTCTGCATCAACAACATACCATTTTCTTTCAATCTTATCTGGATTTGCCATAAAGGTGTTCATGGATATAACCTCCTGTGAAAAATTCAATTTACTGTTTCATGTATATAGGAAACCGCCTTACCGGGGCTTATGGCATCGGCGTTTTCAAACTACGTCACACATTTAGTAATTATATTATACGGATTTTGGAATGTCAACTGTTTTTTACCCATATTTTGCATTTTTTTGCAAACTGCGAGTCCCGTTTTGCGGGAAATACAGACCACTTATGTCTTTACTCGAAATCCCATTCGGGATACCGGATCTGCACCAGGGTCAGCCCCTCCGGCCTTGCCGTTGCTCCCGCCATTTTTCGATCCTTCGCCGCAAGGATTTCTTTTACTTTCTCCGGCGGATAATCACCCTTTCCAACCTCAAGCAGTGTTCCGGTGATAATCCGCACCATATTGTAGAGAAAACCGTTTCCGGTGATCCGGAAGCGGATCAGATCGTCTTCTTTTTCCAAACTCGTTTCATAGATCGTACGGACCGTGTCGGTCACCTCCGGTTTTGCTGTTGCAAAGCTTTTAAAATCATGCATGCCAACCAGATACGATGCTGCCTGCCGCATCGCATCCACATCCAGCGGGCCGTACCAGAAATAGGAATTCAGTCTCCGCGTCGGATCTGCAAAGGTGCGGTTCAAAATCCTGTACTCATATGTTTTGACTGTTGCGGTAAAACGCGGGTGAAAGTCTGGCGGCACTTCGGATGATCCCTGAATACGGATATCTGCCGGAAGCCGTGTGTTGAGTGCAAATGCGATACGGTCCGCCGGCATTCTCGCATCCGTATCAAATACCGCAACATTGCCGAGAGCATGTACCCCGGCGTCGGTCCGGCTTGCGCCGATGCAGGCCGTTTTCTTCGCAAAAAGATCGGAAAGAGCCTGATTTAATACTTCCTGTACTGTAATGCCGTTTGGCTGCACCTGCCATCCACAATAATTTGTGCCGTCATACGCTACAATCAGCTTAATTCTGCGCATTCTTCTCCTCCGTTTTCGTCAAAGTCAGAGTCCGCACACGCGAAGGCCGATACTGCACACAAGGTATGCCATAAGAACGCCATACGCTGCATAATCGCGCGTCTGATACCGAAGCGGTTTCATCTGTGTTCTTCCCTCTCCTCCATGGTAGCAGCGTGCTTCCATCGCCAGCGCCAGATCATTTGCACGGCGGAATGCTGAAATAAACAGCGGCACCAGAAGCGGCACCATGTTCTTTACTCTCTGGATAATATTTCCGCTCTCAAAATCCGCGCCGCGCGCCATCTGCGCTTTCATAATCTTGTCTGTCTCTTCCAGGAGAATCGGGATAAAACGGAGTGCGATTGACATCATCATGGAAATCTCATGCACCGGCACATGGATTTTTTTCAATGGTCCGAGCAGGCTTTCGAGTGCATCCGTCAGCTGGTTCGGTGTTGTCGTCAGCGTCATCAGCGAAGAGCCGATCATCAGGAAAATCAGACGCACCGACATACGGCATGCCATAGCCACACCCTCACGGGTGATCGTAATTTTCCAGATACGGACGAGCACCTCACCCGGCGTAAATAAGATGTTAAACACCATCGTAATCGCAAGCAGCACAAAAATTGATTTCAGACCCTTCGTGATAAATTTGAACGGTACCTTCGACAGTTTAATCATCACCGCAAGGAATACGGTTCCAAGCAGATAGCCCCAATTGTGGAACAAAAAGAGGGAAACGACATAAACGATCGTTCCTACAAATTTCACACGCGGGTCAAGCCGGTGCAGAATAGAATCTGCCGGGTAATACTGTCCCAGAGTAATATCTCTTAACATACTTCTGCTCCTTTTTTCCCGTTTTTCTTCTGACTTTCCAGTGCCGCAAGAATCGTATCGCGTGCCTCCTCAACCGTCGTCGCCGTTACGTCCACGTCCATGCCGTGTTCCTTTAGCGCATGCATAATATACGTCATCTGCGGCGCCGCAAGACCGATTTTCTCGAGCTCTTTATAGTGAGCGAAGACTTTCTTCGGTGTATCGTCAAACGCCACATGACCGTGGTTCATGACAATAATCCGCTCTACATATTTTGCAATATCCTCCATGCTGTGCGATACGAGCACGACCGAAATGCCGCGCGTCTTATGCAGCAATGCAAGCTGATCGAGGATTTCATCGCGTCCCTTCGGATCAAGGCCTGCAGTCGGCTCGTCAAGCACCAGAAAATCCGGGTTCATGGCAAGCACACCGGCAATCGCAACACGACGTTTCTGACCTCCGGAGAGTTCAAACGGCGATTTTTCATACATTTCCTTTGGAAATCCGACATGATCCAGCGCCTCTTCCGCCCGTTTTCTGCATTCCTCCGGTGAAAGTCCCTGGTTTTTCGGACCGAAGCAGACATCTGTGATCACATCCGTCTCAAAGAGCTGATGCTCCGGGTACTGGAAAACCAGTCCCACATGGCTTCGAAGCTCTCTTAGCGGATATCCTTCTTTCCAGATATCCTCTCCGTTATACAGCACCCGTCCGGCAGTCGGTCGTATCAGACCGTTCAAATGCTGCACAAGCGTCGATTTTCCGCTTCCCGTATGGCCGATAATCCCAACAAACTGGCCATTCGGAATTTCAAGATTGATATGCTCCAGGGCGTGCATTTCATATGCCGTTCCCGGGCTGTATGTGTACGTTACATCTTCAAGTTTCAATGACATAATGCATTCACCAGTTCTTCAATGGTCAGAATTCCCTCCGGGAGATCTACACCACTTTTTCTCAATTCATAAGCCAACAGTGTCACTTGGGGTACAACGAGACGGAGCTCTTTGAATTTTTCCACTTCGGAGAAAATCTCCCGTGGTGTCCCCTGCATTACCAGTCTGCCGCTGTCCATAACGAACACACGGTCCGCAAAAACAACCTCTTCCATGTAATGCGTAATCAGAATAACCGTAACGCCCTTTTCTTCATTCAGTTTGCGCACAGCACGAAGAACCTCGTCCGTTTGGATCCAGCATCGCAGTTGGTTCATCGAGGACGATACACTCCGGCTGCATAGCCATCACTCCGGCAATTGCAACCCTCTGTTTCTGGCCACCCGAGAGCTTATTCGGAGAGTGGGCCCGGTATGAAATCATCCCGGTCGCCGTAAGGCTTTCCTCCACCCGTTTCCAGATTTCATCGGTCGGGACACCCAGATTTTCCGGTCCAAAGCCAACATCCTCTTCCACCACATTTCCGATGATCTGGTTATCCGGGTTCTGGAATACCATACCGGCTTTCTGGCGGATCTTCCAGACATCCTCCTCATCTGTCGTCTTCATGTCGTCCACCCACATGGTGCCTTCCGTAGGCACCAGCAGCGCGTTGATATGCTTCGCGAGCGTTGATTTTCCGCTTCCGTTATGCCCGAGCACCGCAATAAACTGACTTTTCTGGATTTCCAGACTGACGTCCTCGATCGCTTTTGTTACTTCCGGCTCCTGTCCTTCCTCCTCGTAACGGAGGTATTCATACCCAAGGCCTGCAGCACGTATCATACCCATGACATTATTCCCCGCTTTCTTCTGCATCCGAGCGGATTTCATCAATCAGATTCCAGATCTCCTCGCGTCCCTGTTTTGTCTCTGCAGAAAACGGAATCACAATCGTATCTTTCTCAACCTCCAGCGTCTCGCGGATCAGCTTGATCTGCTTCTGAAGCTGGCTGCGCTTGATCTTGTCCAGCTTCGTCGCAATGATGATCGGCTGATAGCCGTTTCGAAGGATCCAGTCGTACATGATGCGGTCGTTGTTGGACGGTGCATGACGGATATCAATCAGAAGAAATACTGCGTGCAGCATTTTTGACTGATGCAGATAATCCTCGATCAGCTTGCCCCATTTTGCTTTAACCTCCTCGGAGGCTCTCGCAAAACCGTATCCCGGCAGATCCACCAGATACATTTCCTCATTGATGTGGTAGTAGTTGATCGTCTGTGTTTTTCCCGGCTGCGCACTGGTACGCGCCAGTGATTTCCGATTCATCAGGGCATTGATGAGAGAAGATTTTCCAACATTGGATTTTCCCGCAAATGCCACTTCCACCTGACCGGTATCCGGCAGTTTACTGGTGATTCCGCAGACGTGCTGCAGCTCTACCTGTTTAATTACCATACTTTTCTTCTCCTGTTTTTTGCATCTTCTGGCCTTACTTCTTTTCCACAAGTGCCAGTTTTAATACCTGTTCCATGCTGCCGACAAATTCGATCTGCAGTCCGTCTGTGATCTCCGCATCCAGTTCTCTGACATCCGGCTCATTTTTCTCTGGAACGAGAACCATATGGATACCGGCTTTCTTTGCCGCCAGCAGCTTCTCTTTTAAGCCGCCGATCGGAAGCACACGGCCGCGGAGCGTAATCTCTCCGGTCATCGCAACGTCTGCTTTTACCGGAACCTTTGTGATCGCGGAAACCATCGCCGTCGCCATCGTAATGCCGGCAGACGGGCCATCTTTTGGAACGGCTCCCTCCGGAATGTGAATGTGGATGTCGTGTTTCTCGAAAAATTCTTTCGGAATCTCATACTGCTCTGCCACGGAACGAATAAAGCTGATGCCCGCCTGCGCAGACTCCTTCATCACATCGCCGAGCTGGCCGGTCAGCAGAAACTCTCCTTTTCCCGGCATCACATTGACCTCGATCTGCAGCGTATCGCCGCCGACTGCCGTCCAGGCAAGACCGCGCACAATACCAATCTCCGGTTTTTCGTTGGCCGGCTGGAACTCATACCTCTCTTTTCCGAGGAACTCTTCCAGGTTTTTTTTCGTCACAACAACCTCTTTTACCTGTTCCTCGAGAATCTTTCTCGCGCTCTTTCTGCAGATTCTGCCGATCTGGCGCTCCAGGGAGCGGACACCGGCCTCTCTGGTGTAGCCGCTGATCACTTCCATCAGCGCCTCATCCTCGATCACAAGCTGTGCTTCTTTCAGACCGTTCGCCTTCTTCTGCTTCGGAACGAGATGTTCTTTTGCGATATGGAACTTCTCGTTTTCCGTATAGCTTGAAATTTCAATCACTTCCATACGGTCCAGCAGCGGACGCGGAATGTTCTGAATATCATTTGCGGTTGCAATAAAGAGCACCTCCGAAAGGTCGATCGGAAGCTCTACGTAATGATCGGCAAATTTATTATTCTGCTCGGAATCGAGGACCTCAAGAAGTGCGGAAGAGGTATCTCCCTTGTAATCTGCACTTACTTTGTCGATCTCGTCGAGCAGCATCAGCGGATTTTTCACCTTCGCCTGATGGAGTCCCGCCGCAATGCGTCCCGGCATCGCGCCGATGTAGGTTCTTCTGTGGCCGCGGATCTCCGCCTCATCCCGCACACCGCCGAGACAGATGCGGACGTATTTTTTATTCAGGGCTCGCGCCACGCTTCTCGCAATCGAGGTCTTACCGGTTCCCGGAGGGCCTGCCAGGCAGAGAATCGGGCTCTCGCCTTTCTTCGTCAGGGTGCGTACGGCCAGGAATTCGAGGATTCTCTCTTTTACTTTCGAAAGACCGTAGTGATCTTCCTCCAGAATCTCGCGTGCTCTTGCCAGATCTTGATTGTCACGGGATGCCTTATCCCACGGAAGCCCCAGCAGTGTCTCGATATAGCCGCGGATCACGCCTGCCTCGGACGGATTGCTGGCCGAATTTTCCAGACGGTGGATCTCCTCGGAAATCCGCTCTTTTACCTCTTTGGAGGCTTTGAGCTTCTCAAGCTGCTTCTTATAATTTTCAATCTCGGTCCGGGAATTGTCCTCGCCGAGTTCCTCGCGGATGACTTTAAGCTGCTCGCGCAGAATATAATCACGCTGGTTCTTATCGATCCGCTCTTTGATTTTTCCCTGAATCTCCGAACGGATTTCCTGAATCTGAATCTCGTTGGCGATCATGACGCAGAGCGTATCATACCGCTCGGAAAGCTCCACAGCCTCCAGCAGTTTCTGGCGGTTTACGTAGTCGAGGGGCAGATTCATGCAGATCTGGTCCACCAGCTTTCCAACTTCTTCGGTTCCGAGGATCTGGCCTGCCAGTTCCTTGCTGACTTTCTGCGTCTGCTCGCAGTAGACGGCAAACAGCTCTTTTAAGTTGCGCAGCATTGCCTCCTGTTCGATATCGGAAAACTGCATTTCGTCCGAGCCGGTAAACAGCGCCACCTCGGCGCGGAGATACTCGCTCTCCTCTTCCTCGAAGTTCAGCAGTTCTGCGCGTCTTTCTGCTTCTACGAGAATCCGAAGAACATCCTTTGGCATTCTCACAACCTGTTTGATGACCGCAATTGTTCCAATTTTATACACATCAAGCAGACCCGGTACTTCCGTATCCGGGTCTTTCTGTGTAATCAGGAAAATTTTCTGGTCTCCCAGCATCGCCTCCTCGACCGCACGAACCGATTTAGGTCTGCTGATATCAAAATGTACAATCATATCCGGCAAAATCGTTGTTCCACGCAGCGCAATCGCCGGTAATACTTTTGTCACTTCTTCCATTTAAGTTTCCTCCTGCGTTTTTCAGGCGGTTTCCGGTCTTCCGGATCTTCTTCCCATATTCCGCCGTGGAACAGGGGCCGGTTCGCCGTGAATAATCTCCGGCTCCGCCTTCTTTTCTACAGCGTCCTTGGTGATGACGCATTCTTTTGTCGTATTGTCCGACGGGATCTCATACATCAGATCCATCATCGTATCTTCCATGATTGCGCGGAGACCTCTGGCGCCTGTTTTCCGCTCCAGGGATTTCTTTGCAATCGCTTCGAGTGCATCTTCTTTGAAGTCAAGCTGTACGCCGTCCAGCTCAAACAGCTTCTTGTACTGTTTGACCAGAGAATTCTTCGGCTCAACCAGAATCTTCATCAGGGCCGTCTCATCCAGAGAATTTAACGTAACGACAATCGGCACACGTCCGACAAACTCCGGAATCAGGCCGAACTTGGTCAGATCCTGCGGCATGACCTGACGGAGCAGATCTCCGACATTCTCATCTTTTGCATGGCCGATCGGATTGTTGAATCCGATGGATTTCGTATCCTGTCTCGTCTCGATGATCTTCTCGAGTCCTTCGAATGCACCGCCGCAGATAAAGAGGATATTCGTCGTATCAATCTGAATAAACTCCTGATGCGGATGCTTTCTTCCGCCCTGCGGCGGAACGGAAGCTACAGTTCCCTCCAGGATTTTCAGCAGTGCCTGCTGTACACCCTCGCCGGAAACATCTCGTGTGATCGAAGCGTTTTCGGATTTTCTTGTGATTTTATCGATCTCATCGATGTAGATGATGCCGTGCTCAGCGCGCTCGATATCATAGTCTGCTGCCTGAATGAGGCGGAGCAGAATGTTTTCTACGTCCTCGCCGACATAACCTGCCTCGGTGAGCGCCGTTGCGTCTGCAATTGCAAACGGAACGTTGATCAGTTTGGCCAGTGTCTGTGCCAGATACGTTTTTCCGGAACCGGTCGGTCCGAGCATCAGAATGTTGCTCTTCTGCAGTTCGATGTCGGAGGATGCACCGGAAAGCACTCGTTTGTAATGGTTGTAAACAGCAACGGAGAGCACTTTTTTCGCCTCATCCTGTCCGATTACGTAGTCATCCAGAAATGCTTTGATTTCCTTTGGTTTGATCAGGTTGATCTCGTCGGTATCCTGCTCGCCGTACAGATCCTCAAATTCTTCCTGAATGATCTCCGAGCAGATTGCCACGCAGTCATCACAGATGTATGCCCCGTCCGGGCCTGCGATCAGCTTGCGTACCTGGTCTTCTGTCTTTCCGCAGAAAGAGCAGCGGATCTTGGTATCATTCCCTTTTATAGCCATCGTTTTCTTCCTTTCAACATATTACAACTAAACCTTATCGCCGGATAAGGCAAAAGGTGCCACAAAAGCCTCATTGCCGGAACTACGCTTTTGGACACCTTTCCTCTCTTATCGGTTCGTAATTACATTATCAATCAGACCGTATGCTTTTGCTTCCTCTGCGGACATATAGTTGTCACGCTCGGTATCGATCTCAATCTGTTCCAGCGGTTTTCCTGTATTTGCCGCCAGAATTTCATTTAATTTCCGTTTGGTTTTCAGAATCTGTTCTGCAACGATTTTGATCTCGGTTGCCTGACCCTGTGCACCGCCAGATGGCTGATGAATCATGATTTCAGAGTTTGGCAGAGCCATTCTCTTTCCTTTGGTACCGCCGGCAAGAAGGAATGCTCCCATGCTGGCAGCCATACCGATACAGATCGTGGATACATCACATTTGATGTACTGCATCGTATCGTAGATAGCAAGTCCTGCGCTTACAGAACCTCCCGGACTGTTGATATACATGTGGATATCTTTTCCCGGATCTTCAGACTCCAGGAAAAGAAGCTGTGCAACGATCAGGTTTGCCGATACGTCAGTGACTTCCTCTCCCAGAAAAATAATACGGTCGTTCAGCAGTCTTGAATAAATATCGTAACTTCTCTCTCCCCTGCTTGTCTGCTCGATGACATAAGGTACAAAACTCATTCAATTGCCTCTCTTTCCGAGGTCTTACGCCTCTTTTGCGCTGTCGGCCATGAGAGTTACTGCTTCCTGAACAGCGAGATCTTTCTTCATCTGCTCTTTCTCATATTCGCCAACGAGCTCTTTGAATTTATCCAGCTCCATTTTGTACATTTCAGCCATTTTAGCCAGCTCTTCGTCCAGCTTCTCATCGCTGATCTGGATGTTTTCTGCTTCTGCAACTTTCTCAAGTACCAGTCTGCTCTCGATTCTCTTAACAGCCTGCGGTTTCATCTGCTCTTTTAAGGAATCAACGGTAGCGCCTGTAAACTGCATGTACTGCTCCATGGACAGACCCTGGGACTGGATTCTTCTTGCGAAATCGTCAACCATGTTCTCTACCTGCGTATCGATCATAGCTTCCGGAATCTCCATTGTTGCGTTCTCTACTGCTTTATCTACGACAGCGTTCTCTTTTTCTGTCTTAGCCTGCTCTTCTTTTTTCTTGGTCAGGTTGTCTTTGATTTCTTTTTTGTACTCATCCAGAGTATCGAACTCGGAAACGTCTTTTGCGAAGTCGTCATCAAGTGCCGGAAGCTCTTTTGCTTCGATTTTGTGGATGGTGCATTTAAATACTGCTGCTTTTCCAGCAAGCTCTTCTGCCTGATAATCCTCTGGGAAAGTAACGTTTACTTCCTTCTCCTCTTCCAGAGCTGCGCCAACGAGCTGCTCTTCGAATCCCGGAATGAAGGAATGGGAGCCAAGGGTCAGCGGATAATCTTTTCCAGCGCCGCCGTCGAACGGAACGCCGTCTACAGAACCTTCGAAGTCAAGTGTAACGGTATCTCCGTCTGCTGCCGGACGATCCTCTACATTGATGGTTCTTGCATTTTTCTCCTGCTCTTTTTTCAGCTCAGCTTCTACTTCTTCATCTGTAACGGTTGTGTCAGCTTTTGCTACTTCCAGACCTTTGTACTCGCCAAGGGTAACTTCCGGTTTTACTGCTACAGTTGCGGTAAAGATGAAAGCTTTGCCTTTTTCGATCTGCTCTACGTTGATCTCCGGACGGGATACGATGTCCAGTTTGCTCTCTTCTGCTGCTTTGGAATACTCTTCCGGAACAAGGCTGTTTACAGCATCCTCATAGAATACTGCCGGGCCATACATTTTTTCTACCATAGCTCTCGGAACTTTTCCTTTACGGAAGCCCGGAACGCTGATGTTCTTTTTCTGTTTCTGGTAAGCTTTCTCCAGTGC
>ERZ824480.1783-NODE-1783-length-17770-cov-12.271183_pt1 | contig 17770 bp, 10 predicted proteins | sample MGYA00519861_ERZ824480 | MGnify/ENA primary metagenome ERZ824480 (study PRJEB31778, sample SAMEA3449152) | human gut metagenome | biome: human gut; feature: human-associated habitat; material: faeces | place: United Kingdom | collected 2010/2012 ... | reverse complement strand
GCTGCTTTGATGAGTCCGACGAGCTCGGCAGTCAGCTCATTAAAGTACACATCCGTATCCTCCACTCTCTGGCGGGGCGGGATTTGCGGAAGGTAGAGCAGGCAGTTGTTCCGGTAGTCAAAGGGGGATGGAGAAACGGATTCCATGACACGGTGTCCCTTCTCCAATCCTACCTGCGTTTTGAAACGGCGGAAATCGCTGCCCACCGCCATGGTGCCGGAGGTCAGAACAAACGCCTGATCCGGCTGCCACAGGATCTTTTTCATCCGCTGCGTGATGTCATCAGCCGCGGCACACAGCATGGCGCCGCCTGTGCTGACATCTTCGGCAGTGTAAAAAGTCATATCTGTCTGGGGTCTGGTGAACAGCTTGACCGCGTCCAGCATCGTATTCAGCTGGCAGCTTCCCAGCGGGGAGAGCACGCTGCCGATCTGCCGCTGGATGATGGGCAGTGTGCGGGACGGTGCGGTCAGCAAGCACAAACAGGCTTCCACCGGCTCCGCTTCCTCTCTGGGCTGTGCCAGCTTGCGCAGCAGAGGGCCGGTGCTGTCCTCCAGCATTTCTGCCGCCAGTAAGTACCGTTCCTCTTTTAGCTGAAGGATAAGGTTTCGTATCTCTTCGGCCGCCAACGTCACACCCAGCATCTGCTGTGCGGTTTCCGGGAGCTTATGGGCTTCATCCACGATGATGATGCTGTGCTCCGGGAAGATAGGGCGTTTTCCCTCGCTGCGGTGGATAGCGTCTGCCACCAGCAAATTATGATTGCAGATTTGAAACAAAAATTGATTTTTGTCGCAGGTCTTGAGGAACCGCTGATAGCGGCAGTCCCTCTGTTTGCAGTCGCAGACCTGCGGTACGCAGACACGCTCCCGGTCATAGCCGCTGAGATGAGAAACTCTGTCCATGTCCAGCGTTTCCTTAAGAGTCCGGAGCGCTGCCAACGCTTCCGGATTTTTCTTTCCAAGATTTACCTGACGCAGCCGTCTGTCCAATCGCTCGTCGCAGACATAATGGCTTTTGCCTTTGCGGATGACCGCTTTCAGTGGCTTGGTAAGAATCCCGTCCGCCATTAGGACGCAGGACAGCAGCGGCAGATACTCCGTCAGCACCGCGTTTTGCAGCGCGATACTGGAAGTGGAAATAATGATGGGGCGGGCGATCTGCCCTGTCGGGAAAGCAGACGCTGCCGTGGCAGCCGCCAGATAGGCGTAGGTCTTGCCGATGCCCGTCCCGGCATCGCACAGGGCGATCCTCCCGTCCTGCATGGCGTCCAGCATCCGGTGACTCAATTGGATCTGCTCCGGACGCTGCGCCATACCGTGGGCGGGAAGAAGGTCCTGAAAAATATGGTCGATCAGTTTATGGGCTTTCAGCCTGTTATCGTTGGTATTCATCCAATAATTTCCTCTTTTCCTGTCATGCTTTGTTTTCGTTTCCACCGTATTTGCAGCGCGCGCCCCGGTGGGAAAAGGGAACAATACGGACAAGGTCCGGCAAGACCTTCACGGGCGTATTTCCGGGATCTCTACTGCTTTCAATCCCGGAGCAGCCCAGCCTCTTCATGCTGGCCAGTGCATTGTGTCTCATTATCTGCCCGGACAGCGTCTCTGCGGGCGGCGCTGCCAACGCCGCCCCTGCGCAGGTAAAATCGCTCGCCGCGAGAAGCTGCAAGGCTTCCCACGGGTCGTGGCGCACACTGCGCGGATCGCTCTTCTGTCCGGGTGGTTATCCGTATTGCTGGTATGCAATTTTCAAGGAACAGCGAGGGGCGATTCGGAGCCCCTCACTGTCCTCCCGAAAATTGCGTTCGGTGAATACCCTTATTTCGAGGAATTTTCAAAAAACTTTTTGAGATCCCGCAGGATGCGGTCTCTCCGCTTGATGACCGCCCGCTGGCTGACGCCCATTCTTTGGGCGTATTCCCGTGTAGACGCGCCGTCGAAGAACAGGGCGTTGATGAGTTCCCGGTCGGTATCCTTTAGTGACAGCAGCGCCAGCAAAAGGATCTGCTTCTGTTCTGCCAGATTCCGAAGTTCCTCACGCTCAAGTGCCTCCGTTTCGGCGCTGGGGGCCGTTTCTGCTCCGACATAGTCCGGCAAAAGCGCATCTTCCTCCATCTGCTCCAGAGAGAGCAGTTTTCCGGAGGACTGTTCCTCCATGATGTAGCGCTCCCTGCGGTCTGCCTGCGCATAGGCGAGGTAGACATCCTCCGGCACCTCTACGTCCATACCGTCTACAGTGATGATATTGGCGATGACTTCGCCACCTTTGTTTCGAACGCGCCGATAGTTGCGTTCTTCCTGCCATTTTTTCATGATTCATGACTCCAATCTCAGATTTTTTTGAAATGTCTGAGATGGGGTCACGGATATTTAGCGATATAGGGCTGCCATCGTCTGCGCATTGTGTGCCTTTCCGCTTTTCAGCCAAAGAAAGGCGCAAAAAAAGAGCCTTACGCATAGCTGAAAAGCTACTTGTAAGGCTCCTAACTCAATGTTCCCATATTCGATGATGGGTGGCTGGTGCGCTTGACGAAGTCATATCAATTGGATTTTTAATTTATGCCTGAACATATCCCATAAAGGGGATGGGCGTGTGGATCAGGGGGTGAGCATCCGGTGTCAGCACCGTGATGCCGATCTGTTCGCCGCACTTGGGGCATTTGGCGATCAGGTCAGGGTGTTCCGCTCTGTGCAGAGCAAACAGCCTGTACTGAGACTGCTCCGCACCGCTGGGGATATCCGCGATACGGCCCTTGCCGCACAGCGGACAGCGCAGGGAATTGGTTTTTGACATAGCGCCTCTCTTTCTCTGTTCTCTTTTTTGAGAACAGCGCATGAAAATTTTTTACAGCAGGTTATGGTTCTCCAACCGAATGCGCATGGCCTGCTTGGATACCTGAAAGATACCTGCCATATCCGTCACCAGCTGTTGATTCGTCCGTCCGGAGCGCAGCTGATAGAAACAGCGCTTGACCTGCGGCAGCGGCAGCAGAAGGATAGATCCCAGCAGGTTCGCCTGCACTTCCAATGTGTTGTCGCTCTCATCGCCGGAACGGAGCGCCGCGTTTTCGCCGGTCCCGCTGAACTGTTTCTTATGGAGCAGCCAGTGCCCCAGCTCATGGGCGCAGGTAAAGCGCAGCCGCCCGGTAGATGCTTCCTCTTCGCAGAGAGAGCAGTCGATGAGGATGGTGCCGCCCTTGACGGGAAGAAGGTCATAGCGGTGGTTTTCCCAGTCATAGATCGCTGTGAGACCGTCGTCAAAGATGGTCTCGCCCAAAACCCGCCCATTATTCCGCAGATATTGATACTCCAGCACCAGCCCCTGTGCCTCGATGATGTCCTCAATGGGAATGGCTGCGGGGGAACCGTAATAAAGTCTGGGGTCATAGGCGATGATCACATCGCGGGCGATCCGCTCCAGCGCCTGTTCGCGGTAATATGCTTTTTTCATGCGTCTATTTCACCGCCCTCTTTGGATTTCTTTGCGCGCTGGGTGATCCGGTCGATAAATTCCTGCCACTCCTGGTCTGTGGCGTCTGCCTCCTTCGCCGTGCGGAGCGCGGCCCGGACGATCTCCCGATCCATGATGTAGTCCGGCAGGTCTGCGGATACCCGATTATTCTGGGACTTGGCGGCAAGATCCAGCATCTGCTCGGTTTCCGCCTTGTTCAGATGCAGTTCCTGCTCCAACCGTTCCAAATATGCGCGCGTCGGCGCCGGTCTGCGGTCGTTCTCAATGTTGCTCAGATAGACTGGCGACAAGTCCAGCTTTGCCGCCAGTGTGCGCAGGGACAATCCGATAGATTGCCGTTTCTCTCGAACGAAGCTGCCGAATGTCTGTTCCAAGTAACTCACCTCCTATCCGTGTTCTCTTCTCTGGAAACACTGTAGCCTCAGTATAGCAAACATTCGTTCGATTGGCAAGACGTGAAAAAGATGGTGTTCCCCGCAGGGAACACCATCCAGAAATTATTTCAGCCACGCTGCCATATCCCGCATTTCCTCCAACACTGCTGCTGGGCTGACGATGCGAATCTTACCGCTAAAGGTAAAGACCCAACTGAAGAACGGAGGGCTTGGCGCGACCTCGACTGTGGCACGGAAATGCTGTTCATCTACAGTTTCCGTCTGCACATTTTCACCGAAGCGGTCGATCACGCTGCGCATGATCTCATTATCGCACAGCAGCTCTACGGTACAGAGGTTGTCCGGGTACATCCCAAACACCTTGCGGACATACTCCGCCGGATCAAAGTCCGGTGTCTGGACTGCCGTATGTTCCAGCGGTTCGACTGCCGTCATGCGATCCACCCGAAATTGTGCAATCTTTCCGTGCTTTTCCGACCAGCCTACGGCATAATAGCAATCTCGGCTCCAGATAAGGGCATACGGGCTGAACTGATAGCGGTAACCGTTATGCTTGAGTATCTTTTCTTTCTGCGGGGTGTATTCGTAATACTGAAAGGTGATCTGCCGTTTTTTCTGAATGGCGTTATGGATCTCATCCACGCTGTAATAGATGCACTCATTCTCCGGTTTGGCGGTACCTTCCATATAAATATGCCGATCCAACTGGCGGGCATGAGATTCACTGGTGAGCTTACCCAACTTTTCAATAAGCCGCTCGCTCTTTTTGGCCGTAATAAAGCGGGAGGATTCCACCGCGTCCACCAGCAGCTTCAGCTCCGGCAGTTCAAACAGCCTCTCCCCCACGAAGTATCGATTCTGGGTGCTTTTGACGCAGACGATGTCCATATCGCTGCTTTGCAAGACTTCAATAGCGGAATATACGCTCTTGCGCCCCGCCTGAATGCCACACTCCTGCCAGAAGGCAAGAATATCCGCCACAGAGGCCGGATGCTGGTCATCCGTATGCTCATACAGATACCGCTGTAATAGCAGCAGGCCGTATTGGGATTCATTTTTCATGTAGCAGCACTCCATTCAAATGAGAAAAGGCGCGGCGGCAATGTGTAACCGTCAAACGCAGCAGCGGATGAAAGATTTTCCGCGAAAAAGAGAGAATACCCCTTATAGAGCGTAGAGTTCACGCACTATGCGTGTACTCTACGCGAAAAATGGAGGAGCGCTGGCGGTAGAGGCTGAGAAAGAGGCTTCATTTGATTTCCTGTTCCAGCATATCGAATTCAGGTGTGGAGAAGAACTCACCGAGGGTGATCTCAAGACCATCACAAAGCTTCTTAATCGTCACGACGCCCGGATTTTTACTTTCATTATTAAGGATACTCTTGATGGTTGCTTGAGGAACGGCAGACAGATTTGCTAATCCGTTCGGTGTAATTTTTCGTTCTGCGCAAAGTTGGCGGATGCGAAGTGCAACAGTTTCCCGAGTATCCATAGCGTAAACCTCCATGACGATTTACCACTATGGTAAATTATTTGAGAAAATGTTATTAGTGATACTTCACTAATCGAAAAATATGTGTTAATATAGTGATATAACACTATATTGCCCATGTGGCCGGCACCTGGCTTACAATTTATCCACTGATAAATTGGGAGGTCAGCACATGGAATACGGTTATGCAAGGGTTTCGACCAAGGAACAGAATGAGCTGCGACAGCTCATCGCCCTGCGGGAATTCGGGTTAACGGACCGGGCGATTTTCGTGGACAAGCAGTCCGGCAAGGATTTTGACCGCCGCAGCTACCAGCGGCTGCTGCGCAAACTGAAAGACGGCGACACGCTTGTGATCAAGAGCATCGACCGTCTCGGCAGAAACTATGAGGAAATTTTGGAGCAATGGCGCATCATCACAAAGGAAAAGGGTGCGGCAATCGTTGTGCTGGATATGCCGCTGCTTGACACGCGGCGGAATCGAGATCTCACCGGAACGCTGATCGCGGACATCGTGCTGCAGCTGCTATCCTATGTGGCGCAGACAGAGCGCGAGTTCATTCATCAGCGGCAGGCGGAAGGGATCGCCGCAGCGAAGGCACGAGGTGTGAAGTTCGGCAGACCCCGCAAGGCGCTGCCGGAAGGATTCGGCGAAGTCAAAGCGCGTTGGGAGCGCGGCGAGCTGTCCGCACGGGCGGCAGGAAAACTGCTGGGCGTCACCCACCGGAGCTTTTTGCTCTGGGCTCAGGATGACGGGTGTAAAGAAATCGTTAAGAAAACACAGAAAGTAAAAAGGGCTGGATAAAAAAGTACAGGTTGCCGACCACAGCGATATACACAAAATCTTATACATCTACCATAGCACTCCTCTAATAGAATATCAATAGGATAACAGCTTAAAACCGACTAAAAAAGCGTACTTTTTTAGCCACTGTGCCGGATACACGATCAGCTAAAAAAGACCCTTCCGCCTGTGTTGCAGGCGGCCAACTATTCTGCGGGAGGTGAGCAGCGATCCATCCGTCTCTGTACGATTTCTGCGCCGGGCATGAACAAACTCACCTGCTGGCACAATGGGACGATGAACGCAATACGCCGCTCACGCCGAAGGATGTGACCTACGGAAGCCACCAAAAGGTATGGTGGTACTGTGCCAGCGGGCATCACTGGCAGGCAAAGATTTATTCTCGCTCCGCCGGCAGCGGATGTCCATACTGCTCAGGACGTCTGGCAGAGCCAAAGAAGGCCCTGCGAATGTGCCATCCGGAGCTTGAGCCGGAATGGGATGCAGAGAAGAATGGCCCGGTGCAATTCTCTGAGCTGACGGTTGGCAGCCGAAGGCTTGTATGGTGGCGATGCGCTAAAGGACATTCTTACCGCTCTGCAGTTAAAAGCCGCGCACAAGGGACGGGCTGTCCCGTCTGTGCGGGCCGAGCTGTTCTGCCGGAGGAAAACTCCCTGGCGGCAAAATTTCCTGATCTGCTTTCGGACTGGGACACAGAAAAGAATTCCCCGTTGCTGCCGACGCAGGTCGTGCCAGGAGCGCATCGGAAAGTCTGGTGGAGGTGTCCGAAAGGACATAGCTGGCAGGCGAGCGTTGCCAGCCGTGTCTCATCAAATGCAGGCTGTCCGTTCTGTGCGGGGCAAAAGGTCCTGTCCGGATTCAATGATCTCGCTTCACTGCATCCGCGGCTCGCTGAACAGTGGGACCGGAAAAAGAACGGTGCGCTGACACCGGAGGCAGTGAGCGTATACTCCAATCGCCGCGTGTGGTGGCTCTGTGACAAGGGGCATTCCTTCTGTGCGGTCATCGCCCACCGTGTGAACAAGGGGAGCGATTGTCCGTACTGCACCAACCGCAAGGTCCTGCCTGGATTTAATGATCTGGAAACCAAGGAGCCGGTGATCACGTCGCAATGGCATCCAACCCTTAACGGCAGCTTCACGCCGCAGCAGGTGACGCCCGGCAGCAGCCGGAAGGCCTGGTGGCTGTGTGAAAACGGCCATGCGTGGAAATCGGTCATCAGCAGCCGTACAGGAAAACAGCGCTGCGGCTGCCCTGTTTGCGCAGGCAGGCCGCTGAGCCAATGTACGGCGATCTTAGCCGGGCAGCCGGAGAAACCGACACACTAATATAATAGGTGCTCAACTGCGGGGAGCCGCAGAAAACATATACTGTAGGAGGAGATCACATGAAAAGATTGCTTTCGCTGCTGCTGACATTCTGTTTGACGGCATCACTGCTACCGGCACAGGTTCAGGCAGCGGAGAACGCAAGCAGCGGCGGACTTGACCGACTGGGTATCCGGCAGATATCCGAAAAGGAATATGCCATGACACCCGATGTCAAGGAATACGAATGGATCTTGAACAATGGCGCACTGACCCAGCAGATGATGGGTCATGTGATGGAGGTCAAAGTGGGCGAAGGCTCCACAGCTTCCATTGCGGCCGGTTACAGTGATGATGATATCGAAACCATCAAAACCGGCAGAAACTGGGCCATGACGGAAACGACCAAGCAGGCGCAGAGCATGCAGACCCGTCGCGCAACCAATGTTGTCGGCGCGATCAACGCCGGCGGCTATGACATGAGCAACGGTCGCCCAAGCGGCGCGTTTATCATGAGCGGCACGCAGATCAATGCGCCGACCAATACGACCTTCTGGATCGATGCGAGCGGCAACGCGCACATCACCAGCGCACAGGAATGCAGCACCGCCTTTGCGGCAGGCAATGTTCTGGAAGCTGTCGCCAGCTTTGGCGATATCTTTGTGGACGGCCACGCCCGCAGCGATCTTGACAATTCTACCCGTGCTTCCCGCACTGCCATCGGCATCAAGGCTGACGGCACGGTGGTGATGTTCATGGTGGATGGCCGTCAGGCACCCTATTCTGTCGGCATGACCATGGCAGAGGTTGCGGCCTCCATGGAAGATCTGGGCTGCGTGCAGGCCATCAATCTGGATGGCGGCGGCTCCTCGACCTTCGCCACCCAGCGCGAAGGCGAGCCGGAAAGCAGCACCGCCGGTCTGACCCTGCGCTGCCGTCCGTCCGACGGCTACGAGCGTAAGGTGTCCAACACCATCATGGTGCTCTCCGCGGCGAAGCCCACGGGTCAGTTCGACCACGCGGTGGTGACGCCCAATAACGAGGTCTATACCCCCGGCAGCACGGTGCAGTTTACGGCGACCGGCATTGACGCCGCTGGCGGCAAGGCGGATATCCCCGCAGGTGCTTCCTGGGCGGTTCTCTCCGGCAATGGCCACATTGATGCAAACGGCCTTTACACGGCTGCCGGTACTTGCGACGAGGTCGAAGTCGGTCTGAAGGCCGGCGGCCAGATCATTGGCCAGACCAAAATTCAGGTGCAGTGGCCGGATAAGCTGGGCTTTACAAACAATAGTGTTGCCATCGATTTCGGAGAAGAGAGCGACCTCACCTTCAAACCTACCTGGCAGGGGCGCGAGGTCAACTACAAGGATGGAGACTTTGCGTGGAGCATCAGCGAAAATGGCCTGAGCTATAAGCATACTGTCGCGCTGGAACAGTATTATACCCCGTTTTGGCAGGCTGCAAGCGTTCGCTGGGCGCAGTTGTATCTTCCCTTGACTGGAACTGAGAAAATCGGGGATGAACTCCATCTTATTTATAAGTACGATAGTGATGTGCTCTATGATTCCGTATATATCGAATCCGGACGCACAATCACAACCATTCCCGACGGGTCTGTGCAGGTAGAAGAAACGCTGAAGCATAAGACGGCGACAATGTATTCTATGGCGGACCCGACGCAAGTTGTCAAGGCGGATGTTACCGAGAACTTTGAAGTAGCAAGTCTTTCTGACGGAAAGGCCTACGGCATCCGCAACTTGAACGCAGAAAACACATTTACGTTTTCACTGGGAAAATTCAATAACAATAAGTTTACCGCTGATGAGGATACCTCTCTGCGCGGCACGATCCATGTAGCGCTTGCTAACGATTCCGATGTCAACGGATCGGTTGATGTTGTCGTTGGTATGGAGCCGTTTGTGCTGATGGACTTTGAGGATCACGGTGATACGGCTGCGACGGCATACTGGGAATGCCATGTCGGTCCGTCGTCTGTCGGCGGCAGTGGGCAGCTTCTCCCTGAAGAAGTGAAGGCGAAGCGCCTTTGGATTCGTCAAGCGAACGGCACGGGTATCGTTTTTCCTGAGGGGTATAATAGGGTTGTGAGTGCCGACGAGGACGAGAATGTCCGTTTCGGTCAGTACGCGTTCAAGCTTGGCTATGATTTCACCAATGTTAAGCCGACGACGGTTGCAGCGGCAGACTTTGGCTTCTCTGGTGACCTTCTTGTCAACACGACGCAGCCGACCAAAATCGGCATGTGGATCAAAGTGCCAACCGCTTGTGCGGGCGATAACTCTGTTCTGAAGGCCATTTTGAAGGGCGGCGCGTTTGAAGCCGATCTGAATACCGCCTACATGAAGTTCAACAACGACGGCAGTGTCAGCTATGTTGACGGAAAGCAGCTCAACGGTACGGCGGCTTACGTTCAGTACTACAGCTACAATGCCGACGGCACGGTAAGCGGCAGTACGCTCAGCGACTGGGCGGGCAAGGACTGGACCTGGGTCGAAGCGGATATTTCCGCGTTCCAGATGCCCGTGGATGTTTCGCGCGCTTATACAGTTCGTGTTACATCCCCCCAGAACTGCACCAAGAGTACCGGCTATCTTTACATCGATAATCTCCAGTTCATCTACGGCACGAATACCAACGATATTACCCGGCCGGTGCTGGAATCGGTCACCGAGACTTCCTCCGGTACGGCGCTGGCAGGAGACGGCTCCACCGTGCTGAACGGCGGCAATCTTACCTTTAATGCCGTCTACTCCGACAGCGAGATGACCGATAAGTATGCCACCGGCATCGATACCAGCGGTATCCGCGTGCTGCTGGACGGTACGGACTATACCGGCAAGCTGGAGATCAATGACGGTTCCCTCTACCTCAAGGGCGTGGCGCTCCGTAACGGCACGCATACGCTCACTGTCCGGCTCAAGGACTTCTACGGCAACGTGACCACCGAAACACGCACCTTCCGTGTGGAGGACGCAAAGGGGATGCAGTCTGCCATTGATATTCTGCCCCAGCCCGAGCCGCCGGAGATCGGCAAAGACTACGTCTTTGCTATCGTAAATAACACTGGCGAGCCTGTCACAAAGGCAGAGCTGACGGTGGATTTCCGCGCCATGGGCAACGCTGCGGAGTATCTTAAGGGCGCTGAGGTCGAGCCACTCAGCAGCGACTATACGCTGACACTGGACCAAAGCGCTTTGGCAAAGGGACTTGCCAAAATCACGGTCACAAAGCCGCAAGCTATGCAGGCCCGGCGGGCGATGCGTACCGGTGCGCAGGACACGGATTACAACTATGTTTCCGAGTTGGGCTATCTCATCATCAATATCCCCAAGAACGCCGCATCGGACAGCGAGCTGAAATGCACGGTGACGCAGGGCAGCTACACTATCGCGGGCGATACCGAAACCGGAACGACTTATACCTTCTCCGGTACGGAAAAGGTCGTCCCCATGACGGCAAGCTATCAGCTCACCTGTGAGCAGGCCATTGCCGGGATGCCTGCCGAACTGACCGTAACGGATGCCGACGGCAAGCCGATTTCCCGTGCGGATATCTATCAGGTGAGCAGTGACGGCAGCCATAAGTTGGGCCGCACCAGCATGAAGGGTACATTTACCAAAACCTTTGACACGGCGGGTGAATACACCTTCTACGCCGAAAAGGCCGGCAGCGGCCGCTCCTGGAACCAGCGCGTGATCGTCTGCGAAAGAACGGCTGAGAACGACGGCAAGCCCTTCGGTATCCTCACCAACGGCGTGACGACTGCCGGAACCAAGAGCATCACCTGGCTTACCCAGATCGATGACTCTGCGGCAAAGGCGCAGGTAAAGTATTCCACCGATGCCGAACTCAACGGCGCCGCTACGGTGGATGGAACCTCCGCGATCCAGACCTTTGTGCAGAGCACCCGCGGCGACGCGCTGCGGAGCAACAAGGTAACGCTTACCAATCTGGCACCAGACACCACCTACTACTATCAGGTGGGTGATGGCGCTACTTGGTCTAATACGCAGAGCTTTAAAATGCCTGCCGCGGACGCGGTAGCCACCAACTTCTTCATCCTGGGCGACATTCAAACAGGCGACACAGCAAATCTGGCTGCAGCGCTGGAAAAGCTGAAAGCAGAAAGCTATGACTTCGGTGTTCAGACCGGCGATGCCATCGACAATGTGACAATGTATGAAACGCATTGCCGCCCGTTCCTGAATGCGGTCAACAGCGGTACGCTGGGCGGAGTGGATCTGATCCATGTGCTGGGCAACCATGAGTATTACGGCGATGCGGATGGCAAGATCAGCAAGGCAATCTATGATCTGCCTGAGAGCGTGCAGAACAGCTGGTACAAAATGGAATACGGCAAGGTCTGTGTAGTCGTCGTGAACCATGGCACGAAGCTCTCTGAGACGTTGGCGGACATTGCAGAGAATCTGACCACCGACTGCGTCTGGAAGGTACTCGTGTCGCACGAGCCCATCTATGGCACCGAGTCCGTTTCCGCAACACCGGAGATCCTTGCCAGTATTGAGAAGGCAGGCTTCAGCTTCGTCTTCGGCGGTGATGACCATGCCTACGCCCGCACCTATCCCATGCTCGGCGGCGTGAAGCAGGCGGAAAACAGCCGGAACGGCGTTGTGTACTTTGTCTGCGGTGATTTGAGCAGCAAGAGCAACAAGTTTGAAAATCGAGAGTACTATGCGTGCGCCAAGCCTCATACCGAATACGACGGCATGTATCTCACAGTGCAGGCAACGGAAGCGTCCTTCACAGTCAAGGCTATCAAGTACGATGGCACTGAGCTGGATTCCTACACCAAAACGCGCACCGACTGCGAGTTGGGCAAACACACGGTGAATGGCACCAGCAAGTACGATATGACCGCTGGAACGATCACTTGCACAGTCTGCGGGACGGCACTGAAACCTGAAGGCGACTATGCTTTCAGTGGTCTGCTCTCTACCACAGACAGCAAACAGGTCATCCTTGCAAACGGAATCGTCAAGAAAAACGAGTTCTCTTCTCAGGGCGAGGACAGATACCATTCCTGCGCGGACGGCTACGCCTTCCGGACCACGGAGAGCGACAGCCGCACCTGCGTGACCGGTGGCTATATTACCTATACCTGTCCGCAATGCACGGCAACGGATCGATCTGATTTTCAGCGCCCCGTCGATCACAAATGGGATGAAAACCATATCTGCACGGTCTGCAAGTTCCACGGCATCGATATCAACAGCAAAGATGTCGACTTCAAATTCGGAAGCCCTGAAAAGCCTCGCGATATCGAACCGGCCCCCAACTATTATTACACCGACACCGGTGTTCGTCCCGGCAGCTTTGCCAAACACGGTGACTATGTGCTGACGCAGAACAATGATGCCAACCTCATCAACGGACAGATCCCCGATCTGTATGTGGAATGGCCGGACAGCAAGAATGTCGGCAAGGCCGAGATCAAATGCGAAGGCCGAGGAAATTACTACGGCAATAAAACGCTGACCTACTACATTGTTCCGAACAATGTGGAGAATCTGAGATGCACCTCTGCTGCGATAGATTCCCTGACCCTTGCCTGGAGCGTGGCTCCCGGCGCGGAGTATTATGAGGTCTTCCAATGCGACGAGAAGGGCCAAAACCGTACATCGTTGGGAACCACTGAGAATACCGCTTTTGAAGTCACGGGGCTGAGCGCGGACACAGCGTATTATTTTGTAGCGGCTGGCCGGACTAAGGTTCCGACAGAAGACAACAAGGTCTACACCAGCGTAAAATGGTCCAATATTCTCTGCGCAACAACGTCTCCTCTTTCGGCAAATGTAACGGCTATGACTGCCACAGTAGATGGCATACAGATTCCGGCGGTCGATGTGGACGGTACAAATTATCTGTTCCTGCCTGCCTCGGCAGATCTTGCGAACCTGAATGTCACCATCACCCGCTCGGCTAATGACGGCAGTCTGGTGGTTGCAGGCGATCAGGGCAGCCAGCCCGTTAACGGCAATGCTGCTGCACTGAATGTTTCCGCACTGGCTTCTGAGACGGACGGCTATCGCCTCCTGACTGCAAAAGTCGGAAACGGTACAGCGTTCACCGTCCGCATCATGCAGGCGACGAACTTGCCGACCATCTATCTGACCAGCACGAATGCGAACACGCAGGGACGCAGCTATGTGGATAGCAGCAAGCGGAACACCACGACGGCGGCACTCAAGATGATCGACGCAGCCGGCAGCGAGATCAGTACGATGGACATCAAAGAGCTCAAGGCACGCGGCAATTCCACCTTTACCTACGCTGCGAAGAAGTCCTATCAGATGAAGCTGGAAACGGCCTCCGATCTGCTGCAAAACGGCGAGAACGTGAAGACGTGGGTGCTCCTGGCAAACTACTTCGACGCTACACTGATGCATGACAAGCTGTTCAAGGACATGGCGGCTGCTTTGGAAATGCCCTATACAGCGAGCTGCGATTGGGTGAACCTGTACTACGATGGTGAGTATCGCGGCGTGTATCTGCTGAGCGAAAAGAATGCGGTCAAGGATACCGGCATCAATATCACCGATCTGGAAGCTGCGTACAAGGATCAGAATCCAGAGTATGGGACGAACATGACCACCGCAACCGGCACCAATGCCTATGGTGGGAGCTATACCTATACGACCGGCCTTACTGACCCGACCGACATCACGGGCGGATACTTGCTGGAGCTGAACCACGACGCACCGGATGAGGTCAACGGATTTGTGACCAAGAAGGGTAAGGGCGTCAATGTCAAGAGCCCCGAATGGTGCGGCGATGCAGCTATGGAGTACATCAGCGAGTATTATCAGGCGTTTGAGAATGCGGTCTATGCCATGGACGAAAACGGCAATTACACCGGCATCAACGATGACGGCAAGCACTATTACGAGTATGTTGACCGTGATTCGCTCGTGAAGATCTTCTTGCTGCAGGAACTGGCGCTGAGTCCGGACGGCTTCATTTCCTCGCTCTATTTCTACAAGGATGCCAACGGAATCATGTATGCCGGTCCCATCTGGGATCAGGACATGACGCTCGGCACCGGCTGGACCAAGTATATCTCGCCGGACACGACCGACTATCACTATCTGGCGGAAGCGCTGATCCAGATCCCCGACTTCCGGGAGGCTGTCATCGCATACTATAACGCGACATTTGCTCCGCAAGCCAATGCTCTGATCACGGAGGACGGTACGATCTATGGTTATGCGGACTGCCTGGCAGATAGTGCGGAAATGAACTTCGTCCTCTGGCCGTATATCCGAGTGGGAGATCCGAATAATGCCGAACACATTTGGAAGAACACCACTTATGCTTCGGTTCTTGCAGATATGCAGAATTGGCTCACACAGCGTATCGCAAAATTGGACGTGACTTTTGCGGAAACTGTCTTTGTGACGGGCGATGTGAACGGCGACGGCGTGGTCAATATTTCTGACGCAGTGGCTCTGCTCCGTTACCTCGCGGGGGATGAGAGTGTAAATATAATCATCGGAAATAGCGATATGAACGGTGATGGCACCGTAAATATTTCGGATGCCGTAACGTTACTGCGACGCTTGGCTGGCTACAACGATTGAGGTTCTCTTTTCTACCGAAGGATGCTGGATAGGGCATCCTTCGGTAGAAGCACCAATCCTTTGTGTATCATGTGATACAACATTTTTTATAAAAGAAAGGAACAGAAAAACATGAAGAATGCAAAACACTGGTTATCGGTGCTTCTTTCCGTAGCGGTAGTGCTCACAATGGCAATCACCCCTGCTATGGCAACTGGCACTGATGACAGCAGTGCGGCGACTATCACTGTTGAGACTGTGACAAAAGCAGTTACAGCGGGTGAGGAAGTCACACTGAATGTTTCCCTTGCGGACAACCCGGGCTTTGCTGGCCTTGATTTTACCGTTGTGTATGATCAAAACAAGCTGGAATTGAAGGACGTTGTCAAAGGAGCCCTGCTCAGCAATGGTTACTTTACGCCCAATGCAAAACAGAATAAAGTAGTCTTTGCTAACACAGAACTCCTTAGTGGCGATGGTGCACTGTTTACTCTGAAATTCATTGCTAAGGCGGATTCGGATAATGCTAAGGTGGACATCGAAAACAAAGGATTTACGGGCATACAAAATGAAAGTTTCCAAGTGAATATCATTCCCGGCGGAGTGAATGTGCCTGGCAGCACGACCGGCGGCAGCACTACCGGTGGCAGCACTACCGGCGGCAGCACGACCGGCGGCAGCACTACCGGTGGTAGCACGACCGGCGGCAGCACTACCGGTGGCAGCACTACCGGTGGCAGCACTACTGGTGGCAGCACTACCGGCGGCAGCACTACTGGCGGCAGCACGACCGGCGGCAGCACTACCGGCGGCAGCACTACTGGTGGCAGCACTACCGGTGGCAGCACGACCGGCGGCAGCACGACCGGTGGCAGCACTACTGGTGGCAGCACGACCGGCGGCGGCAGCACCGGCGGTGGCGGCAGCAGCTCCGGAGGCGGTTCCAGTTCTTCCACCAGACGCTATGACGTCTCCGCGCCCTCTGTCAAGCACGGCGATGTGACCGTTGACCCCAAGAACGCCAAGGCGGGCGATACCGTGACCATCACCGTCAAGCCCGACAGCGGCTATGAGCTGGACACCCTGACCGTGAAGGACGCCAGCGGCAGCAAGATCAAGGTGAAGGACAAGGGCAACGGCAAGTTTACCTTTACCATGCCCGCCTCCAAGGTGACGGTTTCCGCTGAATTCGCTGAGATCAAGGCCATGGACTTCGTGGACGTTCCCTCCAGCGCCTATTACTATGACGCTGTGAAGTGGGCTGCCAAGAAGGGCATTACCGGCGGTATCGGCAGCGGCCTGTTTGGCCCCGACCAGCCCTGCACCCGTGCTCACATTGTGACCTTCCTGTGGCGCGCCGCCGGCTCTCCCGAGCCTAAGAGTACGGTGAGCTTCGCGGATGTTCCCGCGGGCAGCTACTACGCCAAGGCTGTGGCCTGGGCTGTGGAGAATGGCATCACGCTGGGTACCGGCGACGGCACCTTCAGCCCCAACGCCACCTGCACCCGCGCCCAGAGCGTGACGTTCCTGTACCGCGCGCTGGGTACCGCACCTACCACGGCGAATGGCTTCACCGATGTGGCGGCCAATGCTTTCTATACTGACGCAGTGGCCTGGGCTGTGGAAAACGGCGTGACTAACGGTACGACGGACTCTACGTTCAGCCCCGACAACGGCTGCACTCGCGCCCAGATCGTGACCTTCCTGTTCCGTGCCTATCAGGGCAAGTAAGGGAAGCGACTGACGGGTAACCCAAAGTGAATCAGAACGGCGGCTCGGAATCAATGATTCCCTGCCGCCGTTCTTTGGTAAGCTGTGTAAGTGCTCAGTAACCACCCGGTAATGTAAGCGTCAATTCCAGCGGCGTCTATACAGGCGAGGGTAAAATGACAACTGCACCTACCCATGAAAAAACAGGCGTCAAAACTTACACCTGTGGGATTTGCAAGGCCACAAAGACGGAAAGCATTCCCAAATTGGTAAGCAGCGGCAGAGGCAGTAGTGGTGGCGGTAGCAATAATACCCCTGGCGGTTAGTTACACCCGACGCCTATACCGTCAAAGCTGAGGGCGGCTGGACACACATAGGATAATAACGTGCTGCGGTACATCAAAATAAACAGGGGCTGTCCCAGAGCAAATATTCTGAGACAGCCCCTGACGCTATTTACTGTAGTAAAAGGGTCTGCTAACGGCAGTAAATCCTTCCTTGCTGGTAACCACCACATTGTTCGCGCCGCTGGCGCAGTGGATGATCATGATATTACCGCCGCTGTCAAAGCCGCAAACAATGCCGACATGGCTGTCACCCGGATAAAAGACAAGGTCTCCCGGCTGGGCGTCACTCCAAGCAATAGGCGTACAGTAGCTGTGCTGCGCAGTGGCCCCGCCGCCATGCCCAATGACGTATTGTCCGCCGCTCTGGTTGTAGAATACCCAATCCACCATTCCCGAACAATCCAGTCCGAAGGGCCGCACAGTGCCAGTGGTGGAGCTGCCCTCGGCTGTGACCTCCATCGGCATTCCCCAGCGGGAGTCCCAGCCGATTACCAAAGATTTTCCTCCCCAAAAATAATGGACTCTGCCCAAGAGCTGATATGCTGTCAGCACAACTTCTCTGCGGGCCTCGCTGAGATCGGCGGGGAGGTTTTCCATGATCTTCGCTACCTCGTCGGGACTCAGCTCAATGTCCTGGTAGCT
>ERZ824480.1768-NODE-1768-length-17891-cov-2.560103_pt1 | contig 17891 bp, 23 predicted proteins | sample MGYA00519861_ERZ824480 | MGnify/ENA primary metagenome ERZ824480 (study PRJEB31778, sample SAMEA3449152) | human gut metagenome | biome: human gut; feature: human-associated habitat; material: faeces | place: United Kingdom | collected 2010/2012 ... | reverse complement strand
TCCATGGATCGATTCACAGCAAGTTCATGATACTTGGTACGAGAAGCATTTCGAAGTTCTTCTACTTCACGTGTTCTGGCTCCATCTTCAAATACATCGTACCAAATGATCGAATGAATCATTGAAAGAGAATCCAGTAATGGGAATGACTCCTTTGTACGTTGATCCATCACAATTTCCACTCCATTCACAACGTCCTATGAATCACGTCTCAATGTTTATCTCACTGAAACAGTCACTGGATGTCTGACAGTAAGAACTACTGAGGATTTGATTGCCTTCACAAGATCTGCAAGGGTATATGACAAGACAAACAGCTGATTCCCTTCAGTTAATGTGTGTTGCATTTGTGATAAAATCATATTAAAATACTTCACTCCCAGAAGGTTTAATAATTGTGATACTAATATTCAATTAGTAGAATCAATCTCACATGTCTTTCTTGCCTCATCACGATCACTTTGCATCTTCTGTTTCAATAACAGAACAACAGACTGTGTCAATCCAGGTAAGTAGCTATAACTTAGTACTCAAAGACTCAATGACATCTCAAATAACGGCTGAGGAAGCTGCATGAACAACTGACAAATCACCACCGCCACACCACTTCGTATAGTCTGGTTCTTACGATCATCTTCATCAATCATGGTTCTAGTGTCAATAAACTTCATTCATTTCTTACTTTCGTAAATCTGGAATGAGAACTAAGAGAACCAAACGAAGAATCTTCTCTCGATCTTCAGTTGACAATGTGTGTTCACCTGTTATCAGATTCTCTTTTGCTTTCTCTTCTCGTAATTCTTCCTTCACTTCCTCATCCACCAGTTCTTCCTCCATCACTTCTTCCATGTTCTCCTCCTGCTCATCTCCCTTCTCCTTCTCCTGCCCATCTTCCTTCTTCTCCTGCTCATCTCCCTTCTCTTCCTTACCCTTTCCTCTTCCTCGTCTCTTCATGAGGGTCACTTGTCGCAGCACACGAGCTGACATCGAATCTTGGACCAAATGCTGCATACGATCATCCACCACATGACTCCAACTCTCCAACGATCTGATATCAAAATGGAAGTTACTCACAATCAGACACAAAATACGAATATAAAGCTTATTATAAGTACCAGATTCGGAACTATTTCTGGAAATGACAGTTTTCTTAGTATTTATTCGTTCATCATCAATCTATTTCTTATTATGAATTACTGTTCATACCATTGAATACACCTTTCTAAATAATGACAAATAATGTCCCCAATTCAGCAATCTAGCCATACGTCCAATACAAACAGCACAGTCTTCACGTAAAGGAGCATCTGAATATCACTCTCTCTTCAATAATACCCTGATTTCGATTGAACTCACGAATATAAGCAAAGAGGATTGGAAGCAGTACTGTTCGCAGATTTGTGACTGTGATTCGAGGCGTTTTCTCTTCAGCTATGGATTCAAATGTCTTAGTTAACAGCTTCAGACCCTTTGATCGAGTTTTCTGCTTCAAATCAATGATACACAAAAACACGTCGTTTTCTGGATTCTCAGTATTGATCAATGGAATAAGATCAGAACACAAAGTGATGGATGAGTAATCTGTTAAGTGATCTACAGATATTGATTATCAAGGATATCTTAAATGACCATAATATGACAATATCACGAAGAAGACCAATTAGTGGTCTACGAATGTTATCACTCAGACAGTATTTCAATTCATATTTCACAACACTCATTACAAATCCTTCGATCACTGCTTGAAGACGAGTTTGAAGAATTGAATCAGAAGTAGTTTGAAGGATTTGAGCTGATTCGTGAATGAATTCCTGAAGACATTTCATTGCAGTTGTTCGAATCATCATATCTGAATCAACCACATCATTGAGAATACAGGCCAACAGAGGATCGAAACAGACACTTTCGGGATGATAATGAATCAAATGATTCTGAACGAGTACGTCATATGCCTCACCACGCTTCGTAAAATTATAACTATCAAGAGATGAACCACTTGTCGCATGAAGATCCAAAAGAATGGGAATAATTGGAATGAACAAAGGAAGTCGTTCTTTCATAGCATCAAATACTTGAAGGATACGTCGCCTGATTCGTAGACTTGTGATACATTGCTTGCTTGGTATTAGCAATGTACTCAAATCATGAACCGCTCTGTCACATGATGAGACCAGAGGAACCAGAGCTTCAACAGCATCCAGAATCTTGATTCGATTGTCTTGAGAATCATTCCGTGCTGTTGAGAACTGAAGGAATGATACAAGAAGAATGAATATTTGATCTAGTGAAGTTACTGAAAGAGGAATAGACTGTGTGATTGATAATTGGCTCAAATGATAAATGATTGATAACAATCGATTGAACAAATTCCCTCGAATATTAGGAATGACAGAAATCAAATATTGAATTCCTTGTAACATTTCATTCATATGAGGAATCAAGAATCGTAATCCATCTTCATCCTTCTCTTCAACCTCCATTGGTTCTCCCTCTAGAGCTACACGTGTCTGCATCACACTAAATTCCTCCTTCTCTCTAACAACTCCACCTTGTCCTCGGCGCAGCGACTGCTTCTTCTTCTCTTTCATATTGAAATAGTCTTCCTCAGGATCGATACGAAGTAGATTCTCAATCAATTGAACCACTTCCATCACTACAGCAGTACTCAGATTCCCAAACATATTCTTCTTCACATTTCGACGAAGATGGCCCTTCTCTGTGCGATGTTCAGGTATCGATAGTTCTTGATTATCAAGGAGACAGAGAATTGATTGCTGGACTAAGAGAGGTTGGAGATCGAACAGATAATAGAGGAATGAATTACAAGAAATGATGGTTGTGAGACGTAGGAGAGATGGAGCTTTGATCGCATGGATACACGAATGTGGTAAGGATTGTAACAACGGTGTAAGTGGAGTGAAGAAATAGGGAGAATATATGGAATACGGAATAGAAGGGAAATAACCAATAAACTCCATCATTCGACGCAAACAGAGAGTTCGTAACTTCTTGAGTGCCTGAGGTGTAACAGTCTTAAACTCCTCAGTTTCCACATCATTCTCATCCTCATTCTCATCCTCTGTATCTGTTCCCAAACACTCACTAATCCGTTTCAAAGCAAACGCAAGAATGAGAAGATAAACATGGACATAGCTTTGAAGCTTACTTGCCATGGTACGTATCACATCCTCCAGTAATACCAACAGGCCGGTTATTCGTCTCCAAGAGATTTGATCACGTCTGTTCCACAACTCATTCACACCTGTGATCACCTCATCAGTTGTTGTAGGGATGTTAGTTGGAAATTCATTGAAGAACCCATTACATGTGATCCTAACAAAAACCACCAACTCCTTCTCTTCCAGAGTACATAGATAAGACATAACCGAAGATCGTTTGGAAGAGAGTGTTCCACGATTCAAGCGTGTTCGTGAAAGAATCCGACCATACAACAACCGTGTGATTACCAACACCATTTCAAATCGATCTTCATTCTTAACCATACCCTCAGAAGCACTTAAGAAGAACGTTGTGATACAATCACGGAATGTCAAATCATCACACATCAGTAACAGTTGGTCTTTGTAAGCTTTGATGTGACTTGGTTCACTTCGATCATAGCTCCAATCCATTTGACTATTTGATTTCAACCCATAATAGTCACAGAGAATCTCAACACAGATCTTCTGAATCTCACTATCACTTCGCATCAACAAGTTCATAGTGAAATCTCTGATCACTTGTTCTGCAAATATATTCTTCACTTGCTCACCTAAGTTCTTTAACAGTTTTAGGAAAATCAGTAATCGTTTTGAACTCTCTCCATTTGACATACATGGGTTCATACTCACATAATTGCCAACAATTAAGGAATCCCCGCGATATGAACGAATATACGGATCATCTCTTGTGGCTGATGCAAAGAAATGATCACGAATGAACAGAAGGAAGAGAGTGATATAATCGCGGTTATACTTGTATAACTGTGGAGCGATTATTGATAACAGCGAATATAAGGAATTCCAAATATATGAACTATCAGCACAACTACAATCAAACCCTTACTGAACACCTACTCAAAGAGAATCTCATCTGAAGACGAATAGATACATGATCGAGGAACTCTCATAGATCCATACTTCACACTTAGCTGAATACGAATGAAAGGTCGTTCTCTCAACTGGAGATGTTCTTCACGAACTTCCGTTACTTCACTCTGTAGTTCCTTCTCCTTCTCTTCTGTCTCCATTGCCTCAGCTGAAGGATTAGGTTTGGCAGATTCAATCTCTTCTCGAGTATACAACACTCCATCCTCATCGACGTATCCACTGATATGAAGCAGACGTGTTTGAAAACAAGACCAGACTTCAGCTGGATACAAACGAGTGAGAGTTTCAAGAGAAGAAGAGGCCTGTTTCCACAACGGGGACCATTTGATTGAAAAGACCCCAAATAGATACGAGATTACAGCCAGAACCATTTCTTTAGGGAGAAGTTTCAAGTAACAAGGAGTCAAACAACGTTGAATCAGTGCGATTCGAGTGGCTTCCCCTTCTAGAGTAAGAGGAAGTTCTTCCGCTTGGAGAAGAATGGAAAAGGTTTGTGTGGTTCCTATGTATGCAGGGACTTCAGAAGAAGAAGGATCCAGGAGGTACTAGGATAAAAGTGAGACGAACATGTGTACTTCAGGTTGAGTGAATTCACAGAAGAATTGTAACCAGGATTCTCGTAACAAATGAGAGGATGAAGAAAGAATTGGATGATACTGAGAGAGAAGAGAGCGTAGTAAGGATTCAGTAAGAGAACTTGAAGGAAGACGATGAAGATTAACTAAGCATAAGTCATAATTCTTGACTTTACCAGCAATCTGCTTCATGATAACAGGTTCACGAGACATAGAATGTATTACTGTCAATATCCAATCAATCGATACATCTCCACTCATTACACCTTGGATACATTCACTCATACACACAATTTCTTCATTGGACCATTGCTTTATGCTCAACCGAGAATGAGTATGAGATACCTCATACTCACTGATACGTTTCTCAATGAACTGCTTACAGATTGCTCGCGAAGATGTTGTTAGAGCATTCATCTCATTCAAAACATGAAGAATCTGACTCAAAGGCCTCAGATTGAGTGACTCAGTCAATTGTTCATTCATTCGATCCATCATCCGTTTCATATTCTCACAATCCTTCACAGATTCCTTCGTGTTCTCATCCAATTCGTCAACGCTATCACAAAGCAACACTAGAGTTCTATCATTCAACTCACTCTTCAGACACAAGCCAAACACAGCATCAACCAGACTCTTCATCATTGCTGTACCTCCAACATTCCTATTCAATGCATTGAACAGATAAGTGGAGTATTCATGGATTCGCAAAAACTAGGACTAATTCCAGTATTCCATTTATACTATTGTTTCTGAATAAGTTGAAATACTTCCAATCAAAGCCACAAATCGTTGAATCAACTTCAACTGTACAGTGATCTTGCTTTGATTATGAGAACAATACGTCCAGAGAGCGTAGGTAAGCGATAGCAACGAACCTCTCAAATCATCACTAGCTGAAGGATTGGTGAAATGAATTACTTGCTACAGATCAAGGAGAGATGGAACGTCTACCTGAAGACATGCATCAAACACTGCTGGATTGGCTTCACAATGACTGCCATTATTAAACTGTATCCAGATTGTGAGAATGTCAATCAAATTACCAGCATGAATAGGATCACAGTGAGATAGACTCTCCAAGATTGCCATGATAAAGCCATTACTATGTACAGGAAGAATATACTCAGCCAACACATATTGCAACTCCAGCATCACTGATATGAATGTCGTTGAAGGCATATTTGATCCATCCTTCTCAAGTGATTTCTTTCCAATTACGATGTCTAATAGAGACTTATAGATCCCTAATCCATGTTGTCTGGCTTGACCACTCACACCTCGGATTGATTCAAAGAGAAGTGAGGAAATGCCAAGAATCATCGAATCACTAATTGTTGGTTTCCGTGCCACTGCTTTCAGAATTATTGTTAATTCTTTGATTTGCTCATTTAATTGCTCTTTGGAAAGGCGTTTAGCACTGCTTTCAGTTCCATTTCCTTGATGGGATCGCAATCCCATGTGACGAAGCAAATAACAGTAGGATTCACAAGCAAACTGACGAATGAATGGGGCACGATTTCCAAATAGTGGGCCATAATACTTACGTATAAGTGAAATATTGTTACGAATGTCATTCCCACTAAGATTACGAAACATCAGAACAAGGGTCTGAAAGACGTTAGAAGTACGTTCTGGTTCTTTCTGGTCCAAAAGAGAGAGCAAAGCAGTTAGAAGCTTATCGTAGTATTTGATCAGTTCTCCTCTACAAATGGAAATTCAATAGGATTTGAACCTCATATCAATGGAAAGGGTGACAATCAATTCGAGGATAGAGTTTAAGGCTTGTGTATTCGGGACTAAAAGATGTTCTACAGTAATATCCACAACTGTAGAGAGATTGTGAAGCAACATCTCCGGACTTTGGACCTTATTGAATACCTAGGCATAATATACATCCCATTCAATGCACCTCATTAAAATAAAAGACAAAATCATCACAAATCTCGAAATTGTTGCGGATGTTCTTCAACTCTTCCAGGAAGTGAGTTGAATTGTCTGCAATCTAGAAATTAGACTTTTCATAATCTCTGTTACCTTTTCAGCTCGCTTGCTATAGCGTAAAGTGGCTACCTGGACAACACTGTTCACAGTGGTCACTCGATCTTCGAAGTTCAAATACCGAAATCTAAGAATCGTAGATAGACGTTCATTTCATACCTTCGGCCTGAATTCGTCAAACTGTTGAACTCTTTCACACGGTCACCCATCTTATTCTAGAATAATTAAAGAATCAATGGAAGATAATTCAACAGAAAGAGAGACCTGTTGAAAAGAATTCTGATTAACAATCGTTTTCATAACAAACAATCCCAAAAAAATAGAAACAATAGTTCTAAAATAGTTCTTCATAATATGAAGGTTGAAGATTATAACAGATAGGAAAATTAGTCACATTCTGGTATTCGCTAGTCAGCCATTCCTGGAAACCATTATAAACCTTTCTCATTTGGTTTCCAGGTCCTAATGTACGAGAATACATCTTACGGAAAGTAGAACTACAAGTGAATCAACTCAATGAGAACATACTCAGGATGAGGATAATCAGTAGCAAAAGCATGATTTAAAACATAAAAAGAAAAACCGGCTTGACGAAGATGTTCAAAGAATTGAACCTTATTATAACCGTAATTAGTAAAAAGGGGATAAAACAGAGGAGATTTCCTGGAATACTTCAGCATCATGTATCTACAGATTAGTGTGCCTATTGAATAAAAACGGTTCCATCATATCAGTAATAAAACAACGGACACGAGAAACATGAGATTCAGAAGAAGCAACATACCATTCAGGCATCAAATACATCTAAGTGAGAACTACCAACTAACTCCAACATGAGTTCGAATCAATCGTTTGTTTGAAAAACAGTTCTTAGAGCTCACACAAGCAATAAGCTCGTATTTGTTCTCTGGTTGGAAAGCATTCGTACTAATCTCTGATTCATTCATTTTTATCATACTAATAAGCACAGGACTCTGCTCCTGAGCATTTCTTCACAATACTATCATGACGATAGAAGAATATTGGAAGAATAACAGCACTCGAATCACTCTGAATAATCGTTTGTGGAATTTTCTTTAACTCGTCATAAGTATTCACTATTTTTGTCATTCCAAAAATATTCAATACCACTAACACGCAAATCCATATCCAGAATCAAAAAATGAGTTGTACGAATATTACGAATAGCCAGATTCCTAAGTTCATTAATTGGGAAAACATTGTAATGTGGATGCATCCGATCAACCAAATACAAAATGAACGTCAGACGTTTAGGGAAATGATGACGATTAATAAAACGAATTGCATAGAACTCATTCTGAGAAGGTGTATGCATTACAACAACAATAGGGCTATCCATCAATTGCATACAAAAGAAATACCCTCTGTAACGGTACAAGACATTACGAAGAGAAAACAATCGATTATAACTATAAATGACCATAACCGCGGTTATGTCATAGGTTGCATTTGCAGAAGGAAACCATGCTATTCTATGAAATACCATTTTCAGACCTACGTTTAGCTTCTGTACTCACTTCACTTTCTTCTCTATCCCCTACAAACTTCCGAATCAGAAAATGTTCTTGATATATAGAATGTGCCACAAATCGTTTAATGCCCATCGGCATTGGACAGCCATCACAGAGTGAAGGATTATCTGAGTATACAAACACATTTTGATATGACTCTTGCCTATCTCCTCGTCGTGATGACTGCAGATTCTTATACGCTGTGTAGATCTCCATTTGTGTGACTGGCCTGTTTGATGATACTAACCGTGATTGTTGAATTTGTTTCCGCAACCGTTCCCATTCATCTTCACGATCCAACTGGAGTTCTGCTGTCATCTCCTCGTATTTCTTGAGTGCCGTTTGAAAGCAACTTGAATGATTCATTCGTTCCGTTAGGGTAGTTACAACTCGCATCTCTCGTTGACGGATTCGTTTGAGTACTAATCGTGTATGACGAATGTCCATATGATCAGCAGGTAAACGGATACTCTGATCCTGAAGTGTTTCATTCTGCATGATCAGGAATTCTGTCATATTCCTTGTATCATAATCATGTTTAAGGAAAGGAGCATCGTACTTACGATTCCTGTAACGACAAGCTGCTTGTGATGAGAATGCGTAATGAGTTCGAGGCAGTTCTGATAAACCCTTCTTTGTGACTCCTGATACCAGCAATGAACATGACTCTTTCCCTACTGTGATGTCCAAATAAGCAGGTTCTTCAGGATCTGTGATAATCCCTTCATCAATAAAATCCTCTGGAACATCATCATAATAACGAATCCGCTTAGGTCGTGGTTTCTTCAGAACAGTCTTGTTAGATGAGTAAGACTTTAAAGACGTAACACTGGCTGATTTAACCACTTTGGGCTTTTGTAAAACAGATGATGGTACTGGAGATACAACTCGAATCAAATGTTGACTTGAATCATTCTTCTTCTCTTGTTCATTTTGAGGTTGATTTGGAGTTGACTCATTAGTCTGGTTAGAAGACTGATCTGAAGTTGGCTCCTTAGTCTGTTCAAAAGACTGATCTGGAGTCTGTTCCGTAGGCTGGTCAGAAGACTGATGTAGAGTTAACTCATTAGTCTGTTCAAAAGATTGAGCTGGAGTCTGTTCCATAGTCTGCTCTTCAGTCTGCTCCTCAATCTGCTCTGAAACCAGTTCCCGAGTCTGTATCCCAGAAGCTGGTAACAGTGTAGTAAATGAATGCATCAAAACAGGAGGTTCTGTAGTAGCAGCGGGTGCATTAGTCAAAACACAACCCTCACATACAACATCCTTAACTTTAGATGGGAAAAATCGACTATCACGAACCCGACTTACATTTCTTTCCCCAGAGACTATAAATTGAGAGAAAAATAAGAACAATCTACAAGAACGCAAATCAAGTCTAACGATTCGGATAGATCTTGATCTAACAGAACGATAATTGTTAGATCTACAAAATATTAGACTCCAGACTCAAAAACTCTTACGATGAAACAGACGACCAATAAGGCAATGCAACAAGTAAAAGGACTAAAAATAAGATAGCTGTGAACCGTTGATTCTTAATCAACCGCTCACTCATACCCGTCGTATTGTTATTGAGATACCAGGAATAAAAACTAAATATCCTTGTTTTCTGGAAACATTCCACAGTTCACGTGCTGCTAGAAAACGGTTGTTACAGTGAAGGTAAACCATAATCAAACCCTATAAATCTATTGTTGCTTAACGATTGCTTGATCACAGCTTCTATAGGACAAATGTTGGATTCCTTCCGTATTATTATTCGTAGGTATTTCAATTCAACTATTAGACGGTTTGGTGGGTTTCTTCCATTTTGGAGGCAGTCGTGGCAGCGGAGACAGTCCTGTATTCGAAGTATTTATGTCCCTATTCTAAGTAATTTACATCCAGTTGGAGTATTAGCTCGATGCTATTCTCAAGAACGACAAAATGTATTTATTTGCAGAAACTGTGGAAAGGAGTATACGAAATGGCAAGGTCAATGTTATGCTTGCCATACTTGGAACACCATTGAAGAAAGGGAGAAAAATATGAGTGTGAAGGGAAGTAACCCACGAGTAAAACGGATTCAACCACTTAAATTGAATGATATTGTTCCTAATGCTCATTCTCGCATCCATCTCCAGGGAAACGAGATTAACCGTGTATTTGGAGGTGGAGTTGTTCCTGGATCGTTAGTATTGATTGGAGGTGAGCCTGGAATTGGGAAAAGCACGCTGTTGTTGCGGATGGCTTCGGATATATGTCAAAACTCTACTGGAGGCGTATTGTATGTTTCTGGAGAAGAAAGTGAGGATCAAGTGAAACTTCGATGTGATCGTCTCGGAGTGAAAGATGCCAATTTGTATCTCGTTCACGAAACAAACTTGGACTCTGTCATTCAATTGGTCGAACAGAACATGGCTACTCAAAATCCCTTTACTGCAGTGGTGATTGACTCTATTCAGACTGTAGAAACACAAGAATGTCCTTCACCTCCTGGGTCTGTTGCTCAGGTACGATTCTGTACCTCCCGACTTCAAGATCTTGCCAAATCATTGAATACCACTGTTCTAATTACAGGGCATGTCACGAAATCAGGAGATATAGCAGGACCACGTACATTGGAACATATGGTGGATACTGTTTTGTATATGGAGGGAGATCCCATCACGCACACTCGTATTCTGCGGAGTATGAAGAACAGGTTTGGAGCAAGCAATGAGATTGGAGTGTTTGATATGACAGATAAAGGTCTTTCGGAAGTAGCAGATGGAGTCATTCCTCATTCTATAGAAGTCGGATCTGTACTCCTGCTTTCTCACAAATATTCCACGGAATACAAGGGATGGAACCACTATTCCAGTATTATCTGAAGGTTCTTGTGTGGGTATCATCATGAATGGGTCTCGTTCACTTCCTGTAGAGGTATCTATTGTTGTTGTGTTCGACATAGTTCCAAGCACTTACAAGCAAGGTGAATACACAATTTCGACCTCCAATCAGCCGATGTATTGGTTTGTCATATGATCGACTACAAATGTTGTTGGCTGTTCTAAAGGCAAAGGAAAAGATATCAATCGGGAGCTGTGATGTGTTTGTGAGTGTTGTAGGAGGAATTCAAGTGTTGGAGTCAGGCTCGGATCTACCTGTGGTTATGAGTCTGGTATCTGCGATGAAGAAGGAATCTCTGTTATCAACTACATGTTTTGTTGGGGAGGTTGGGTTGACAGGTGAATTGCGACCTGTCCAGCAGATGGAGAGCCGGTTGAAGACAGCTTCTTCGTTGGGGTTCCTTCAGTGTTATACAGCATATGCAGAAGGATCAACGATTAAAGACCACTATGTGAGAAATGAGGAAATGAGTCATTCATAGGGAAATATGGAAGTGATTCAGATGAAATGGGTCAGAGATGTTATTGATGACATATTTGAGTCATGATTCTGTTTGTTGAATCGAGTCAATATCACTAAGGATATGATTCTTCAAAGTTCATTATCTCACATTGAATAGTATGAATCGAAGATTCTTTCTCTTATTCATCTCGGTGATTGCCTCTTCACTAGCAATGACAGAAGAATCACGTTCTATCGCTTTAGCTTTCACATCCAATATTCTTTCTGGAATTAATGCGCTGCCTCAGGAAATGCAACTCGAAACAGTTGAAGTACATCAGTTCTATAGCAATAACGATTAGAAAATGCTTATAGATCAGCAAACAAGGCGAAGATTGGATGGGGAAGAAATCAGAGAGATCTTCTATGTTCAACTCCAACCTGAAACACCTCAGTATGAGATTCTAGACTGCATCCAACAACAAGATCCTCTATCGTAAGATCTCGATTGGGTTTTGAGATGTAGCGAAGCCGAGATGGTTGGAGGAAATAGCCACTCCATCATCGTCTATACTACAATATCTCTTCTAAATACACTTTTGAGCGAAAACAGTGGTGTGATCACGTTCTTCCGATTTCCTCCAATTTCCAAAATTACTGTGCAACTAATGAACAGTATTCAAGAACAGTCCTCAGAACCGATTGTTTTAGGAATACGATGTATGGGAAAGGAGGATTCTTTGTTACAATGGGAAACTCAACTGACGAATTTACTGGCCACTCCACTGGAGAAAGCAGAAGGATCACCAGTGGAACAAATGCTTCATATGATTGAATACATTACAATGAAGAGTTGGGATGATGATTGTGAACCATCTGTATCCATCCTTCCTGTAGATGATATGTACTAGTAAATGAAATTGAAATCGTTTTTATATGGTATTTCTATCTCTTTTGTGGATCTTCCACTTGTAGCAGCATTTTTCGCTTCTCAAGTGAATGTAATCATGGTAGACAAGGTAATGGATTACACTTTCCCTCCTTCTGTTGACCAGTCACCTGAAGAAGAATCATTGCCTCGTCTACTACGTGACTATGGAGCACAGGAAGTGATGAGTACAAGAACCGATGTGCAGCCATTATACAATCATGGTATCCATGGAGAGGAACAACTAATCGGACTAACTGACACGGGGATTGATATCTATAGTTGCTTCTTCTATGATCCAGAACATGAAGTACGATATCGGATTGGCGATGCTGATACTCTTCATCGCAAGATAAGCATCTACATTCCGTATAGTAATGATAGAGAAGACGGAGTTGATGCTCATGGCACTCATGTTGCAGGAACGTTGGTTGGTGAGTCTAAACAAGATGATCGTTATAATGTATCTAAATCCCTTTTCATTAATTCTCAGGGAATTGCATATAAGGCTAGACTAGTGTTTGAAGATATTGGAGAAGGATCAGGTTCCAATGCTAAACTTCAAACACCTCGTCGGATTGTGAATCTTGTTGATATGGTCTACAGTCAAGGAGCACGTATTCATAGTGCTAGTTGGGGAGCTTATGCCTCCACCTATACTTCTGATACATCTTCTATTGATAGTTTCATGTTGTTTTTCGATCAAAATATTACTCTAGATCAAATCATCCTGATTGCTTGGTTGTTTTTGCCGCAGGAAATGATGGTGAAAAGGGGTATTCCAATGAATGTCCTATAATCTATAGAGAAGGAAGTGTATATTCTCCAGCAAGTGCTAAGAATGTGTTAAGTGTGGGATCTGTGTACAATTCTCCATCATATAATGATATTCGTGCATCGTTCTCTTGTATGGGTCCTACATCAGATGGTCGAATCAAACCGGATATTCTAGCACCTGGAGTGAATATTGATTCGGCTGGGTCCAGTGGAGAGCAGGAAGAAACCTGTCGACTTGCAGTGAAGTCAGGAACCTCCATGTCCACACCCATTGTCGCAGCTACGGCTTCTCTCTTCTCTCAGTATCTTCAAGAAGGGTTCTATCCAACAGGAGAAGCCGTTCCTGAGAATGGGTTCATTCCCACAGCAGCCACTCTCAAAGCAATGGTCATCCATAGTGGGCAGTCGATTCGTGGAGAAGGGAATCCACTCTTCCCTAAAACCATATCGACTCCTCTTCCTGACAATCATCAGGGGTTCGGTAGGATGGATGTGAAAAGGTAGAAGCACTGAATATGATTGATGAATAGTGTATTGTATTGGAGGAATGCATCATCCTTCAATCTTATGATCCACGAGTGGGAGGTGAATCGGACCACAACGCATCTCTTCTTCACAATGCTCATCAATCCGACAAAGCAACTGAAACTAACACTGGTGTGGACGGACCCTCCAGCCTCAACATTCAGTAGCAATGTGATGGTTAATGATCTCGATCTGACTGTGGACTACAACGGAACCATATATTATCCAAATAAGTAGTCATCATCAAATCAAGTCACTCTTAGTCTCAATTCTTTTGACAGGAAAAATAATATCGAAGTGATTCTGATTCCAGCAAAGACCATTCCTCAACAGCAAGCAAATATTACTATCAACATCGATGCATATCGTTTAGAGACCAAATCTCAAGTATATCTCTTCCCAGTCTCTCATTCTGTAGCCTTTTTCACTGATAGTCACAGGAACGTTTGATACCGAGAACCAGCCTATAGTATATAGTGACTCAGCCCTTCGACCCACAATCTCAATTTTCCTTCTTATAATCGCCACAATTTTTATAATCATTTAATAAAATACCTGTTTTCAATTACATGCGTTATGACTTAACCATCAACTTTGTACAAAGTGTAAGTGCTCGGGTTTTGAGAATCCTTTCTTTTCGTATCTCAATTAATTCTTTGTAATGGTAACGTACTTTTATTCTGTTTTGTTGATTACCATGTAGAACAGAAGAAAAGAAGAGGAACATCATTGTATCCTTCCTCTTTCTATGTCTCTCGTACTGATACTCTTTCTGATTGACTTTCGTAGATTCTTCTTTTTTATGTATATCTGGAGTTCATTTTTCCAGTTGTTTCATTCGTTTTCGATCATCAAGTCTTCGTTCATATTTCTCTTTAACGTATCAGATTTATCGGCGTTGCTATATGTATGATCCTATTTGTGTTGAGCAATCTGAAAGCGTTATCTCTTGAAGTTGCTGAAGCAAGAGAGGTACATCTCTCTTTTGCAGTAATGACCATCTTCGAGTAGTCATTACGGGTAGAATATTATCTGTAGGGTATTAAATGAAATCGCCCGTAATTTAGCTGGTTATCTTCATGTTCCTGGACCGATGCTGAAAGATATTGGCTTCATGTTGATTCCGGAGTTTCACAATCAACTTTTAGCAAGGTTTGGGTACTTGATTATGAGTCGTACCAATCATTAGTGATGTGCTTTCATTTATTCCATTTATCATATTGTGCTATTTAGCATTGCGAATGGACGGAAACCACATCGGTAAGTTCCTCAGTGACAACCTCCGCATTTTCTCCATTTATTACCTTGTTCGCGCCTTCTGTGAGCCTGTAACACTTCTTCCTGGACCTGCAGTTCATTGTCGTCCTGGAAGTACATTCAATCCACCAAAAGAGTAGTTTTCGATAATCTTTATGATGAGTAGTTGGGTTGATATTGTGGCGCATATGCCTGTGGATGGTCTTTCATTCTCATCTTGTGGAGATCTGATTCCTTCTGGACATATTGGTTTTACTGTGATGGGACTAATCGCGATCATGAGAGCTCTTCCTAAGCGATGGACACCCTGTAAAGAAGTGGAGTGACAGTAATGAATAGATCGAAGGGGTTTGTCGGTAGTGTGTATTCTGTATGTGTTTGTAACCATCTTCTTCATTCTTGCTTATCGAAAACACTATACTGTCGACCTTATTGTGGGTATCTTTTTATCAGTCTTTATGTAAGTCAACAGGTTGGAATGAATTGTAGTTCTGTTTTATATCGCGATGGATGGTCTATAACTTTGATATCAAACGAGCCACAGTATGAACCTCTGTCTGTGGTCGTTTCAAACTAGAATCCTGTTTGTTTCAATACATAACGCAGATGGCGGGAATTTGTTGGAGGGAATACTTCCACGGGAATTCCGAATCCATTGTTTGAACTTAAAGATGGATGAAGTGGAAAACAGTTTGGAGATTCGATCTCCTATGACTGTTAAGAAGTATGAATGAGTTGAATTTCCTCAAAACCAGACGAATTGTTCCGTTTTCAGATACTCAAGGTCTGTCTCCATCTCCAGTAGTTCGGTTTAGTTATGAGGCTTTATTAATAGCGATCTACCAAGAAACGGAAGGAACAAGCTCTGGATGCTTCTCCCAAAGATGATTCATTTGAAATGATCGATGTGGAAAAGGAGGTTCAAAATCTCTTTACAGATCCTGTAACCCATTTGCGAGTATTGCCGTTTTTTGTGGATTAATTCTAGTCATTGCAACCTATGACATCTCCACAACAGATTGAAAACATAACTTCGGATCTCCAAAATTCGATAGACGAATTTCGGTCTTTTATCTCTTCAAATATTGTATCTATTTACTATAATGTATTCTGAATAGTCTCGACTGTCAGAGCAGATATCCCAGTCTTTCACGAAATCCTCTTCTTCCAACTCTCAGTCTGCTTCTTCCGATCCTATAGTGGAAAAGGAAACAAAAGACGATAGTATCGAACGGATTCTCAAGATCGTAACTCAGAATAATCAGATGTTAACGACTCTGTCTTCGGAACCAAAGCAGGAGAAGTCAAGCGATGCTTTAAGAACGGAAATGAATCAGTTACGAGCAACTCTTGAAGCTGAAAGTGCCAAATGTAAGAAGCTTCTAACCTTGTTGGATGACACGATCCATGAAAATGATATAGTGAAAATGATTGACTTTACTGATCTGTAGATGGGGGAAGATCTGGAATCCATGCGAGTGGAATTGAGTAAGAGAATCTCTTCGGAGATTGAATATGTATGATGTTTAGTATGAGTCTCATGTAGACGGTACTCTATAATGGAATGAAAGAAAGTGTGGAACAGTCAGAAGCTGCCATGTTGGAGTATCGAGATCATTGTGAGAAGCTTGAGGAAAAGGTCCAAGAACTGGAGAAACGACTCCAATATCTTCAGAAACCAATGCCTGAATGTGAAGAAGATGAAGTATCGCTTCCTGAAGAGACTGTCGAAATCAAACAGGAATCAGATGTCAAGAAGCTTCAATCGATGGTAAATACCTATCTGTTTACGAATCAAACCTTGATTCAACAAGTGGCAGAATGGAGAACACGATACCTTCAGAACTCGAATAAGGAGTGGAAATCAGAGATGGAGAAACGGATCCATTCTCTGGAAGAAGAGAATAGTACCTTGAAGAAGGAGAATGAGGAGATGCGTGGACTTCTTAGTAAAACGGATTTGACTGATTATCAGTATATTGAGGATTCGTCATCTTTAGCTGATTAGAACTGTACAATAGACATTGTTTGTAACAAACATGGAATCCCATCTTACGTTGACGGATCGATGCATATCGACCTGCAGCGTATCCAGCTTGATACCATGCTAAAAGCAATTGAGAAAGAGCTTCTTGTTCTTCGAGATCAGGTACTGTTGGTATAAACGAATTCTGATAGTTTGTTGACATTTGTGGAACAGTTCCAGCTGAGGTTGGAGAAGGATGGACAGGATTATCAACTGGAATTGGAGTCGGCTTTGCTGCTGGCGCTACAAACGCTTCGGATTCTATACATCAATCTACTTATCCACAATAACGATCTTCACTCGTTCCCTCATCTTCAGTAACTGTACGCTTAAATATGATCTATCACTGTAATATCCAAGTATTATCACTTACTTTTGATTTCTTCTTTGGATTTGAGTCCTTTGAACTACAGATTATTTCCTTACAAAAGAGATGTACGGCTCGCTTTTTAGAGGGATTTCCTTTTCGTTGTGTGTTGCAGCTGCTCGTTCAAAGGCCTAAAGGAATAGTCACTCATTTTGATCTTACATCCAAAAGAGCAGTATCGTCCCATGCTTCTTCGCCTAATGGAGCAGCAATCTCTCCTACTTCACTCATATCAGAATAATCTTATCCTAGTGAATCTGACACGTTGCATTGTGACTTTCTACGGGTTTAAAATCTGTATCACTTATCATCGGAGGAACTGTATAATTGGAGTAATCTCCAATTATACAGTCTAGTATGTGGAAAACAATCAACAATCATGTCTAATCACTGTTTCACATAGATTATAAAGTTTCTAACTGTTCTGATAATTCGTGTACAAGCACCACGTACAACAGATCAACGCACTCTAATATGTGTAG